>Ga0081455_10000088_pt1 | contig 98815 bp, 95 predicted proteins | sample TabmetS3T2R1_FD_70207 | JGI IMG/M metagenome (GOLD analysis project Ga0081455, IMG submission 70207) | Tabebuia heterophylla rhizosphere microbial communities from the University of Puerto Rico - S3T2R1 | ecosystem: Host-associated > Plants > Roots > Rhizosphere ... | reverse complement strand
GCGAGGTATCACCTAGATCGGCTCCCCCTCCACCGGCTTCGCCGGTCCCCCTCCCCGTGCCGGGGAGGATTGATTGGCCTATCTCGAACCGGAACCGCAGCCCCTGGCTCTTGCCGATCCAGTTTTCCTGCATCAGCTTCACTTTTTCGGGCCACTGGTCGAGCGTGCCGAGGCCGTCGAGCAGTTCGTCGGCGAAATCGGTGATCTTGAGGAACCACTGGCTGAGCTTGCGCCGTTCGACCAGCGCGCCGGAGCGCCAACCGCGACCGTCGATCACCTGTTCGTTGGCGAGCACGGTCATGTCGACCGGATCCCAGTTGACCTCCGATTCCTTGCGGTAGACGAGGCCCGCCGCGTAGAGATCGAGGAACAGCGCCTGTTCCTGGCCGTAATAGTCGGGCTCGCAGGTGGCGAGCTCGCGGCTCCAGTCGAGCGCGAAGCCGAGCCGCTTCAATTGCGCGCGCATCGCCGCGATATTGGCGCGGGTCCATTCGCCGGGATGGACCTTCTTTTCCATCGCGGCATTTTCGGCGGGCATGCCGAAGGCGTCCCAGCCCATCGGATGCAACACCTCATGCCCGGTCATCCGCTTGTAGCGGGCGAGCACGTCACCCATCGTATAGTTGCGGACATGGCCCATATGGATGCGCCCCGACGGATAGGGGAACATCTCGAGGACGTAGGTCTTGGGCTTGGCGCTGTCGTCGCGGGCGTGGAAGGTGCCTTGTTCCTCCCAGGCCGATTGCCAGCGCGCGTCCGCCGATGCCGGGTTGAAGCGCGTACTCATGAAGGGCCTTGGTTCAGCCGGCGACGGCGCTGCGGCGCAGATCGCGCGCCTTGGCGAGGATGATTTCCTCGAGCTTCTGGACGGTGGCGGCCTGAACCGGGGCGTCGACCCACTGGCCGGCCTGGCTCACCTGCCGCGAGGCGGCGACGCGGACGGCGTCGGCGCGCAGATCCTGATCGAGGATGGTCACTGTCAGCTTCATCCGCTCGGTCGGCACGGCCGGGTTGGCATACCAGTCCGTCACGATCACGCCGCCGTTGGAATCTGTCTGGGTCAGCGGCATGAAGGAGAGCGTGTCGAGCGCGGCGCGCCAGAGATAGCTGTTCACGCCGATCTGCGTTACCTTGCTGGCGGCCAGATCGCGCTGGATGCGCAGCTTGTCCTTGCCGCCTCCGCACGCGGCCAGCGACAAGGCAAGCCCGATCGTGAGAGCCAGGGAGACGGTACGGCGCATAGAAATATCCTTAGGATAGGCGGCAAATCGCAGCCGTTATAGATCGTCCGCGCGGCCCCGCAAGCATGGGATCGTCTTTAGGATTTGGCACCGGTTCGCTCCCACGCCGCCCGCAATGTTGAAAAGTTGCAACAGACTCGGAGATTCTGAGTTTCGCGGGGAACCCAGTGGTTTATCGCAACGCTTCGTGATAGGCCGACTCCAAAGGGGATTAGCGTAATGGTTGCGAGTCGGGGAGCGTGGATGCTGACGGGGGCGGCGATTGCCGGTCTTGTCGCGCTTGCGCCCGTGATTGCGGCCTCTCCCAAGTCAAAGTTTCGCAGTGCGCCGTCTTTTCGGATGGCCGACGGTATCGGTTCCTTCACGCCAGCCGCCGCCGATGCGTTCCGGGCGATGAGCTTCGGACGTGCTGGCCTCAGTTCCGGTTCCGGCTTCCGGTTCACGCCCTCCGTCGCGCCGGGCAGCCGTCGCGCCGTGACCGTCGCTATCCGTGCCCGCGGCACGAATCCCGCAACGCAGCGCGCTGGCCAGGGCGTGACCATGGCCGCGCTTACGCCGAGCGCCTATAATCTGGGCGTGGCGGTTGGCTGGAAGCGGTTCGCGCTGACCGGCGATGTCGTCAAGGTAGACGGCGGCCTGCTGCCGATCGATCATCAGGCGGCGGACGTGGGCGTCAGCTATTCGGGCAACACTTGGAGCACCCGCCTCCAGCTCGGCGCCGAGCGCGCCACCGGCAATCGCGCGCGGATCGCCGGCGTGGACGAAAGCTACTCGGTCGATCTGGGCGGTTCCTATGCGCTGACACATAACCTCGAGGTCACGGGCGGCGTTCGCTACAAGCTCCAGCGCGACCGGCTCGAGCCCCTGACCGACAACCGGCAGGATTCGCAGGCCGTCTATATCGGAACCGCCTTCAGGTTCTGATCCGTTTGCCGGGTTCGATGAAGGCGTCGATCCCGGCCCATCCATAAGCCCCGACCCGTCTGAGCAGACGCTGATGTTTGGCCTCTACGCCGCCCAGCGCGATGATCGGCAGGCGACTCCTTTTCGCAATCCGCGCGAACGCCGAAATGCCGATCGTGCGTCCGTCCGGATGTGATCGCGTCGGAAAGAGCGGAGAGAGCAGCACCAGATCGGCGCCACGCCGGGCCGCGCGATGAAGCTCACTCCGATCATGCGCTGTTGCGGCCCACAGCAAGCCGGCCGATGACCGGTGATCCGGTGTTGAATAGAAGCCGTCCGCCCCCCACCATCGCGCCTTTGCCGGAGGGCCGGACAATATCACTGTGAGCCTGCGGTATCGGGCAAGGGCGCCGACGCGTGCGAAAAGCCTGCGCCGGTTCGTCTCGTTGAGGCTGTAATGGCGGACGATCACGCCGCTGCCCGGGCGGAGTGCGCGCAGCGCCGGCCATAAGGCGTCGCCTTGACGCTCGTCGGTCAGCAGCCAGATTCGGGGCAGGGGGTAGCGGGCGTGCATCGCGCTACCTATAGCGGCGGCCATGCCGTCCAACGACTATCAAGATGCACGCACCCGCCTGGCCGATGTCCGGATCGCGATCGCCAGGGCCGCGAAGGTTGCACAACGGGATCCAGCGGCCGTCACGCTGATCGCGGTTTCAAAGACTCATCCGGTCGACGCGATCACCCCGCTGATCGCGGCCGGCCAGCATTGCTTCGGCGAGAATCGGGTTCACGAGGCGCAGGAGAAATGGCCGGGGCTACGCGAGCGCCATCCTGATCTCGATTTGCACCTGGTGGGCCGGCTGCAATCCAAGAAGGCTGACGATGCGGTTGCGTTGTTCGATGCCATCCATTCGATCGACCGGCCGTCCGTGATCACGGCTGTCGCCAGGGCGATGGACAAGCGGGATCGTAGGCCGGACTGTTTCCTCCAGGTCAATATCGGCGAGGAACGGCAGAAGGGCGGTTGCGCGATCGCCGATGTGCCCGCGCTTCTTAAGGACATGCGCGAGGCGGGACTTCCGGTCGCCGGTCTGATGTGCGTGCCGCCGGCGGACGTCGAGGCTGCGCCCTATTTCGCGTTGCTGGCGAAGATCGCGGAGGAAGAAGGCGTGACGGGTCTCAGCATGGGCATGTCCGGAGATTTCGAAACGGCGGTGATGCTCGGCGCCACGCATATTCGCGTCGGCACGGCGCTGTTCGGAGTGCGCGGCAAAATCGGATGAGGAAGAACTGTTCGAACTGAGCGTGTCGAAGTGCTTCTTGTTGAAGGCAGGAAAGGGCTTCGACAGGCTCAGTCCGAACGGGTCTCTTAACGAGTATCGACCATATCGTCGGGTTGCAGGCAAGTCAGGACATCCAGCAGCGCCTCGCGCGCGATCGCCACACAGCCTTCGGTATAATCGCGGCCGGCGGTGCAATGCAGAAAGATCGCGCTTCCGGCGCCAGTCACAGGCGGATCGTCATTGTGGCCAAGCACGACGATTGCGTCATAGGCGCCGTCCTCGCGCCAGAGCTTTTCGGCCGAATAGGCATGGGGATGCCGGACGGGCCGGTTGTAGACCGGGTCGGCTGGATCGTCCGACCAGCCATCATCCGGCCGCAGCCAGCGCCATGGCAGTTTGAGGTCGGGGAGAGCAACCCGATCGGGCCGCAGGAGCAGTATGCGGATCGGCCACCGTCCCAGTGGTGTAGCGCCGTCGCCCTCGCGCTTGGTCGAGGCGTCGATCGTCCCGCTCTTGCCGATCAGACACGGGATGTCCCGTCCGCCATGCGAAAGCAGGCGGCGCGCGGTGTCGACGACGATGTTGGTCATAGCTGATGGCCGGTGCGGTCGCGCTTGGTGGCGAGATAGGCTTCGTTGTGCGGATTGGCGGGGACGGCATGCGCCACCCGTTCCACGACGTTTGTACCCGCCGCCTCCAGCCCCGCCACCTTGGCTGGATTGTTGGTGAGCAGCCGGACATTGTCTTGGCCGAGCAGCGACAGCATCCGTGCGGCGATGCCGAAATCGCGCGCGTCGATCGCGAAGCCGAGCCGGACGTTCGCGTCGACGGTATCGAAGCCCTGATCCTGCAATGCGTAGGCGCGCAGCTTGTTGATCAGCCCGATCCCGCGCCCTTCCTGTCGCAGATAGAGCAGGATGCCCCAGCCGCTTCCCGCGATCGCGCGCAGCGCGGCATGGAGCTGCGGCCCGCAATCACATTTGAGCGAGCCCAACACATCGCCGGTCAGGCATTCGCTGTGCAGACGCACCAGCGGCGGATTCCCGTCCGGCGTGCCGACGATCAGTGCAACATGTTCGGAGGAATCCTCCGCATTGCGGAAGGCGACGATCTCGGAGCGTTCGGCCGCTTCCACGGGCAGCCGCGCGCGGGCGACGATGCGAAGCCGATCGGGCGCTTCATAGCGCCCTATCTGTTCAGCGGTGACGCCGATGACGTCTTCGTCGGCGCCGGAGCGGACGAAAAATGCCGGCAACAAGCCGGAGAGCCGCGCAAGCTCGAGACCGGCGGCTGCGGATCGCGGCGACGTCAGGGTCTTCGACCAGAACGGCCCCTTGAGCGGGGTCGCAAGATCGAGCGTCGGATCGGCCAGCGCGTGCGCGGCCGCCAGATCGAGCCAGTCGGTTCGCTCGATCAGCACCGCATGGGCAGGGTCCGCCGCGCCGATCTGGTTGGCGAGCTTGAGTGTCACCGCCCGTCCGCCCGAGAGCAGCACATCGGCGCGACCACCCTCATCGAACGCGGCAAGCCGTTCGTCGTCGGCGGTTTCGATCGCGAGAAGCGTGAGACCATCCGCGCCATCCTCGATCCGGACGGGCCAGCCGCGCCGCAAGGCGTCGATCGCCTGCGCGACGGCGCGGCCCTGATTCATCAGAGCGCGAACTCGGTGACGAGCGGGACATGGTCCGAAGGCCGCGTCCAGCCCCGGCACGGTTCATAGACATGGTGCCCCACCGCCTGCCTGGCGACGTCGGGACTGGCCCACATATGATCGAGCCGGCGGCCGCGATCGGAAGCCGCCCAGTCCTGTGCGCGATAGCTCCACCAGGTGTAACAGCGCTGCGGCGCGGGGATGAAGTGGCGGCCGAGATCGACCCATTCGTGGCTCTGCTGCAGCCCGCCCAGCGCCGCGACCTCGATCGGCGTATGGCTGACGACGTCGAGCAGTTGCTTGTGGCTCCAGACATCGCATTCCAGCGGGGCGATATTGAAGTCGCCGACCAGGATAGTTGGCTGGCGCAACTTTTCGGACCATCGCGTCATCCGCTCGACGAAGGCCAGCTTCTGGCCGAATTTGGGATTGAGCGCGGCGTCGGGTATGTCACCGCCGGCGGGAATGTAGACATTTTCCAGCCGGATGCCACACTCGAGATGAACGCCGACATGGCGCGCCTCGCCATTGTCCTGCCAATCGTGGCGATGATCCTCGCGGACGGGAATGCGGCTCAGGATGGCGACGCCGTGATGCATCCGCTGGCCGTGCAGGATCTGATGATCATACCCCCATTGCCGGAACATCTCCGCCGGGAAGATCGGATCGGCGACCTTGGTCTCCTGCAAGCACAAAATGTCGGGCGCTTCCTCGCGCAGGAAACGCTCGACGATCTCGATCCGGGCGCGGACGGAATTGATGTTCCAAGAGGCGATCTTGAGCGTTGAGGTCATTGCGGGCGATGTAGCGATGCGGGCGGGGGAATGCCAGCGACTGATCCGGATCGCCGGACCCGTTCCCAAGCGCCAGTTCAGTCCGAATGCTCGAGGACTGTCACTTTGTTCGGATAGAAGGCGAGGCGCTCGTCAATGGCCGAAACCGCATCGAACGGCTGTTCATATGTCCAAACCGCATTGCGCCCCTCTTCGCCGAGCGCGACGACATCGAAATAGCCGGCGTCGCCCTTGAACGGGCAATAGCTTGCGTGAACCGAGCGCCGCAGCTCGGCCATGTTGGCATCCGCCCTCGGGATATATTGGACGGGCGGAAGATCGGCCTCCCGCAAAGTCAACGCGTTGCGTGTATCGGCGATTATGCGGTCGCCCGCCTTGACGACCACGCGGTTCGGGTTGGCCTCGATCGAGATTGGATGCTGGGGGTTTGGTAAAAGTACCGGACGATCGTTCAACTCCATTCTCCTGTCCTTTCGAGGCCAGCTACGGCGTCAGGATCGTGTCCCCGGCCTTCGCCAGCATATCGGGATAGTTGAGCGTGTAGTGCAGGCCCCGGCTTTCCTTGCGCCTTAGCGCGGATTGCACGATCAGCCCCGCAACCTCGACCAGATTGCGAAGCTCGACGAGGTCCGGCGTCACTCGGAAATTGCCGTAATATTCCTCGACCTCCGAACGCAGCAGCGCGACGCGGTGCTGCGCGCGTTCCAGCCGCTTTGTGGTCCGCACGATACCGACATAGTCCCACATGAAGCGACGGATTTCGGACCAGTTGTGCTTGACGATGACCTCTTCGTCAGAATCGGTCACGCGACTTTCGTCCCAGACGCGGATCGGGGGTGGGCTGGGAAGCGCGGCCCAATGATCGCAGATGTGCCGGGCCGCCGCCGCGCCGAACACGAAGCATTCGAGCAGCGAGTTGGAGGCCAGCCGGTTCGCCCCGTGCAGTCCCGATTGCGAGACCTCGCCCGCCGCGTAGAGGCCTGGCAGATCGGTGCGCCCGTCCAGATCGATCATCACGCCGCCACAGGTATAGTGCTGCGCCGGCACAACAGGGATCGGCTGGGCGGTGATGTCGATGCCCAGCGCCAGCAACTTGCTGTAGATGTTGGGGAAATGCCCCTTCACGAATTCAGGCGGCTTGTGGCTGATGTCGAGATGGACATAGTCCAGTCCCAGCCGCTTGATTTCATGGTCGATCGCGCGGGCGACGATGTCGCGTGGCGCAAGCTCGGCGCGCTTGTCGAAATCGGGCATGAAACGATAGCCCATGCCGGGAATCTTGAGCTGCCCGCCCTCGCCGCGCACCGCCTCGGTTATGAGGAAATTCTTGACCTCCAGATTGTAGAGGCAGGTCGGGTGGAATTGGTTGAACTCCATGTTGGAGATACGACAGCCCGCGCGCCACGCCATGGCGATGCCATCGCCCGTCGCTCCACGCGGCGCGGTCGAGTAGAGATAGCAGCGCCCAGCCCCGCCGGTGGCGAGGATCGTCGCGCGCGCGGTGAAAAGCTCGACCCGCCCGGTCTTGCGGTTGAGCGCGTAGACGCCCCAGACATGGCCGTCGCCGGAATAGCGCTCGCCGTGGCGCCCGGTGACGAGGTCGATCGCCACTCTGTCGGTCACCAGCGTGATGTTGGGGTTGCTTGCCGCTGCCTTTTCAAGGGCTTGCTGCACGGCCATGCCGGTCGCATCATCGACATGGACGATGCGGCGATGGCTGTGTCCTCCCTCACGAGTCAGATGCCAGCGGTCGCCACCCTTGCCGCCCGCATTGAAGGGCACGCCCAGCGCGGCGAGATGCTCGATCGCGGCGGGTGCGTTTTCGACAACGAACTCGACCGTTTCGCGCCGATTGAGGCCCGCCCCGGCGATCATCGTGTCCTCGATGTGGCTTTCGAAGGTGTCGCCATCTTCGAGCACGGCCGCGATGCCGCCCTGCGCCCAGGCGGTCGATCCGTCGGAAAGGCCCCCCTTGGCCAGCACAGCCACTTTGAGCTTCTGCGCGAGATTGAGCGCCGCCGTGAGCCCGGCCGCTCCCGAACCGAGGACGATAACGTCGAAGCGTCGCTCAGCCATGGGCCTCGGCCGTCGTGAGATTCAGGAACACGTCCTCCAGATCGGCTTCGCGGGTGGAAACATCGACGATGCCAAGCCCGGTGCCCTGCAAGGCCGTCAGCACCTCGCCGGCATTCACCTTCCGCTTGTCGAACGTGATCGCGATGGTGCGCTCGCCGATACGCTCGACCTTGTCGAAGCAGGGCAGGCCGGGCAGGTCGTCGATGTCGCGGTCGACGGTCACCTCGACCGCTTTCTCGCTCGCCATCGCGAGCAGGGCCCGGGTCGGTTCATTGGCGATCAGACGACCATGATTGATGATCGCGATGCGGTCGCAAAGCTCCTCGGCTTCCTCGAGATAGTGCGTCGTGAGGACGACGGTGACACCGTTGCGGTTGAGTTCGCGCACATAATCCCAGAGCTGCTGGCGCAACGTGATGTCGACGCCGGCGGTCGGCTCGTCGAGTACCAATACCGGCGGCGAATGGACCATCGCCTTGGCGACCAGCAGCCGCCGTTTCATCCCGCCCGAAAGCGTGCGCGCATAGGCCCGCGCCTTGTCCTCGAGATGCACGGCGCGCAGCAATTCCATCGTACGGCGCCTGTGTTTGGGCACGGCATAATAGCCCGCCTGGTTTTCCAGCGTTTCATAGGGCGTGAAAAAGGGATCGAACACAAGCTCCTGTGGGACGATCCCAATCGAGGCCTTGGCGTTGCGCGGATCGGCGTCGATGTCGAAGCCCCAGATCGCGGCTGTGCCGCTCGTCTTGCGGACGAGACCGGCCAATATGTTGATAAGCGTTGATTTTCCTGCGCCATTCGGTCCCAGCAGGCCGAAAATCATCCCGCGCGTCACATCGAGGCTGATATCGGTCAGCGCCTGCTTGCCGCCCTGATAAACCTTCGTCAGGCCCTTGATGCTGATCGCCGCTTCGTCGGTCATGCGCGTCGCATAGACCGGAGGGCGCGGTCACGCAAAGGATGGATCATCCTTCGTCATTCCCGCGAGGGCGGGAATCCATATTCTCAAGGTTCGGAGGTTATGGATCCCCGCCTTCAGCCCTTGGCTGAAGTTTATCCTGAGCGCCTGCCTTGCAGGCAGTCGAAGGGCGGGGATGACGACAAATGGAGAGTGCGCTTTCCAAGCGGTAAGCGCTGTGGCACTTTCCCGGACGGATGCGGGAGAAGGAACTGAGGCTGGCGCTGATCTGCTACGGCGGCGTGAGCCTTGCCGTGTACATGCACGGCATCACCAAGGAAATCTGGCGGCTGGCTCGCGCGTCGCAGGCCCAGCACGATCCGCTCGCCGATCCCGATCCGGGCGACGATCTCTACCGTGTCCTGCTCGCCGATATCGAGGCCGAATTCGGTCTCAAGCTGCGCGTGCTGGTGGATGTGATCGCCGGCGCCAGCGCGGGCGGGATCAACGGCATCTTCCTGGGCCAGGCGATCGCCACGGGCCAGTCGCTCGAACCGCTTACCGATCTCTGGCTTGAATCGGCCGATGTCGAGACCTTGCTCGATCCCGATGCGCGCCCGCTATCGCGCTTCACCAAATGGTGGGCGGTGCCGATCGCGTGGTTCATGGTCGGGCGGCGTGGCGGCGCGGTCGAGCGCACCGTTGAGCGCGGCACCCGGCAGGAAGTGCGCTCCAAGCTCTCCAATTTCGTGCGCGCGCGCTGGTTCGATCCGCCGTTCGGCGGCAAGACCTTTGACGGGCTGCTGTTCGATGCTTTCGACGCAATGGCGGCGTCCGATCGTGGCCCCCCCTTGCTCCCGCCCGAACAGCCGCTCGATCTGTTCGTCACCGTCACTGATTTTCACGGCCATCCCGAGCGGCTGCGGCTGCACTCGCCCGAAGAGGTGGTCGAGACCGAACATCGGCTGATCATCCCCTTCTCGGATCGCCGCACCAGCCCGCGTCATCTCGGCGATCCGGCCGAGCTGGTGTTCGCCGCCCGCGCCACTGCCAGCTTCCCGGGAGCCTTTCCACCGTTCACGGTCGGCGAGCTGGACAGGGTGGTTGTCCATCGCAAGCGCGAATGGCCGAATCGCGACAGTTTCCTCGCCCGCATCCTGCCGCATCAGGCGGCGATCGGAGCGATCGACAGGACGGTACTGATCGACGGATCGGTGTTGGCCAACGCGCCGTTCCGTCCGGCGATCAGCGCGCTCAGAGATCGCCCCGCGAAGCGCGAGGTCGAGCGGCGCTTCGTCTATATCGATCCAACGCCGAACATGCGCGCTGTCCGCTTTCCGGCCAACGGACATGAAAGCAACGTCCCCGGCTTCTTCATGACGATCTTCGGCGCTCTCTCCGATATTCCGCGCGAGCAGCCGATCCGCGACAACCTCGACGCGATCGAGACGCGGTCGAGCCGCATCCGCCGCACCACCCGCATCATCGACGCGATCCGGCCCGAGGTCGAGCAGGCGATCGAGGCCGCGTTCGGCAAGACGCTGTTCCTCAACCGCCCGACGCCCACCCGTCTATCCGCCTGGCGCGCCAAGGCGCAGGATCTGGCCGCGCGCCAGTCGGGCTACGCCTACGCCTCCTACGGGCACCTTAAGCTTTCGGGCGTCGTCGAGGAGATCATCAACCTCCTTTTCGATCTCATTCCCGCCGCTACGCGCATGTCGAAGAGCAGACTGCGCGCGGCGATCTGGAGCGCGATCCGCGCGGCCGGGATTTCCGAGGTCGGCGCGCTGTCGGTGGGCGGTGCCACCGAGACGGTGATCCAGTTTTTCCGCCATCACGATCTCGGCTTCCGGATCCGCCGGTTGCGTCTGCTCGCGCAGCAGATCGAGGAGATCGGCGCTGCCGACGATTGCCCGCGCGAGGCGGTCGAGCTGGTCCGCACCGTGATCTTCGATGAGCTGTCGCGCTATCTCGCCCGCCAGATGCCGGATTTCTACGGATCGGACATGGCCGCCGCCGCCCGCGCGGCCTGCGATTCCCCGCAGGCGGCGATGGACGCGCTTGCCGCTTCGCGCGATCTCAAGATCGTCGACGAGGAAGCCGATACCGCGCTCGCCAATGCGCTGGCGGCGCTCCCTCGTCCCGAGCGGCGGCGCATGCTGCTCGCCTATCTCGGTTTCCCTTTCTACGACATCGCCACGTTGCCGCTGCTCGCGGTCGACGGCCAGGACGAGTTCCAGCCGATCAAGGTCGATCGCATCGCTCCCGAGGATGCCGCCGCGATCCGCGAGGGCGGCGCGCAGGCGACGCTCAAGGGCATCCAGTTCAACAATTTCGGCGCCTTTTTCAGCCGCGCCTATCGCGAGAACGATTATCTCTGGGGCCGCCTGCACGGGGCCGAGCGGCTGGTCGATATTGTCGTCTCCGCGCTCCCGCAGGGCAAGGCGCTGCCCGCCGGCCGCGTGCTCGCGATCAAGAATCGGCTGTTCCGGGCGATCCTGGCGCATGAGCGCCCCCGGCTCGGCCGTATCACCGATCTGATCGACGCGCTGGAGCGCGAAGTCGGGTGAGTATGGCCTTATCGGTCGCATGATCCTAAAAGACCGGCGCGGGAGAAAAACATGCATTTCCTGAGAACGCTCTTCTGGGTCGTAGTCGCGGTCGTGGCGGTAATCTTCTCGATCCGGAACTGGACGCCGGTCGTCGTCCATCTCTGGGGCGGGCTCGATGCCGACGTGAAGCTGCCCGTACTGCTGATGATCGCCTTCCTGATCGGGTTCCTGCCCTGGTTCGCCCTGCACAAGGCGACCCGCTGGCAGCTTCGCCGCAGGCTGGAGACTACCCAGCGGGCGCTGGAGGAGGAACGCAGCCGGCATCTCGGCCCGGTTCCAGAGGGAACGCAAGCATCTCCCCTGCCGCCGACGGCGGCGCCATGAGCCGCCCGATCTACGTCGCCATCGACACACCCGACCTGAACCGTGCCAAGACGCTGGCACTACAGGTTCGCAATCATGTCGGCGGCATCAAGCTCGGGCTCGAGTTCTTCTCGGCCAACGGGCGCTCGGGCGTGCGCGAAATGGCGGCGGTCGGCCTACCGATCTTCCTCGATCTCAAGCTGCACGACATTCCCAATACCGTCGCCAAGGCGATCCAGGCGTTGCGCCCGCTCGATCCTGCGATCCTGACCGTCCACGCGGCGGGTGGCCGCGCGATGCTTGAGGATGCGAAGGCGGCCGCGCCCAACGGCACGAAGGTCGTGGCGGTAACGGTGCTGACCAGCCTCGACGGCGACGATTTGACCTCCATCGGCGTGCAGGGCGATCCGCATGGCCAGGTCGAACGCCTGACCGCGCTGGCGCGTGAGGCGGGCATCGACGGCGTGGTCTGTTCTGGCAATGAGGTCGCCGCCGCGCGGAGGCTTTGGCCCGAGGGGTTTTTCGTTGTTCCCGGCGTACGTCCCGCTGGTGGGCCGGTCGGTGATCAGAAGCGGGTGATGACCCCGCGCAAGGCGCTCGATGCCGGCGCCTCGATCCTTGTGATCGGCCGCCCGATCACCCAGGCCGACGATCCCGACGCCGCTGCCCGCGCGATCGAGGCGACGCTTTAGCGGATCGCGCTCACCTGAGCTTGTCGAAGGGTGATCTAGGCTTCGACAGGCTCAGCTTGAGCGCAGGTAGTGAATCCACTGGATTTCCTTGTTCGCCCGGCCCACATCGCGCCCATGCCGGTTCGCGCCAAGATCTGTGGTATTTCGACGCCCGACGCCCTCGACGCTGCGATCAAGGGCGGCGCGAGTCACATTGGCTTCGTGTTCTTCGCGAAGAGTCCCCGCAATGTGAGCGTTGAACAGGCCGCCGCGCTTGCCGGCCGGGTGCCGGATCATGTCGGCAAGGTCGGGCTGTTCGTGGATCCCGATCCCGGTTTGCTGTCGGCCACGCTGGCGCAGGTGCCGCTCGACGTCGTTCAGCTTCATGGGGACGAGAGTCCCGCATTCGCTGCCTCCATCGCGAACACCTGCAAGGAGGTGTGGAAGGCGATTCCGGTAAGAACGCGCGCCGATCTCGATACGGGTCTCCAATATCGCGGGGCGGTTCAAAGACTTCTCTATGACGCCAAGCCGCCGAAAGGGGCAGAGCTTCCCGGCGGCAACGGGCTGCGATTCGACTGGAAGCTGCTCGACGGCCATGCCCATCCGCTGCCCTGGCTGCTCTCGGGCGGTCTCGATCCCGCCAATGTCGCTGAAGCGGTGGGCGTGACAGGAGCGCGCATGGTCGATGTCTCATCGGGCGTGGAAAGCGCGCCGGGCGTCAAGGCTGTGGACAAGATCGCCGCCTTCCTCCAAGCGGTCGCCGCATTATGACTCGGCCAAACTCGCTTCGATCGCTGCCTGACGCGCGCGGGCATTTCGGCGAATTCGGCGGCCGCTATGTCGCCGAGACGCTGATGCCGCTGATCCTCGACCTCGAGCGCGAATATCGCGCGGCCAAGGCCGATCCCGCGTTCCGCACGGAATTCGAGGGGCTGCTGCGCCATTATGTCGGCCGCGAAAGCCCGCTCTATTTCGCCGCGCGGCTGACGGCCGAGCTGGGCGGCGCGAAGATCTACCTCAAGCGCGAGGATCTGAATCACACCGGTGCGCACAAGATCAACAATTGCATCGGCCAGATCCTGCTCGCGCGCCGCATGGGCAAGACCCGCATCATCGCGGAAACCGGCGCGGGCCAGCATGGCGTCGCCACCGCCACCGTCGCCGCGCGCTTCGGCCTGCCGTGCACGATCTTCATGGGCGCCAAGGATGTCGAGCGACAGCAGCCGAACGTGTTCCGCATGAAGCTGCTCGGCGCCGAGGTGCGGCCGGTCACGTCGGGTGCGCAGACGCTCAAAGACGCGATGAACGAGGCGCTGCGCGACTGGGTCGCGAATGTGCACGACACCTTCTACATCATCGGCACCGCGGCGGGGCCGCATCCCTATCCGGAGCTGGTGCGCGATTTCCAGTCGGTGATCGGCGTCGAGAGCCGTGCGCAGATCCTTGAACAGGAGGGCCGTCTGCCCGACATGCTGGTCGCCTGCGTTGGTGGCGGATCGAACGCGATCGGCCTGTTCCATCCTTTCCTCGACGATCCGGATGTGGAGATGGTCGGCATCGAGGCGGCGGGCCATGGCATCGAGAGCGGTCGGCATGCCGCCAGCCTGATGGGCGGATCGCCCGGCGTGCTCCACGGCAACCGCACCTATCTGCTTCAGGACGAGGACGGCCAGATCACCGAGGCGCATTCGATCTCGGCGGGGCTCGACTATCCGGGAATCGGGCCGGAGCATAGCTGGCTCCACGAGATCGGCCGGGTCAAATATGTGCCGATCACCGATGACGAGGCGCTGGCCTCCTTCCAGACGCTCTGCAAGCTCGAAGGCATCATTCCGGCGCTGGAATCCGCCCATGCGCTGGCAGCCGTCGAAAAGATCGCGCCGACCATGAGCAAGGACCAGATCATCCTCGTCAACCTGAGCGGGCGCGGCGACAAGGATATCTTCACCGTGGCGGATGCGTTGGGGGTGAAGCTGTGAAAATCACCCTCCGTCGTCACCCCGGCCTTGTTCCGGGGTCCACCAGACCACGAGCGCTGGATCAAGAGGATGGGTGGATGCCGGAACAAGTCGGGCATGACGGGTTGGCTCGATGAGCCGGCTCGCCGATACTTTCGCCGCCTGCGCCGCCGAGGGCCGCGCTGCGCTAGTCTGCTTCGTCACCGGCGGTGATCCCACCCCCGCCGATACCGGGGATGTGCTGGACGCGCTGGTCGCGGGTGGCGCCGACGTGATCGAGTTGGGCATGCCCTTCACCGATCCGATGGCCGACGGCCCCGCAATCCAGCGTGCCAATCTGCGGGCGCTTGGTGCGGGAACGACCACCGCCAGCATCCTTTCGATCGCCCGCGATTTCCGGGCCCGGCACCCGTCGGTGCCGCTGGTGCTGATGGGCTATGCCAATCCGATGGTTCGTCGCGGTGTGGACTGGTTCGCGCGCGAGGCGGCCTGGGCGGGGGTTGATGGCGTGATCTGTGTCGATCTGCCGCCCGAGGAGGATGACGTGCTCGGTCCCGCGCTGCGAACCGCCGGGCTCGATTTCATCCGCCTTGCCACGCCGACCACGGATGCTGCGCGGCTGCCCGCCGTGCTCGATGGGGCGTCAGGCTTTCTCTATTATGTCTCGGTTGCGGGCATCACCGGCCTGCAGCAGGCCGCGCAGGCCAGCATCGAGGCGGCGGTGGCGAAGTTGAAGGCTGCGACCGACCTGCCCGTCGCGGTCGGCTTCGGGGTCCGCACGCCGGAACAGGCGGCTGCGATCGGTCGGGTGGCGGATGGAGTCGTTGTCGGGTCGGCGATTATCGATCTGGTTGCCGAGCATGGCGCGGCGGCAGGCGCCCCGGTGCGAGACTATGTCGCCATGCTGGCGGGCGCCGTCCGCGCTGCACGGAAGGAGATTGCCGCATGAGCTGGCTCACCCGCGTCCGCAACACCATCGCCGCGATCACCAAGCGCGAGACGCCCGAAAATCTCTGGCACAAATGCCCGTCCTGCGGGCAGATGATCTTCGTCAAGGAATATGAGGAAAATCAGTCGGTCTGCCCGAAATGCGATCATCATGGCCGGATCGGGCCGGACGAGCGCTTCAACGAGCTGTTCGACGAGGGGGTGCACACCTTCCTGCCGTCGCCGCAGGTGCGCGAGGACCCGCTCAAGTTCCGTGACAGCAAGCGCTATACCGACCGGCTGAAATCGGCCCGCTCGGAGACCGGCGAGCCTGACGCACTGATCAATGCCAAGGGCAAGATCGAGGGCTATCGCGCGGTCGTCGGCGTGCAGGATTTCGCCTTCATGGGCGGTTCGATGGGTCTCGCGGTCGGCGCGGCCTTCGTCGCTGGGGTCGAGGCGGCGATCGCCGATCATTGTCCCTATATCATCTTCACCGCTGCGGGCGGCGCGCGGATGCAGGAGGGCATCCTCTCGCTGATGCAGATGCCCAAGACCACCGTCGCCATCGCCAGGCTGCGCGAGGCGGGGCTTCCCTATATCGTCGTGATGACCGATCCCACTACGGGCGGCGTCACTGCCAGCTACGCGATGCTAGGTGACATTCAGCTTGCCGAGCCCGGCGCGCTGATCGGCTTCGCGGGCCAGCGCGTGATCGAATCGACGATCCGCGAGAAGCTGCCCGAAGGCTTCCAGCGCGCCGAATATCTGCTCGATCACGGCATGCTGGACATGGTCGTCCACCGCCACAAGTTGCGCGCCGAGCTGGCCCGGCTGATCGCCTATCTCTGTCCCGAACGGCGAGCGGCGTAGATCGGGAGAGGAGCAATGCCTCGCTCATTCCGTATCCGTCATGCCAGCGGAAGCTGGCATCCATGTCTCCAATCTCATTGTCGCCGCTCGTTTCGGCAGACATGGACCCCAGCCTTCGCTGGGGAGACGTGTAGTGGCTGACCACGCGCGCAGCGCCGATCCGGCGGTCCAGCGGCAGCTTGATCGGCTGGCGATGCTGTCGCCTGGACGCGATGTGCTCGGCCTTGAACGCATTACCAAGTTGCTCGATCGGCTCGGCAATCCGCAGCATGATCTGCCCCCTGTCTTCCATGTCGCCGGCACCAACGGCAAGGGCTCGACTTGCGCCTTCCTCCGCGCCGCGCTGGAGGCATCAGGTCGGCGCGTCCATGTCTATACCAGCCCGCATCTGGTCCGCTTCAACGAGCGCATCCGGGTCGTCGATCGGCTGATCGAGGACGCCTTTCTCGCGAGCCTGCTGGAAGAGGTGCTGTCAGTCGCGGACGACATCCACCCGAGCTTCTTTGAAGCAACGACCGCCGCCGCCTTTCTCGCTTTTGCGCGCAATCCGGCTGACGCCTGTGTAATCGAGGTTGGGCTTGGCGGGCGGCTCGACGCCACCAATGTCATCGAGCACCCCGCGATCTGCGGCATTGCTCAGCTCGCGCTCGATCACCAGACGTTCCTCGGCGACCGGATTGAGGTCATCGCTGCCGAGAAGGCAGGGATCGCCAAGCGGGGCGCCCGGCTGATGACCCTGCACTATCCCGCTCCGATCGCCGCCCGTATCGGCGAGATCGCCCGTGAAGCGGGCGCCGAATGGCTCCCCAAGGGCGGGGGATGGGATGCGGCGGTCTATCGCGGACGGCTCCATTATCGCGACGGAGCCGGGCGGCTCGATCTGCCGCTGCCGCGCCTGCCCGGCGCGCATCAGGCGCTCAACGCCGCGCTCGCTGTCGCGATGCTCCGGCATCAACAGGTGCTGCCCATGCCCGATTCCGCGATCAAGGCGGCGATGGGTTGGGCGGACTGGCCCGCCCGGCTGCAGCAGCTCCATGAGGGCGCGCTGGTGGACAAGCTCCCCCGGGGGAGCGAGTTGTGGATTGACGGCGGCCACAATCCGGCGGCCGGGCGCGCCATTTCCGATTTCTTCCGGGGCCATGTCGCGGCAGGGCGGCCGTTCCACATCATCCTCGGCCTGCTCCAGAACAAGGACGCCGGCGGGTATCTCAAACCGTTCAGCGGTCGCACCGCCACCGTGCATACCGTGCCGGTGCCAGATCACGAGTTTCATGACCCGGGCCAGCTCGCCGCCGCCGCGCGCGCCAACGGTCTTACCGCCTTCGCGGCGGCCGATCCGCTCGCCGCGCTTGACTGGATCGCGCACCATGCGGATCGCACGGCTCCGCCTGTCGTGCTGATCGGCGGTTCCCTCTACCTGGCCGGGTCGATTCTCGCGGCCAATGGAACAATTCTCGATTAATTGCGATTGATTTTCAATAGCGAATATGCATACTCCGTTGGGTCCAAGCGGAGAGTTGCCCATGTCCGAAGCTGCCCAGGAAAGGATGCTGCTGCATCCCCTGCCCGAGAGCCATAATTCACGCCTTCTCATTTATGCCATGCGGCGCATGGCGCAGGGCGGGCTCAACGATGCCTTCGCCGCCAATGCGATGCTGAGCCTGTTCGGCGCGCGCTCGCGCCGTCCGATCCTCCTGCTCCGCGCGCTGATGGCGGAAATGGCGCGAAGCTCAAATAACCATATCATCGTGGCGCCGTCCTGCTGCCGGATGATGACGGCGGCAGAAGGCGAGATGCTGATGATCGTCGCCTCGGCGCAGGAGCGCCCGCGTTTCATCCATGGTCGCATCTGTAACTTGCTTGGGGTGGATCACGCGCTGGGCGTGCTGTCGAGCGCGCAGGCGGTGGCGCAGGCGTTCGGCGATCTGGGTCGGCCGCTCGACTATTCCGTCGATGCGGAAGCCGAGCCTGCGTTCCCGATCGACTGATCGATCAGCCCGGCGCGCATCATCAGCCAGAACAGCAGGATGCCGGGCAGCGCGACGATCGTCGTCAGCAGATAGAAATTTGCATAGCCTACCGCCTCGATCATCGCCCCGGCGGTGGTGCCGGTCGCGATCCTGCCCACCACGCTCGCTGCCGCCGAGATCAGCGCATATTGGGCTGCGGTGAAGCGCAGGTCGGCGAGCGCCGAGAAATAGGCGACGACGGTGACGCCGCCGATCCCGCTGGCGATATTCTCGAAGCCGATCGCGCCCGCCATGGCGATGTTCGAATGCCCGGTCGTCGCCAGACCCGCGAAGCTGAGGTTCGAGACCGCCATTAGAATGAGGCTGATCAGCACCGATCGTTTCATGCCGAGCTTGGCGTAGAGCACGCCGCCGACGAAGATGCCGATCATATAGGCCCAGAAACCGAAGCCGACATCGTAAATGGCGATCTCGTCATTGGTGTAGCCGAGATCGTCGAACAGCAGGCGGAAGGTGAGGTTGGCGAGCGTGTCGCCGATCTTGTGGACGAGGATGAAGAGCAGAACGAGCAGCGCGCCCGGCCGCGCGAAGAATTCGGTGAGCGGCCCGGTTACCGCTGCCCCAATCTGCGCCAGTCCCTTGCGCGGGCTCGGATCACGATGGCGTCTGGGTTCGCCCATGACGAGGCCGGTCAGCATCGCGGGCAATGCGAAAGCGGCGCAGGCGAGATAGGCCGCTTCCCAGCCAACCCGCGCGGCAAGCACCAGCGCGAGCCCGCCCGCCGCAACCGATCCGATCCGCCAGCCATATTGCGACATACCCGACCCCGGCCCCAGTTGGCGCGGTTCGAGCAGTTCGATTCGATAGGCGTCGATCACGATGTCGAAGGTGGCACCCGCGATCCCGAGCAGGATCGCCGCCTGCGCGGTCGCGATCAGGCTCGATTTGGGATCGACCAGCGCGAGATTGGCGACCGCAGCGATCATCAGCGCCCCAGCGAGCAAGAGCCAGGACACGCGCTGTCCAAGCCTGCCGAGGATCGGCAAACGCGCGCCGTCGACTACCCATGCCCAAAGGAATTTGAGGTTGTAAACGAGGAAGGCGAGGGTGAAGGCGGTGACGCTCTTCTTGTCGATCCCGTCCTGCGCCAGCCGCGTGGTCAGCGTCGCGCCGATCATCGCGAAGGGAAAGCCTGACGAAATGCCGAGGAAAAGCGCGGCAAGCGGCGCCGGCTCGAAATAGGGCTTCACCCCGCCGAGCCAGCCCTGCCCCCCTGTTGTCGCGGTCATGGGGGCAGGGATAGCGGAGGTCAGGGCCTTCGTCATCCGGCTTTAGAGCTACACGTCATTCCCGCGGAGGCGGGAATCCATATGCTCAAAGGTTCGGAGGTTATGGATCCCGCCTTCGCGGGAATGACAGGATGTTGCTTATACGTAGTGCGCGGTTGTCTTGGCCTTGATTTCTTCCACTGTCACGCCCGGCGCCATCTCGATGAGCTGGAACGGGCTGTTGTGATCCGGCCGCTTGAACACGGCGAGGTCGGTGACGATCATGTCGACGACATTCTTGCCGGTCAGCGGCAGCGTGCAGGCCGGGATGAACTTCGGGTCGCCGTTCTTCGACGTATGCTCCATCACCACGATCACGCGCTTGACGCCCGCGACGAGGTCCATTGCGCCGCCCATGCCCTTGATCATCTTGCCGGGGATCATCCAGTTGGCGATGTCGCCGCCCTCGCTGACTTCCATCGCGCCGAGCACGGTCAGGTCGATATGGCCGCCCCGGATCATCGCGAAGCTGTCCGCCGAGGAGAAGAAGCTGGAGGAGGGCAGCGCGCTGATTGTCTGCTTGCCGGCGTTGATCAGGTCGGGATCGACCTCGTCGTCATAGGGGAAGGGGCCGATGCCGAGCATACCATTCTCGGACTGAAGCGTCACCTCGACGCCCGCCGGAATGTGGTTGGCGACCAGCGTCGGGATGCCGATGCCGAGATTGACGTAGAAACCGTCCTGAAGCTCGCTGGCGGCGCGTGCCGCCATCTGGTCGCGGGTCCAGCCCTTTGTGAGTGTTTCCGACATTATGCCGCCTCCCGTGCCCGCGTCGTGCGGAATTCGATCTTCTTGTCATAGGGCGCGCCGAGGATCAGCCGCTTGATGAAGATGCCCGGCACATGGATAGCGTCGGGATCGAGACTGCCGACCGGCACGATCTCTTCGACTTCGGCCACCGTATGGTAGCTCGCGGTCGCCATCGGCTGGTTGAAGTTGCGCGCGGTCTTGCGGAAGATGAGGTTGCCCGCCTCGTCCGCCTTCCAGCCCTTGATGATCGAAAGATCGGCGCGGATGCCGCGTTCGAGCACATAGGTCTCGCCGTCGAACTCCTTGGTTTCCTTGCCCTCGGCGACCTGCGTGCCGACGCCCGTCTTGGTGTAGAAGCCAGGGATACCCGCTCCACCCGCACGGCAGCGTTCGGCTAGCGTGCCCTGCGGACAGAATTCCACCTCAAGCTCGCCCGCCAGATATTGCCGCTCGAACTCCTTGTTCTCGCCGACATAGGAAGCGATCATCTTCCTGATCTGGCGGGAGCGGAGGAGCCGGCCGAGGCCTTCATTGTCGATCCCGGCATTGTTCGAAACGCACGTCAGATCCTTCACGCCCGATGCCTGGATCGCGTCGATCAGACGTTCCGGAATGCCGCACAAGCCGAACCCCCCCGAGCAGATCGTCATGCCGTCGAAGAGCAGGCCATCAAGCGCGGCGGCTGCATTAGGATAGGTTTTCCGCATTGATCTCCCCTGAAATTTTCGGAGCGGCTATCGTTCCCATGGAACCTGGGTCAATTGAGCAGTTTGGCGTTGCAATGTTGATTCTTGCAATCGCGAATTCTCGGGCCACACGCGTTTGTTGCAATCCCGATGCCCCGGCTATCCGCGATTTCCTTCCTTTGGCCGCAAATTTAAGTTAAAACCGACATCGATGGCGGATCACGGCATCGAACCCATGGGCGCGGCGGGGACCGCGGACACATGGCGCAGGGGGCTCGCAGGAGCGATCGGGTTGATCGCGGGCGTGGTGCTTTTTGCGCTCGTACTGCTCGTATGGCGCAGTAATTCCGAACGCGAAGCAGCGCAGGCACGCGAAAAACGGAGTTATGACGTGCTTCTGATCGTGCGCGGCCTCGATTCGTCGATGGCGCGGGCGGAGGCGGCGCTGGGCCGCTATGTAATCAACGGCAAGGCTGAAACCGGCACGATCTATTATGACGCTTGGAAGCAGGCCGGCCGACGCCTGCAGCGGCTGGAGGAACTGACCGCCGATAACCCGAAGCAGGTCGTCGAGGTCCGCAAGCTTGTCGAGGCCTATCAAAGGCGCGGCCAGGAACTCGCCGCGCCGGCGACGCGTGCCTTCTATCATCAGGGCTGGGCGGCGATTTCGCTGTTCGACAAGGCGGGCAAGAGCGCGGCGATCGACGACATCGCGAAAAGTCTCGATCAGATCGAGAATAATGAGCGCGAGATTCTCGACCGGCGTGCCGATCGGGCTGAAAATCAGGCCAACCTCGCCGATAAGCTCTCCAAACTTCTTTCGGGCATGGGGGTGTTGATCGGCGTGAGCGCCCTGCTGCTCGGCTGGCTGGCATTCGATGCCTTCCAGCAGCGCCTGATCGCGCGGCGCACCGCCGAGGACGAGACCAATCGCGCCGATCATCTCGAAGCCGCCGTCGCACAGCGGACGCGTGAGCTTTCGGCGGTCAACGAAAAGCTCCGTGAGGAGGCCGAAACCCGCGCCGCCGCCGAGGCGCAACTGCGCCAGATTCAGAAGCTGGAGGCCGTCGGCCAGCTCACTGGCGGCATCGCGCATGACTTCAACAATATGCTCGCGGTGGTGGTTGGTGCACTTGATCTCGCGAAACGCAAGCTCGGCGACACGCCAGGCGAAGTCGGTCGCCATATCGACAACGCGATGGAGGGCGCCAATCGCGCCGCACATCTCACGCAGCGGCTGCTCACATTCGCGCGGCAAGAGCCGCTGAGCGCGAAGGCGGTAAGGCCGGGAAGCCTGATCGCCAATATGTCCGACCTGCTTGACCGCACGCTCGGCGAGCAGGTGATCGTCAAGACCCTGGGACTGGATGGAGACTGGGCCGTCTTGGCCGATCCGCATCAGCTTGAGAATGCAATCGTTAATCTCGCGGTCAACGGCCGGGACGCGATGGAGAGCGGCGGTACGCTGTCCATCGAGGCGGTCCAGATCGTCCTGGGCGATGGAGAAACCGGCTCGCTGCGCGCAGGCGAATATGTACGCATTTCGATCGCCGATCAGGGGCACGGCATGGATGCTGCGGTGCTCGAGCGCGCTTTCGAGCCATTTTTCACCACCAAGCCGGTGGGACGCGGTACCGGCCTTGGCCTCAGCCAGGTCTTTGGCTTCGTCCGCCAGTCGGGCGGGGAGGTGACGATCCGTTCGGCGGTTGGGGACGGGACCACCGTATCGCTTTACCTGCCGCGTCAGATGGAGCGCCCCGATCGTCGTTCGAACATCTTGGCCGTGCAGAGCCTGGCCGAGGTGGAGATTCCACCGCTTTCGATCCTCGTCGTGGAAGATGATCCGCGCGTGCGCTCGGCCACCGTCGCCGCCCTCAATGAGCTTGGCCATCGGCCGCTGGCCTTCGGTTCGGGCGAGGAGGCGCTGGCGCACCTCGGTGAGGACGATAAATTCCAGCTCATCGTCAGCGATGTGGTGATGCCGGGCATCACGGGGCCGGAACTTGTCACGCGTGTATTGCGGCGCTTTCCTGATCTGGCGGTGCTGTTCGTCACCGGCTATGCCGGCGAGGCGGGTGAGGTCGAAGGGTTTTCCGACCATGAGCTGCTGCGCAAGCCGTTCACCATCAATGCGCTTCGCAACGCGATCGCCGCCGCCATGCAGCGCAAGCTCAGCGCACCGCGCCGCCCGTCCATAAGCGCGGTAACAAAGTAAGCGCGCCCAGGATCGGCCATCGACGCTGCCAGGGGCGGATCATAATCTTCGTCCCAGCGTGGCGGTTGATCTTCCAGGCGAGATAATCGATCCCGCCTGCGAAGGTGAGGCTGGCCTTGGCGAGCCTCAGCAATGTCAGCACCTTGCCACGCCGATGCATCGCGCGCCAGCGTCGCCTCAGCGCCTGTGGCGATGCATAGTTCGCTACTTCGCCATTCGGCCCGACGCCTTGCCGCCGGGCAATTTCGGCCAGCGCCGCATTGCCGAATATTTCGTATCGCTGAGGATCGAAATCGACGATCGATCCACCCCTCCCAGTCCTCTCGGCCCTAAGCTCGGCCGCATAGGTCAGCTCGAAGCCTCGCTTCCAGACGTCAGTCGCCGCAAAATCGGTGTCCGTTTCGAGCATCGGCATCGTCAGTTGAAACAGCGTGATAACAGCCTCAGTCACAGAAGCGGCAATCTTCCGATCCTCATCACCGGCCGTCCAGACCAGCCGGGCCGGTTGAGCGAACCGAGCCCATACAGAAACATTCTCCGCGTCGGGGCGGCATAATCGGCTGAAATCGGCCAAGCTGAGCACCGCATATTTCGCGGCCAGTCCATCGGCTTCGATCGGAAACACGTTGGGCGGGATCAGCCGGTTGGCTTGTGCCAACCAACTGCCGCCATAGGCGGCGCGATAGTCATCCACGATCAGGTAGAAATCCAGCATCAGGCCGTCGAATTCGGCCTGCCGCAAGCAGGAGCCGTAGAAGAGGACGCCCATTGAAGCCTTGCCATAACGCTGCGCGATCGTCGTCGCGAGCCGCGTCACGCGAGGGTCGACCGGCTGCGCCAGTTCGGCCGTGACAAGATCAGCGAGCGGGGATGCCATGGCGGGCAGGATAGCCACCGCGACCGCCGGAGGCGAGCGCTTCAGGCGGCGAGCTTGAGGAAGGGGACCGGCGCGGTCGGCTTGAGCACGATCGGATGGCCGGACGTGGCCTCGAACAGCTCGCCGTCGAGGATCACGCTCGACCGATCGCTTTCGATCCGGATCTCATCGCCATGCTTGAGATGCACGCCGCGCATCTGCCTGCCCGTCCGCCCCGAAATTCCGCTGAACACCGCGCGAAGCAGGGCGAGCGGGCTTTGATCGACCATCATCAGCTTGAGCGAGCCCGACGCATTGGCCGGTCCCGTGCCGCTGCCGAGCAGAAGCTTGTGCAAGGTGGTCACGATCAGCAGGGCGAACTGGCCCTGGAACTGACCCTGACGGAGCAGCGAAACCTTCACCGGATTGGGACGCGGCGGCAGGAAGGTGGCGCGGAACCCGAAGACCAGCGATACGAACACCGCGATCGCGGTCAGCGCATGGCTGAAGCCATTGGGCAGGCCTAGCGGATAGATTTTGTGGCGGCAGAACAGAATCGATTCGGCGAGTCCCGCGCCGCCCAGGAACATACCGAGCACCGGGCGGCTGTTGGCGCTGCCGTCGGACAGCGCGATCAGCTCGCGCGCGACGAGATAATCGGACATGTCGTCACGGGCCAACTCCAGAATCCGGCCAAGCGCAATCAACGGATCGCCGACCGCGCCCAGATCCAACGCGATCAAATTGGTCTTGCCGTTGGGCAGCACCGCGACGGGGGGCGCCCTCTCGCCGAAATGCTCGCCATGATAAAGCTCAGTCAGCGCGGCTTGGACGGTGCCGTCGCCGCCGTTGATGACGAGCACCTTCGGCTCCACCTGTGCGATCGAGCGCAGCGCCTCGCCGATCTGGTCAACATTCTCGACCTCGTAATGGAAGATATCCTTGTGCTCGGCGCAGAAGCTGCGGATGCGCGGGAGCAGCGAGCGGTTGCCCGTCGATTTTGGATTGGAGAGAAGGGCGACCCGGGCCATCGCGTCAGCGGCTCGCCGTCAGCGGCTTGAAAGCACCACCCTGAACATAGTTCATCACGACCCTTACCGGTGTCACGCCCGATCCGACCTGCACCTTAACCTCCTCCGGGTCAGGTTTGCTCTTGGTGATGAGATCCCAAACCGACAAGTGCGGATTGCCGGACATGCCGCCGCCGTCCCTCAAATCGCTCTTGCCATTGCCATTGACGTCATGGCGTACCGAAATCGCATAGGTGCCGGGTCTGGGAACCGGCACGCACACTTCGTGGGCCTTGGCCGTCGGCATGTCGATCCGTTCGATATAGGTGCCCTTATCGAAATAGCGCGCGGGATCACCACCATAGGCCTGGACCCGAATCGTGCCGCTCTCGGATCGAATGCCGACAACATGGACCAGAATTGCCGGGCTATCGCCCGCTGAGCAGATCGGCGCGGCCGCGTTCATGGCTTCGGCCCGCGCGAGCGAAAGCGCGCCGCCAAGCGCGGCCGCCGCTCCCATCGCCGTTCCGAACAGTTTGAACATGACCAAGCGACTCCTGGAAGCTATAGCCCGTGCCGCTGGCGCAGTCCGGGCCATGACCCCTGTGTCGGAATAGATCGGCTGCATTTGCGGCCAAAACATGGTCATGAGGCGTCCACAGTTGGGAAATCTGAGCCAGACAGATCGCTATATCGCGCGGCTGATCGCGGTGCCGCTGCTCGCGACGCTGACGATCGCGGCGATGCTGCTGCTGCTCGACAAGATGCTGCGGCTGTTCGATTTCGTCGCGGCCGAAGGCGGGCCGGTCAGCGTCGTCTGGCGGATGCTCGCCAATCTGATCCCCGAATATCTGTCGCTCGGCATTCCGATCGGGCTGATGCTCGGTATATTGCTCGCCTTCCGCAAGCTCGCTTTGTCCTCGGAGCTGGACGTGATGCGCGCGGTGGGGCTGAGCTATGGCCGGCTGCTGCGCGTGCCTTATTGTTACGCCGTCGCGCTCGCGGTGCTCAACCTGGGCATTGTCGGCTTTCTACAGCCCTATGCGCGCTACGCCTATGAGGGCCTGCGCTTCGAGTTGCGATCGGGCGCGCTGGGCGCTTCGATCAAGGTCGGCGAGTTCACCAGGCTCGGCAAGCGCATGACGTTGCGCGTCGAGCAGAGCCGCAACGGCGGGCGCGACCTTTCGGGCATTTTCGTGCGGGCGCAATCGAAGGACGGAAAGTCGCTCGCGGTCACCGCCGACCACGGCACCTTCATGGCGACCGACGATCCCGACACCATCATCCTGCGGCTTTCGAACGGTGTGCTTGTGCACAATGCCCCCGCCTATCGCGTGCCGCGCGTGCTCCAGTTCGTGGGGCACGATCTTCCGATCGATCTGCCGCGCACCGGATCCTTCCGCGAACGCGGCGGTAGGGATCGCGAGCTGACCATGCCCGAGCTGGTGATCGTCGCCCATCAGCCCAAAACGGCCCCCAGGATACGCGACGAATATCGATCCGAATTCCATTTCAGGCTGGTGGAGATCGCCACGATGTTCCTGCTGCCGATGCTGGCGGTGGCGCTGGCGGTGCCACCCAAGCGATCTTCGTCCGCGCTCGGCGTGTTCCTCTCGATCGTGATCATCGTGACCCAGCACAAGATCAACGAATATACGGCAAGCCTCGCCGCGCTCGGCCGGGTCGATCCGCTCGTCGCGCTGTGGATCCCCTTCCTGGTGTTCGCCGCGCTTGTGTGGTGGATGTACCGCACGCTCGCCCATGTTCCGGGCGGCCAGCCGATCGGTGCCCTCGAGCGGGGAGCGGCGATGATCTTCAGCCTGATCCGCAACTGGCTCAAGCTTGGCCGCCGCAAGCGTCGCGAGGTCGCTGCATGAATATCCGCTTCTTCGCCTCGCGCACCATCACCTTCTACATGGCGCGCATGTTCCTGGTGCGCTTCGCCTCGGTGCTGGCCGCGCTGGTGATCATCCTGCTCGCGCTCGACCTGCTCGGCGAATCGGGCAGTATTCTTGCTCATCCGGGCAACGGGGAGGCGGAGATCTGGCGCTACGTGGCGCTGCGCGCGCCGCAGATCGCGGCCCGCTTCCTGCCTTTCTCGGCGCTACTGGCTACCCTGATCACGCTCGCGACGCTCAACCAGCATAGCGAGATCATAGCGATGAAGGCGGCGGGGGTTTCGGCCCACCAGATCCTCGCACCGCTCGTACTGGCTAGCATCGGCGTCGCGGCGTTGTCCTTCTGGTTCAACGACCATGTGGTAGCGCGCGCCACGTTGACGCTCAATGCCTGGCAAGCCGCCGATTACGGCCCGGTCGCGGCCGATCGAGGGATCAAGACCGACGTGTGGGTTCGCGACGGCGACGATCTCATCCACGCCGACAGCGTCGCGGGGCGACACGAGGGCACGATCCTGCGCGGCGTGACGGTCTATGATCGGCGCGGCGGCGAATTATCACGGATCGTGCGCGCGGCGGCGGCAAGGCGGACGCCGGAGGGCTGGGTTATGAGCAATGCGAGCCAGTTCAGCCTGGCCAGCGGAGACGAAGAAATCTTGCCCCGGTTCGTCATGGGCAAGGGGGCCATGCCCGATCGCTTCACGCTGTCGTCGGTCGATGCCGACGAACTTTCCTTTGGCGCGCTGCTCGACGCCATCCATGACCTCAAGGCGGCCGGTCGGCCCACCGAATCCCTCGAATCCGGGCTCTGGCACAAACTGTCAGGCCCGATGTCGGCGATCCTGATGCCGCTGCTGGCGGGGGTCGCGGCCTTCGGCACGGCGCGGTCAGGCCAGCTCTTCATTCGCGCCGTGATCGGCATGGCGTTGGGGTTCCTCTATTTCGTCGCGGACAATTTCGCGCTGGCGATGGGCAATATCGGGGCCTATCCGCCGATGCTCGCGGCCTGGGCTCCGTTCGCGTTGTTCCTGCTGATCGGCGAGATGGTGCTGATCCGAACCGAGGAATGACTATCCAACAATGGTCGCAAATCCGCCGCATTGACCTTACATAGCTCTAGCCATGAAGCTGAGGACGGTATCGTGAAGACGAGCGAGACCCTGCGCGGCGCCTTCTGGCGGCGGTCGCATCATCTCGACAAGATGACGCTCAGGGAGCTGGTCGTCGCCTATTTCCAGTATCCGGCGATCATCGCCTATCTGCTGCTGGCGCTGGTTTCGGCCGCGCTCTGGTATCGCTATCCGGCGCCGCTGCTTGACACCTCCGCTTCGATCGCGGCGGCGGTGATGGTCTATCCGCTCGCCTGGTATCTGATCCACCGCTGGATCCTGCACAGCCGCTGGATGTTCAAGGTGCCCGCCCTCGCGGCGACCTGGAAGCGCATCCATTACGATCATCACCAGGATCCGAACCACCTCGAGGTGTTGTTCGGCGCGCTCCATACGACCCTGCCGACGATCGCGCTCGCGACCGCGCCCGTCGGCTGGCTGATCGGCGGAACGGGCGGTGCGCTGGCGGCGTTCGCGACCGGCTTGCTCACGACGGCCTTCTATGAATTCTGCCATTGCATTCAACATCTCGCCTATAAGCCCAAGAGCAAGTATCTGGCGGCGATGAAGGCGCGTCACATGGCGCATCATTTTCATGACGAGAACGGCAATTACGGCATTACAACCTTCTTCTGGGATCGCTTGTTCGGCACCTTCTACGAGCGCGCCGAGCGGCCGGAGAAGAGCCCGACCGTCTTCAATCTCGGCTACACGCCGGAGGCCGCCGCGCGCTATCCGCAGGTCGCCCGGCTCTCCGGCGGCGTCGCCACCGGCCATCCCCGCCAGCGCCAGCGCGATTGAACCGTGACATCGGGGGTGAGGGTCCGACCGGTCGGCAATGGTCGCGACCGCAAGACGTTCGTCGAAACGGCCTATCGTTTCAACCGGAACGATCCGCACTGGATTCCGCCGCTTCGCATGGAAGCGATGGAGCTGATCACCCCCGGCAAGAACCCCTTCTACGAGCATGCCGAGCAGCAGCTCTATCTGGCCGAGCGCGACGGGCAGGTCGTCGGCCGCATCTCGGCGCATATCGATCATCTTCTGCTCGGGATGGCGCCGGAACAGGGCGGCGGCCCAGGAGTGGGCAATTGGGGTCTGTTCGAGGCGGCTGACGACCAGATCGCGGCGGCGCTGATCGCGACGGCCGAAGACTGGTTGCGGGCCAAGGGCATGACTTCGGCCATGGCGCCGGTAAGCTGCTCGATCTGGGAGGAGCCGGGCCTGCTCGTTCAGGGGCATGACCATCCGCCGACGGTGATGATGGGCCATGCCAATCCCGCCTATCAGCCCTGGATCGAGGCGCTGGGCTATGGCGGGATCAAGGATCTGCTGACCTACGAACTCGACATCACCCAGCAATTCCCGCCGCTGGTGCAGCGCATCGTGCAGTCCGGCGAGCGCAATCCGCGCATCCGCATCCGGAAGGTCGACAAGAGCCGCTTTGACGAGGAAGCCGCTCTGATCCTCTCCATCCTCAACGATGCCTGGTCGGACAATTGGGGCTTCGTCCCGATCACCGCCAGCGAGATCGCCTATACCGGCAAGAAGCTGAAGCCGATCGTGTTCGAGGATCTGATCCGTGTGGCCGAGGTCGAGGGTGAGCCGGTCGCCTTCATGATGACGCTGCCCGATCTCAACGAATTCACTCGCGATCTCAACGGCTCGCTCTTCCCTTTCGGTTTCGCCAAGCTCTTGTGGCGGCTGCGCAAGCCCAGGGTGCGGACGATGCGCGTGCCGCTGATGGGCGTGGCGAAGCGCCTTCAGGCCACGCGCCTCGCCAGCCAGCTTGCCTTCATGATGATCGAATATATACGCCGCGATGCCGTCGCCAAATATGGCGCGACGCGCGGCGAGATCGGCTGGATTCTTGAGGACAATCAAGGCATGCGCTCGATCGCAGAGACGATCGAGAGCCGCGTCAACAAGATCTACCGGATCTATTCCAAGCCGCTGTAAGGGCCGCGTAAAATCTCCGGAGGTTGCGGTTTGGGAAGGAAGGAAGCGCGCAATGGCCTATTGGCTGATGAAATCGGAGCCCGAGAGCTATGCGTGGGAGGATCTACTGCGCGACGGCGAGACCGAATGGGATGGCGTGCGCAATTTCGCCGCGCGGCTCCATCTGCGCGCGATGAAGCCCGGCGATAAGGGGCTGTTCTACCACTCCGGCGATGTGAAAGCGGTCGTAGGCATAATGGAGGTCGCGAGCGATCCGCATCCCGACCCGAAGGATGCCGACTGGACGGCGGTGCGCGTGAAGCCCGTCGAGCCGGTCGACCCGCCCGTGACGCTCAAGGCGATGAAGGCCGAGCCGAAGCTCGACGGCATGGTTATGCTGCGTCAGAGCCGCCTGAGCGTCAGCCCCGTCACCGACTCTGAGTGGAAGGCTGTGCTGGCGCTGAGCCGGTAGGGTCGGTTGGACGTAATCAGTACCCCGGCGAAGGCTGGGGCCCCAGCTTTGGGTCGCTCGATACTGGACCCCGGCCTTCGCCGGGGAACGATACAGCGGCTCAGGCCGCTTCCGCCGTTCGCTTTGCCCGCTTGCGCTCGTGCGGATCGAGGTGGCGCTTGCGCAGGCGGATCGATTTCGGCGTCACCTCGACCAGCTCGTCCTCGTCGATATAGGCGATCGCCTGCTCGAGCGTCAGCTTGCGCGGCGGGGTGAGGCGGATCGCGTCGTCCTTGCCGCTCGCCCGGAAATTGGTGAGCTGCTTGGATTTCATCGGATTGACCTCGAGGTCGTCCGGCTTGGCGTTCTCCCCGATGATCATGCCCTCGTAGATCGGCTCGCCGGGCGAGACCATCAGGATGCCGCGTTCTTCCAGCGCGTTGAGCGCGTAGGAAACGGCCTCGCCGGTGCCGTTCGAGATCAGCACGCCGTTAGGGCGGCCCTCGATCGTGCCCTTGTACGGCCCATATTTCTCGAACAGCCGGTTCATGATTCCGGTGCCGCGCGTGTCCGACAGGAACTCGCCATGATAGCCGATCAGGCCGCGTGACGGCGCCGAGAAGGTGATGCGGGTCTTGCCGCCGCCCGAGGGACGCATGTCGGTCAGCTCGGCCTTGCGGATCGACATCTTCTCGACGACCACGCCCGAATAGTCATCGTCGACGTCGATCACCGCCGTCTCATAGGGCTCCTCGCGCCCGCCGTCGCCATCGCGGAACAGCACGCGCGGACGGCTGATGCCGAGCTCGAAGCCCTCGCGCCGCATCGTCTCGATCAGCACGCCGAGCTGAAGCTCGCCGCGCCCGGCGACCTCGAAGCTGTCCTTGTCGGCGCTTTCGGTGACGCGGATCGCGACATTGCTCTCGGCCTCGCGGAACAGGCGGTCGCGGATCATGCGGCTGGTGACCTTGGTGCCCTCGCGCCCCGCCATCGGGCTGTCGTTGACCGCGAAGCGCATCGAGAGCGTCGGCGGGTCGATCGGCTGCGCGGCGAGCGGCTCGCTGACGACTGGATCGGCGATGGTGTTGGCGACGGTCGCGACGGTCAGGCCGGCGAGGCTGATGATGTCGCCCGCCTGCGCTTCCTCCACGGGCACGCGCTCAAGGCCGCGGAACGCCATCAGCTTGGTCGCGCGGCCGGTCTCGATCACCTTGCCCTCGGCGTCGAGCGCGTGGATCGGCATGTTCATCTTGACCGTGCCGCTGTTGACCCGGCCGGTCAGGATGCGGCCGAGGAAATTGTCGCGGTCGAGCAAGGTCACGAGGAACGAGAAGGGCGCATCGACATCCACCTTCGGCGCCGGGACATGATCGACGATCTTCTGGAACAGCGGTTCGAGCGTGCCTTGGCGCGCATTGGCGTCGTCGCTGGCATAGCCGTTGCGGCCCGAGGCGAAGAGCACCGGGAAATCGAGCTGCTCGTCATTGGCGTCGAGGCTCACGAACAGGTCGAACACCTCGTCGAGCACTTCCTGCGCGCGCGCGTCCGAACGGTCGATCTTGTTGACGACCACGATCGGCCTGAGTCCCAGCGCCAGCGCCTTGCCGGTGACGAACTTCGTCTGCGGCATCGCGCCTTCGGAGCTGTCGACCAGCAGGATCACGCCATCGACCATCGAAAGAATGCGTTCCACCTCGCCGCCGAAATCGGCGTGTCCGGGTGTATCGACGATGTTGATCCGCGTGCCTTCCCACTCGACCGAGGTGCACTTGGCGAGGATCGTGATCCCGCGCTCCTTTTCGAGATCATTCGAATCCATCGCGCGCTCCTCGACGCGCTGATTTTCGCGGAAGGTCCCGGACTGGCGGAAAAGCTGGTCCACAAGAGTGGTTTTGCCATGATCGACATGCGCGATGATGGCCACGTTACGAAGCGGCATTCTCGATTCCCGAATTGTCCGGATTTGCGCGCGCCCTTAGCCGATTTGCGGCATCGCAGCAAGCGTTCGCCTCCTTTGCCGATGGCCAGGATTCGATCCTCGTCCCGCTGGTCATGATAAGCTGGGACGATCGCGCCGCTCCGGAACCGGAAAAGGTGACGCTTGATCGCCCCCCTGCAAGCACGCCGCCTTCGGCACCGGGGCCCATATGTGCCCGGGCTTGCATTTCGCGCGCAAGGAACTCGCGATCTTCTATCAGCTATGGCTGGAGAAGATCGGTCATTTTCGCGAAATTGAGCGTAGCGACCGGCCTTTGATGCGGGGTGGCCCCGTCATAGCCGTCAAGGAACTTCGTCTCGGCTGGTAGTCGCGCGCGCGTCAGTCGATCGTGTCGCCCACGACGGCGCCTGCCGCGCCTCCGATCAGGGCTCCTTCGGTCGTATGGCCCGATTTCTTGCCGATTACCGCGCCTGCGGTTCCGCCGGCGAGCCCGCCGACCACGCCGCCCGTCGAACAGGCCGAAACACTTAAACCGAACGCCGCCAATACCGCGACCACGCCCAATTTTCTGATTTTGGGTAATGCGTGCGGGGTTTCCGAAGAACGGTGAAACGAGGCTGAAGCGCGATCAGCCCTTGAGCTGGCCCGTGGCGGTGCTTCCTCGCGTCAGCGCCCCGCCGGCCAGCAGAAAGAGGTCGCCTCCGCCCGCCGCCGCACTCGGCCCGACGTCGCGTAGCAGATAGGCGCGATTGGCGTCGGGAATTTCATCGATGCTTACCGTCGGCTGACGCGTGATGAGTTCGTCACAGGCCGCATCGTCTTCTTCGCGATTTCCGGAAAGATCGCCGATCCGCTCGAGCAGGATTGGAACCGCCGCCGGCGTTCGGCTGGCATTGAGCGCGGCCATCAGGAGGATGCCTTCCATCACTTCGGCGCGCGGCAAGGGAACGCCGCGAAAGATCAGGAACAGCGGCGTCTGACCGGTACTGTTATGGATGATGACGAAAAGATTGCCCTCCGCGAGCATCATCCACCCGTGGAAATAGAGTCCAGCGCCGCCCATCCGCACTTCCAGCAGTCCGTTGGCGTTCAGCCGGATCATGCCATGATCCTGGAAGATGAGGTGCGGCATCAGCACCGACGGGCGCGATGTGCGCCAAAATCCCTCATAAGCGGCGCCGCGTTGCTCTGTATTGCGTCGTACCAGGTCGATGAATTCCATCGGCAGCCCCTGCACTGCGGGCAAAGGCTGTTCCAAAGTCGCGGTGGCGGGATCGAGCCCAAGCCGCTTGGCGAAATCACCGAGATCGCGTTCCCAGTCGAGCATGGTGAAGCCCGGAAAACGCTCCGCGATCACTGCCGTGATCCGCGACAGGTTATGATCCGAAGGATGAACCGCTCCCGCAGCCCAACGCCCCACCAGCGATTTATCGACCGCCAGCACGCTCGCCAATTTCGCACGCGACATGGCGATGGCGCTGAGCACGATGTGCAGGCGGGCGGCGAAAGGCGAACGGGAACTCATCAGTTCCCATCATATCGCCTGTGCATCGATTTGCAACCGGTGCATTTCGTTGCACATCGGTTGCACAGACCCGTGTCGTTCAATGTCCCTTCTCGCAACCGCAGCACCGACGCATGGCCCCTTTCGGCGACGAAATCGTCTCCGTTACCGTTGCTTGGCGTATTCCGGGTCGTCGCGTTGCCCAATAGCATGCGCCCCGCCACCTTCAGGCCCGCAGTCGCAACTAGGCTCGACTGTCGGCATGAGCGGTGCCGGGGCGTTTACAATGTGAACATCACATGCTGTTCGTCGCGGTCGCATTGACGTCGGCCTTGTCGATCGCCTCTTCTTGCCGTTCACCGGCCGCTCGCGTCGCGTCGGCTTGATTCTCGAGCGCGTCGGCCTGATTTTCGAGACCCTGATTCTCAAGCACGTCGGCGCGGTTGTCCATGGCGTCAGCTACGGCATCGGCGTTATCCGCGACATTGTCGCCCGCGCTGTCGTCACCCTTGCCGCCGCACCCCGCCAGCACGACAAACCCTGCGATCGAGATTATCTTCGCAAACCGATTCATTCACTTTCTCCACCAGTCCCTTGCTCCGGAAATGGACAACACATGGCGGCGCATTCGGTGCCATGGGACGGCGATCCACCGAGTGCCGGTTGGGGGCAGACAGGGCCGCACGCTCCCGCTAACGGGCGGCGATGCTACACGATCCCGCCTTTTTGGCCGCCGCCATTGCTTCAGTCATACTCATCGGATTGGCGAAGGGTGGCTTTTCCGGCCTCGGCGCGTTCGGCACGCCGGTGTTGGCCCTCGCCATCTCGCCTATCGCCGCCGCAGCCATCCTCTTGCCGATCCTCATTGTGCAGGATGCGGTCAGCGTATGGGCATTCCGGCGCACGTGGGACAAATGGATCGTCGGCTGGATGTTTCCCGGCGCGCTGCTTGGAATCGTACTCGGCTGGGCGTTCGCAAGCGTTGTCGCGGTCAACGTCATGCTGGCGGCGCTCGGACTGATTACGCTCGCGTTCGGCCTGTGGCGGATGTGGATAGAGCGCGGAGGCCGTATCGTCGCCGCTTCCAACTCGCCAGGCTGGGTGGGGAGCCTGTTCGGCGTGGTGACCGGCTTCACCAGTCAAGTCGCGCACGCAGGGGCGCCCCCGTTTCAAATGTGGGTGACGCCGCGGCGGCTGCCGCATCTCGACTATGTCGGCACCGGCGCGGTGCTGTTCGCCATGATAAACTGGGCCAAGCTCCCGGCCTATGCGGCGTTGGGAGCATTCACCAATGAGCATCTGACCATTTCCGCGCTGCTGGTGCCACTTGCGATCGGGAGCACGCTGGCCGGGGTGTGGCTGGTCCGTCGGATCGACCCCAGCCGCTTTTATGGGCTTATCTATCTGCTGATGGTGCTGCTCGGCGCCAAGCTGCTGTGGGAAGGTGTCACGGCATAAAAAAACCGGCGGGTCGCCCCGCCGGTCCAGTCCTTCGCAGGAGAGGAAGTGAGGGGCAGGCGTTGGCGGCCCGCCCCTGATATCGTCAGTAGTTGTAGGCGCGTTCGCCATGTTCGGCGAGGTCGAGGCCTTCGTTCTCGATCTCGACGCTCGGACGCAGACCGATGGTCTTGTCGAGCAGGAAGAAGAGGATGAAGGATACCAGGCCAGACCAAACCAGCGTTACGCAGACGGCCTTGATCTGGGTGATTACCTGGCCGGCCATGTCATATGCGCCGGGAACCGCCGGGAACTGGGTGTAATCGAACCAGCCCTGGCCGCCGAGCGCCGGATCGGCGAATACGCCGGTCAGGATCGCCCCGACGATGCCGCCGATGCAGTGGACGCCGAACACGTCCAGCGAGTCGTCATAACCGAGCTTGTTCTTCACCGTGGTGACGAAGAAGAAGCAGATCGGCGAGACGATGAAGCCGAGCAGGATCGAGGTCATCGGCGCGGCGAAGCCGGACGCCGGCGTGATCGCCACAAGACCAGCGACAGCGCCCGTCGCGGCACCCAGCAGAGAAGGCTTGCCATGAATGATCTGATCGCAAAGCGCCCACGAAATGGCGGCCGCCGCCGTTGCGACGAACGTATTCATGAAGGCGACCGCGGTCACGCCATTGGCTTCGAGGTTGGAGCCGGCGTTGAAGCCGAACCAGCCCACCCACAGCAGCGAGGCGCCGATCATGGTCATGGTCAGCGAGTGCGGCGGCATCGGCTCCTTGCCGTAGCCGGTGCGCTTGCCGATCACGAGGCAGCCCATCAGGCCGGCGATGCCGGCGTTGATGTGAACGACGGTGCCACCCGCGAAATCGAGCGCGCCCCAGCCCCACATTAGGCCGTTGGCGGCGGTCGAATCCTTGAGGAAGTCCGGCCCCTGCCAGAACCACACCATGTGTGCGATCGGGAAATAGACCAGCGTCACCCAGAGCACCACGAAGATGATCAGCGGGGTGAACTTCACGCGTTCTGCAAAGGCACCGACGATCAGCGCCGGCGTGATGCAGGCGAAGGTCATCTGGAAGCCTACGAACACCAGTTCGGGCAGATAGACGTTGTTGGAGAAGGTCGCCCCGTAGGTGCCAGAGGTCACGCCGGCCAGGAACGCCTTGGAGAAGCCACCGACATAGGGCGTGGTTCCCTGCGAAAAGGCCATCGAATAGCCCCAGCAGCACCAGACCACCGCCACCACGCTGACGACCATCAACACCTGCATGAGCACCGACAGCATATTCTTCGTGCGGACGAGGCCACCGTAGAAGAGCGCCAGCGCCGGCACCGACATCATCAGCACGAGCGCCGTCGACACCAGCATCCAGGCGACGTCGCCCTTGTTGACCATGGTGGCCTGCTGCTCGACGGTCGGATTGAAGATCGGACCAGCCGCTTCCTGCGCCCAGGCAGGCATCGCAAGCATCGCGGCCACGCCCAACGCGCCGACCCGCATGCCTATCTTATTCGAAAGATTCATGTTTCCCCCTATTTTCTAGAGCGCGACGTCATCGGTTTCGCCGGTGCGAATGCGCACCGCTTGACTGATGTCCAGCACGAAGATCTTGCCGTCGCCGATCGCGCCGGTGTTAGCCGCCTGCTGGATCGCCTCGACGACCCGGCCGGACAGGGCGTCGGTCGTGGCGACCTCCACCTTGATCTTCGGCACCATGTTTGTGCTGTATTCGGCCCCACGGTAGATTTCCGTCTGGCCTTTCTGCCGTCCGAAGCCTTTGACTTCAGTGACGGTCATTCCCTGCACGCCCAGCGTGGCCAAGGCTTCCCTCACCTCGTCCAGCTTGAACGGCTTGATGATCGCGACAACGAGCTTCATTTCGCCTCCCTCATTTGAGCCGGGAGGCATGCAGCAAGCTTCGTGCCAGAATTGCGCAGCCCCCGGGATAACGCCGATCGCATGCAACTCGTACATCCCTGGCAACGCTGCGCCGCACAGGATTTAAGCAACGGTAAAAGCTTGCCTATGATTCAGGCAGAATACAATGCGCGAATTTCGGGCAGGGCGTCCGTTACGGCAGCACGGCCGATCGCGATCAATTCCGCGGCGCGGGTGAAGTTGCCCGCTTCGATATGGCCGACGCGGAGGTCGAGCTGGAGATCGGGCGGATCGGTCGTCAGCGATTGGCGCGTCAGACTCGCGGTCATCAGCGCCGTGGCCGCGCGGACGATCCCGAAGGTGGAAAGCGCCTGTCGCTCGAACCACGTCCGTCGCAGCGCCGCCGCGCGTCCATGATAGTCGCCGAGAAGGTTGACCGCGACCACTGGAAGCCCAGGCGAAAGCTGCCGCGCCGCCGCGACCGGCACCGGCATCGAGACACCGCCATCAATCAGCAGCCGTTCCCCGAGCAGGACCGGATGGAAGATGCCGGGCAGCGCCATCGAGGCACGCACGGCCTCCGCGACAGGGCCGCTATCGATGATCACCGTGTCGCCAGACAGCAGATCGGCCGCGACGGCGGCCACCGGCACATGCAGATCCTGGAAGCGGATATGGCCGAGATGGAGATCGAGCTGGCGGGCGATCTCGCGCCCGCCGAGCACGGCACCCTTCTTCCAGTGTGGATCAAGGAAGCGCAGCACCATGCGCAAATTGGCTCCGCGCGCGAAGCCTTCCAGCACGTCCAGCCGATGCGCGCCGAGACACACCGCCGCCAGCGCCCCGATCGAGGTGCCCGCCGCCGCCCGGACGGGAATGCCCGCCTCCTCGAGCGCGCGCAGAACGCCGATGTGCGCCCATCCCAGGCCCGCCCCGCCGCCGAGCGCCAGCGCGATACCGGGCCGATGCCTCATTCGGCCGCGACCGCCGGTTCGCCGGTCGCCCTGTGGCGCTTCACGCCGCCGTGCCGCCGACCGTCAACCCCTCGATCAGCAGGGTGGGCTGACCGACCCCGGCGGGCACCGACTGCCCGCCCTTGCCGCAGATGCCGATGCCCTCGTCGAGCGCCATGTCGTTGCCGATCGCCTTGACCTTGGTGAGCGCGGAGGGGCCGTCGCCGATTAGCGTCGCGCCCTTGATCGGCGCGCCGAGCTTGCCATTCTCGATCTTGTAGGCCTCGGTGCAGGAGAAGACGAACTTGCCCGAGGTGATGTCCACCTGCCCGCCGCCGAAGCTCTTGGCGTAGATGCCGTTCTTCGCCCGCGCGAGGATCTCGCCGGGATCATCCTTGCCGCCCAGCATGAAGGTGTTGGTCATGCGCGGCATCGGGGCATGGGCGAAGCTTTCGCGGCGGCCGTTGCCGGTCGGCGCCACGCCCATCAGCCGGGCGTTGAGCCGGTCCTGGATATAGCCCTTGAGGATGCCGTCCTCGATCAGGATGTTCGACTGGGTCGGCGTCCCCTCGTCGTCGATGGTGAGCGAGCCGCGCCGTTCGCCGATCGATCCGTCGTCGACCACGGTCACGCCGGGTGCGGCCACGCGCTCGCCGATGCGGCCGGAGAAGGCCGAGGTGCCCTTGCGGTTGAAATCGCCCTCAAGGCCATGGCCGATCGCCTCGTGGAGCAGCACGCCGGGCCAGCCGGGGCCGCATACCACGGTCATCTCGCCCGCCGGCGCCGCAACCGCCTGCAGATTTATCAGCGCCTGCGCCAGCGCTTCGTCGATCGCGCGGTTCCAGTGCAGCGGATCGAACAGCCGGTCGTAGAGATAGCGCCCGCCAAGGCCGTAAAAGCCGCTCTCGCGTCGCCCATTCTCCTCGGCCACGATCGAGACGTTGAGCCGCACCAGCGGGCGCACGTCGGTGGCGACGAAGCCGTCGGGACGAACGATCTCGACCACGCTCCATGAGCCCGACAAGCCGACCGAAACCTGCGCCACGCGCGGATCGCGCGCGCGGGCGGCGGCGTCGATCTGTTGGCAAAGCTCGACCTTGCGTGCGAACGGGATCAGCCCGAGCGGATCGTCGCTGGTGTAGAGTGCGGCATTGGTCCGACGCGGCGGCGGCGCCTTCGCGCCCTTGGCGGGATCGAGCAGCGTCATCGTCTCGGCGGCGCGGCGGATCGCGGCCTCGCTGATCTCATTGGCATGGGCGAAGGCGGTTGTCTCGCCGGTCACGCCGCGCAGCCCGAACCCGGCCTGCGTACTGTAGTCGGCGGTCTTCAGCCGCCCGTCATCGAAGCCGAAGCTCTCGGACGCGAGATATTGCAGGTAAAGCTCGCCATCATCGCATTTGCCGAGCGTCTCGGCGGAGACACGCAGCGCGGCATCGGGATCGAGGCCATCGCGATAGAGAAAGCGGCGGGGATCGGCGATCATGGTCATGGTCGCGATATAGGGCGTTTACGCCGCCTGTGCACCCTCATCCGAAGGCCCGCCGGTCAGGACGAACCGACGATCGCAATAGCCGCAATCGACATAGCCCTTCTCGTCGATCTCGAGGAACACGCGTGGATGACCGAGCGCGGCCCCTCCGGGGGTATCGCTGGCGCCGTCGCAGGCGACGCGGGGCTTGTCTACGTGGATGGTTTCGGGTGGCGGGATCATGGCGCGGCGCATAGCAAGCGAAGTTGCGCCGCGCAATTCATCGAAGGTCTCAATGCTCGCTACGCAGGGGGCGCGCGAGCAGGTTTCCCACGACCTCGGCGGCCGAGGCGCCCTCGAGCAGCGCGCAAACGGCGTCGGTGATCGGCATGTCGATCCCGGCCTTGCGCGCCGCCTCGGCAAGTACGGGTGCCGTGAAGGCGCCCTCGGCTACCGTCCGCCGGTCTGCCAGCAGCGTCTTGGCGTCGCCGCCCTCACCGATCGCCTTGCCGAGCGAGAAGTTGCGCGAACTGGTCGAGGAGCAGGTCAGCACCAGATCGCCCAGCCCGGAAAGCCCGCTCAGCGTCTCCGCCCGCGCGCCGCGCGCGAGTCCGAAGCGCGACATTTCGGCGAAGCCACGCGAGATCAGCGCCGCGCGGGCGTTCTGCCCCAACGCCCGGCCCTCGACCACGCCGCAGGCGATCGCCAGCACATTCTTGACCGCGCCGCCGATCTCCGCACCGATTACGTCCGTCGAGACATAGGGCCGGAAGGTCGGCCGCGCGAGCCGTTGCGAAAGCGCCGCGCCGACATTCTTGTCCTCGCAGGCCAGCGTGATCGCGGTCGGCAGCCCAGCAGCGACCTCATGCGCGAAAGTGGGGCCGGAAAGCACGGCGATGGGGGCCTCGGGCTGAACCTCGGCCGCGACTTCGGACATTAGCGCACAGCTTGCCGCCTCGATTCCCTTCGCACAGAGCACCAGCGGGATTTTGACGGCGCCCAGTGCGCCCAGCACGGCGCGGAGATGCTGCGCCGGCGTTACCACCAGCAGTGCCTCCAGCCCCGCCAGCGCGCCAACGTTGGCGGTGGCGTGGACCAACGGGGAAAGCGCGATGCCGGGCAGAAACAGGCTGTTTTCGTGCCGGTCGTTGATCCCGGCGACGACGTCTTCTTCGCGCGCCCACAGCAGTACGGGCTCGCCATCGCTCGCACAGACCTGCGCCAGGGCGGTTCCCCAGGCGCCGCCGCCGATCACCCCGATTTTCATGCCTTCACTCCCGCGCCGCGCGCCTTGTCCGCCGTGGGATCGAGCGGCCAGCGTGCCCGCGCCGGAACGTCGAGCCCATCGGTCAATCCCAGCGCGAAGCGCTCCGCTCCCGCCCAGGCGATCATGGCGGCATTGTCGGTGCAAAGCCAGGCCGGCGGGGCGACGAAGGGTAGACCGTTGTCGGCGGCCAGCTTCTCCAGCGCGTCTCTGACGCCCAAGTTGGAGGCGACCCCGCCCGCCACCACCAGTGCCGTAGCCCCATCGGCATTATCCAGTGCCTTGTGCGTGCGGTCGATCAGGCAGTCGATCACGGCCTGCTGAAAGGAGGCGGCGATATCCTCCGCCTCATACCGTCCGGCGTCCCGCGCCCGCAGCACAGCGCTTTTGAGGCCGGCGAAGGAGAAATGCGGCTCGGCCGATCCCAACAGCGGACGCGGCAGCGGCACGGCGCGCGGATCGCCTTCTAATGCTGCGCGCTCCACGGCCGGCCCTCCCGGAAAACCGAGACCGAGCAGCTTCGCGGTCTTGTCGAACGCCTCGCCCGCCGCGTCGTCGATCGTGGTGGCGAGGCGGCGATAGCGGCCGACATCTTGGACGAACAACAGTTGGCAATGGCCGCCGGACACCAGCAGCAGCAGATAGGGGAAGCGCAATTCCGGCGCGGCCAGCCGGGGGGAAAGCGCATGGCCTTCAAGATGATTGACCGCGATCAGCGGCTTGCCTGCCGCCATCGCCAGCGCCTTGCCGGTGACGAGCCCGACCATCACACCGCCGATCAGCCCCGGTCCCGCCGTCGCCGCGATGGCATCCACCTGATCGAGAGCGAGGTTCGCTTCGGCCAGCGCTGCGCCGATAAGTGGGCTCAGCATTTCGACATGCGCGCGCGCCGCGATCTCAGGCACGACCCCGCCGAACGGCGCGTGCTCGGCTTCCTGTCCGGCGAGTTTGTGCGCGAGAATGACGCGCTCGCTGGTCACCAGCGCCGCCGCCGTTTCGTCGCAGCTCGATTCCAGGCCGAGGATCAATGCCATCTCGGGCTTCCCTGCCACCGCGCGGGGGATTAGGGCAACAGTCGTGAACAGACCCTATCGTCTCGGCACCCGTGCCTCGCCGCTCGCGCTCGCTCAGGCCAACCAGGTCGCCGCCGCGCTCAGGCAGGCGCATGGCTGGGACGAGCCGGCGATCGAGATCGTCGCGATGAAGGCGACCGGCGATCTGATTCAGGATCGTCCGCTCGCCGAGGTCGGCGGCAAGGCGCTGTGGACCAAGGAGCTTGATCGTGCCCTGATCGCGGGCGAGATCGACTTCGCGGTCCATTCGATGAAGGATGTCGAGACGATCCGGCCGCGCGAGATTGTGATCGCCGCGATGCTGCCACGCGCCGATGTCCGCGACCGGCTGATCGGGGCCGCGTCGATCGAGGCGATACCCCGGGGCGGCCGTCTCGGCACGTCTTCGCCGCGTCGCAGCGCCCAGATTGGAAGGTTGCGCCCCGATCTGGAGGTGGTGTTGTTTCGCGGCAATGTCGCGACCCGGCTGCGCAAGCTGGTCGAGGGCGAGGCGGATGCGACCCTGCTTGCGGCGGCAGGCCTCGATCGATTGGGGCAAACCGAACTCGGCGCAGCCATTGCGGTTGACGTCATGCTGCCGGCGCCCGCCCAGGGCGCGATCGGCATCGAGACGCTGGCCGTCAATGCCGGGGTGCGCGCGCTGCTAGGCGCGATCGATCATGCGCCGACCTCGCTTTGCGTCGGCGCCGAACGTGCTCTGCTCGAGGGGCTTCGCGCGGACTGTCGCTCGCCCGTGGCCGCGTTGGCCGAGCTTGTCGATGGCCGAGTCCTTCTTCGCGCCGAAATCCTCAGCCCTGACGGGGCCGAACGCGTCCATGGGGACACGAGGTTCGAGCGTGGCGATCTTGAAGCGGCCCGGATTCTGGGGGAGGATTTGCTCGGCCAGGCCAGCCCCGGTCTCCGTGCCCTCTTCGGATCGTGACGGCGCTGCTGATCCTGCGCCCCCAGCCTGGAGCGGATGCGACCGCCGCTCGGGCGCGGTCGCTTGGGCTAAGCCCGGTCATCGCGCCGCTATTCGAAATAGATGCCCTCGGTTGGGCTTCTCCCGAATTTGCACTGTTCGATGCCGTGCTGATAACCAGCGCCAATGCCATCCGCTTCGGCGGCCCGGCACTGGCTGATTATCGCCATCTTCCACTCTACGCCGTCGGCGGCGCGACAGCCGCCGCCGCCAAGGCGGCTGGCTTCGGCGAAATCGTCGTCGGCGAAGGCGATGGCGCGGAGATATTGGCCCTTGCGGCCGGGCACGGCAGGAAAAGGCTGCTGCATCTGGCGGGCCGCGAACATATCGATCTCCACCACCCGCAGGTTTCGATCGAACGCCGTATCGTCTATGCTTCGGAGGTCGTGCAAGCCTTGCCGGAAGCGGCCAGGGCGGTGTTGGAGGGCGGGGCGGTGGTCCTGCTTCATTCGGTGCGTGCGGCCTCGCTCTTTGCGTCCTTGACGAATGCGGCGATGCTTGATCGTGCCGGGATCACCATTGTGGGCTTGAGCGAAGCGGTGCGCGATGCCGCAGGTGCGGGATGGGCGGCCGCTTTCGCGGCGCCCGCGCCTACTGATGACGCTTTGCTGGCGATTGCCGTCCGACTGTGCGATCAGGGCAGTCGGAAGGGAAGCTGAGAGGACCGGGCGTGATCGATTATGACCGTGCCGATTATGCGCAGGGGGGGCGGCCATGGCTGCGCACGCTGATCCTTTTCGGGCTGGTGTTTGTGGCCGGCCTGTTGACGATGGGCTGGGTCCTGACCCGTTGGGATGCGGCTGCGCCTTACCTTACCTGGATGAAGCAGCCGGCACCTGTCGCGCTCACAGCGCCTGCCCCGGAGTCTCCGCTGGTCGTTGCCCCGCTTGCTGACACGGCGCCACTGGAGCGCAAGGTTGCTCAGCTCGACACGCATGTGAAGGATATCGCCGAACGCGCCGAGGCTGCATCCGGCAATGCCAACCGGGCCGAAGCGCTGCTCGTCGCCTTCGCCGCCCGCCGCGCGATCGATCGCGGACTCCAGCTCGGTTATCTCGAAGGCATGCTGCGCGAACGCTTCGGGCGGACCCAGCCCGAGGCCGTCGCGACGATCATCCGCGCCTCGCATGATCCGGTCACGCTCGAGGATCTGCGCGGCGAACTCGATCTGATCGCCCCGGAGCTTGTGGGCGTCGGCCCCAACGCGAACTGGTGGGATGGCTTCAAGCGCGAACTGGCGGGCCTGATCGTGATCCGTCGCGAGAATACGCCGACGATGACACCCGACGCGCGGGTCGATCGCGCGCGCACCAGCCTCAATGCTGGCCACGTCGATCGCGCGCTTGCGGAAGTCGCCCGGCTCCCGGCGCGCGAAAAGGCCGATCCGTGGCTTCGTCACGCGCGCCGCTACGTCGCCGCGCATAATGCGCTCGATTTGATCGAGACCTCGGCCCTGCTGACCCCTGCGCCGAGGTTGGCTTCGGCCGAACCCGACGCGTCGGAATAAAGAAGCGCTCAGGCTGAGCTTGTCGAAGCCTGGCATCACCCTTTGACAAGCTCAGGGCGAGCGCATTCAGTTCAGGTCCGCTTGCCGCCGGGATGCGTGGTCAGCAGGTCGTCGGTGACTTCCATGGTGAAGGCCGGTTCGAGCGGAGCATCAGCCACCGCATCGACGAACATCGCGCGGGCTTCCGGATCGTCATAGACCATTTTGGCGTCGAAGGCCTTTTGCCAGGTCGCCTCATCCGGCCATTCGGCATAGCCCACGAAGCGCCCGTCGCGATCCTGATGCAGGCGGGAGCCATAGCTACCGTAGATCGCGGTGATCCGCGCCGTGCCGCGACGCCACGCCTCTCGGAACTGCGCTTCCTTGCCCGGATGGACCCGCCACCAATAGACCGCGACGAACATGGCGCTAATCCTCCAGCCGTGCGATCAGCGCCTGCGCGGCGGCGGGCGCGCGGACTTTCGCGCCGTTGATCATGAAGAGGAAGACGTCGCGGGGGCGGCTGTCGGCGTTCGCCTCGGCGATATAAGGCAACCCGGCCGGCGCCTTGCCCGCCTGCCAGCTCCGCGCGGTCTCCGCCCAGTGGTCGAGCGTGTCGGCCGAATAGCCGGTCGGGATCTTCTCCTGCGCTTCCTGCAGGCGGGCATAGACGAAGCCTGCGGTAAGATCGGCGATCGTCGGATGGTCATTCGAATCCGCGACGACGATCGCGACGTCATGCTTTCGCGCGAGATCGATGAAGCGCGGATCCTTGAAGCTTTCATGACGCACCTCGACCGCATGACGAAGTTGGAGTCCGTCCTGTTCCGGCGGCAACAGCGCTAGGAACGCTCCGAAATCGTCCGGATCGAAGGCCTTGGTCGGCATGAACTGCCACAGGATGGGGCCAAGCGCGCTTCCTAGCGCCGTGAGACCCTGAGCCAGAAACTTCTCTATGGACTCCCCGGCCTCAGCCAATATCCGACGATTGGTGCAGAAACGTGAGGCCTTGAGCGTGAAGATGAAGCCGTCCGGAACGGTTTCACGCCACTTCTCGAAACTGGCGCGGGATTGTGTGCGGTAATAGGTGCCGTTGATTTCGATCACGCTTACATGCTGCGAGGCAAAGTGCAACTCGTCGGCATGTTTCATTCCCTTTGGATAGAAGGTGCCTCGCCAAGGCTCGTAGGTCCAGCCGCCGATGCCGACACGGATCGATGCCCTTCCCACCGCTCTCGCCTCCTCCCGATGTTCGGAGGCCGGCGATCCTTAGCCGATGCAGCCGACGGCGCGCCCCGCCGTGGCGAACATGCCCAGGATCTCGTCCACCTGATCGTCGGTGTGTTCCGCGCATAGCGAGCAACGCAGCAGGAAGGTTCCCGCCGGCGTGGCGGGCGGGCGGGCGGTGTTGACGTAGAGCCCGAGCTCCAGCAGCGCCTGCCACATCCTGACCGTCGTCTCCATGTCGGGCAGCATCACCGCGATGATCGCCGACTGCGCCGTCTCGGTTCCGAGCGTGAAGCCGAGATCGCGCAGGCCCTGATGCAGCCGCCGCGAATTTTTCCAGAGATGGTCGCGCTTGTCCTTAGCGTGCATCAGCTTGCGGATCGAGGTGGCGGCGGTCGCCACGACGCTCGGCGGGAGCGAGGCGGTGAACACATAGGGGCGGCACATCAGCCGCAGCACCTCGAACTTCGGATGATTCGAGACACAGAAGCCGCCGACCGTGCCGACCGATTTGGAGAAGGTGCCGACGACGAAATCGATGTCCTTCTCGCAGCCCAGCTCCTCATAGACACCGCGGCCGTTGGGGCCGAAGAATCCCATGCCATGCGCCTCGTCGCACAGGATCATGCACCCATGCTTCTTGGCGACCGCGACCATCTCGGGCAGCGGCGCGATGTCGCCGAACATCGAATAGACGCCTTCGAGCACCACCAGCTTGCCGGGTTCCGGCGGCAGCCGGCCGAGCCGCTTGTCGAGATCCTCGACGCTGTTGTGCCGGAAGCGGACGACCTCGGCATTGCCGAGCCAGCACCCGTCATAGATGGACGCATGGCTGTCGGCGTCGAGGATGATGTAGTCGCCTTTGCCCGCCAGCGTCGAGATCATGCCGAGATTGGCCTGATAGCCGGTCGAGAAGACGATCGCGTGATCGACGCCGTAGAACTCCTTGAGTGCGTCCTCGCATTCCTTGTGGCCCTGATAGGTGCCGTTGAGGACACGGCTTCCGGTCGTGCCCGATCCATAGTCGTCGAGCGCCTTCTTCCCCGCCGCGATGACGTCGGGATCGAAGGTCATGCCCATATAATTGTAGGTGCCGAGCAGGATCGTCTTCTTGCCCTTGATGATCGCCTCGGTCGGCGAGAGCACCTCGGTCATGACGATCCCGAAAGGATCGCGCACGCCGGTGTCGAGCAGCGCCTGCCGTTCCGCGATGACGGCGTCGAACTTGGAAAGAAGGTCGGTCATCCCTCGAGCTTGGCGACCGCGTCGGCGAGCTGGCCGACCGTCTCGATCTCGGCCTGCATGTTCATCGTGATGATGATGTCGAACTCATCCTCGATGGCCGCGACGAAATCCATCACGGTCAGGCTGTCCCATTCGAGATCCTTGGCGAAGCTGGTCCCATCCGACAGGGCCACCTTCTTCTTGTTGAACGGTTCGATCTGGGTGGCGATCCGATCGAAAATCTCTTCGCGTGTGCTCATGGGCATGCGTCCTTAATAGGCTCGCGGCTCAATGCCAATCGATTGCGGCATGATCGCGGCGTCGCGTCCGCACGCATCCGCTTATTCAAGCACCAGCCCCACCTCGCTGAACGGCCTCGGCTCGTCCGGCTCCGGTTCCATCAGCGCGAGCGGGCGTTGCCATAGGCCCACGTCGCGCCACTCGCCCTGCTTGAAGCCGACGCTGCGCCAGACTCCGGCGCGTTTGAAGCCGACGGCCTCGTGCATCTCGATGCTGTTGTCATTGGGAACCGCGATGGTTGCCACCGCCTGGGTGAAGCCCTGCGCGCTCAGCGTGCGGATCAGGGCCATGTAGAGCCGTCGGCCAATCCCCTCGCGCTGGCGATGCGCCGCGATATAGATCGCTGTCTCGACCGTGAAGCGATAGGCCCAGCGCTCGCGGAAGCGGAAGCCGTATGCATAGCCCACCACCTCGCCGTCGGCCTCGGCGATCAGCCAGGGATAGGTTTCGGTGATCGTCTCGATGCGGCGTGCCATTTCCTTGGGCGATGGCGCGCGCTGCTCGAACGAGACGCTCAGCGTCTCCACATAGGGGGCGTAGATCGCGGCAATGGCAGGGGCGTCGGCGGTCGTGGCCGCACGGATCAGGAAGCTCATAGGCCGAGCAATAGCTTCACATAGTCGATCGCGCCACCATCCCGCGCCACCCGCCCGCGCGGTTCGCCCAGCCCGCCGCATTCGATGCACCGGACCTGGATCGCCGGGCCGGCCAATATGCTCTGCGTGTCGTGCATCGCCCCCGCCATGATTTCCTGCGGCCGGCGGGCGGCCAGCGTCCAGGGATCGCGCGCCTCGGTATCCTCCCGGTCCTGGGACAGCGTCGCATCGCGCAGGAATTTCTCGAAGGCGTTGGGCTCGCGCTCGATAAACAGCGGCTTGGCGGTCGCGGGGTCGAGCCTGGCCCGCCGCGCGGCCTCGGCTATCGCGGCGTCGAGCGAGCCGAACTGGTCTACAAGACCGAGCTGTCGCGCGGTGCCGCCCGCCCACACACGACCTTGCCCGATTTCGTTTACCCGCTTGGGATCGAGCCCGCGCGATTGCGCGACGAGGCCGACGAACCGCCGATAGATATCCTCTATGCCGAGCTGGACGAGCTGGTTGAACTGGTCCGACGTGCCCTTGAGCAGGTCGGGCTCGCCGGACAGCGGTGTCGTCTTGACGCCATCGGCTGCGAGGCCGAGCTTCTGGAGCGTGCCCTGAAAGGTCGGGATGATCCCGAACACGCCGATCGACCCGGTGATGGTGGAAGGTTCGGCGAAGATCCGGTCGGCAGGGGTGGCGATCCAGTAACCCCCGCTCGCCGCGACCGATCCCATCGAGACGACCACTGGCAGGCCTCTGGCCTTTGCCGAGAGGATCGCGCCCCGGATGCGTTCCGCCGCCGTCACCGATCCGCCGGGCGAATCGACGCGGACGACCAGCGCCTTGATCCGGTCGCGCGCGAGTTCGTCCGAAAGCAGGTCGGCGATGGTCTCGCCGCCCGCGGTGCCCGGCCCGGCATCGCCGTCGACGATCTCCCCAGCGACGGTCAATACGCCAATGCGGCCGTCGGACGGTCCCGGATTGGCGGTCGCGTAGCGCGCGAAGGACACCGTCTTGAAGCTTCCGGGCGCGTCGTCCTTTCCGACGATCCCGGCGACTCGGTTGCCGAAGGCGATGCGATCGCCCAATCGGTCGACCAGCCCCGCCGCAACCGCAGCTTGCGCGATGTTGCCGCCCGTCGCCGCGATCATGGCCTGCGGCCGCGCGCTATAGTCAGCAATCCGCGCCTTTGGACGGGCGCGGGATACATTTTCCCCCCAGCTTTCCCAGAGACTGTCGGCCAGCGCCTGATTGGCTGCGCGCGCCTCGGGGGATTGATCGCTACGGATGAAAGGCTCGACGGCGGATTTGTAGGTGCCGACGCGATACACATTGGCGGTCACGCCGATCTTGTCGAGGAAGCCCTTGTAATAGAGCTGCGATCCACCCGGCCCGGCGAGCATGACGGCACCCAGCGGATCCATCCAGACCTCGCTGGCATGGGCCGCGAGCTGATAGCTGTCGTCTATATAACCGATTGCGTAGGCGAGCACCGGCTTGCCCGTGCGCCGCACCTCGTCGATCGCGGCGGCGGCGTCGCTGATCGTGGTCTGGCCACCGCCGGTGAAGCGATCGAGATCGAGCACGACCGCCTTGATCGAGCTGTCCTTGGAGGCAGCCCGCAGCGCGTTGACCATGTCGCGCAGGCGATACTCCCGCGCGACGTTCCGGCTGTTGTCGAGCAAGGACAGCGGATCAACATTCTCGGGCTGCTCGACCAGCGAGCCGTTCAGGTCGATGAGCAGCGCGCCCGAGCCAGTCGTCACCGCCGGGTTGGGCGCCATCGACAGCGCGGCATACAGCACGCCGAAGAACAGCAGCATGAAGATCAGGACCAGCATGTCCTTGATGCCGACCAGCAGCTTCCAGAGTCCGCGCACCACTCGCATCATGTGGCTCCTTGCGCGGCGAGACTGCGCGCGCGGCTGTTATTTAGGGGGAAAGTCACCGCGATTGAACCGCAGACTCGAAAATTCCGTACGCCGGCGAACTAATGCTCAATGATGGTTGAATGCGCCCGGGTATCGCGCATCGGCACATAGACGCACAGCGAAACGGCGATACATCCGGCGACATACCAGAAGAACAGTGTCTCATGGCCGATGCTCTTGAGCCAAAGCGCCACATATTCGGCCGTGCCGCCGAACAGCGATACCGAAACCGCATAGGGCAGGCCGACGCCGAGCGCGCGGACCTCCGCCGAAAACAGCTCGGCCTTCACCACGGCGTTGATCGACGTGTAGCCGCTCACGATGAGCAGCGTCGCCATGATGAGCAGGAAACCCTGCCAGATGTTGCTGGTCTGTCCCAGCGCGGTCAGGATCGGCACGGTGAGGAGCGTCCCGGCCACGCCGAACGCGATCAGCAGCGGCCTCCGCCCGATCCGGTCGGACAGCGCGCCGAAGGCGGGCTGCAGCATCATGAAGACGAACAGTGCCAGCGCCGTCACCCAGGTCGCGTCGTCCTTGCTCCAGCCGGCGGTGTTGACGAGAAACTTCTGAGCATAGGTGGTGAAGGTGTAGAAGGCGACAGTACCGCCCAGGGTCAGCCCGATGACGATCAGGATCTGGCGCGGATGCGACTGGATCAGGTGGATCAGCCCGCCTCTGGCGCCCGCGATGCGCGCCTGCTCGAAGGATGGCGTCTCCTCGATGCCGCGCCGGATGTAGACGGCCGCGATCGCCAGCAGGCCGCCGATCGCGAAGGGAATACGCCAGCCCCACCGCTCGAGCTCCTCCGGCGTGAGAAAAACCTGTTGAAGCAGGATCAGCACGCTCAGCGCGATCAACTGCCCCATGATCAGCGTCACATATTGGAAGCTCGAATAGAAGCCCCGGTTCCGGTGCGTCGCCATCTCGCTCAGATAGGTGGCGCTGGTGCCATATTCGCCGCCGAGGCTCAGCCCCTGCACGATCCGCGCGAAGACGAGGATGGCCGGAGAAAAGGCGCCTATGTCCGCATAGCTGGGCGTCACCGAGATCAGCAGCGATCCCGCGCACATCAGCATGACGGAAAATGTCAGCGCCGCCTTGCGGCCATGCCTGTCGGCGTACCAACCCATCACCCAGCCGCCGATAGGCCGAACGATGAAGCCGACCGCGAATACGGCGGCGGCGTTTAGCAGTTGGATGGTAGGGTTCGAAGGTGGAAAGAATATCGAGGCGAAATAGAGCGAGAAGGCGGCATAGACATACCAGTCATACCATTCGACCAGGTTTCCGATCGACCCGCCGATGATCGATTTGAGCCGCGTGCTCGTGGTGATCCGTTCTCTTTCCTCGCTATCCGCCATTTCACCTCCCGTTCGGCGACGATAATGGATTTTCACACAGGCGATAGCGGATCGAGCCTCGTGCCTGAAAGATCAGCAAGCTAATAGCGCGACCAGCGCGCCTTGATGAAATAGGCCGCGACCGCGACAGCGATCACGACGCAGAAAATCACCACGCCCCAAAAACTCCAGGGACTGTGCGCGTAAGGAATTCCCTCAACATTCATGCCCAGCAGGCCGGTGACGAACGTCAGCGGCAGGAAGATCAGCGCGACGATCGAGATCAGCAGCGCGCGGGTCTCCAGCCGCTCGGAGCGCAGATCGGTGAGCTGTTCGTGCAACAGCGCCGATCGCTCGCGGATCGCCTCCAGTTCCTCGGTCATGCGCGCGAAGCGGTCGGCCGCCTCGCGAACGTGAAACTGGTCGTCCTCGTCCATCCAGTCGCAGCCGAGCATCGACAGCCGCTCGAGCGCCTGTCGCTGCGGCGCCACGAACCGGCGGAAGCCGATCGCTTCTGATCGCACCAGGCCTATCGTGCGGCGCATGGCAAAGGCCTGGTCCGGATTGAGCCCCACCTCGCACTCGTCGATCGTGTCGCCCAGCTCAGCGATATGCGGGTCGAGCCGATCCGTGATCTGCATGGCGAGCGAGGTGATCAGGTCGCCGGGATCCTTGAGCTGGCCCGCCAGCATCTGCTCATGGACGCGGTCGATACCCAGCAGGGTGCGGAAGCTGATCGAAACGACCTTGCCTGTTGTCGCCCACAGGCGGATCGAGACCAGCTCGTCCATATCGTCGTCGGGGATAGCGGCCAGCCCGCGCAGGTTGATCAGAGCGCCATGATCGAACTGCTCGATCCTCGGGCGCGTCTCCAGCGCCGAAAGCGCGCGAACTGCGTGCTCCGGAACGCCGCTTTCATCGCGAAGCCACCGCAGCGCTTCCGGCTCCTTGCCGTCGAGATGAATCCAGACGAAATTCCCGTTGCCGGTCTGGACCGCCTCCAGGATTTTGCCGTCACCGCTCCGGGTCAGTTGCCAATGCCTCTTCATGCGTTCCGGCCAAGCCAAAGTGTAAAGCCGGGCGCGCCGGCAGCGGGCGGCGTGGCGCTCGGGTATCGCTCCGCATCGGCCCGCGCCCGATCAAGGATGGCGGCGGGGATGTCTGGCTGATGAAATATGCGGTCGGCGCGGCCGAGCCAGCGTGCTTCACGTAGCGTCAGGTCGTCGGGGTCGTCGGATCGCAGCAGGATGGTCTCAATCGCCGACGGCGCGAAGTCGGGCTGTTGAAGCCAACGCGCGACTGCGCAGGCATCGGCGCCAGACAGCGGATCAAGCACCCCCCCCGGCGCCAGCGCCATGTCGATGGCATGACGGCGTTCACTAGCGTCGGGCCACCGCGCGCGCATGGGCTTGCGCACGTCGGACAGCGCCTGCGCGAGTTTCCCGAGGCTGGCGGGCAGCATCGCCTCGAACAGCAGGCGCAGCGCCTTTGCGAGCCCCGCCGACGCTCCGCCGGTGCCGATCGCGATCAGCACCGGATCGCGATCGACAATCGCTGGAAGGGTGAAATCGCACAGCGCCGGCCGATCGGTCGCGTTGACGAGGATGCCGCGCGCTTTGAGCCGTTCGGATGCTTCGGCGGCCTCGGCATCGTCATCGATCGCGATAATTGCCAGGCGGGCCTGGTCGTCGTCCTCGCTCACCGGGTGTCCGCCAGCACGCTCGATCAGGCGGCGTTTGGCGTCTGTCGCCTCGCCGCTTCCAAGCAGGATCACCGGCCGGTCCTTGAGGCGGAGCAGGACCGGGAGGCTGTGCATCGTTCAGAGCCAGTCCGGCAGGTGATCGGCGGCGATCAAGGCCTCGATCGGCGTGCGCTCACGCACCACCGCCCAGCGGTCGCCCGATACCATCACCTCGGCGGTGAGCGGCCGGCTGTTGTAGGTTGACGCCATGGTGGCGCCATAGGCTCCGGCGGTCATGAAGGCGACGAGGTCGCCCGCCTCGACCGCGTCCATGTCGCGTCCCGTCGCGAAGGTGTCGCCGCTCTCGCAGACCGGTCCCACGACATTGGCGATCATGCGCTCGCCCATCGGCTTGACCGCCCTGATGTCGTGCCAGGCGTCATAGAGGCTCGGCCGCATCAGGTCGTTCATCGCGGCATCGACGATTACGAAGGGCTGGCCGACCCCCTGTTTCACCCGGATCACCCGGGTCAGCAGCACGCCCGCATTGCCGACGATCAGCCGGCCGGGCTCGAAAATGAAGCGCGTCCCCCAATCCTTCGTTATCCGCGCCGCCATCGCGCCATAGGCGGCCGGCGTGGGAGGCTCGGGCAGGCTGCGATCATAGGGAATGCCGAGCCCGCCGCCGAGATCGGCGACCTTGATGTCATGGCCTTGGCTGCGCAGATCGCCGATCAGGTCGCCGATCCGGCCGAAAGCAGCCTCAAGCGGGGCAAGATCGGTCAACTGGCTGCCGATATGGACCGCGACGCCGGTCGCCATCAGCCCCGGCAGCTCGCGCGCCATGGCATAGGCGGCTGCCGCGCGGTCATAAGCGATGCCGAACTTGTTCTCGGACTTGCCGGTCGAAATCTTGGCATGGGTGCCCGCATCGACGTCGGGGTTGATGCGGAAGGCGATCCTGGCCGTCGTCCCGCGCTGCCGCGCGACCTGCGAGAGAAGCTGCGCCTCCGGCTCGGATTCGACGTTGAACTGGCCGATGCCGGCATCGAGCGCCTGAATCATCTCCTCGGCTGTCTTGCCGACGCCGGAAAAAACGATCTTGGAGGCGGGAACGCCCGCCGCCAGCGCGCGTGCCAGTTCTCCGCCGGAAACCACGTCCGCGCCGAGGCCCATCCGCGCGAGCGTCGCCAGCACGCCCGCATTGGGATTGGCCTTGACCGCGAACGCCACCAGCACGTCGCCAAGCGGCGCCACCGCCTCGGTAAACACGCGCGCATGCCGCTCGATCGTCGCGGTTGCATAGACATAGACAGGCGTGCCGACCTCCGCCGCGATTATAGCGAGCGGCACGCCCTCGGCATGCATTTCGCCGTCTCTGATCTCGAAATGGTCCATGGCTCAGTTCGACGGCGGGAGGTCGAACGGATCGTCCTCGCGCTCCTCCGAGCGGCGGATCTGCTCCAGTCGGCGTTCGGGCCGCGCTTCAGGGCCCGGCGTCAGTAGCTCCTTCGTGGACGGAGTGTCCCTCGCCATGGCGGGTTTTATCGGCGGGCTATGGCCGGCGGCAGGCTTGAGGTCTTCCTGCTTTCCACAAGCGGCAAGCGCGAACAGGACCAGGATGGCGAGCTTCCTCACGATGCGATTCCCAACGCGGCACGCGCCTCGGCGATGCGCGCGCGCACCTGTTCCGGCGCTGTGCCGCCATGGCTCGCGCGGCTGGCAACCGAGCTGTCGACCGAAAGCGCAGCGAAGATACGGGCGTCGATCCGTTCGTCGATCTCCTTGAGCTTTTCGAGTGGAAGCTGGTCGAGCGGCGTGCCGTTGCGCTCCGCCAGCCGGACGATCAGCCCGGTAATGTGGTGCGCCTCGCGGAAGGGGATGTCGGCGACACGAACCAGCCAGTCGGCGAGATCGGTCGCGGTCGAAAAGCCCTGCTCCGCTGCGGCGCGCATCCTTGGCACCGCGAAGGTCACGCTTTCAACCATGCCGGTCATCGCCGCGATCGAGAGCGCAAGCAGGTCGTGCGCCTCGAACACCGGCGGTTTGTCGTCCTGCATGTCCTTCGAATAAGCGAGCGGCAGGCCCTTCATGGTGATCGCCAGGCTCGTCATGGCGCCGAGGATTCGACCGCTATGCCCGCGCACCAGCTCGGCGGCGTCGGGGTTGCGCTTCTGCGGCATGATCGAGGAGCCCGTCGAGAAGCTGTCGGGAAGCTGGACGAAGCCGTAAGGCTGTGATGCCCAGACGATGAACTCTTCCGCCAGCCGCGAAAGGTGCAGGCTGCCCTGCGCCGCCGCCATGAGATAATCGAGCGCGAAATCGCGGTCGGAAACGGCGTCGAGGCTGTTGTCGGTCGGCTTCTCGAAGCCGAGCGCCGCCGCCGTCGCATGGCGATCGATCGGAAAGCCTGTCCCCGCCAGCGCGGCTGATCCCAGAGGCGACTCGTTCATCCGCCGCCGCGCGTCGGCGAAGCGGCTGCGGTCGCGCCGGATCATCTCGTAATAGGCCATGAGATGGTGCCCGAGCGTTACCGGTTGGGCGACCTGAAGATGAGTGAAGCCCGGCATCACGCTTGCGGCATGTTCCTCCGCGCGCGTAACCAGCGCCACCTGCAATGCCTTTAGCCCGGCGTCGACCGCGTCGATCGCGTCGCGCACCCAGAGGCGGAAGTCGGTCGCGACCTGATCGTTGCGCGAGCGCGCGGTATGCAGCCGTCCGGCGGCGGGGCCAATCGCGTCGGCGAGTCGGCTTTCGGTCGCCATATGAATGTCTTCAAGATCAAGGTCCTCCGGCACCCCATCGGCGGCGTAACCCTTTTCGATATCTCGCAAACCGGCCTCGATCGATGCCGCATCCTCGCCCGTAACGATCCCCTGTTTGGCGAGCATCTGGACATGCGCGATCGATCCCGCGATATCCTGCCGCCAAAGCCTCTTGTCGAAGGGAATCGAGGCGTTGATCTCGCGCATCACCGCCGCCGGCCCCTCCGCGAAGCGGCCGCCCCACATGCTGTTGGAGTTTTCCGTGCGGTTGGTAATGATTCTGCTCCCGCTTCTCGCGCTTACCGCGTGCGATAGGCAATCGGGGGGCGAGGGGCAAGATTTCCCCATCGGCGCCGAGACCGGCAAGGTCGATACCTCCAAGCGCGGGCAGGAAATGCCTGCCATGCCCTTCCTCGGCCCGGATGGTGGTCCGGCTACGCTGACCAAGTTCCGGGGCAAGCCGCTGCTGGTCAATCTCTGGGCGACCTGGTGCGCGCCGTGCATCGCCGAAATGCCCACGCTCGACAAGCTCGCCGAGCGCGAGAAGGACCGGCTGCAGGTGATCGTCGTCAGCCAGGACATGGCGGGGAAGCACGCGGTCGATCCCTTCTTCGTCAAGGCGAAGTTCAAGATGCTGAAGCCTTATCTCGACAAGCAGAATGTGCTGCCGCTCGCGCTCAAGACCGAGACCATGCCGACGACGATATTCTACGACGCGCGGGGCAATGAGCGGTGGCGCGTCTTCGGCGCACTCGATTGGCACGGCGCGGCGGCTAGGAAGCTCCTTGAGGCCTCTCTGAAATAGCCGGCGAAACGTTTGGCCCTTCCGCTGGTTAGACTCGTTACAGCTTTAACCGCGCTCACCCTGAGCTTGTCGAAGGGTGTTCAGGCTTCGACAGGCTCAGCCTGAGCGCGATTTGAAGCTAAACTGTGGAGGTCCGGCATGGACGAAACCGACGAGAATGAGGCGGATCTGACAGGCGTGCCGCCGCGCCGCCGCCCAAGGCAGGATGTACTCGAAATTGGCGGGCGTCGCCTTAAGCCCTCCACGCTGATGATGGGGCATGGCTATAATCCGGCCTGGTCCGAGGGCGCGCTCAAGCCTCCAATTTTCCTCACCTCGACCTTCGTGTTCGAAAGCGCGGCTGCCGGAAAGCGGCATTTCGAGGGCGTGACCGGCGTACGGCCCGGAGGAGCGGCCGGGCTGGTCTATTCGCGCTTCAACGGACCCAATCAGGAAATCCTCGAGGACCGGCTGGCGATCTGGGAAGATGCCGAAGATGCGCTCACATTCTCCTCGGGCATGTCGGCGATCGCTACCGTGCTGCTCGCCAATGTGCGGCCGGGGGACACGATCGTCCATTCCGCGCCGCTCTATGCCGCGACCGAGACGCTAATCGCCAAGATCCTGGGTCGATTCGGCGTGCACTGGCTGGATTTTCCGGCAGGCGCGTCGCGGCAGGAAATCGATGCGGTGCTCGCCAAGGCCAATGCGGGCCGGGTTCCGCTGATCTATCTCGAAAGCCCCGCCAATCCCACCAATGCGCTGGTCGATATCGAGGCGGTGCGCGCGAGCAGCGAAGCCGTGTTCGGCGCCGATCGCCCGCTGATCGTGATCGACAATACCTTCCTTGGCCCGCTCTGGCAGAAGCCGCTCAAGCACGGCGCCGATCTGGTGATCTACAGCCTTACCAAATATGCCGGCGGGCATTCCGATCTGGTGGCCGGCGGCGCGGTCGGGTCGAAGGCCGCGCTCGATCCGGTGCGCGCGATGCGCAACACCATCGGCACGATCGCTGACCCGCATTCGGCGTGGATGCTGCTGCGGAGCCTCGAAACGCTCGAATTGCGGATGACGCGGGCGGGCGAGAATGCCGCCAAGGTCTGCGCGTCGTTGCGCGATCATCCCAAGGTCGAGCATGTCGGCTATCTCGGCTTTCTCGAAGAAGGTGGCAGCCAGGCCGACATTTACCGCCGCCATTGCACCGGCGCGGGATCGACCTTCTCGCTCTACCTAAAGGGTGGAGAGCAGGAAGCGTTCGCCTTTCTCGATGCGCTCCGCATCGCCAAGCTTGCGGTAAGCCTCGGCGGCACCGAAACGCTTGCGAGCCACCCGGCCGGGATGACGCATCTGTCGGTCCCGCCCGCACGCAAGCAGGCACTCGGCATCAGCGACAATCTGGTCCGCATCTCGATCGGCGTCGAGGACGCGGACGATCTCATCGCCGATTTCGATCAAGCGTTGAACGCGATCTAACTGTGCCCCAGCTTTCGCTGGGGCACAGGGTTGCGCTCCATTTAATCAGGACAAATCCTAGTGTATCCCGCGCGACATGGATCGATCAACGAAGGCGACACTGGCGATCGCGGGCATGTTGGCCCTTGCAGCGGCCGTGCAGGTCTATGCTTTCCACTGGGGCGTCATCACCCCGGACACCGTCGAGCAATATGGCCAGGCTCTCTCGGGCCGATATGATGATTGGCACCCGCCAGTAACAGCCTGGCTCTGGCATCTGATATTGCGGGTTTCCAGTGGAACCGCGGGCATCTTGTTGTTCGACGTCGCTCTATACTGGGCCGGCATCGGCTGTCTCGCCGCGTCGGCATTCCGCCGTTGGGGTTCCGGCTTCGCGGGTCTGACCATCGTTGTCGGCCTGTTGCCGATTCCGTTCGGGCAAATGGGCTCGATCCTGAAGGATCCGCTGCTGACGGCGCTTTGCCTGTTCGCCAGCGGCGTCATGGTTCTGGAGCCGCCAAGAATGGTCCAGCTTTTTGCGGCCGTCCTGCTTGCTGTCGCGACCGCGACCCGGTTCAATGCCCTGTTCGCCACCTTGCCGCTGCTTATCGGCGCGGCGCCTTGCATGTTCTTCGCCAGCCGGGCGCGTGGCGTGGCGACGGTCATGGCCGGCGCTCTCCTACTGGCTGGATCGAGCTGGCTCATCAATGTCGCATGGCTCCATCCGCATCGATCCGAACCGATCTTCTCGCTGGTCAACTTCGATCTTGGCGGCATCGCCGCGCATGGCGGAGGCAATCCCTATCCCTCGATGACGGACGACGAGACGCGGCAGATGACGCGGGCCTGTTACGACGTGCGGCTCTACAATTCCCGCGACACGCAGCCTTGCGAGCAAGTGGAAGACAGGCTGGTCGCTTATGCGCACCGTTACGGCGTTTCAGCCATTTCGATCTGGCTTCACGGCATTGCGTCCGCTCCCATTGCCTATGCCGTTCACAGGATCAGCCATCTCAACTGGAACTGGCGCTTGTTTGTGCCGAATGTGCCGGACGATGCCGTTTATGTGATGAGCGAACCCAATCTATATGGTCTCGTGTTCCGTTCGAACTGGGTGACGAGAGTCGTCCTGGCGTCGGCGCGGGTGATGGCGTGGAGCCCGTTCGGGAGGCCCGCGACGTGGATTGTGGTGGCGTTTTGCTTGCTGCTGATCGCGGCGCCGCTGCCCTCGCGCAAGCCGATCCGGATGCTGGCGGCCTCTTCACTTTGCTATGGCGGTGCCTATGCGGCGGTCAGCGTGGCGTCGGACCTTCGCTACAATCTATGGACGATGGTCGCGGCAATGGTCGCCTCGGTCTTCGCCCTAGGCGATATCCGCGCTGGAGCGCGGTTGGAGCGCAGGCCCGCCTTCGTCGCCCTTGGAATCCTCTTGGCAGCTTTCGGCATCGAAATCGCCGGCTTTATCGTCGGCGGGAAAATATAGCCGGGCAGGCAGCGCCACGCTGGCGCGGGCGGCCGAGGCCGCGCTGGTGCGCTTTCCGGAAATCAGGGCATTGAGATCGACAAGCCCACGCACCATCGAAATATTGTTGTTCGCGGCGATATAGCGCGGCGTCCATGAGGGCGCGAACTTGTCCTTGTACGACCGCAATCCCTCAAAGCCGTACAGCGTTTCGCCACGGTGATAGAGGAGGTTGCCGGCATGCGCCCAAATCGGTGCCAGCCGTCTCACTTCCAGCCCCGCGAGCGGCGCCATGCCCAAGGAAAACGTCCGGTAGCCCCGATCCTTGCCCCACAGCATGAGCTTGGTCAGCAGGAAGTCCATCGCGCTGAATTCCAGATCGTCGACATGCCGCATCAGATCCACCGAAAGCTCGGCGCGGTTCGGGGTTGCCCAGATATTGGCGAAGGCGACCGGCGACCCATCCTGACGAATGATCGCGCAATCGAAACGGGACAGGTAAGCCTCGTCGAAGCGGCCGAGGCTGAAGGCTTTCTCCGACCGCCCCTTATGGCTGAGCCACATGTCCGAAATACTCTTCAATGCCGCAATCTCCGTCGGTGACGGAGCGCGGACGATTTCGAAGCTGGCACCGGCGGCCTCGGCCTTGCGCAGGGCATAGCGCAGCGATTTCGCGTGCGGGCCATCCAGCGCGAAGCCGCCGAGATCGACCGCCGCCTCTTCGCCATATTTCATGAGCATGAGGCCCATGTCGATCGCGATTGGCAGGCTGTCGATGCCGAGCTGGTAGAAGAGCACGCGCCCCTGTTCGGCATCGGCGCGATCCCGAAAATCCCACATCAGATCCGCCCAGCGCTCTGGGTTGCCGACCGGGTTTCCCATTGCGATCCAGCTACGCCCCTGAATCTGGTAGGCGAGAAACGCATCCCCCCCTTCCTCTGCGGCAAGAAACCGTTTGTCGCCGGTGAAGGCGAGCATCGCGTCTGTTCGTTCGGCAAATTTCAGGGCGCGATCGAATAGCGCGGGTGAAGGCATCTGGTCCGCGTGCAGCCGGCGGGGCGCCATCAGATAGTGGAGCAGCAACGCCATGCTGAGGATGCCGACCGCCAGTTCAGCCCTGAGCACGCGCGCCGCATCGCCGTGAAGTGCGAAATGCCACCATAGATCGTTGCTGTACTGGACATGTTTGTGAGCGAAGAGCGCGATGGCCCACGACGTGCCAATCGCGGAAGCGACCGCGACAAGCCATGCCGGGCTCAGAAGATCGCCGCTAAGGGCTGTGCGGCGATAGAAGGCCCCGCGCGTCCATTGCAACAGCGCCACGATCGCCAGCAGGGCAAGCGCTTCCTCATAATCCAGCCCCTTCAACAGCGAAAAAAGAATGCCGGCGATCAGCAGCGCACGGGCCATCAAAAACGCGCCGTCCAGCCGCCGGTACAAGCCGGCGGCTAACACGAGCAGCAGCGTTCCGACGAGGCTGGAGGCGATATGAGACGCCTCGACGAAAGGCAGGGGAACCACGTCGCCAAGCAAGCGAAGCCGCGATCGTATTGCCGGAAGGGCGCCGGATATGAGCAGGATCAGGCCACCCGCGAAGGTGAGTGCGCTCAGCAAAGCGGGAGCGACGGCGTGACTGACCGACTGCGCTTCGCCGAGCGCGCGCAGGATCGGTTGTCTCGACTGCCATCCCTCGCGGCCGGCCGCCAGGAGCGCGGCGGTCGCGAGCGGCAACAGATAATAGATTCCCCTGTACATCAGCAGCGCGGCCGCGAGGCCGGCGCGGTCGCCGTGGCTCAGACCAGCGAGCATCACGGCCTCGAACACGCCCAATCCGCCCGGCGAATGGCTTGCCACCGAGGCGGCGATAGCGATGCCATATGCTGCGAGAAAAGCGGGGTAGCTGGCCATCGCGCTATCCGGCAGAAGCACGTATAGCGTCGCCGCAGCGAAGCCGAGATCAGTGGCCGAGACCAGCATCTGAAGAATGGCCTGTCCCGGCGAGGGCAATGTCAGATGCCAGCCGAAGAGATCGAGGCGGCGCACGAATGCCGTGGCGATCAGCAAGGCGCACAGCCCGGCGAGCAGCGCGCCGCCGATCAAATGCAGCGTCGCCGGCCCCAGAACATGGCTGGCGAGCGACAGCGAATCCCCGCGCCAGAGCAGCCCTACGCCGCTAATCAGGCTCAGTCCCAGTGAAAAGCCGAGACCGGCATTGGCCTGCACGCGCGCAACGTCGCCCACCGACAAGCCCGCCCGGCCGTAGACGTGCATCCGTACGCTCGTTCCCGTCACGGTCGCCATGCCCAGATTGTGGCTCAAGGCGTAGCTGAGGAAGGAAGCCGTGGCGGCCGTGCGATAGGGCAGCGGCTTGCGGGCGACGCGAAGCGCCAAAACGTCGTAGAGCGTCAACGCCAGATAGCTGCCCGCCGCAAGCCCGACGGCCATAAGCACGTCCGAAGCTCCAATCGCTCCAATCGCCGCGCGAACATCGCGCATGTGGAGACCCGCCAGCATGCGGTGAAGCAGCGTCAGTGCAAGGGCCAGTATCGCGAGTACGATCGCGCCACCAATCATCGCCCGGCGGCGTCGGATCAGATCGGCGAGGCGCTGTCCTGCTGACTCGGTCATTGTCCCTCGGCCCGCCGAATCGCTGGCCACACCGCCGCAAACAGGCGGTCGGGATCATGTTGCAGATAATGGTCGCCGGGAAGTGCGATCCTGCGCAAATTCGTGCCGCCAAGCGATGGGCAGACACTGTCGCTTTCCTGCCGGCCGTAGATGCAGGTCAGCGGTGCCCAGCGCAACTGCCGGGCGGTGTCCAGAGCCTTGGCGTCGGCGCTGCCCCAGCCAAGATATTCCAGCGGCCCTATTCCGTAATAGACATCGGTGGTCGGCACGACGAGCACGACAGCGGCGATCTTGTCGCGGGCGGCCTGGCGCAACCCGATACTGCCGACATGAACGAGATCGGCGCCATAGGACTGACCGATCAGCACGACCCGCCGAGCGCCGGAACGGGTGAGCGCACGATCGACCGCGCTCTCCAGCAACCGGGATATCTCGGCAGGCGTCCGCTTGCGCCATGCGAAGCGCAGCGAATTCACGCCGACGACATAGCGGCCCCGCGCGGCTATGCGCTTCGCCAGCTCGGGCGACAGACCCGTGCGGAAGCCCATGTCGCCCGAAATTACAATGACGGCGTCTCCCGATGGACCGCGCTCGGGCCGAAGATCCGTAAACAGCGGATGGGCGGCATAGACGATAAGCATCATCAGGCCCAGGCAGACCAATAAGGCAACGGGGATGATGCGCTTCCTCATGTGAGGCCGACGCGTCCGCTTCGCTCCAGCTTGCCCCACCCGATCCAGAGCCCGCGCACAGCCTGCGCTGCGGCCTTGATTACGACATAATACATGACCTGGCGATAAACGAAGCGTTGCGGCAGCATCAGCCACAGCAGCCGCCAGCGTTCGCGCCGTTCGAGCGCGAAGGCGATGACGCCCGCAAGAAGGTCGATCGCCGAGAAAATCAGCCAGTAGGTCAGCATCTTCCAGAGCGTTGGCTCGGTCTGGGCCCAGCCGTGCTGTTGGACCTCGACCCAGGTATCGAAGACGCTCGCGAGCAACGCGAGATCGATCACGGGCGAGATCATGGCGAACAGGATCTGGAAAAGCATGGCCTGCGGCAGGCCTATCCGGGCAAGTCCGCGCGGCGTGCCGGCGCGCAGGATGATCTTATGCTTCCATAGGCATTGCAGCGTGCCATAAGCCCAGCGAAAGCGCTGCTTGGACAACGCCGCGAGCGTCTCGGGCGCCTCGGTCCAGGCGACGGCATATTGATCATAATGCACCTTCCATCCGGCGCGCTGGATCGCGATCGTGAGATCCTGATCCTCGGCCAGCGTGTCGGACGGATAGCCCCCCATCTCGCGCAATGTGGAGGCGCGCCATGCGCCGACCGCGCCAGGGACCACGGTCATGGCATTGAGCCGGGCGAGCGCACGTCGCTCGAGATTCTGCGCGGTTATATATTCGAGCGCCTGCCAGCGCGTTACCAGATTGACGCGATTGCCCACCTTTGCGTTGCCCGCGACGCCGCCGATGTTCGGGTCGCTGAACCAGCGGGCAAGGCGCGCGATCGTCTGCGGTTCGAATTGCGTATCGGCATCGAGCGCGATGACGATATCGCCCGTGGCGTGCCGCAATCCCTGGTTGAGCGCGCGTGCCTTGCCGCCATTTTCAAGCGTGAGCAACGTGACGTTCGGCTCATGCGAGAAATGCTTGCGGACGACATCGCTGGTGCCGTCCGTTGACCCGTCATCGACGACGATGACTTCCAGACGGACGTCGCGGCTCGCCAAAACCCGGCGTACCGATTGCTCGATCACCCGAGCCTCGTTGAAGGCCGGAATCAGGACAGAGACAAAACGGTCTGGCTCGATCGGCGGGAAAACTTGCCGGCTTTCCCGTCGAGCTTGCCATAGCGCGAGGCCGGACAGAATGATCGCGCGACCGATGCCGATCGAGATCGCTGCCGCGAACAGCCAGCCAAGCGCCGTGACGCCGAAAGCCAGGGCGGTGAACAGACCGAGATCCACGGTCGCGGCTAGGCGATCGCTTCGCGAGATTTCGGGCATCACCTGTTCGTGGGTGAGGCCCGCCAATGTCGAGACGGTGACGAAGCGATAGCCCTTCGCCCGCAGCGCCTGGATGATCCTCGGCAGCGCCGCGACCGTTTGCGCACGGTCTCCGCCCGCGTCGTGCAGCAACACGATCTGGCCGCTTCGTTCGTCATTCGATGCTTCGACCTGATCGACGGTGCGTTTCACGATCGCGTCGACGCCGGGCCGTTTCCAGTCGCCGGGATCGACATGAAGGCCGATCGAAAGATAGCCGAGCTGCTGGGCGGTGTAAGCGGGCACGATTTCGTCCGTGGTGGTCGGTTCCGCGTCGCCGAAATAGGGTGCGCGGAACAAGCGCAGCGAACGTCCCGTGAAGGCCTGGAACAAACGCTGGGTCGCGTTGACCTCAAGCGTGGTCTCCTCCTCGGTCGCCATGCCGAGATTGGGATGGGTGTAAGTGTGGTTTCCTACCTCATGACCTTCCCGGATCAGGCGGGTGAGCAGGCCGTGATTGGTCAACGCGTTTTCGCCGATTATGAAGAAGGTGGCAGGCACGTGCTCGCGCTTGAGCACATCGAGAATCTTGGGTGTCCAGACGGGATCGGGGCCGTCGTCGAAGGTGAGCGCCACCAGCCCCGGCCTGTATCCGGTTCGCTCGATCGTATAAAGGCTTGGCAGGCGGAGGAATCGCACGTCGGCGACCGTGCCGTCGGCACGTTGCGTGATCCGGCGCAAGCCTGGGACCGGGACGCTCGCGATCTGGAGAATTTCGCCACTCCCCTCGATATCCACGTCGGTGCCCGCCGGAATCTGCTCGAGCGCTCCGGTGGTCCGCGGAAGAGCAAGGCGGCGCCCGAATATCCGCCAGATTGAGGGATCTTCCGCGCCCAGGCGCCATAGCGCGAGCTGCAAATGGCCGGCGGCACGCAGACCGGCGATCTGGTCGTAGGCACTGGCCGCATCGGCCAGCCAGACCTCGTGATGCACCGTTCCTTCGTCATAGGCGAAGTGGCTGTTGCCACTGGCTGGATCGAATATGACCTCGGCGCCGGATTCGCGTGCCTTCAGCCAGGCCTCTTCGACCGAATCGGCATCGGTCGGGCCGTGGTCGGGCCAATCATAGGCATAATTGCCGATCGCGACGACCAGCTTCGAAGGATCGATGCCGCGCGATGCCCGGGCGACCCGGTCCAGCATCCAGGACAGCGACGCGATCGGGCCGGCGGAACCGCCCTGATAATGCTCATCATAGGCCATCAGGAACAGACGATCGGCGACCTTGGCGTAGGCTCTGAGATTCCAGTCCGGATTGTCGACTGGGACGGCCAGCGTGACCAGCCAGCCATGCTTGGCGAAGCGCGTCCGCGCTTCGCCGAGGAAAGTCCGGTAATCGGCCATCGCCGATGGCGGCAATTCCTCGAAATCGAAGAATGCGCCGGCGGCGTGGTCGGCGATCAGCAGCCTCTCGATCCGGTCGAGCGCGTTGCGCCGTTGCCCCGGATCGTGCAGCAGCGCCGCCATGCCCGGGCCATCCCAGTTTCCGTCGATCGCGTTCTGGATCATCGGCAGCAATTTTGGCTGCCGCGCGGCCCCGTTGATGATGGCGCGGCCCTTGGCGTCCGGAAAGAGGGTGAAGCGATGATCCGCTCCGGTAATCGACACCCATCCGGGCACAAGCCAGTCCAGCTCGTTGATATGGCGCGCCAGCGAAGCCGTGCTCGCATCGTCCCATGGCACATGGAAGGCGATAGCCAGCGGCCTTGCCTTCTCGCCGGCGGTCGGGGCGAAAAGCCAGTGCTTCGCCGTGCGCAGCGCGGGATGGAAGCCGCTCCTGCTTCTAGATGCGCGCAGCGACTCGTGCTCGGCGTCGAAAGGCAGCCGCGCCTGCGGCAGCACGGCGACGATCGTCGAGACGAATGCCGCGACCGACAGGATCAGCAGCAGGACGAACGCGAACAGGCCAAACCGGAAACGCCTGCGCCTGCGTCCCGATGGATCGTAAAAGACCGGCGAATCCGATATGTGTGCGTTCATCTTTGCCCAGGATTCAAACCAAGCGCCCTTCGATCAGAGCGGATGAACGGCAGCTTGCCGGCTGGGGCATGCTTAGCAAAAAACCGGTGGCCGCACGAGCTGGACAGAGGACTTGTCACACAATGCGACACCCTCTGCCCCATTTTGAAAAATCTAAGTTTTCAGCCGCTACCAAATGGCGTTTGAAACGCTATCCATTGATCAGGGCGCAACCTAGCTGGAGGAGCGCTAGAATGCATTCGGGTGTAACAGCACGCGCGCCGTTTGGAAGATGATGGCCAAATCTTTCTTGAGAGACCAATCGGCGAGATATTCCAGGTCGGCCTGGAGGCGATTGACGAGATCCTCATGCTGGAACGTCGTGCCGCGATGACCACGAACCTGGGCGAGCCCGGTCATGCCGGGTACGACGGCATGACGCTCCCAATAGCGTTGGTCTACTTCCCAATAGAGCGCTTCTCCGGCTAGTGCGCCGGTAGCGTGGGGACGAGGTCCTACGACGCTCATTTGGCCTATCAGCACGTTGACCAGTTGCGGCAACTCATCGAGGCTGGTGCGTCGGAGAAAGTTGCCAATGCGGGTGACACGGGCATCGCCGATCTGGGTCAGCTTGCTTGCATTCTTGTCGAGGCTTGCCGTGTACATGCTGCGGAATTTGAGCATGTTGAACATGCGATTGCCAAATCCGATGCGCGGTTGCCGGAAAAAGACGGGGCCGGACGAATCCAGCTTGATGGCGACCGCCACGGCGAGCAGCACAGGCAGCAGCAGCAGCAGAGCTGCGCCGGAAACCACAAGGTCGAATAGCCGCTTAACCAACCGGTCGCGGAAACGAAGCGGGCCGACAGTCGTCACCACGGTCGCGCGCCCGCCGACCTGACCGATACCGAGGGCCCGCAGTTCCTCGAGTTCCGGGCTAAGCATCTCAACCTTGATGCCGATGCCTTTCATCATCGCGGACCAGGCAGCTCGCCGCTCTGCGGGGCAAGCGAGAATGACGCGATCGCAATGGCGCAGCATCTTGCCCAGACGATCAAACAATGCGGGGTCGTCCATTGAGGGACTGAGCCCCGCCTTGTCCGCAAAGAGGATCAATTCTCCGTTGGTCGGGAAAACGATCGCACGATCGAGCAGCAGCAGATCATTCGTAAAGCGCCAGCAGAGCTTCCGGCCCATGATATTCCCGAACGCCAGCCGTCCCGCCGTCATCATCAACGCGGCCATGCCTATGCCCACGGCAAGGACCATTCGCGAATAGCCGGTGCCGTCACGGAGATAGAAGAGAATGAAGGCGAACATCATCGCCGAGAGAGCGAGCGCGTTGAGTGCGGACTTGATGCCCGCGCCCGGCCTCTTCAGGGCTTCGAGCGAAAAGGCGCCACTGTTCACCGCCAGCAGCAGGTACATCGGAATGAGGATGGCCATCGTGGCGGATGCTGCCTGGATCCCTGCGGCAGGTAGGTCGCCCATTTAGCGAACTGCGAAGCTCACCTGACCGTCGATGTGATGCGTTCCACACTTCGAAGCGCGACCGTGACATGGCGAGATCAAAACCAGCAAAAAACTATCAATATTTTATTGCGACGCATTCGCATTATCTCTAGTTGGCCACCAATCGTTATCGGAACAATGAGGGGGATTCGTGAAAAAGATTTCCATCCTGCTGGCGACAACATCTTTGCTGCCGTTGACGCCAGCCCACGCCGACGAAGCTTCACTGCAGGCCGAAATTGCCCTGCTCAAGCAACAGCTTGCCGCGCAAAACCAGATGATGGCCGTCCAGGCCGCGCGCCTCGATCAGCTCGAAGCGCAGATGCGACCGGCCCAGGCAATCAACGCGGCGCAGCCAAACAAGGGTGATCCCGCGTTTGCGTCGGCGCCCGGTTCCACCTCCCCGACAATTCCCGCCTCACAATCAACATCCACTATGCTGGCGTCCGCCAGCCCCTCCGGATCGGACACGACGATCGGCGGCTACGGCGAGATCAGCTACAATGGCTATGTCCATGACGCCAGTCGCAACCAGGCCGACCTCAAGCGCTTCGTCCTCTTCTTCGGCCATCACTTCAACGACAAGCTCAGCTTCAATAGCGAAGTCGAGGTCGAGCATGCCGTCTCGAGTTCAGAGGACCAGGGCGAAGTCGAGATCGAGCAGGCTTACCTCAACTATGCCTTCAAGCCCGCGCTCAACGTGAAGGCGGGCCTGTTCCTGATGCCGTTCGGCTTCATCAACCGTAGTCACGAACCGCCGGTATTCTACGGTGTTGAGCGTAACGAGGTGGAAACGCGGGTTATTCCCTCGACCTGGCGCGAGGGTGGGGTGAGCCTGTGGGGCGACACGTCCTTCGGCCTCTCCTATGATGTTGGCATCACCACCGGCTTCGACGTCGCCAAGCTGGACGATGCAGCATCCCCGCTCGGGGGTTCCCATCAGGAACTGCAGCTTGCCAAGGCCGCCAGCCTCTCTTTCTATGGATCGCTCGAATATACCCCCGTGCCGGGCCTTCTGATCGGTGGCGCGATCTTCCACGGCGGGGCTACCCACAGCAATGCCGACTTCCGGCAAGACACTGGCCTTCCCGATTTTGCCGGAATCAACGCCAAAGTCACGCTTTGGGATGTCCACGGCCGCTGGCAACACAAGGGCCTCGACCTCGAGGCGCTCTATGCTCGCGGGACAATCAGCCGCGCGGCGGGGCTCGACGGCGTGATCGACGCCTACAATATCGCCAGCGGCGCTGATCGGCCGCTTGTCCCCTCGGCCTTTTACGGTTGGCTGGTCCAGGGTGCTTACAGCTTCCCGTTGGGGAGCACGATGACGCTCGATCCTTTCGTGCGCTACGAACAGTTCGACACGCAGGCGTCGTTGCCTATCGGCTTCAGCGCGGACCCGGCCAATCGCGATCGCGTCCTCACAACGGGCTTCTCGTTCCATCCGCTGAATGAAGTGGTGGTGAAGGTCGATTACCAGAAGTTCTTCGAAACCAGCAGCAACGACCGGATCAATCTCGGTCTCGGCTACATGTTCTGATCAACGAGGGCGTTCATGAAAATCCGTACAGTAGTGCGCGCGATGGTATTCGCCGCCGTGTCTCCCCTTGCTGCAACTGCAGCCCATGCCGATGAAAACCTGTTCGGATACAACGCCGGCGCAGAGACCCTACCCAAAGGCTCGGGCGAGATCTACGTGTTCAACACGCTGCGTTCCGACAAAGGCAAAGGAACATACCGCGCCCTCGATACCGAGATCGAAGGCGAATATGGCGTTACCGACCGAATCACGCTCTCAGGCGCGGCCAGCTTTCTGACTATCAAGAGCAATGGGCTCCTGATCGACGGCTATCTCCCGGCCGACATCGACAAAGGCCCACGTTTCAACGGCCTCGAACTCAAGGCCAAGTTCAATGTGCTGAGTCCCGCGCTCGATAATTTCGGGCTGGCGGTGATCACTTCGGCTGAATTCAAAACGCTGGACCCACATAGCGGCCAAGACAAGACCGAATATGAAGCTCATGTCGTGCTTGCCGCGCAGAAGTATTTCCGTCAGGGTCAGATTGTTTGGGTCGGCAATCTCGGGCTCAAAGCGGGGCATGAGACCCGCAAGCCGATCGCCAATTTACCGGTTGGCTTTGACTGGCCGACCACGCCCGAGATGGAGATCGAACTCAGTGCCGGCACCGGCCTTACCTATCGCGTCGCGCCCAACTGGTTCATCGGTGCGGAAACCCAGTACACCTCGGAATATGAAACCGAGGTCGGTCAGGAGCGCTGGTCGCTCTTCGCGGGGCCGACCATCCACTATGGTGGCCAGAAGTTCTGGGCGACCCTGACCTGGTTCCCGCAGATCAAGGGCGGTGGCGAACGCTATGATGGCCAGACTGGCGATCTTCATCTAATCGAGAAGACCAAGAACGAGTTTCGCCTGAAGCTCGGCATGAACTTTTGAGTGAGTTCTCCCATGTCGCGTGACTTCATTCGCTATGTGATCGCGGCGCCCGCCCTGGTGACGGTCGCTTCCCCGGTCATGGCGACGGACTATTTGACCATTGCCGAAGCGCAGCATGTTCTCTTCCCGCATGCGCAAAGCTTCTTGCCCTTTCCGGTCACGCTGAACGCCGAACAGCTTGGGCAAATCAAGAAGCTGTCGGGTGTGCCCCAGCGAACCGCCACGCCGCGAATTTACCGCGCAGTGAACGGCACGGCGACGCAAGGCTGGATGATCGTCGACGAGGTCATTGGCAAGCACGAATTCATCACCTATGCGACGGCGATTTCATTGGATGGTCATGTACTCGGCGTCGAAATCCTCAGCTACCGCGAATCCAAAGGTGGGCAGGTCCGCGACGAGCGCTGGCGTGCCCGCTTCCGGGGCAAGACGCTCGCCGATCCGTTCCGCCTCAATCAGGATATCCCGAACATCTCCGGGGCGACCCTATCGAGCCGGAACGTCACGGACGGTGTGAAGCGGCTCCTGGCCATCCATGTGGTTGTGCTGGCGCATGCCGGTTGACGCAAGCGGACAACTGACCACCCGGTGCCGTCCGCTGCTCGGGACGTTTGTCGAAATCACGGTTCCCGGGAGTTTCGGTGCCGGGGTCGATGCTGCCTTTACAATGATCGCCCATATTCATGCGTGCATGTCGTTTCATGAGCCGACAAGCGACCTCGCAGCGATCCGCCAAGCTGATCCCAATCAAACAATAGCAGTGGATCGAGAAACGGTGGCAGTGCTGCGCACGGCAATTGCTCTTCACGACTCGACTGATGGGCTTTTCGACGTGGCGGTCGCGCGCAGGCTTGTGTGCAGCGGTTTTCTACCAAAGGACGGAATCGAGGGGCTTGGCCGGTTCGATGGGACGACGGCCGATATCGTCATTGAAGACGACACCCACCTCCATCTGAAGCGCCGTGTTCTGCCGGATCTGGGCGGGATTGCCAAAGGTTATGCGGTGGACCGGGCCGTCGAGACGTTGTCCGAGTATCACGTGCCCTATGGCCTGGTGAATGCCGGCGGAGATCTGCGCGCATTCGGCCCAGTTGATTGGCAAACTGCCTTTCGCGACGCAGACAATATCGTGCGAACCCAAATGGCCATTCGTCACTGTGCTGTTGCCAGTTCGGCCAATCTGCGCGACCGTCGCTCTTTGCGTGGTATTCTCCACACGCCCCATATCGGCCGTGGCGGCGAGCCGGTGCTGACCGACGAGCGGACGACGATCATCGCCGAATGGTGCGTGATCGCAGACGCCATGACCAAGGTCGCCATGGTCGATCCTGATCTGGCGGACGAACTGCTCGTTCCGTTCAAAGGCAAAGTCGTGCGCGAAACGTTCCCACTGGAACCCGTCTGATGGTGCATCGTCGCACGGCAAAACTTGCCCCTTGGCAAATCTGGTTGCTGACGCTTCCCGGCTCGGGCCTCTGGCTGTCAGGTGCCGCTTGGCTGCTGCTCCACTATTTTGGGCAGGCTCAGGGCGAATTCGGGCCGGAGACCAATCCGGTCGAACCCTGGATGATGAAAGTTCATGGGCTTTTGCTGATCCCCGCCTTGCTCGGGATCGGCGGGATGTTCGTCGTGCATATTCCGAAGGGCTGGACGCATGTACATCAGCGCGTGGCGGGTATTGCGCTGTGTATTGTACTCTCCATGCTCGTCGCGAGCGGCTATCTTCTTTACTATATCGGCGACGAAGCTGCCCGCATCTGGTCCAGCGTAGCGCATTGGGGGATTGGCTTGGTGCTTCCGGTGATTTTTCTGTGGCACTATCTCAATGGTCTCAGCGCCCGACGTAAAACTTGAACAAACGGACGCGCTCATTGGGTCACATATGTGCGTGGTCAACCTCGCCGAAGTGATAAGTCATTTTGTGCACAATGGCATGCCGCCAGAGGAAGTGGATGCCATGCTGCATCCTCTGCCCATCACCCTCGTTGACGCAGACGCTGAACTTGCGCGAGTGGCCGGCCACTTGCGCGCCTTAACTTCCAAGGCGGGATTATCGCTGGGTGATCGCTTCTGTCTGGCGCTTGCCATGCGCGAAGGATTGCCCGCCTGGACCGCTGACAAACAATGGGCATCCGTTGCCAAAGGGATCGGCATCAACGTCGTGGTTATCAGGTAGACCAGCGAGCTAGAGTTGAACACGATCGGGTTGAATCGGAGGATTCCCCTGAGGGGAGATTTGTGATTCAGAGTGCTGGCTGGGCTGGAGGTCAGCATGGAAGGGCAAGCCATATTCGGATGATTTGCGGGAACGGGTGGTAGCGTCGATGGTCGGGGGCCGGAACTGCCGCGAGGCGGGCGGCATTCTCGAAAAGTTCAAACCCTGCCAGTGCGCTAATTATCTCCGCCACTCCGGATATGTGCAATCCTGATCGTGCTCGAGCCTAGAGCTAAAGCTCAGGAACATAGCACGCTTTGAAGGTTATATTTAACCTTGCAAAATTGAGCACGTATATCCATTTTGCATGAATGTTAAGTCGTGAAACATTCCCCATTCTGCTCAAACGGCTCGACCAGTTCGATAGCGTGGCCTTGCTTGGGCCTCGTCAGGTTGGCAAAACCACGCTTGCCCGACAGATCGCCGATACAGTAGGGCAAGGCGCAAAATACATCGATCTCGAACGCGCAGCGGATCGTCGCTTGCTCGACGATCCCGATGCGTATTTCACGGCTCATGCCAAAGAGCTGATCATCTTGGATGAGATACAGCGCGCACCTGAGATCTTTCGCGTGCTGCGCGGACAAATCGACGAACGACGGCGAATGGGCGGTGCCGGTGGGAAGTTCCTGATCCTGGGATCCGCGTCCATGGACTTGCTTCGGCAGTCGTCTGAGAGCCTTGCCGGACGGATCAGCTACCTTGAGATGGGTCCGCTGAATGCTCGCGAAGTGGAACGCGAAGATGAGGCGTCGCTCGACCGGCTGTGGCTGCAGGGTGGCTTTCCGCCAAGCTATACTCGGAACGATAGCGAGGAAAGCCTCCAATGGCGTCGTGATTTCATACAAACCTATCTTGAGCGCGATCTTCCGCAATTCGGTTTCAATGTGGACAGTGAGCAGATTGACCGATTCTGGCGAATGCTCGCCAATGACCAGGGCGAACTCTTCAGCGCAGAACGCTATGCACGATCGCTGGGTGTCAGCGGGCATACTGTGACGCGTTATCTCGACATGCTCGAGAAGTTGCTGCTCATCCGCGTTTTGCGTCCTTGGTCGGCGAACAGCGGCAAGCGGCTTGTCAAATCGCCCCGGCCGTTTGTCCGCGACAGCGGGTTGCTTCACGCATTGCTTGATTTGCGTCACACCGACGATATTCGCCGCCACTCAATTGCCGGAAAAAGCTGGGAAGGCTTCGTCATAGAAAATCTTGTCGGCGCGTCGCTCGGCAGGGCGAAGCCTTATTTCTATCGCTCCAGCGGTGGGGCAGAAGCCGACCTCGTGCTGGAATTTGCGCCTGGAAAATGTTGGGCCATCGAAATCAAACTTTCCAGCGCGCCAACGATTGACCGGGGTTTTCACAACGCGACGGACGACCTGGGAGCAGAGCGCCGATTACTGGTCTACAAAGGAAACGAGTGGTTCCCAATGCGCGGCGGTGTGGAAGCGATGCCGCTGACCTTGGCAATGAATGAAATCAGCACAGCGGTACAAGCATGAGTGAAGTGGCGCCCGCTTCTAAGCGCTCTGCAGTCCATTGCCTCGTTCGAGTGGCGCAAGTCAGCCACTTGTGCGAGCATGGCAGCTAGCGGGTTTCGCAGAGGAAGCGGCGCCTATTGAGATATTACATAAGAAGTCATATCTTCATATCTTATAAGATATGCCGAAATCCGCAGATCGGCGATCTTTTTTATAGGCTGTCATTCTTTGAAGCCTCAACGATCACAGCTTGCTTGTTTCTCGCGGCAATCAGGCTTCTTGTCTCGAACAGTTGCCACATGAGAAGAGTGGGAATTGCGATCACGATATCGCGCACGCGTTTTGCGAGCGCCAGGCCCAGCGTCGCTTCAGGCGGCAGTCCGATCGCAGGGCCCAGCAGGGCATAGCCTGCTTCCTGCACCCCAAGACCGCCCGGCACGGCGAAGACGATACTGCGCAGGGCGAAGATGGCGCTTTCGAGCGCCAGGGTCTTCCACAGCGGAAAATCGATATCCATCAACTGGAGCGCGATCCATGCGCCCACGCCGCTCGCCAACCACGCGGCCAGATTGAGCAGGAACACCAGTCCGATCCGGTGCGGCGCGGCGGCGCGGCGGAGTTCCGTGCCCATGGCTCCGAGCGTCTGAACCGACGCGGGGATGAAGCGTTCCATGAGCCGGCGAGCCAACACCAGCCCCGATCGCCGTGCCAGAAGGATGAGCATGCCAAGCGCCACGAGCAGGCAGAGGCCAATCCCGATGATAGGACGAACCGAGCTTGCGTCGGCCCCGAGCGGCACCGACAGCAGCAATCCTATGCCCAATGTCGTGAACGCCAATTGGCTCGCCATTTCCGTCAGCAGATCGATGGCCAGCGAGGAATAGATTCGGACTTGCGCGATGCCACGGCCCGCGAGCAACAAGACGCTCAGCGTGATCCCGCCGATATGGGAGAAGGGCAGCAGATCGGCCGCCGCTTCGCGAAGCAGACGAGCCCGCGTGAAGAGACCGAGCCGCGCGAACGGCTCCCCGGCGGCAGCGAGCCAGGCCGCGCCGAGCAACACGAAAACTCCCAGCGAGTAGAGGCAGTAGGCGAGGAAGCCGAGCACACCCAGCCGCTCGCATACTCTCAATATGCTTTCGACTCCGGTCGCCCGGATCGCCCAGACGGCCACGGCCAGACCCAGCAGGGTTGCGAGCAGCAACCCGATGCTTGCGAGATTTTTCAGGCGATGGCTCCGCTCTTGTTTCTCGAGAAACGCAAAGCAAGACGCATCATGATGGGAACGAATTTCGGACGGATCAGGCGCTTGTCATAAGGATCGAGCCGCCGGTCATTCTCGGACAGGCAGATGCGGGCCAGCTCTGGAAAGCTCAGTTCGACGCCAAGCTCCTTCGAGCCGTTGAACGTGAAGTTGTTCTCCTGCGCCTTGCTGTTCTCGCCCATGCCCTTGGCCATGTCGATCCGCTCCCAGATGAGCGCCAGCCATACCAGAATTACCTTCATCTCAAAGAGCGGACGGCACCACCAAGGCATATTGCGCCGCCACCAGGCAACCCAGTTCACGAAGAACAGGATGTGACGCCCCTCCTCGCGCATCACCGGCTCGAACGTGTCGACCAGCTCGGCCGGGAAGAAGCCGGAGTCCTTGGCGACCTTGAACAGGCCGAACCCGAAGAAGCTGTCGATGCATTCCGAATAGCCGGTGCGCATGAAGGCGAATTCCGGATCCTTCGGCCGCTTATATTCGGGTTCCGGGGCGAGTTCGATCCCATAGGCCCGCACCATGTCGGCGAGTACGATCTTGTGACGGGATTCCTCGAGGCCGTTCATGTCCACGGCTGCCTTGAGCAGCGGATCGGCAACGCCTTCGCCGAACGTCTTTACGTTCATTCCCGCACGGCCCTCGGTCGCGACAGCGATGTCCCAGATGGGCAGGCTGACGATCTTGGCGCGGGTATCCTCGTCGAGCTTCGGCCAGTCGATCAGTGCGGGCGTGTAGGGATCATGGGTGTCGAGCAGGGCGCGGCTGAGCAGTGTGAGATGCTCAGGACTGCCGAGCCTGATCGGGCCAACGGGAAGCGCTGCCGATCTATCATAACCGGCCGAGGGGCTGGCGCGATGCATGACGAGCAAGCTCCGCAAAATCAACAAAACGTCCGAGCGTGATCATCTCGCGCTTTATGATATCCTTCGCAAGGTCATCGGTCAGCGCCGCGAGTTCATCCTGATACCGATAACCTAGCGCGGAGCCCGGATAAGCAGCCATGGCCGGATGCGTATAGATTTCGGTCAGGCCGTCGGGCAGGCGTGCCAGCAGTCCCCGCAGCCGATCCCTATGCAACGCGCCTGACCATGCGATCCCGAACACCTGATCCGGCACAGCAAGGCCGGCCTTGCGCAGGCGCAATCGCACCAGCCTGGCCCAGGGCAAGGCGATATCGATGCCTTGTGGACGGTCGATCGCGTTGAGCACGGCGCGGGGCTCTACCGGCGCACGCACCGCCCGGATGCCATGACGCTCGCCGATCTCCAGGATCAGCGAGGTGATCGTCGGATGCAGGTGGAAATGCTTGTGCGCATTGACGTGATCCAGCGCCAGTCCGGTTGCGGCAAACGCGGCAAACTGCGCCTCGATCTCGGCGGCGAGCTGGCGCCGCACGGAAGGTCTGAAGAAGAAGTTGATCCCCGCGCGCACCATGTCGGTCCTGAACAGGCCGTCGGCGTCGATAAGGTCGGGAATGCGGTCGGACGGCAGCACCGGGCGCCCTTCCACCAGCACGAGATGCAGGCCAACGCCAAGGCCGGGCATCCGCATCGCGCGCGCGACCGCATCCGCCGCGGCATCGCCCGCAACCAGCAGGCTTGCACAGGTCAATATGCCGTCGCCATGCGCCTGCTCGACCGCCTCATTGACCGCGACGGCGGCGCCGAAATCATCGGCGGTGACGATCAGCCGCTTCATAAGCCCTCCCCGCCGGGGGAGGATCGCAACGTCACGCAACAGCTTCCTTCCGGCGGCGGAGGAAATCGAAGAATTCGACGCCTTCGCGCAGGCGGCGCTTCATCATGTCGAAGTCGCGCAGCATCTCGCCCACGATCGAAGCGATCTTGCTCGGGCGGAAGTAGAAGCGTTTGTAGAACTCCTCGACCTTGTCGAAGATCACGGAGGCCTGCAGGTGCGGATAGCTCAATTGCGCGATCTGGTTGCCGCCGTCCGTCAGCAGATGATCGCCGCCGTCAAACCAGCCATTCTCGGTCGCCTGCTTGTAGAGGAAGGTACCCGGATAGGGCGCCGCCAGCGAGACCTGAATGGTGTGCGGGTTGATCTCCTTGGCGTAGTTGATCGTCTCCTCGATCGTCTCCAGCGTCTCACCGGGCAGGCCCAGGATGAAGGTGCCGTGGATGACGATGCCGAGCTCGTGGCAGTCCTTGGTGAACTGCCGCGCGACATCAACGCGCAGGCCCTTCTTGATGTTGTGCAGGATCTTCTGGTTGCCGCTCTCATAGCCGACGAGCAGCAGGCGCAGACCATTGGCTTTCAGCACCTCGAGCGTCTTCCTCGGCACATTGGCCTTGGCATTGCAGCTCCACGAAACCTTGAAGCCGGGTTTCCCGAAGCCGAGCGCGCCCAGCGCCTTCGCCAGCTCCTCGACGCGCTCATGATTGTCGGTCAGCGTATCGTCGTCGAAGAAGATCTCCTTGGTCTGGGGGATTTCCTTCAGGATGTACTGCACCTCCTCGATCACCTTGGGGATCGAGCGGAAGCGGTAGTTATGGCCGCTGATTGTCTGCGGCCAGAGGCAGAAGGTGCAGCGGCTCTTGCAGCCACGGCCGGTGTAGAAGCTGACATAGGGGTGCTTGAGATACCCCCCGAAATATTTCTCGATCGTCAGGTCGCGCTTGTAGACCGGCGAGACCATGGGCAGCACGTCCATGTCCTCGATCATCGCGCGATCCTTGTTGCGGATGAACTCGCCGCCGGGCGCGCGCCACGTGATGCCGTCGACATCGGCGAGCGGCTTGCCCTGCGCGATCTCGAGGATCGTGAAATCATATTCCTCGCGCGCGACGAAATCGACGTTGGGCGAGGCGGCGAGGCTCTTGTCGGGCTCGACCGCAACCTTGGCGCCGACGAAGCCGATCAGCGCCTTGGGGTTGCGCTCCTTGATGAGGGCGGCGGTACGGATGTCTTGGTTGAAGCTCGGCGTCGAGGTGTGAAGGATGATGAGTTCCTTGCCGTCCACCTCGTGCGCGATGTCTTCCCAGCCCTGGTCGTGCGCGGGCGCGTCGATCAGGCGCGAGCCCTCGACCATCGCGGCGGGCTGGGCGAGCCAGGTGGGATACCAGAAGCTGCGCACCTCGCGCTTCATCTGGTAGCGCGCACCCGCACCTCCGTCATAGCCGTCGAACGAGGGCGCCTGGAGGAACAGGGAACGCATCATCTGGAATTCTCCAACTCTGTCGAGATCCGGCCTTGGCTCTCTATTCTAAGCTGCGCGCCACGCCAATCAACCGATCGTGCACGCCAGCTCGACAGGAACAGCGCGAAGGACAGCAAATCCCGAATGGGCGCAAGCAGCAGCACGGGCAAGGGCCGGTGGTCGAGGCGCAGCGCGATCGCACCCCGTACCGCTATCGCCAGCAGGATCGCGATGCCTCCTGTCACCAGCCACCCACCCATCGCCATGCCCAGCAGCGCCAAGGGCAGCGGGTGGAGAATGAAACTGCCGGCATAGCCCGCCGGATCGACGCTCCGGATCGTCGCGTTCCATCGCAACTCGTGCCGCCACAGATCGCCAAGGCTGCGCTCGCCGCAGCTGTGGGTCACGAGCATGTCGGGCACTTCCATCGTCAATCCGAGCCCGCGGACTGCGGCGCCGATCGCATGATCGTCCGCCAGTACGTCGGCGAAGGCTTCAAATCCGCCGATCCGCTCCAGCGTTTCGCGCCGGAGCGCGATGGTCGATCCCATGCAGGGATGTGCAAGGCCCGTCGCGAGGCCGATCAGGGCCGAGGGCAGGAAATGGAGATCAATCCCCAATGCAACCAGCCGCGACCAGATGCCCTGGATGCCGACGCCCCGATAGAGGCAGGTGACGGCGCCGGCGCCGGGCCGCACCAACGCCGCCATCACCGCGGGGAGATAATCCGGCCCGACCGCGATATCGCTGTCGCTGAGGATCAGGACATCGTGCCGGGCCTGCTGCACACAATGGGCGAGATTGGAAATCTTGGCGTTCGCACCGATCGCGCGATCGTCACGGACAAGATCGATGGCCGCGTCAGGATGGCGCGCCTGCACTTCCGCGACAACGTCGATCGCCGGATCCTCGGCCCGCTGGACGCCGCAGACCATCTGAAGCGGCGCGCCCCACGGCTGCGCGAGAAAGCTGGCAAGGTTCTCGCTGAGATCGGGCTCTGCGCCATAGAGCGGTTTCAGCAGCGTCACCGGCTCGCGATCGAACATTGGCGAAGCCGGGCGACGCAAGCGTCCCGTCAGCAATACCGCCCAGCCGAGCAGGGCGCAGCCCGCCAAGGCAGCCAGAATCAGCAGGTCGCCGATGATCGCGACAGAAATTGCCTCTTCTCCGTTTTTTGCTCTGGCGTTTTGTCCTAAGACGGCCGCGTGCCGGTGGATAAACTGAACAATACGGGGGACAAGGTCTTTCTGACCGGGGCATCCGGTTTCGTCGGCTCCGCCATCGCGCGGGCGCTCGATCGGCGCGGCCATCAGGTGACGGCGCTCGTCCGATCAAGCAGCAACCGCAGCAATCTGGAGGGTTTTCCCGGCACCGTCGTTACGGGCGATATCCGTGACGAAGGCGCGGTTCGGCGTGCGATGGCCGGCGCGCGCTACGTCTTCCACGTCGCCGCCGACTATCGGATATGGGCGCCCGATCCCGAGGAGATCGTCCGCAACAATCGCGAGGGCACGCGCACCATCATGGAAGCCGCGCTCGCCGAAGGGGTGGAACGGATCGTCTACACCAGCAGCGTGGCGACCCTGCTTCCCAATCCCGAGGGCCGCGCGGACGAGAATGCGGTTGTCACGCCCGAACAGGCCGTGGGCGCCTACAAGCGCAGCAAGGTGGTGGCGGAACGGCTTGTCGAACGCATGATCGCCGAACAGGGCCTGCCCGCCGTGATCGTCAATCCATCGACCCCGATCGGGCCGCGCGACGTGAAGCCGACGCCGACCGGGCGCATCATCGTGGAGGCCGCCAATGGCCGCATGCCAGCCTTCGTCGATAGCGGGCTGAATCTGGTGCATGTCGACGATGTGGCGGAGGGCCATCTCGCCGCGCTCGTTCGCGGACGCATTGGCGAGCGCTATATACTGGGCGGGCAGGATGCGAGCCTCGCCGAGTTGCTGGCCGAGATTGCCCGTCTGGTCGGCCGCCGGCCACCCACGATCCGCATACCCCGCGCGCCACTCTTTCCGATCGCGTGGGTCAATGAGCAACTGGCGCGGGTGACGGGAAAAGAACCCTTTCTCACCTGCGACAGCCTGCGCATGGCGAAGCATCATATGTTCTTCACCTCGGCCAAGGCGGAGCAGGAATTGGGCCATCGCTGGCGGCCCTATCGGGAAGCGCTGTCCGACGCGGTGGGCTGGTTCCGCGACGCCGGGATGATCCGATGATTGGCATGGGGATCGGCGCGATCGCGCTGCTGATCTGGGTCGGCCTGATCTTCGCGCATGGCCAGTTCTGGCGCGCCAGCGTGACCGATGTCGCCGACAGACCGCCCGAACCGGCGCGGTGGCCAAGCGTGACCGCCATCGTGCCGGCCCGCGACGAGGCCGACGTGATCGCGCAATCGGTCGGGAGCTTGCTGAAGCAGGATTATCCAGGGGAATTCGGGGTCATCCTGGTCGATGATTCAAGTACTGACGGTACCGCCGCCGTCGCACGCAGCCTTGATGGCGATCGGTTGACCATCGTGACGGGTGCGCCCCTGCCGTCGGGGTGGACGGGGAAATTATGGGCGGTCTCCCAGGGTGTCGCCGCAGCCGAGCGCCCTGATTTCCTGTGGCTCACCGATGCCGATATCGAGCATGCGCCGGATACGCTCCGCTCGCTCGTCAGCCGGGCGGAGGCCGGGGGACTGCAGCTCGTCTCGCTCATGGCGCGGCTTCGTTGCGATACCTTTGCCGAACGGATGCTGGTGCCCGCCTTTGTCTTCTTCTTCCAGATGCTTTATCCGTTCCCGAGCGTGAGCCGGCCGGAGGGCAAAGGCGCTGCGGCGGGTGGATGCATGCTTGTGCGACGGAAAGCGCTCGAAAGGGCGGGCGGAATTGGCGCGATCCGGGGCGCCCTCATCGACGATTGCATCTTCGGCGCCTTGATCAAGCGCCAGGGCCGGATCTGGCTGGGCCTGACCGATCGGGCGCGCAGCATTCGCCCCTATGAAAGTTTCGGCTCGATCGCGGCGATGATCTCACGCTCGGCCTATGCGCAGCTCGGCTATTCGCTCGTGATGCTGGCGGGAACGATCCTCGGCCTGTTACTGGTCTATGGCGCCCCGCCTCTGCTGACGCTGTTTGGCAGCGGAACGGCGCGGATCATGGGTGCCGCTGCCTGGGCACTGATGGCGCTCAGCTTTCAGCCGATGCTGCGCTTCTATCTCCGCTCGCCGCTGTGGGGCATTGCCCTGCCTGCCATCGCCGCTTTCTACGCGGGATGCACCCTGCTCTCAGCCTGGCAATATCATCGCGGCCGTGGCGGCATGTGGAAGGGACGCTCCCAGGCGGCCGTGCGGCCATCATGACGGCGGCGACGGAGCTTGCATCCGGCAAGGGCGCGCGCGACGAGAATTTCCCGGTCGCCTCCTTCCTGCTCAAGCCGGATCATCGGCTGCCGATCATGACCTTCTACCGCTTCGCACGGGTGGCTGATGACATCGCAGATCACCCCGAAGCGAGCGCCGAAGAAAAGCTCGCCCTGCTTGGCGACATGCGGCGGGGGCTGGAAGGCAAGGCGGGCGGCGCCGAGGAGGGACTGGCGCTTGGCAAGGTTCTGGCCGAACGGCGCCTCGATCCGATCCATGCCCATGAGTTGCTCGATGCCTTCGTGCAGGACGCCACCGTGCGCCGCTACGCACGCTGGGACGATCTCATCGCCTATTGCCGGTTGTCGGCGATGCCGGTTGGGCGTTTCGTGCTTGACGTCCATGGCGAGGACAGAAGATGCTGGCCGGCGTCCGACGCCTTGTGCGCGGCGCTTCAGGTGATCAATCATCTGCAGGATTGCGGCAAAGATTATCACATGCTCAATCGGGTCTACATCCCAACGGAAAACCTGGCTGCTGCCGGGGGCCGGATCGAGGATCTCGGCGCTTCCGCCTCGTCTCCGGGGCTGATGACCACGCTCCGGAGCCTTGCCCGGTCCACCTCCGGCCTGCTCGGGGAGAGCACCGCATTCGCGTCGATGATCGCCGACCGGCGCCTGGCGACCGAGGTCGCGATCATCCAGCGTCTCGCCGAAAAACTGACCGTGCGGCTGCTCGAACGCGATCCGCTGAGCGAGAAGGTTCATCACAGCAAGCCCGAGGCCGCCTGGATCAGCTTGACGGCGGCCATATCCCATCTGCTATCGCCGGGGCGCGATGTCCGCCGATAGCGCCATGATGCTCCAGCAGCGGGTTTCCGGCAGTTCCTTCTATGCCGGTATGCGGATCCTGCCGCGGGCCGAGCGGAATGCGATGTTCGCGATCTATGGCTTCTGCCGGGAAGTGGACGATATCGCTGACGACCAGCAATCCGCGCGTCCCGAGCGCGGCGATGCCCTGATGCGCTGGCATGCCGATATCGACGCGCTTTATGATGGCGGCGATCCCGGCAACGCCGCCTATCTCGAAGACGCGGTTCGGGGCTTCGGCCTTGACCGGAATGATTTCCATTCCGTGCTCGACGGCATGATGACCGACGTCGAAAAGGACGTCCGCTGGCCCGATGCCGCCGAGCTAGACCTCTACTGCGATCGCGTCGCCTCGGCGGTAGGGCGCTTGTCGGTTCGCGTCTTCGGCATGGACAATGCGCCGGGGGTTGAGCTGGCGCATCATCTCGGGCGCGCGCTTCAACTCACCAATATCCTGCGCGATATCGACGAGGATGCGAGCATCGGGCGCGTCTACCTGCCGCGCGAGATGCTGGAGGCCGCAGGCGTGCCCCTGACGACGCCGGAGGAGCTGGCGCGCGATCCCCACATCGATGCCGCCTGCCGCGCACTGGCCGTCGAGGCGCACCGTCATTTCAGCCGGTCTGACGCGATCCTGGCCGAACGGCCGCGCGGCCACCGGCTGGCGCCGAGGCTGATGTCCGTCGCCTATGCAGGGGTGTTGCGACGCATGGAGGCGGTCGGATGGCAGCCGCCGCGCAGGCGGGTCCGCACCTCCAAGATCGGCCTGATCTGGCAGCTTGTCCGGCTGGGACTGGCGAATTGAAGCCACGCCATGTTTGGGTGGTCGGCGCGGGTCTCTCGGGCTTGTCGGCTGCGATCAATCTCCGCCGCGCCGATATCGGCATCACAATCCGGGATTCGGCAGCGCAGGCTGGCGGTCGGTGCCGTTCCTATCACGATCCCCAGCTCGGCCTGACCATTGACAATGGTAACCATCTCGTCCTTTCGGGCAATGAGGCGGTCGCCCGTTTCCTCGCGGCGATGGGGGCGCCGAGGCGGTTCGATGGCCCCGATCACGCCGAATTCGCCTTCTGCGATCTGGGGACCGGCGCGCGCTGGCGCATAGCGCTCAACGATGGCCCCCTGCCGTGGTGGTTCCTCGTTCCCTCCCGGCGCCTGCCCGGGACAGGTGTTGCCGACTATCTGCCCTTGAGACGACTGATGCGCGATGAGGGCGGAGCGATCCCCGTCGGTGGCATCCAGGCCAATCCGGTCTGGACGCGGCTCATCGAACCTGTCCTGCTCGCGGCTCTCAACACGGCGCCGGCAGAATCGTCCGCTCGGCTCGGGGCGGCGATCCTGCGGGAGACGATCGGCAGAGGCGGGCGCGCCTGTCGCCCCATGATCGCGTCGCCAAGCCTCGGTGCCGCGCTGATCGATCCTGCTTTGTCATGGCTGTCGGAACGGGAAAGCCCGGTGGGACTTGGCCGGCGGTTGAAGGCGATCATCTTCGGGCCCGATCGGGTGATTGGGCTCGATTGGGGCGATGGCGTCGAAACGATTGGCGAAAACGAGACTGTGTTGCTCGCCGTGCCGCCCTGGGTGGCGACCGCATTGATCCCTGGTCTGAGCGCACCCCAGCAGATGCGCGCCATCGTCAACGGCCATTTCGCGATCACCCCGCCCCCCGGTCGTCCGCCGATGCTCGGGCTGCTTGGCGGCACGGCGGAATGGCTGTTTGCCTTTCCCGACCGGATCTCGACCACCGTCAGCGCCGCCGATCGGCTGATTGACGAAGACCGCGAGGCGCTCGCGCGTCGCTTCTGGGCGGATATCTGTGCCGCCTATGATATCGACGCGCCCATGCCGCGGTGGCAGATCGTCAAGGAAAAGCGCGCAACCTTCGCGGCGACGCCTGAGCAGGATGCGCTGCGCCCGGCTGCAGCAACGCGCTGGCGCAACCTGTTCCTCGCAGGCGACTGGACCGATACGGGGCTGCCGGCCACGATCGAAGGGGCCTTGCGATCCGGCGAAACAGCGGCGAATCTGGCGATGGCCGCCTGACGTCTGGGGGGATCGGTTTTTTTGAGCATGTCCGCATCCGCCGAAGACCCAATGACCCATCTGCTCGATGGGGTCGACCGGGCCGTGGAGAAGGCAGCCTCGGCGATGGCGGCCGCGCAGAAGGATGACGGCCATTGGGTGTTCGAGCTGGAGGCCGACGCCACCATTCCGGCCGAATATGTCCTGCTCCGCCACTATCTCGGCGAGCCGCGCGACGAGGCTCTGGAAGCGAAGATCGGCCGCTATCTCCGCCGCATCCGGTCTTCCGTGCATGATGGATGGGCCCTGTTTCACGCGGGTGAATTCGACGTGAGCGCGACCATCAAGGCCTATTATGCGCTGAAGATGATCGGGGATTCCGTCGATGCGCCGCACATGGCGCGCGCGCGGCGGGCGACATTAGCGGCGGGCGGCGCCGAAGCGGCCAATGTCTTCACGCGCATCCAGCTTGCCCTGTTCGGGGCGGGGCCCTGGTCGGTGATACCCACCATGCCGCCGGAGCTGATCCTGCTGCCGCGCTGGTTCCCGATTCATCTTTCCAAGATGTCCTATTGGGCGCGAACCGTGATCGTGCCCCTGTTGGTACTCAGCGCGCTCAAGCCGGTGGCGCGCAACCCGTTGGGCATCAAGGTCGATGAGCTTTACAGCGGGCGTCCGGCGCCGCTGGCGAGCCAGGCCGAGGACAAGAAATGGCTGTGGACGGCCGGGTTCACCGCGCTCGACCATCTGCTGAAGGCGGGCGATCGCCTTTGGCCGTCAAAGCTGCGCGCGCGGGCGATCCAGGCCTGTGCCGATTTCGTGATCGAGCGCCTCAACGGCGAGGACGGCCTTGGCGCGATCTACCCTGCCATGGCGAACAGCGTGATGATGTTCGACGTGCTGGGCTATCCCGAGGATCATCCGGCGCGGGCGATCGCCCGCAAGTCGGTTGAAAAGCTGCTCATCATCCATGAGGACGAAGCCTATTGCCAGCCCTGCGTCTCCCCGGTCTGGGACACGGCACTCGCCAGCCATGCGATGATGGAGGTCGGCGGCCCCGTTGCCGAAGCGCAGGCCGGCAAGGGGCTGGGCTGGCTGAAGCCTTTGCAGGTGCTGGATGTCGCCGGGGACTGGGCTGATGTGAAGCCGGGCGTGCGTCCCGGCGGGTGGGCCTTCCAGTATCGCAACGATCATTATCCCGATCTCGACGATACCGCCGTGGTCGTCATGGCGATGGATCGCGCACGGCGTGGCGCGCCCTCCTCTTTCGACACCGCGATCGATCGCGGGGTGGAATGGACGGTCGGCCTGCAAAGCAAGAATGGCGGCTGGGGGGCGTTCGATGCCGACAACAGCTACACCTATCTGAACAATCTGCCGTTCGCCGATCACGGCGCATTGCTCGATCCGCCCACGGCCGACGTGAGCGCGCGATGCCTGTCGATGCTCGCCCAGCTCAACAATCCGGCGGATGCGCCCCGGATCAGGACGGCGCTCGCCTATCTGGAGCGCGAGCAGGAAGAGGATGGGAGCTGGTACGGCCGTTGGGGCGTGAACTATGTCTACGGCACCTGGTCGGTGCTGTGCGCGCTGAACGCTGCCGGGGTCACGCCTTCGGCACCGATGATGACCAAGGCGGCAGGCTGGCTCCGGACCATCCAGAACGAGGATGGCGGCTGGGGCGAAGGCTGCGACAGCTACCGGCTCGATTATACCGGCTATCGGCCCGCCGCATCGGCCGCCTCGCAGACGGCCTGGGCGTTGCTCGGCCTGATGGCGGCTGGCGAAGTCGAATCCTACGCGGTCGCGCGCGGGATCGACTGGCTGGCGCGGCATCAGGAAGCGGATGGCCTGTGGGGACAGGAATTCTATACCGGCGGCGGTTTCCCGCGCGTCTTCTACCTGCGCTATCACGGCTATCCGAAATATTTCCCGCTGTGGGCGCTGGCGCGCTACCGCAACCTCAAGCGCTCCAATTCGCAGCGCGTCACCTACGGCATGTGACTGTCCTGATCGCCACAGGGATGCAGCGCGAGGTTCGGCTCATGGCCGGGCCAGGCGTCCGGGCCGTGGTAGGAGGCGGGGATAGCCATCACCTTGAACAGGAGCTGGAAGCGATTGTTGCAGGCGATGGTCAGATCCTGGCCCTGCTTTCCAGCGGCCTTGCTGGCGCGCTCGCGCCGGGCCTTCAGCCCGGTGCCCTCCTCATCGGCGAGGAAGGCGATCCTCGCCTGATCTCGGCGCTCCGGCGCGCTCTGCCAGCGGCGAAGGTCACGCGCATTCTCGGCTGCGAAAACGCCGTGGCGAGCGTGGCGGAGAAACGCCGCCTTCGTGACGAAAGCCGAGCCGGTGCGGTCGACATGGAATCGCATGTGGTGGCTAAGGTTGCGCAACGGCACGGCATCCCCTTCGCCGCACTGCGCGTGATTTCGGATGCCGCCACGGAAACCCTGCCGCCAGCCGCCCTATGCGGAATGCGGCCGGACGGCAGCATGGCGATTGGCGCCGTGCTAGGCTCGATCGCCGCGAATCCGGCTCAGCTTCCGGCGCTCCTCCGCACCGCGTGGAACGCCGAGCGCGGTTTTCGCGCGCTACTCGGCTGCCACCGGTCGATCGGTCTCGTGGATCTCGTTAAGCATGCGCTGGACATGCCCTGAGAAGACATATTCGGCGGGGCGCTGGTTCGCGAGGCTGATGTCGGGCTTCATCGGGCCGTCGGTCTTGACGCCGCGCAGATGGACCATCGCGGCCTTGAGCGGACGCCGCACGGTATCCATCACCGCGGTCGCCTCGAAGCCCGAGTGGACCATGCAGTCGGCGCATTTTTCGTAATTGCCGACGCCATATTTGGCCCACTCGGTATCGTCCATCAACTCCTTGAAGCTCTTGGCATAGCCTTCGCCGAGCAGATAGCAGGGCTTCTGCCAGCCGAAGACGGTGCGCGTGGGATTGCCCCACGGCGTGCAGGCATAAGCCTCGTTACCGGCTAGGAAGTTCAGGAACATGGTGGATTGCGAGAAGGGCCACTTCTTCCCGTTATTGCCGCGCTGCGAGAGGATGCCGCGGAACAGGTTCTTGGTCTTCTCGCGGTTGAGGAAATGCTCCTGATCAGCGGCGCGCTCATAGGCATAGCCCGGCGACATGGTGATACCGTCGAGGCCAAGCGCAGTCACCGTATCGAGGAACTTCGCGACCCGGTTCGGCTCGGCATCGTTGAACAGGGTGCAATTGATGCTGACGCGGAAGCCTTTGGACTTGGCGAGCTTGATCGCGTCGACCGCCATCTCGTAGACGCCGTCGAGGCTCACTGCGCGATCGTGCATCGCCTTGTCACCGTCGAGATGGATCGACCAGGTGAAGCCGGGGTTCGGCTCATAATCGTCGATCTTCTTCTTGAGCAGCAAGGCGTTGGTGCACAGGATCACGAACTTCTTGCGATCGAGATAGCCACGCACGATCTGCGGCATCTCACGATGAAGCAGCGGCTCGCCGCCCGCGATCGAGACGACCGGCGCGCCGCAATCGTCGATCGCTTCCATGCACTCGTCGAAGCTCAACCGCTTGTTGAGGATCGGATCGGGATAATCGATCTTACCGCAGCCCGAGCAGGCGAGATTGCAGCGGAAGAGCGGCTCGAGCATCAGCACCAGCGGGTAACGCTTGGTCCCCCGCAGATGCTGGCCGACAATATATCGCCCGATCCGGAAAACCTGGGAGGCCGGTATCCCCATCAACGCAACTCCATCATATACCGGATTCCTAAACCGAAACCGCTTTGCGAAGCTCAGCGGGAAGGCTGAACTGAATATTTTCCTCGACACCGCTCAGCGTCGACACCGTCACCGGGCCGATCTTGCGTAAGGCGTCCAGGACGCTGTCGACAAGCTCATCGGGAGCTGACGCGCCGGCCGTGATACCGACCGTTTCGATCCCGTCCAGCCAATCCGCTTCCACGGCGCTTCCATCCGGCACCAGATAGCTCGGCACGCCGATTTCGACGCCGATTTCGCGCAGCCGGCTGGAGTTCGAGCTGTTAGCGGCGCCGACGACGATGAGCAGGTCCACCTGCTGGCAAAGCTCGCGCACCGCCGTCTGCCGATTCTGGGTCGCATAGCAGATGTCGGCCACGTCGGGGCCAACGACGTCATCGAAACGCTCCTGCAAAGCCACAATCACGCTCCGCGTATCATCCACGCTCAACGTCGTCTGGGTTACATAGGCGACGGGCGTATTGGACGGCAGATCGAGCGCGGCGACATCATCGATCGTTGATACGAGATGGATGGGTGCGTCGATCTGCCCCATCGTCCCGATCACCTCGGCATGGCCTTCATGGCCGATCAGGATCAGGGTCCGGCCCATCTTTGCGTAGCGCCGTCCCTGGACATGGACCTTGGTGACAAGCGGGCAGGTCGCATCGAGCACCGGCAGGCCCCGCGCCTGCGCATCTTCCTGCACCGACCGGGGAACGCCATGGGCACTGAAGATCGTCGGCGCTCCGGCAGGAACCTCCGACAGATCCTCGACGAACACCGCACCCTTGCTCCTCAGCTTGTCGACCACATGCCGGTTATGAACGATTTCATGGCGCACATAGACTGGCGCTTTATGCAGGTCCAACGCACGTTCCACGATCTCGATCGCGCGAACCACCCCGGCACAAAATCCACGCGGTTGAGCAAGAATGACCTGCAACGAAGTTCTCCTCGATCAATCCTGAATCATATCGCTATGACGGCGCAGAAACCACTTACAGCAGGTCCGACCGGGGAACGGCGCGGATCAGCCGACCATAGCGAAGCGGGCACGACCGAAAAAGCACAAACTGATTGGACGTATGTGACATTTAGTTAACCCGGCCACAAGTAGACCTGTCCGGAATCTGAATTTATGGAGACACATGACAATAGGGTCGAACTGATGCGATCAATTGCGTACGGAGTGCTGGCTACGGTAGCATCGGCCTGCCCTGCGGTAGTTGTAGGCCAATCGATGGATCCGGCGCAGGCTTCCGTGCAGGCGCTGTGCGATCGACTGATCGCCAATATGAAGGGGGCACGCAGCCTCGGCTTTTCAGGTCGCGTGGCGGCGATGGGGCCGGTTGTGGATCGGGTGTTCGACGTGCCCTTGATGACCCGCCTGACGATCGGCCCCAAATGGAATGCGATCGGGGCATCGGACCAGACCGCGCTGGTGGGCGCCGTCCGCCGGCTGACCATTGCCCAATATGCCGCCAATTTCGCTTCCTTCGATGGGCAGCAGTTTAAGATCGATCCCAAGGTGGAGACGCGCGGCAGCGACAAGCTGGTTCGGACCAACTTCCTCTTGCGCGGCGAGCAGCCGGTCGCGATTGGCTATCGCCTGCGGCGCTCCGGCAACGACTGGAAGATCATCGACGTTTACTACCGGGATTCGATCAGCCAGCTCGCAACCCGGCGATCCGATTTCTCACGGGTCTTCGAAAGTGGTGGCGCGAAAGCGCTGCTTAAGCATCTCGACGATCTGGCAAACAAGGCAGACCGTTGAGCATCCTTACCCTGATCCCGCTGAGCCTGCTGGTCGCATCGCCAGATGTACCGGCAATAGCCTCCATCGCGAGCACGCCCGTGCCGCTTTCCGCCTCAGCCTCGCCGCAGATCGAGCTGGCGCTGCTGCAGGTCGACGTTCCGGAGACGGTTACCACGCCGCCCGCCCAGGAAGCACCGGCGCCGCCGCCGCCTCCATCCGATCAGCCCACCGGACGCATTCCCCACGCGAAGGGCGACCCGCTGGAGGGGTTCAACCGGGCGATGTTCTCCGTGAACAACACGCTCGACAAGGCGTTCTTCCGGCCGGCGGCGATGGGCTACAAGCAGATCGTGCCGCGCCCGGCGCGTTCGGGCCTGCGCAACGCCTTTTCCAACCTCACCGAGCCGGTCGTTTTCCTCAACGATATCCTGCAGATGAAGCCGGGCAATGCCTTCAAGACCTTTTCGCGCTTCCTGATCAACAGTGTGTTCGGCGTGGCCGGGCTGTTCGATGTCGCCAAGAAGGAAGGGTTGCCGCATCGCACGAACGGCCTCGGCAACACGCTCGGTCGCTACGGTGTCAAATCCGGGCCGTATCTGTTCCTGCCCTTCGTCGGCCCGTCCTCGTTGCGTGACCTGGCCGGGGGAACGGTCGACGGCCTGGTCGTGCCGACCGCCGTCGGCAGCCCGTTCGACCGCACCGATTATCAGGTCGGCAAGGCGGTCGTTTCCGGGCTCGATGCACGCGCCGAGTTCGATTCGGAACTCAAGACGCTGTACGATACGGCGCTCGATCCCTACGCAACGCTGCGATCGGTCTATATCCAGTCGCGCGCGGCGGACATTGCCCAGATCACCGGCAAGACCGAACCCCAGCCTGGCGATGAATTCGAGGATCCGCTCCAGGACCCGGCGGCTGCGCCGGCTCCATCCGACGGTCCAGTGGCGCCGCCGGTACCGGAAAGCAGCCCGAAGCCCTAACCCCGCTTCTGCCGGGGCGGGCCGAGCAACGCAGGCTCGAAGATCAGCGCGCAGATCAGCGTCCACACCAGCGAGATCATGAGGATCTTGCCCATGCTCGCAGTGCCCGGGTGGTGCGACAGCCAGAGACTGCCGAAGGCCGTGCCCGTCGCCAGTGCGCTGAACAGGATCGCCCTGGCGAGGCTCGATTGCAGCAGGTCGGTCGCCCCGCCCCGCCAGGCCATCACGAAATAGATATGGAAGGCGACCCCGACCCCGAACAGCAGCGGGAAGGCGATGATATTGGCGAAGTTGATCGGCTGCCCGATCAGCACACAGGTGCCGAGCGTGAGGAAGCCGGACAGGACGACCGGCGCCAGCGTGAACGCCACTTCCTTCACATCGCGCAGCGCAAGGAACAGCAGTAGGCTGACCAGCGCCAGCGCGATCACGCCCGCCTGAATGAAGGCGCCCGCGACGGTCGATGCCGCTGCCTGCGTCGCGACCGGCATGCCCGAAATCTTCGGCGTGACCGCGGCGACGGCAGACCGGAACTGCGCGACCACCACATTGCTGCTGCTGTCGCCCTTGGGCAGGAGCTGCAGGCGAACCTGGCCGTCCGGGCTCACCCAGTCGCGCTGCAGCGCAAGCGGAAGGTCCGCGCGGGAGAGGGGCTGCGCCTGAAGCGCCGTGCGGACCTGATCGAGCATAATCGTCAGAGGCGTCACGATCATGCGTTCCGCCCGGACGCGCTGTTCGGCGCTGCCAGCAGCAAGCCGATCGAAGCTGTCAGCCAGGCGGCTGGCGGTGGCGCCATCCGGCCCGCCCTGTGCGACGGCCCGCAGTTTCGCGGCGGTGGCCTTCAGGGCGCTCACGATGTCCGCGTCAGTCGGCGGCGGGGCGATATCGAACGGGTTGAGCGTCAGATCGAGCAGTAGCGATGCATCGGAGATGAACGCCAGTTTCTCGGGCTGATCCTCCGGCACGAAGCTGTCGATGGTGAGGATACGGCCAACTTCCGGCACGCGTTCGAAGCGCTGTTTCAGCGTGCGCGCTTCCGCATCGTTGCGGGCGAGAACATCGATCACATTGGGGTTGCGATCAGGATCGCGCATGAGATCGGCCAGGGTCTGCATGGCGGGCGAGGCGGGATCGCGCAGGTGAAGCGGATTGAAGTCGAACTTGACCAGCGGCAGTAGGGCGATGCTGACCAGCATCGAAATGCCGAACGCCCAGAGCACCAGCGATCTTCGGCGCAGGAACCGATCGGCGGACGCAAGCGGCGCAAGGGCCCGCTCACGCGGTTGCTCGCCCGGCCGCATTAGCACGAGCACGGCAGGCAGCATCGTCACGCTGAACAGCAGAGCGATCGCCATGCCGCACCCCGCGATCACGCCAAGCTCCGCGATGCCGATATAGGCGGTGGGCAGGAAGGCGGTGAAGCCGAGGCAGATCGCCCCGGCCGCGAGCAGCAGCGGTCCGCCCAGCGCCGTCGCCGCCCGGGTGAGCGCTCCGCGAATATCGCCGTCCAGCGCGCGCTCGGCATTGAAGCGGACGCAGAGCTGGATACCGAAATCTACGCCCAGGCCGACGAACAGCGGAATGAACGCGACCGAGATCAGATTGAAGCGGCCGACCGTGAGCAGGCCGACGGCCGTGGTGACCGCAAGACCCGCGACAATGGTCAACAGGATCGCGAGCACCATACGGACGGAGCGCACCGCCAGCCAGAGCGTGACAATCATCGCCAGCCACATGACGATCGCCACCAGGCCGATATTTTCGGCAAGCGTCGCGAACTCCTGATCGGCCAGCGGCACTTCGCCGGTCAGCCGCACGCGAACGCCATGCGCCTCATCGAGCGAAAGCCTGTGCGCCGTGGCGGCTAGGGCGTTTGTGGCCGCTTCGCCGGGCATGAGGCCGCTATGATCCAGCACGGGCTGGACCAGGATCACGCGGCGCTGCGCCTGCCGGATCGCAGCCTCATCCCCCGCGAACAGGCGCTGCCAGGAGAAGAAGGCCGGTTTTCCTGCTGCCGTGCTTTCCAGCGCATCGGTCAGCGCCCGCATGGGCGGATCGATCTGGCTTAGCCGTGCATCGCCATGGGCAACGCCATCCAGCATCGTCGACAGCGCCGTCGTGACCCCGCGCAGGCTGGGATCGGCGGCGAGTGGCCCCAGCATGGGCTGCGCCTCAACCAGCGCTGACGTCATCCGCCGGACATCCTCGCGCGACTGGAACAGTAAGCCTTCTCGGGCAAAGAATTCGCCGCCATCGAGTTGCTCGACCCGGCGGAAATGCGTGCGATCGGATGCCAGCGCATCGGCCAACCGGGCTGCGCCATCATGTGCGAGCTCCGGGCTCGCGCCATCGATCACCACGAGCATCGCGTCGCGGAGCTGCGGAAAGGCCGTTTCCATCACCCGCTCCTGCTTCCGCCAATCGACATCGGGCGAGATCAGCTCGGCGGTGTCGGTGGTCATGACGAACGAGCGCTCTGCCACGAACACCGCCAGTGCGGCGAGCAAAAGGGAGAGGATCAAGGTGAGGTGCGCGTGCCTGACGCTGCGCGAAACGAGGAAGGCGACCGGGGACGCCATGGGCTATCGCGCCGCAGCCGGGCCGGACGGGCCTATCATATAACGCATCCGCATCCGGATCGTCTGCTGGGCATCGCCATGATCGAACATGGCATCGGCGAATTTGGGCGGCCCCAGCACGATCTTCGCGTCGTTCGAAAAGGCGATCCCTTCCTTCGGAATACCCAGGAAGTTGCGATCGACCTTATGATTGCGGTTCTCGTCATGGAACGCTTGCACGGCATAGCGGCCGGGCGGAATGTCGCTGAGCGTCAGGACCGCGACGCCCGGATGCGCGACCACTTCGGCAGAATAAGGACAATCATCCTTCAGGAACTTGGCTTCCGGGCAGATGTCGGCATGAACCAGCCCCGCCGCATTACGCACATTGCTGATCTCGACCTGGACCGTCGCCGCCGCGACAGGCGTTGCTCTCAGCACTGTTCCGGCAATGGCGGCCGCTATGCGCTGGGATGATATCGGCATCGATCGGAACGGCAGCCTTCAAGCGCCTGCCTGCAACGCGTGCACGCTGTTATGTCGGATTGCCTTGAGCACGGTTTCGACGATTGCATCGGCGTCAAGTCGCGCATCGGCGTATTGAGCCTCTGGTCTGTCGTGATCCTGAAAAACGTCTGGCAGGCGGATGGTTCTGAGCTTGAGGCCGCCATCGATCAGCCCTTCGTCGGAAGCAAGCGTCAGCACATGCGCGCCCAAGCCGCCGATCGCGCCTTCCTCGATCGTCACCGCCACTTCGTGTGTCGTGAGCAGCTTGCGGATCAATCCCTCATCGAGCGGCTTGGCGAAGCGCAGGTCGGCGACCGTCGTGGACAGGCCTTGGGCATCCAGTCGGTCGGCGGCGCGCAGCGCCTCTTCCAGTCGCGTGCCGAGCGAGAGGATCGCGACCTTCTTGCCCTCGCGGACGATGCGGCCCTTGCCGATCTCCAGCCGCTTGGGAGCTTCGGGAATGGCCACGCCGGTGCCGTTGCCGCGTGGGTAGCGCACCGCGATCGGGCCGGTGTCATGGAGCGCCATGGTATGGACCATGTGCGTCAGTTCGGCCTCGTCCGCGGCCGCCATCACCACGAAGTTGGGAAGCGTCGCGAGATAGGTGATATCAAAGCTGCCCGCGTGGGTCGCGCCGTCGGCACCGACCAGCCCGGCCCGGTCGATCGCGAAGCGCACCGGCAGATTCTGGATAGCGACGTCGTGCACAACCTGATCGTAGGCGCGCTGCAGGAACGTCGAATAGATCGCGCAGAACGGCCGATATCCCTGCGCCGAGAGTCCGGCGGCGAAGGTGACGGCATGCTGTTCGGCAATGCCAACATCGAAACTGCGATCGGGGAAACGCGCGGCGAATTTATCCAGCCCAGTGCCGGATGGCATTGCGGCGGTTATCGCACAGACCCTTTCGTCGCGTTCGGCTTCCGCGACCAGCGCATTGGCGAACACCGATGTATAGCTAGGTGGTCCTGGGGGCGCCTTCGCCTGTATGCCTGACACGACATCGAATTTCTGGACGCCGTGATATTTGTCCTCCGCAGCCTCGGCGGGCGCATAGCCCTTGCCTTTCCGCGTCACCACATGGACGAGGATTGGTCCTTCCTCGGCATCGCGCACATTTTCCAATACCGGCAGCAGATGGTCGAGATTGTGCCCGTCGACCGGCCCCACATAATAGAAACCAAGTTCCTCGAACAGCGTGCCACCCGTCGCGAGGCCGCGCGCGAATTCGTCGGTCTTGCGGGCGGCATCGTGCAACGGTCGCGGCAGCTTGCGGGCGAAACGCCTGGCGAGTTCGCGCAGGCTCAGGAACGGCCGCGATGACACGATCTGCGCGAGATAGGCGGAGAGCGCGCCGACAGGTGGCGCGATCGACATGTCGTTGTCGTTGAGAATGACAATCAGCCGGTTGCCTGCCTGTCGGGCGTTGTTCATGGCCTCATAGGCCATCCCTGCGGACATCGCGCCGTCGCCGATCACAGCGATCGCCTTGCCGGGCTTGCCGTCGAGCTTGTTCGCGACCGCGAAACCGAGCGCCGCCGAGATGGAGGTCGAGCTGTGCGCCGCCCCGAACGGGTCATATTCGCTTTCGGAGCGCCTGGTGAAGCCGGAAAGACCGCCACCCTGGCGAAGCGTGCGGATACGATCGCGCCGTCCGGTCAGGATCTTGTGCGGATAGGCCTGGTGCCCGACATCCCAGATCAGGACGTCGCGCGGCGTGTCGAACACATAATGCAGCGCCACAGTCAACTCGACCACGCCGAGACCCGCGCCAAGATGCCCACCGGTCACTGAAACTGCCGAAATCGTCTCCCGACGCAGTTCTTCGGCGAGTTGGGCAAGCTGATGCGGGACAATGCTCTTGAGATCGGCCGGTAAATCAACGCGATCGAGCAGCGGCGTGTTAGGAAGCAGTTTCATTGGCAATGGCTTCTCTCAGGGCAGCACTGAGTTGATCGCTAAGGCAATAGTTCAATCATGTCGCACAGGCAAAAGCTACCTCAGGAGATGTGACGTTGCCAATCGAGCCTGTCTGGCTGAACTGGGGGAGGCTGCCAGCCGGCTACCTGCAGCGATAGCCGTTCCGCCGGCTTGAGCATCGTCGAGCTTCTTGTCAGGGCTTTTTATCAAATTCCTGCCAATGGGAATTCGCCCAGCCGACACATCTTCCTGAAGGGCTGCTTGTCGGAGGTGACGGAATCCGCCATCGAGCGCTTCGAAGGCGGGCGAGCGTAGCATAGTGGCAATGCACTAGCCTGGGCAGCTAGCGAGTTGTGCGTCATAAGTGACGGAAAACTGCCCTTCTGAAATTGGCGTGGTTAGCGAGTGGTCACGCGCGGGTTATCTCAATGCTCAGGAAGCAGGGTGCTGGTTTCGCCCGGCTTCCACCTTGGCTACCGCCATGTCCCGGATTGCGATTGCTTCCCCGCGAGATCTGTCTGAAATATCAAGTTATACACGAATCGTGTAAAACTGGCTAACAAACTTAGAATTGGGTTCTCGCGCGACCTTTTGCATGCGGCGGGTCCTCGCACCGACGCTCAGTCCCAGCGACATCGGCAGGAAACGGTAGGCAGCAGAATTTCATTTCCGTCCTTCGATAATGTTGAAGGCTAAACGGCTACTCGGAAACCCGCTTGTTGATAATAGTTATCAGACAGCCGAAGGTGCAGCTGGAGATGTTTTATGGCAAGCAGTGCGGATCTCGGAAGTCAGCTGGAAGCGTTCGTCAGTCAGCTCATCAAGACTGGCCGATACAATTCGCGCAGCGAAATTTTGCGGGAAGGTGTAAGGATCATACACGAGCGGGAAGCCCGCCTGGCGGTGCTTGATGCTGCGATTGCACGCGGACTCGAAGATGCAGATGCGGGACGCGTTCATGACATCGATGATGTTGCTCGACGACTTCAGGCAAAATATGGGGTTCACGATAAATCGCATGGCATGCAGTGAAGGTTCTTCACGATCGAAGCGCTTGCGGATCTCGAGCATATTGCTGACTATGTCGTGGAGTATCTTCAGGCTGGCGTCGACGGGTACTTCGACCTTGCGCCAGATCGCGGGATCGGTATCAGCGAGCACGATATGCAAGCGGGCTATGATCTCGGTCATGCCGTCCTGCTGGCAGGAGCCCTGCCTGCTGTCCAGCCGCCTGACCGGGGCCATTGGGTGCCGGGCTGGCGTCGAGCGAAGACGTGCCCACTACAAACTATCCTCGCAAAACTGGAATGATGTTCCGTAATTGCAAGGATAAGGAAGGCGACATTTGGGAACGGATGTGGGACTTTGACGAATAGCGAGTTGCGGACAGGAAAATGGCTCCTGCCGCCCTAAAATTGTCATTATGAGTTGGGCATAGCCTTGCGCAGGGCGTCATTTATTCGGCTTTGCCAACCGGGTCCCGAGGAGCGCCAAGCCTCCAGAACCTCGCGATCGAGGCGAAGGGTCTGGCTGACCTTAGACGGCCTCTTACCCGGCCCTCGCTTACGGATAGTCCTCGCCAGTTCGGGAAAAGTCTCCGTAAATGGGCGCGCCGCGCCGATCTGCTCGGCAGTAAGCTCCGGATTGTCCGAGACTGCATCCATATCGGCCCGGGTATACTTCCGTGCGGTCATGGCAGTAGACTCCTTTCCTTCTTGCTCGCCGGCCGAGCCGAGATGATCGATAGACCTTCGGTGCCCAGCGTGGCGAAGATCACTACGATTACGCCATCCAACTCACCGATCGCGAAGTGGCGAGCATGCTTCGCATCACCGATGAGAGCGTTCAGGAAGAACCCTTCATCGATGTCGGCAAAGTCGATCCCATGCTTGACGAGATTTGCTTCACGCTTGGGCTCGTCCCACACGATCTTCATGAGCTTTTTGTAGTATCAGTTTGATGTGCGATCAAGCTATTTGTTACTACATTTTGCGAAGAAGCATGATCCACAATCCCAGCAGGGCGAACTCGAGTTTGGTCATTTTACCGAGGGTCGGGAAATTGACCGAGCCTGAACGGAGGTCGGCTTCTGCGGAACTCTAAACGGCAGCAGGCCATCTTGCAGACTCGATAGCTAGCGAGGATTAACGCGTTTGCTATGCAAAGGGATTATTGCAGCAACCTTGCGTTCAGATCTTGATCTTTCAAAAGTTTGACCGCCTTGCGGTCGAAAGAGACGAATGTTTCGCCTCCAAGCCAGCGGCCATCAAAAGCAATAACGCCGTCGGCAAAATCGCCCCCGCCCTCAAGCATTTTTAAGCCAGCCTCAACCACCGGCCGGTTCACCACGACATTGCGCATGTTCAGCACTTGGCGGATCGATGCGGCAATTTCGATTCTGGGCGCTTTATAGTGGCGGTCCAAGACCCATGCATATTCACACAAAGTTTGAACACTGACCGCCACCATATCGGCGCCTTCAAGGGCATTGATTGCCAGCAGTTGCTGTGCTTCATCGTCCGCCAAGACCGCGCGCAGCAACACGTTGGTATCTACCGTGATCTTCATTTGGTTTCCGAACCCGCAGCAGCGCCCGCATCGGCTATCACGTCGTTGAGCTCCTCGATCGACAAACAACTCCCGCTGGTTTTGCCTTTGAAAAAGCCCTGGATTTCGCGCCATGAGCCTTGCGGCTGCTCAGCTTTCAATTCTGCTCGGCCATCAGGCAACAGATCGAGCCTGATTTTTCCGCCAGATCTGACGCCAAGATGCTTCAACACTTCCTGCCTGAAGGTCACCTGTCCTCGGGACGTAACGGTCAACGTAGCCATGTCGACATACTCCATCACATCGCAATGTAAGGGAAAAGTCCATTACTTTCAAGATTTATTCAGTGGAGCATCTTGAGGTTCGCATCGGCGGGTACCTCGACCCGCACCAAATGAGCGGATCGATATCCGCGATCACGATGTGCAGGCGGGCGATGGTCTCGGTCATGCCGTTATGCTGGCAGGGCGCTTGCCAACTATCCAGCCGCCTGACCCAGGCAGCATTTGTCTGCATCGGTACCGGACAGGTACCGAGCCGATCGGAGAAGGACCCTGTGCGTCGACGGCCATTGGTGGCCTTGGTAGCTAGGCTCAGGACCTATTAAAGCTTGTACGGGGCGTGATTGGTTGATTCAATGGCAGGGTCGAGGAGGCCGCTGCCGATGGATGTTCCGTTCCTGCTGAGTGAGGCGCAAATGCGCCGGATCG
>Ga0081455_10000087_pt1 | contig 99627 bp, 85 predicted proteins | sample TabmetS3T2R1_FD_70207 | JGI IMG/M metagenome (GOLD analysis project Ga0081455, IMG submission 70207) | Tabebuia heterophylla rhizosphere microbial communities from the University of Puerto Rico - S3T2R1 | ecosystem: Host-associated > Plants > Roots > Rhizosphere ... | reverse complement strand
CGTCGCGTGGATTGCCGGAGCTCATCGTGCGCGACGGCCGATTATTTGCTGCCCCCACCTCCACCGCCGCCACCACCTCCACCACCACCTCCACCGCCGCCTCCACCGCCGCCGCCGCCGCCGCCGCCTCCACCGCCGCCTCCACCGTTGCCGCCTCCGCCTCCGCCATTGCCGCCACCGCCCCCGCCATTGCCGCCGCCATTGTTGCTCCCGCCGTTACCGGTGCCAGGACCGCTGCCGCCCACGTTGCCGCCGCCGTTACCCGCATTAGGCGAGTTGCCGTTGCCGTTGCCGGGACCGCCGTGTACTCCACCACCCACGCCAGGGTCGGATGGTTGGCCGACGCTCGCAGCGTTCAGGCCCGCGAAGGAAATCGTGCCATCCATCTGGAAGGTAACAGCGGGGGCAAAGGCTTCGTTAGCGGCGGCCTGTTTACCTGACGTAGCCCTGCCGACCGGCGCCGCCAGGCTCGCAAACCGAATGACATCGTCTATGGCGAGCTTCTTGCCGAGAAACGGGAAGGCCTGCTTGATCGAGACGCCCGGCAGAAGCTTGCGATCCCAGTATTTCCGCAGGATGACCTTACCTGAACGGGTGACGTATGCCAGATGGCCCAACCTGTTGTGCAGCTTGCAGCCGACAGCGCAGACGTCGACGGCGCCTTTGTGCATCAGCACCACCATCGCCCCCTTCTCGGTAATGTAGAAGTCGAACACGGTGCCGCGGATGCCAAGCGCGGCGGTCGGTGTTTTGAGCTCGTAGCCGACCGGGTCTTTGCTGGACGAAATGAAGCGGAACGCGCCAACGGCGAAATTAATGACCACCTCCTTGCTCGTGGTGTTCGGGGCATAAACGAACTTGTCCAGCACCAGCCGCGCATCGGGTCCGAGAGCCAATTTCGTGTCATCAGCGAGGCGGAACTCACCGTGGGAGGCTGTCTGCGTCTCGAGCAGCTCCTGCTCGCGTACGGCATCGCCTTTGGCCAGACGTCGCTTGTCCTGCTGATCCGCAGCGGTGACCAGATTTTTAATCACCACTGCATTGCCGATATCGCTCGGCTCCACCGCTTGCGAGCTGGTTGAGCAATAAAGCAGAGCGCCCAGGAGACCAGGCAGGATGACGCGCGACATTGATGCCCCCCAACCGAAGACTTCTTTGCCAGACATGAGCAAGGCGCGTTGCAAACGCCAACTCAGGCGCGGATCACACTACGGAGATGCCGACTGGCGCAGTGATCTAAAGCACAGCTCGCCTTCGGTTTATGCTGGATCTGCGTCAACACCGCTCAAAAATGCATGAGCGCGGCGCGCGTTTGAAAGACATCTGCAACCGACCATGCCGGATTGATTCGAAGCGACTCTTCCCTGCCAGCCATTCAACGGAATTCAAGCGCTAAATGCACGGCCGCTCGCATGAGCCTGTAGGCACTTTGCAATTTGATGCGCTCGAACGTCGAAGCAAGCCCTTTTCGCTCACAATGCGTGTTGTCGTCGCCATTCGTCCGGGGATAGGCCGACCAATTTCTTGAACGCGCGGCTGAACGCAGCTTCAGATTCGAACCCCACCGCCGTAGCAACGGAGACCACCTTGGCGCCGTCCTGGGCCAGCAGTCGGCACGCCAGCTGCATGCGCAGTGCCCGTAGATATTGGATCGGTGGTTGACCGATGAAGTGGACGAAACGTTCGGCCAATACCGAGCGCGATGTAGCAGCGTGAGCCGCGAGCGCATCGAGCGTCCAACCATGGGCCGGTGCGTTGTGCAGCAACGCCAGCACCCGTGCGACGAGAGGGTCGCGCAACCCGGCAAGCCACCCGATTTGCCCGCTAGGCAATGCTTCCAGATAGCGCCGCAGGACGTCCACTAACAGCAGCTCGGCCATTCGCAGCTTAACGACTTGACCGCCGGAGCGTGCCTCACGCAGCTCCCGTAACGCAAATGCGACCAGATGAGACATTCCGTCCATGGTTGCGGAGGGTCGCACGCGAAGCACGCGGGGCAGTGCCGACAGCAAGGGATTAAATGGCCGCAAATCGCAACCGAGAAAACCGCAGATGAACTGCGACGTGTTCGGCCCATCGCCGCCTTCGATCACCGTTGGCGGCAGCTTGCCGGCCGCCATGTCGCGAAAAAAGCTCACCGCCTCCTCGTGGCCGTAGCTGCGTTCAGCCTCCGGCGGATCGGCGAGGAAGTATGGGTCACCATGTGGAATAACCAGCACATCGCCGGTTTCGAAGTGCTCTGGAGCTAAGCCGATGAGGCCGGCCCAACAGCTGCCCTGCGTCACGATGTGCAGGGAGATTAGATGCTGTGCGGTCGGCAGCACCACGTTCCTGAAGGTTTCGGCCTCCGGTGCCCACGTCACCCAGGGCGTGGACGTCTCGACGAGAAACAACATCGCGCCAGTCAGCCGAACTGTGCGCAACATATCGGATAGCACGTCGAACCCGGACGCCGGGGCAAGCGATTCGGAAGATTGGTCATGGCCGCTGGTCATCGCGAAGGCGATCCTAACACGTGCGCAGTGCTCCAAGGGAACCTGGAAATGCAGAATGGTCTAGATGTGATCCGCGCGATGTATGCGGCATTCGCACGGGGCGACGTCAGCAGCGTGCTCTCTTCGCTCTCACCCCGAATTGTGTGGATCGAAGCCGAAGGATTTCCAAGTGCCGGGACGTACACGACCCCCGATGCTGTGCTGCACAAGGTGTTTATGCGACTTGCCGCCGAGTGGGATGCTTTCAGCGCGGAGCCACATGAGTTTGTCTGTGACGGGCAAGCCGTCGTTGCGATCGGGGATTATTCGGGAACCTACAAAGCAACTGGCAAGGTGTTCAAAGCCCCCTTTGCTCACGTCTGGAAGCTGAGTGGAGGTGCCGTGGTCGGCTTCCAGCAGTTCACAGATACCGCCGTTGTGCAACGGGCCATGCGATGAGGACCGCGATAGGAGAGCAACAAACACGACCGATCAGGAGGCGTGCATGTCCCATCAGGATGCCTGGCAACTCGCGCACGAGGCCGCCGCTGCCTACGAGAGCGACTTCGTGCCAGCGATAATGGCGCAGTGGCCACCCGTCCTTGCGGAGATTGCAGGCATCAAGCCGGGTGACCGCGTGCTTGATGTGGCCTGTGGCACTGGAGTCATGGCGCGGGAGGCAGCAAGCCGTATGGGGTCGACCGGCCGCGTCACTGGCCTCGACCTCAATGAGGGCATGCTAGCTGTCGCGCGACGGCTGCGCCCGGATCTCGATTGGCGGCACGGCGATGCGGCGAAGCTTCCCTTTAACGACAGCGCTTTCGATGCGGTGGTCAGCCAGTTCGCTTTGATGTTCTTCCCCGACCGGCCTGCAGCCCTGCGCGAGATGTGGAGGGTGCTCGCGCCGCATGGTCGGCTTGCCGTGGCCGTGTGCGCACCGCTCGCGCATAGCAAGGGCTACACAGAGCTCGCGCGGATACTGCGGCGAGAGGCGGGCGACGGCGCGGCGGCCATGATGGAGGGCTACTTCGCGCACGGCGAGCCAGCCCAGCTGCAGGAACTCTGCAAGGCAGCGGGCATCGTGGGCGCAGGCGTTCTGACCCACGAGGGTTGGGCGCGGTTTGCTTCCATCGACGAGCTCGTCCGAATCGAGATCTCGGGTTCGCCAATCGCCGGTCTCGTTGACCCGACGAGCTACCAGAAAGTCCTGCAGGCGGCACGACAGGAGCTGCGGGATTTCTGTGATGGACAGGGAAGGGTGTCGATGCGCCTTGACGCAACCATCGTTACGGCCGGCAAATAGCGCAGCTGCCCCGCCTGACGTGCCGGATCGGCCGTTGTGCGCATGCTCGACGCACATCCTGTCGCCTTAAAGCGAGCGCCAGCCTCGGTCGACGTGTGCAGATATTGTGCCGGCTGACCCAAGCGCGCTCAGCCGCGCATCTCTAGGCTAAACCGTCAGTCTGCCGCGCGGTCTGAGTAAGGCTTCGGGCCTTCCGCCTGGGCTCGCACATTGTGCCAGAGTGTGCAAGGAAAGGCCGTTCCAGGCACAAACCGCTTTAAGTTCGTATTTTCAGCTCCTGTTTCTGACATAGGCTGTGTATTCGGATGCCCGCTTTTTGCTTTGGCAAGTTCACTTCCTTCCGATCGATGATCACCTGCGTAACCTGATGGCTGAGGCGAAGGCGCAAAGGAACCAGCCGGCACCGCGCGGACCTCGAAGAAAAGACTTGTGGCAAATTCGAGCAGGAGGTCGGGAGCTCGAAAAGCTCAGCAAGGAATTTTGCGGATTGTGCGAGAGACGGCGAAGCAGTCAGGCCATGTAGAGTCCGCCATTGGCATGCACGACTTCTCCTGTGATGAAGCGGGCTCGGTTAGACACGAGAAAGACGATGATATCGGCGATGTCAGAGGGTTGGGCCATAGTACCGAGTGGGATAAGCCGCGACTGCTCGAGCAATTCGATCTCGCTGAACTGATGACGCGGCTGTGCCGTGTCGGTGAGGCCAGGGGCGATGGCATTGACGCGAATACCGTGCGGAGCGAGTGCCAGCGCCATGGCGCGGGTGAGGCCGATAATGCCAGCTTTGCTGGCCGCGTAATGGACCCCAAGGACGTGGCCGCGCACGGACGAAGATGAGAGATTGACGATGGCACCCTTTCGACTGCCGGCGACCATGCGGCGCGCAACCGCCTGAGCCACGACAAAGCTCCCCTTGAGATTGACGTTGTGGACTGCATCCCACTCCGCTTCTGCCAACTCCAGGAACGCCGAACGAGGAAAGATCCCGGCATTGTTGATGAGGGTGTCGATCCCGCCGAGCGCGGCATCTGCCTCCTCGACGATACGTTGCGCCTCTCTGCTGTTGGCGATGCTGCCCTGAACGAGCACGGCCCTGCGTCCGACAGCACTGACATCGGCCGCTGCCGCCTCGGCGCCAAATTTGTCGTCGAGCCAGTTGACGGCAACGTCTGCGCCGGCGCGGGCGAGCGCAAGGGTGCACGCCCGACCGATGCCCTGCTGGGCACCAGTGACCAGGGCGCGCCGTCCTTCGAGTTCCGATTGCATGAAATTACTCCGGGTTGGGTGTTGCGAAGAGGTATTAGCGGGTCGGCGCTCACCGCTTATTCCTATTCGTTGGAGACGACGGCGTCCCTTCCGACAGCAAAAATCAACGCTGCCACCGCGCCACAATGCGCCAAAAAGGCTCCGGACCCGACCCTCGAGCGCGAGGCCACCCAAAGCCAAATAGGCAGCCAAATGCAAGGGGAGGTGGCATGAGGCCCCGCTATGCGACCATTGACGCCCCAGAAACGCTGCCGCCAGTGATCGTCACGCGATTTGAGGCGCCGGCCAAGCATCCGCGGTCCGCGAGGCGGCTCTGCTGGACCGCACGCAGCTACGGCTGGCACTGGGACGCGCCGTTCGTGCGTAGGCCTGAAAGGCACATTTCGTCCGAAGAGCCTATCAAGTAACATCGCATCGTTGGCTTGACCTGCGGAGCCAGAGGGCTTGCGTCTGGTGGGTGGTCAAGGCCACGGTTCTGTGTGCGGGCAAGTGCATGATGAAGGCGTGAAGGCGCGCGGCATGATCTCATCGTCCCCCACTGACATAGACGTAGACGATAAAACTGCGGAGCTGACCAACGAGCTTTTACAGGCAAAACGAGAGCTTTTCCAAGCGCGAGAACAGCAGGCCGCGATTGCAGAGGTTCTAGCCGTGATCTCGGGCTCGCGATCCAATCTCCAATCGGTCTTTGACATGATCGCGATCAGCGTCGCGAGGCTGTGCGATGCCCTCGACGCCGCTGTATTGCGCGTAGATGGAGACATCTTGCGCCCTGTCGCGCACCATGGGCCACTCCCTATCGGCGACGTCCCGTTACACAGGGGAACGATTGGCGGGCGTGCAGTAATCGACCGCCGGCTAATCCACGTCGAAGATCTTCAAGCAGAGGTCGTCGAGTTTCCAGAAGGCAGCACATTCGCCAAACAGCGTGGGCACAGGACCAGCCTCAGCATTCCGCTTGTGCTCCAAGGTGTCGCGATCGGCAACATTCAGTTGAGGAGAAATGAAGTTCGGCCCTTCTCAGACGATGAGATCGCGCTTTTGCAGACCTTCGCCGACCAGGCATTAATCGCCATAGAGAATGCCCGACTGTTCGAAGCCGAGCAGGAGGGCAAGCGTGAACTACAAGAGTCGCTTGAGCACCAGACGGCAACGAGCGACGTCCTTCAGGTCATTTCCAGTTCGCCCGGACACCTGCAACCGGTTTACGATCTGATGCTCAGGAAAGCTCTTCGCCATTGCGACGCGAAGTTCGGTGGACTTTTCCGATATGAAGAAGGCAGGTTCCGAGGAGTGGCAGGTATTGGCGTCCCGGACGGACTTGTGTTCGGGGCAGAGGAGGGCGTGGCCGATCGGAGCGCCAATTCCGATCTGAAGAGCTTGGCCACAAACCGGCGGCCAATTCACTCGCCGGACCTTCGGCAGAATGCCAGCTATCTCGCTGGCGATCCGTTTATCGTCGGCGCGGTAGAGCGCGGCGGAGCGCGCGCGGCACTTCTCGTACCATTGGTCAAAGGGAATAGCCTCGTTGGTGCCTTCGCCATCTATCGCCAGGAGGTACGACCGTTCACGCAAAAGCAAATAGAGCTCGTGAAAAACTTTGCGGACCAAGCTGTGATCGCCATTGAGAATGCCCGGCTCCTCACCGAGCTGCGCGGGTCACTCGAACAGCAAACGGCAACCAGCGAGGTGCTTGGCGCAATCAGCCGGTCGAAGTTCGAGCTGCAACCTGTGCTCGATACGCTCGTCGCTTCCGCCGCGCGCCTGTGCGATGCGCCGATGGTGGCTATTCACGTGCAGCGCGAGAACACGCTGCCCGGTCGAGCGCGCTATGGTTTCCCCCCCGACATGGTGGCGGCGCTGAGCAAGATCGGCCAGGTGATGGACCGCGGCTCGCTCGCGGGGCGGACGATCGCCGAGGGCCGCCCCGTCCACATACCTGACGTTGAGGCCGACGCGGAATACAGGTTCCGCGATTTCACGCGCATTACGGGTGCTCGCAGCATGCTCGGCCTACCGCTGTTGCGCGACGGCCGGCCGGTGGGCCTACTGTCGCTTTACCGCACGCGCGTCGCTCCCTTTATGCCGAGGCAAGTCGAGCTGATGGCGACCTTCGCCGACCAGGCCGTGATCGCCATTGAAAACACCCGGCTGTTTGAAGAGGTGCAAGAACGCACGCGCGATCTTGGTCAAGCACTGCAATACCAGACTGCGATCAGTGACGTGCTCGGGGTCATCGGGCGATCGAAGTTTGACCTGCAGCCTGTGCTTACCGCCATCGCTAGCACGGCCTGCCAACTTTGCGAGGCACACGATACAAGTATCGCGCTTAGGCAGGGAGAATGGCTCCAATTGGCCGCGAGTCACGGTTCCGCGTGGGTCCACAATGAGAGGCTGCCTGTCGTGCCAGAGCTAATTGTCGGTCGCGCCATCTTGGAGCGCAAACTAATCCATGTCCGTGATCTTGCAACGGCCGACCAGGATATTGCCGGCTCGCGTGAACTGGCCATTTCACGAGGGTACCGAACAGCCCTTGCTGTGCCACTCCTTCGCGAGGAACAGGCCATCGGCTGTCTCTTCCTGCGGCGCATGGAAGTGAATCCTTTTTCGCAAAAGCAGATAGCTCTCTTAGAAACCTTCGCCGACCAAGCAGTGATCGCGATCGAGAATGTGCGCCTCTTTGAGGAGATTGCTCGCAAGAGCCGCGAGCTTGAGATTGCGAGCCAGCACAAGTCTCAATTCGTCGCCAACATGAGCCATGAACTAAGGACGCCCCTCTCCGCCATTCTCGGCTACGCAGAGCTCATGCAAGAAGGCTTCTACGAGCCTCAGGGGCCGAAGTCGCACGACGCCCTCAGCCGCATCCGCTCCAACGGAAACCATCTACTGGGCCTGATTAATACCGTCCTCGATATCGCCAAGATCGAATCCGGCCAGTTCACCTTGAACATGGGCGAGTACGCGATTGAGAGCGTCGTTGAGACCGTGCGCTCTGCCACCGAGTCGCTCGCGCAGAACAAGAAGCTTGCGCTCAAGACTGAGGTGGCCAAGTCACTTCCAATTGGTTTCGGCGACGAGCAGCGCCTCACGCAGGTGTTGCTCAACCTTGTCGGCAACGCCATCAAGTTTACGGACACCGGCGAGGTGCGCGTCACTGCAAAATCGGTCAACGGGTACTTCAACGTCAGCGTAAGCGATACGGGGCCAGGCATACCCATGGAAGACCAAACGCGCATATTTGAGCAGTTCCATCAGGTGGACAGTTCCAACACCAAGGCCAAGGGCGGCACGGGTCTGGGACTCGCCATCGCCAAGCAGATCGTCGAGTTGCACGGTGGGCGCATCTGGGTCGAGTCGAGTCCTGGCAAAGGCGCAACCTTTCAGATGGAGCTTCCTACCCGCGTAGAGCAACGCCGCTAATTCTCCGCCCGGACGTCTTTGGCGACCTTTCGGCAGCTCTCAAGGAATAACTTCACGGCAGCCTTGCGCAGCGCCTCTTTGACCGTCACCGCCCAGGTATATTGGCGGGCGGGTTGCAGTGCTCCGGCAACAGCACGCCGCGACCGGCGCAGGCTTGTGAGTTGGCGTTGACTGTCGCTGCATTGGGCCTTGCCAGCCGGATCCCGACAAAGCCGGCGTAGGTAAGGGGTAGGCCTCGAGTGGCGTTGGCCGACGGCGAGGGACCACAGGGCGCTCTGTGTTAACGGCGCCCTCCGGGGCGTCAGGATAACGGGATTGGCCCTTGCGGGTCGCGGCGAAGTCCCTCCGGGTCGAGGCCGCTCTTGTCTAAGGGTAATTCTCGATGCAGCTCACCGCGCAAATGTATTACGGGCTCAACATCGAAGTTGAGCGTGGAGTCTCGCAGAGTTGCGGACAGGACCAAATCAGATGTGAGTTCTGCAATGACGAATTGCGTGGCGGGTCTGTTGGTCGAAACGCCTCAAGCCCCCGACCACGCGCGGTTGCATGAGATCCGTGCCGGCCTGCTCACTTCATCAGATCCTGACGCCTGCTCGCAATAAGGGCATAACCCGTGCAAAACGTTGTGCCAAATCGGATGAGCCGCGCGCGAACCCGTCCGCAATTCGAGTGTATCGCTTTGCTCCTGCAGGGCGGTGGCGCCCTCGGCGCCTACCAGGCGGGAGTATACCAAGCCCTTTCGGAGGCAAATCTCCACCCGGATTGGGTTGCCGGCATCTCGATCGGCGCCATCAATTCCGCCATCATCGCCGGCAATCCACCCGAACAGCGCGTTGCAAAGCTGCGCGTGTTCTGGGAAAGCATTACCGCTAATCCGTTCTTCGACTGGGTCGCTGCAGCTGACCAGTTCGCGCCCAAGGGAGATGTCGCGCGCAGCGCTTTCAACCAGATAAGCGCAACCTGGGCGCTGGTCGGCGGCGCGCCGGGTTTCTTCGCGCTGCGCCAGCCGGCGCCATGGCTGCACCCGGCCGGCTGCCTCGAAGCGACAAGCTTTTATGAGACCAAGCTCCTCAGGGCGACTTTAGAACGCCTCGTCGATTTCGACCGCATCAATTCGGGTGAAATGCGCTTCAGTGTCGGCGCAGTCAACGTGCGAACGGGCAACTTCGTCTATTTTGACAACACCACGCGCGAGATTCGCCCCGAGCACGTGATCGCGAGCGGCTCGCTTCCGCCTGGCTTTCCAGCCATCGAGATCGAGGGTGAGCACTACTGGGACGGCGGTCTCCTCTCGAACACACCGCTACAATGGGTGGTCGAGCATGGTCCGCGCCAGGATACGCTCGCCTTCCAAGTCGATCTCTGGAGCTCCCGCGGCGAGTTTCCAGGCAACCTTGCCGAGGTCGCAACAAGGCAGAAGGAAATCCAGTATTCTAGTCGGACTCGAGCGAACACGGACCAGTTCAAGCGCCTGCAAAAAATGCGCTGCGCGCTTGCGACGCTTCTGGAAAAGCTGCCCGAAGACCTGAAAGGGAGCGAGGAGGTCCGGTTGCTCCGTTCGATCTCCGACCGGAAGGTCTACAGCATTGTGCACCTGATTTATCGCTCCAAGCACTACGAAGGCAACTCGAAGGACTACGAATTCTCGCGACTGACCATGGAGGAGCATTGGCGCGCCGGCTATCACGACGCTGTGCGCACGCTGCGGAACCAAGAGGTGCTCGAGCGGCCGAATAATCTCGAAGGCGTGTCCACCTTCGATCTCGCCTACGACGGCCGCGAATGAAAGGCGCGCGCACGCGCGCGCGCCCCGCGCATTCCACGAGGAGAGTCCCATGAAGGAAACCGACGTTCGCGCGAAGGCATTCGCAATGCCGCTCACTAGTCCGGCCTTTCCGCCGGGGCCCTATCGCTTCGTCAACCGTGAGTACCTGATTATCACGTACCGCACGGATCCCGAACGGCTCCGCGCCCTGGTGCCAGAGCCTCTCGAGATCACTGAGCCCGTCGTCAAATACGAATTCATTCGCATGCCGGATTCGACCGGTTTCGGCGACTATACCGAAACCGGGCAAGTCATTCCGGTCTCGTTCCAAGGCAGAAAGGGCGGCTACACCCATTGCATGTTCCTGAATGACGAGCCGCCCATCGCAGGCGGGCGCGAACTTTGGGGCTTTCCAAAAAAGCTTGCCAGTCCCAGCCTGCGCACGGAGATCGACATGTTGGTTGGCACCCTGGACTACGGACCCGTCCGGGTTGCAACGGGGACCATGGCCTACAAGCATAGGCAAGCTGACCTGGCGGCGATCAAGGCGACGCTCTCCGCGCCGAACTTCCTCCTGAAGATCATCCCGCATGTCGACGGCAGCGCCCGCATTTGCGAGCTGGTCGAGTATTATCTCGAGGACATCACGATCAAGGGCGCGTGGACCGGTCCGGGGGCGTTGTCGCTGAGCTCGCATGCCATGGCACCCGTCGCCGAACTGCCAGTGCTGGAGGTCCTCTCCACTGTGCACATTTTGAGCGACCTCACGCTGGGGCTTGGCAAGGTCGTGCACGATTATCTCGCGCCCAGTGTGCAGAAACCTGCGCGCAGCAAAGAGAAGATCGATGCCTCTTAACGGACACGCTTGCCGGCGTCACCGACGCCCCAAGCGCATCGATATTGCGCGATGTGAACCTGCCAGGCGAAACTCATCGTAAGTCCATCACGACTTGGCAGGTCGAGGCGGCGCTCAAGGAATGGCACCATCGCAAATGAGACCGGCAGGCAGCGAGGCAGGCGCTAGTTGCCAAGGGCCTCGACTACGTCTTAACCAAGTATGGCCCTGTCGCAGCGTGAAAGGGCACGAAGTCTTGTCGCGTCCTTGTCGCACTAGCAGGCCGACACGAGCCGTAACTGCTTGATCGAGAATGCGACAACAGGGGACATGATGTGACCAGGTTCAAATCGTAACAAAACTCAATAAGCATTTGATAATACTGGTGCGGACGGAGGGACTCGAACCCTCACGGGGTTACCCCCTCAGGATTTTAAGTCCTGTGTGTCTACCGGTTCCACCACGTCCGCCTTCCAGCATAAACCCATGTAATGGCTCGAATGCCGATAGTGTAGTGCGGGCTTGTTGTTGCGCGGGTGACCGAAATGAATGCAACACACGTTCCCAAGCCTTTTGACGAACTCCAACCAGATCCGGCTGCTCCGTGCAACACAGAATGCCAGAAATGGTGCGCGATTTAGCTCCTTCTGGCCCGGCGGTGGCGCTGAAGTCATGGCTGCGCGACCTACAGCCTCGTACGAAACTTGCCTCAATGCAGGCGGCGAGGCAAAGCGTACCGCTTTCGGCCAACGGATAGCGCCGAGCCGTTTGCCATTTCACGCCTGGGACCACGGAGCTGGCTGCGGCATGGTTCAAGCCCCGTCGCCGTTGTGCCGGGAAAGCGACCTGGCTCGCGGAACGAGGCGGGCCCTAGTCAATCAATTGACTGAGTGCCATTCGGACGGTTGCTCGTGCTTTCGCCGCCACCTGGCAATGTCATTGATCGGACGTAGAGATCCAAACACAATGGCTTGGCCCTGCAGTCAGGAGGCAAATCGACTGCGGGCCTTTGGTGATTATCAAAGTGATGCGGCTTTCAGAGCTACGCTGCCGCCCGCCCAAAGTCGGGCAAGCGCGGGTCAATGAACCAATTGACGCTCGCAAAATGGCCGTTGTGCTCACCCATTCCTGTACTTCCGGGCCGGGCTAAGGAAGCATGAAGATGCGACCGGCGGGCCGCGGATACGCCCGACATAGTACTTCGACGCGGCGCCACGCGGGCGAAGGCGAGCGCGCTCTCATTGCCGATGTCAGCGGCGAAACACCGCTCACCTTCGGCGCGCTTCGTTCTCCGCAGGAGCATGCGGCGAAGCTCGTCGAGTCCCTGCGCGAAAATGGGGTCCGAGGTCCACGGGCGGTCCTTCTATCAGGGGCGAGCTTGCGAACTTCCATTCGGACGTGAACAAACGGCTGGGTAGATCTGGCGCAAGTGGCCTGCCGTCGGCCGAGAGCTAAAAAAGCTGCCAGGCGTGCGCAAGGGTTAGGTCTGGTTCAACGGCCAAAGGCTGACGGTCTACGAGATTGGCCCTGTACCCACCGAGGCGATCGTCGATCTCTCGGAGGAGAAGTTGCGCAAGCGGGCGTGAACTTTCTATCCTGGTCGTGCCTGCTTCTGTCTCACGCGCTTGAGCAAACGCCTCGCGACAGATTGGCGTGGTCTCCCAGTGTCCGCGACAGGCCGACCCAAGACTTGGCAATTGCGGAGTAACTGACTGTGAAATTGGCAGAGCGAAAGAAATTGGAGAAACCGGCCGTTGAGCGACTGGAGGCGACCGTCAATCTCCTGGGCTGGCAATGCGCCGATTATCGGGCCGACCTTCGCATGAGCTTTGATCTCCTCGAAACTGACCTGTGCATGTTCGAATTTGTCGTCGAACAGCAACATCGCATCGAGGATTTCGCGAAAGGTTGAGGAGGTTCTTACGCGGTCCACCCTGGCGAAAGTGAAAGTATTGTTGTTGCGCAGGTATCCACAGATCCTCGGGTCTGAAATGCGAGAGGCGGACGTTGTACGACGCGCGTGCGGCCCGCGTCGCGCGGGATGATCTGGATCAGCTCATTCATCTGATCGGTCTGATCGGGAAGCTTCCTGTCGGTTCGGGCCCGGCCAGGCCCATCAATGCTCGCCCTTCATCAATTCACGCAGGTCGGTGAGATTTGCAGCTGACTTGCCATTGCTGGTTGGGCATCTTACTCCGTTGCCCTCTAGCCTTCTCCGGTGTGTGGCCAAATGGAACATTTCGTCAACTTAGGGGACTTGCATGATCCCAAGACCCCCGAGGCAAATCCCGCATTGATCGACTGCCGTCTGTGGGAAAACCCGCGTACGCTGTCTCACGGCGATATCAACGAGCAAGCGGACGCGTGCGCGCGAGCGCTCACCGCCTTCGGCTTGGCACGGGGTGACCGGGTGGCCATCCTGTCGTTCAACCGAGCTGAGGTCCTGATTGCTTACTTTGCCATCATGCGAGCCGGGTTCGTTGCCGTCCCGACCAACATCAAGTTTCCTCGCGACACAGTCCGTTTCATCGTCGACGATGCGCAGATCAAGGTCGCATTTTGCGACGCGACCGGTCGCGACCTTTTGCCGGCGAGCATTCGGGCCATCAACTTCGATGATCCTGGATCGGATGGGTTTGCAAGATTTGTCGACCCAGGCCCCTTTGAAACTGTCGTGCCGCGACGTGGCGAGACGGCAATGGTGCTCTATACGTCAGGTTCGACTGGCAGACCAAAGGGCGTGCCTTTGTCTCATGACGGTCAGCTTTGGGCTGTCAGAAGCCGTCTCGCCGCAGGCAACCAGAGCCGGCATCGGCTTTTGGTCGCTGCACCGCTGTTCCACATGAATGCTCTCGGCACCGCCAAATTTGCCGTCGCCGCGGGGGCAAGGTTGGTCCTGCTACCCCAATTCAACGCGCGCCAGTACGTGGAAGCGATCGGTCGGTTCAAAGTGACGTGGCTGACGTCCGTTCCAACCATGCTGGCCCTGGCACTGCGCGAGCGCGAGACGCTGGCCTCTACCGATCTAACGTCCGTGGAAGCCATCCGCGCGGCCTCAGCGCCGATCACGCAAGGCCTGATCGATGAGGTGCGACGAACCTTTCCAAAGGCGACATTGATGATTGGGTACGGCACGACCGAAGCCGGCCCTGTTATGTTCGGACCACGACCCGGTGTGACGAAGCCCGACCTGGCACTAGGCTGGCCCCAGCCGGGCGTCGAGGTCCGTCTCGTGGGGCCAGATGGGGAGGATGCGAAGGAAGGCGAACTGTGGATCCGCACGCCCGCCAACATGGCAGGCTACCTCAATTTACCTACGAAGACGCGGGAGACACTAACGTGCGACGGCTGGTACAAATCTGGCGACGTATTCCGTCGCGATGAAGGTGGTGCATATTCGTTTGTCGGCCGCACCGACGACATGTTCGTTTGCGGTGGAGAGAATATCTATCCGGGTGAGGTCGAAAGCATGCTCGAGCGACACGCCGATATTGTGCAAACCTGCGTCGTACCGGTACCGGACGAGATCAAGGGCGAGAAGCCGTTCGCGTTTGTGGTGGTTAGGCCCGGTGCCTGCCTGACGGAGGAGGAAGTGAAGCGCTTTGCACTCGAGAACGCGCCGGCCTATCAGCATCCGCGCGGCGTCATTTTTATGCCGGAGCTACCCCTTGCCACCACCAACAAGGTGGATCGCACGGCGCTGCGTGCAATCGCACGTGAGCGCTGGTCGGCAATGGAAGAGAGGCCCTCATGAGTGAAATCGAGAGGACAAGGTCATGAAGGCAGCAGTTATCTACGAGCACGGCGGCCCAGGCTCCATCCGCTATGAGTCTGCATTCCCTGATCCTCAGGCGGCCGCAGACGAGGTCGTCGTACGCGTCAAGGCGGCCTCACTCAACTACCACGACATCTTCACCCGTCGCGGCATGCCCGGCATCAATGTGCCGATGCCCTGCATCATGGGGATAGACTTCGCGGGCGAGATCGCCGAGCTCGGCGTGGGCGTCACGGGCTGGGCCGTGGGCGACCGCGTGCTGATCGACCCCGTCGACCGGGTCGGCGGCGGCGGCCTAGTCGGCGAGGTGCGGCCCGGCGGCCTTGCCGAGTTTTGCGCAGTGCCGACGCATCATCTCGTCAGGCTGCCGGCCAACGTGTCCTACGAGGCGGCCGCCTGCCTGCCGGTCGCCTACGGCACGGCGCTACGCATGATGGTCACCATCGGCCAGATTAAGTCCGAAGAGAAGGTGATGATCCTAGGCGCGTCGGGCGGTGTCGGCACCTGCTGTGTGCAGCTCGCCAAGCTCGCCGGCGCGGAGGTTATCGTGTGCGCCTCGAGCGCGGAGAAGCTCGCGCGCTTGAAGGAGCTCGGCGCCGATCATGGCATCGACTACACGCGAGAGGACTTCGTGAAGTGGGTCTATGCCAAATACGGCAAGCCGCACCGGCGCCGCTTCGACGGTGGGCTCGACGTGGTCGTCAACTTCACCGGTGGTGACACTTGGGTGCCGTCGCTCAAGGCGTTGCATCGGCAGGGGCGCATCCTGACCTGTGGTGCCACCGCCGGCTTCGACCCCAAGGAGGACCTGCGATACATCTGGACGTTCGAGCTCAACATTCGTGGCTCTAACGGTTGGATGCGCGAAGACCTCATTTCATTGTTCGACCTGATCGGCTCGGGCAAGCTCAAGCCTGTCATTGACCGTGAGCTATCCCTGTCCGAAGTCAACGAGGCCTTTCGTCTGCTGGAGGATCGCATCATATTCGGTAAGGTTCTGGTGAAGCCATGAGCGTCGCTCCCCCCTCCAAGCTCAACGTCGCAGATGTGCAGGCGATCCTTGATCGCTCGCCCTTCATGTCCTCGCTTGGGCTCAAAGTCATCGGGCTTGATCATGCCAAGGGCGAAATCGTCATGCGCATGCCCCTGAAGCCCGAGTTCGAGCGCCGGCTCGGTACCAACCAGTTCCACGGCGGACCGATCGCGGCCTTCATTGATATCGTCGGCGATTACGCCATTGGCATGCTGGTAGGCGGAGGCGTGCCGACCATCAACCTGAGGATCGACTACCTGCGTCCCGCAATCGGCAGCGCAGTCATTGGCACTGCGCGCCTGCGCCGGCAGGGACGGACTGTCGCGCTGGTCGACATCGAGATCGCAGACGAGGACGGCAAGCTGGTTGCCGTGGGTCGTGGCACCTACGCGCCGCAGGTCGGATAAAGCGCTGAATGTTCGCGTGCAATTGGCGTGTTACAGAAATCGGCGATTTGAGGAGCGTTGGAAGCCGAGGCGAGGGATCCCGCTGGGAGCGCCGGCATATTACACGAGTGAGCTCCCGTGGTAAGTCTTGATTCAAGACGTCGCAGCGTTGCCTTTCAACGAGGGCATTGTCGCCACGCACCAGGGCTGGCGCTTCTGGGCACTCAGCGAGCCAATTAAATGACCGTAACCCTAAAACGGATGTGCGGTCGGGCAGCTCCTCCTGCCCCTGGCGTCGCGCCAAGCCACGCCCTTGGTGGACCCTTTGGGCGTGGTTTAGTGGGGCATACGCGAGGTCACCCGGCGCACCAGGAAGTGTTCTGGTGCTACCTCAGCGAGCCACCCGAGATGAGGTATGGCCCGAGCAACTGCGTCCTCGAGCGGCATGTCACCAAAAATGATGATTTCGAGCGGCTGTGCAGATGCAACGTTGGCTGAGGGTTCTTTAGGGCGGTGGCGAAACGAAGTGCGCGAGGGGCCAAAGTCGGTCATCCGAGCCCCGCTAAGTTGATTTGCCGACCTAATTGTGGCGATCAGCAATTATTTTGACGTGCTTGCTACCGGTCTGACCCACTCTCTGAGACGGGTGCAAGCTTGCGGCCTTGTTGGGATTGCCCCAACGACAAGAGACGATCCCTGCTGCGGACCGTCTCTTGCGCGTTGAATGCGGGATGTCCGGGGCCGTACGTGGCCACGCCATGGCGTTTGGTCAGTTGTGGTTCCCGATCGACCTGCTCGTAGAGGTCCTTGGCGTCGATCGCGCTGGCGCTGCCGGCGACGCCGGCGATGACCGAAAGCGCAACCAAGGCTGACAGAATGGTCTTCATGACATCTCTCCTGAGCTTCCCCTACCCGCCGTGAGTGTGTTGATCCATAGACTGGCTCGGGCCGCCGTTACCTAGGGAGCAACAGTTGCCACTCAGGCGATCGCGCGCTCTTATGCGTTACGCCCTGGTCGCCGATCCACTTTGATCCACTTCACGAGGCGCGCACGAGCGGGCAGTACCACAACAGGTGCGTAGAGAACCATCCTTGTGATTTGCTCTACTTGCGCACGGTCATCAATGCTCTCCTCAGCTGGCCATCCGAGTCGGCAGCGTACGAGGGGAGCAGCCATGCAATTGCGCCTTGCCTTTCTCGATCTCGCTAACCTCAAGATCGTGTAGGCTGCACAGTTCGTCATTCGTGATATGTGGTGGACGTCCGTCGCTCAGGCTCGACATGGAGGATTCTCAATGAGTTGCACCCCAAGCGGCAAACCGGGCAAACCGGCCCTTTCCGGCATCAAAGTCGTCGATCTCACCCAGTTCGAGGCCGGCACGTCGATCACCGAGACGCTGGCCTGGCTCGGTGCCGATGTCGTGAAGATCGAAAACCCGAAGGGCGGCGAGCAGGGCCGGAGCGCGTCCTCGGAGCGCAAGGATGCCGACAGCTACTATTTCATGGTGCTCAACGCCAACAAGCGCTCTGTCACGCTCAATCTCAAGGACCCGCGCGGCAAGGAGATGTTGCGCAATCTCATCAAGAAGGCTGACGTCTTCGCCGAGAACTTCGCGCCGGGCGTGATTGAGAAGCTGGGCTTCTCCTACGAGGAGGTGTCCAAGCTCAACCCGCGCATCATCTATGCGACGGTCAAGGGCTTCGGCAAGGGCAGCCCCTATGAGTCGAACCTGGCGTTCGACATGATCGCGCAGGCCGCGGGCGGCGTGATGTCGATTACGGGCGAGCGCGACGGCCGGCCGATCAAGCCTGGTGTGACGCTTGGCGATACCGGCACGGGGCTGCACGCCGCCATTGGCGTGCTCGCGGCGCTCTTCCAGCGCACGGTGACCGGTCGCGGCCAGAAAATTGAGGTCGCGATGCAGGACGCCATGGTCAACTATTGCCGCATCGCCTATTCCCGCCAGCTTCTCACTAACAAGGCATGCGAGCGCAACGGCAATAGCGTCGTGCTCGGCAATGCGCCCTGCGAGGTCTTCAAGTGCAAACCGGAAGGGCCGAACGACTACGTCTTCATCTACACGAGTCGCGCCACGAATGCGCATTGGGAGCGGTTGTGCGACGTGATCGGGCGCGAGGATCTGAAGAAGGACCCCCGGCTCACCACGCCGCCGCAGCGCGGCTATCACGCGGCTGAGATCAACAAGCACATTGAGAAGTGGACCAAGAACTTCACCAAGTTCGAGGCGATGGAGAAGCTCGGCGCGGCAGGCGTTCCGTGCGGGGCCGTGATGGACACGAAGGAGCTCTCCGACGATCCTACGATGCGGGCCCGCGAGATCTTCTGCGAGATCGATCATCCGGTACGCGGCAAGCTCACGATTCCAGGTTGGCCCGTGAAAATGTCGGAAAGCTACGTGAAGGTTACGTCGTCGCCCATTCTCGGTGCCGACAATGCGGCAATCTACGGCGACTGGCTGGGCCTTTCGAAGGGAGACCTCGACAAGCTAAAGGCCGAGGGCGTGGTCTAAGGTCTTGCCGAGAAGGGCGAAATATGGCCGCGACCGTATCGGGGAGGACACGAATAGGCCCTCTTGTACACTGCAGCCCTTCCGTCAACTTTTCTGAGGCACATGAGACAGACTCGGCTTGCTGGGAGCATTCCCCGTTCGTGACCAAGCGGAACATATAGGCTATGGCACCTGTTTACTCGCGAAAGGGCGAGAATTAGATCGACGGTTGCTATCTCCTTCGGCATTCCAAGTCGCCCTTGTGGGATATCAGATCCAACGAGCCGCATCGTTGCTTCAAAACCGGCGGATCTATTATCATACGGTTCCAGGCTAGTTCTTATTGATCCGGGGCTAACAACATGCACGCGAAGGCCGCGCGGCACAAACTTCTGAAGAGAAATTACGCGAACGTGCGTCCAGCTGCCTTGTCGAATAAAGAGAAAGGCCTGCGCGGCCCATATGGGGAGCGATTGAAGCGCTGCCGCCGCCAAGGTTTGGGGGTGGTCCGCGCCGGTGGGAAGTATTCGCGCGCGAAGCGTGCGAGCACGCCAGGCGGAGCGCTTCCGGTCCGCTCCGGCAACAGACATTTTGCCAGTAGCGAAATTGACCACAAGTGACGACGATCGTTCGGATTGGCAGCGACCACGTCCGCATCACTTGGTTGGGTAACCGGGGTACATGTCCCCGAGATTGCCAAACAACGCGATCATCCGACTTCGCCAATCAGCAATGGCTGAGCCTTGTGTCACGACCTCCTTGGGACTGCCAAGCCGCGCCCACTGGAATACCGAAAACACTGTGTAGTCCGCGTAAGCCGGCGCCGTACCACAAATGTACGGCTGCGCTGAGAGCGTACGTTCGAGCGGCTCGCAAGCTTGGTGAAAGGCCGCGAGCTTCGCCTTCGGATCAGAGCAAGCTGCTTCGAGCGTCATGCCGAGATTGCGCTCGCGTGTCGTACGGAAGTAGGCTCGATCACCGGCATCTAGGACGGCTGGAAAATCTGCGTAGATCACGTGACGCAACGGCGGCCCTAGTTGCGTGTCTGACCAGAAGTTGATGTGCCGCGCCATACCGCGTCCAATTGGACCGCCGAACAGCGACGGGTTGCTGGGAAAGCCATCTTCCAAATAACAGGCAATGTCCCATGTCTCGTGCACGGCGCGCCCGCCGTCGCTCAGCACTGGCGTCAGATGCTGGCCAGTTAGCCCGCGAATGACGTCAACATCGGCGAAGCGCACCGGCCGAACCTCGAAATCAAGTTCTTTATGCGCGAGTGCGTACCTAATGCGCCACGAGTATGGACTAGGACGTCGGCCTTCGTGTCCGACTCGTTCATAGAATACTAATGCCATGAGCTACTCCAGCAAACAGTCTAAGTTTAACCTGTGTCGTCCTCTCTGTGCCAGTGAGATATGATCATCGCACCCGCCCACCTTCACCTCCAGCAGGGTAGCGGAGAGATACTAAGATGTGCGCGTTGCTTGGTGCCCCACCTCGCCTGATGATGGCGAACCTGGCAAGTGTCGAAGCTGACGAGCGAGGCATATGGTATGAGCTGGAGTCTAGACACTCTGCTGAATGACTTTCTAGCCGCATGGACAGCGGACAATTGGCCCTACGCGCTCGACTTCTGTATAACTGTCGGCGTAATGACGTTCTTGATTAGTCGACGAGGATTAGCGGCACGCGGGGAAAGCTCCGGCCTGAGAAGTCAAACTGATCGCGCGCGGCCTCGCAGCTTGTTGCTCACCGTCGTAGCCGCTATCGCCTCGCGAACTTTCTTGCCTTTGGCCTAGTAGCCGAAGTGATTGGTGGGGACGAGATCAATGGCTATGCGGAAGGCGGACGCTACTTCCTACGGGCACATGGCAAGGCGACTGAGGTCAGCCAAGCCGTATTCACCTATAGCAAATGGCATGCAATCAGCGTCTTCGTAACAGTTGCATTAGCGATGGCCATTGCCGCATTGAACTGGTTGTGGATCAACGGTCAGCGGTCAAACTGAGCCGCACCTCGTGGCTGACTTTAACGACTTAGGGCGTAGGAAGTTGCGTTGAGGTCGTGAGATCGCCGGTTCCTTACCTGACTTATGATAATCGCAAGCAGAATAGGGCTGGCAAAACGACCGCAACGCCTAAGCAGAAGTTGAAGAGCTGCCACTTCCTCATCCCCGGTCCGTACACCGGCCCGGGCTGGTCGATGAGTTTTTTGATTGACTTTAGCAGCAGGGAAGCACTTTCCATTAAGTCGCGCTGCAGTTCTTCAGGGCGGTGCTAAGTGCCTGCTCCAGACCTGCGGTCGAGAACGTGATCTCGCGTGACCACGGACGGGCATTGCGCGGCGAGAACGTCTCGGTGACAAGGATACGCCGGGCCGCAATCGCCTTTTGAACAAATTGCCGATCTGCAAAGGTTTGGTACCTATCGTCTCCGCGTGTTGGCGTCGTCCGTTGCAGCGTCTTCACGTCGCTGCCACCAGCGATGCGGATGATCGTCGAAACGTCAATCTCGTTCGATACCGGTTCCCGCTGATACTCGATCGATGTCGCAGGTCGGCCCTCAGCACAAGTGATGCGCAGATTGGTGGTTCGGAATTCCGTGCCATTAGCGCCCCTGGAGTCGGTGACCGCTTTCAGCATGTACCATCGCATCGCTCCCCTCGGTTCCTGATACTGCATCCAATCAGATTCGTAGGATGCAGTCGTCTCTACTCGGTATCGCACCAGCTCATCTCGACTAAGGACGTGCACGTTTGCCGGAGGAACCTTACTTGCTGAATCTTGGAGACCGGGATTGGCACCCATCTCCAGGATATAGCGCTTTCTGTTGTTATGCAGTTGCTCGGGGGTCAGTGCGCCGGGCCGGGTAGATACATCCGTCGGGGATGAGCCGTGGATTCCGACGCGCGCATCCGCTGGCACATGACGCGCTGACGCACCGAGCAAAGCATACACACACGCGGAGTAACACACGGCGCCCGCAGTGCGGAGCTGCGCTTTTAATTCGGGCTTCGCCACCATGATCCGACGGCAGGATTCGTCGGCTGCAATTTGCGCCTTACATCCTTCTGGATAGGATTCGCCCACGCTGGCGACCATCCTTCGTTCGCGCAAAATACGTCCCAGGACGAGCGCCTCGCCGATGACGCCGCCCAACGAATTGAAGACAATTGGCAGATTGCGCCCCTTCAATGTGGCGAGCAGAGCACGGAAGCGTTGTTCGACTTGTGGCCCCTCGAACATTCCTTCGGCTGCGATCCATTCGCTACAGCCCGGACCGCAAACGTTAGGCTCACCCTTGGCGACGAAGAAGATCATCGGCTCCAGATCTGGCTGTGCCGGGACCTCCTGGGAACCCAACAGTAAGGCTAGTCCGGCGGCAGTCCCGGCGAACATCTGCACAGTCCTCATGGCTATACTCCTAGCGCCCTGCATTGCCGCGGGTCGATATGATCTAGGCCGTCACCCGATCACCGCCATAGCGGCCGTTGCGCGCCGCGGCGCACACGACTCGCAGCGTCGCATATATTCAACTCCTGAACTTTGGCAGTGCGCGCCCATTTTGTAATGACGCTCACTGTAGCGGCTTTGGAACGCCACACTTCGGCGCTCACCGAAGCATGACGGCCTTAGAGCGCGTAAACTGAGCACAAAGCTGGAGACTACCGATGAAACGACAAGTAATCCGCGTCGAACCATTGTCCACATATCTTGAGCGGTGGAAGGCGCCGACATCCGCCGTCACCCGGCATGGCGACACGATCTACGTCTCGGGATTTCCGCCTTTTGATCCAGCTACGGGCGAGGTTGTGCAGGCGCCCATCGAGCGTCAAACGGAACTTGTGCTCGAGCAACTAAAGCTTTGCGTCGAAACCGCAGGATCTTCGCTTGAAAACGTGCTGAAGTGCAACGTCTACTGCACCTCGGTCGAGAAGTTCGCTGCCGTCAACGCCATCTATGCCCGCTACTTTCCGACAAATCCCCCGGCCCGAATTTTCGTATGCGTTCCAGCTTGGCCGGGACATTTCGACATTGAGATTGATTGTATTGCGGCCTTGTAAGCTTGGTAACTGAGCCGGGGGACGTACATCGATCCCATAAGTCTCGAAGCCAGTGTAGCCGCATGGCGCCTGCCGCTTGACGGTCACAGTTTCCGCGGGTTTCCAACGGTAATGCGGGATTGCCGCGAAGTTTGCAGTTGGAGGAATGGCATATGCTGCGACAGATCGTAGTCGCCTTTGGCATAGCGGCGATTTTTCCATGGCTCATCTACTATGGCCTCAGTACCTTCTATCCGGCTCCGAAGACACAAGACTATTACGGGAGACCGCCGGCTCAACCACCACCGCCAACTGCAACGCCCGAAGAGCGAAAGGCCTACGCCGAGGAGCAACAGAGGAAGGGTGAGGCACTCAATATTGCTCAGCGAGAGTTTGCGCGCGCGCTGTTCACTGTAAGCACGGCACTTGGGGTGGCGGCGATATTGATCGGCGCCTACCTACCGTCAGACGTAATCGGCGCGGGATTGATGCTCGGGGGCATTTTGTCGCTCGCACTCGGCTATTTGGGCCACGCGCAACATCTTGACGACTGGTTTCGATTTGCGTCTTTGCTTGCTGGCTTTTGCGCCCTACTCTTTGTCGGCTATCGACACTTTGCTCGATCCTGACAGTCGGTCGCCATCGTATCCTGCGGTGACTTGCGCTTTGCGTAGGCGATCACCATCGCTGGCTCGATGATGACCGATCGCCATCCGTTGCAGCGCAATCTTCTTCAGGACTTCAACATCGCGGCTGTCGGTAGCGATGGAGAGGATTGCATTGGCGAGCTGGTAGCGGGCGTTTTCGATGTCGTTCGGATCGTTGCCGAAGTGATCGGCAATTTCTGCCCAGGCGGCGTCGAACGCTGTACCGATCGCTTTGAGGGCGTCAGGTCCAAATGAAGCACTATCGATGAGCTGGCGCGCTCGCATGGCTGTCCCCCATACAGCCCGCCTCATGGTACGCTGTTGCGGTTGGACCGGCTCAGGGTGCCGGCTATGCTCCAATATCACCAGAGCGCGCAACAATCCCGAGCCGCCTTTTACAGGCGTCGATTGCCGAAAAAAGATCGACCGCGTGGACGGCCCGGGGCACCCCGCTCTCACAATTTATCCCACGCCATGGTTAGGGGATATGGCAATCAGTGTGCGATATCGTACCGCCGACGCATTCCAGCGCGCGGCGATGCTCGGAAGCGACGTTAGAACAGAACTTCAGGTACGGCACTTCCCACACGGTCTGCAATCATCGGTTCTTTCGCACTCCATACTACGAGAACTGAACATTTGGTCGTGCTGCGTCTGACATCCGGGCCAACCCCAGATCAGCGATAGGCCGTGGGGAAACCCGTGTACTACGCCGCAGGCCGTCCAAACCAAGTGTTTAGCGCGTCGGGGAGGCCTTGATCGGTTTTGTCTCCCACCCATGCCACGTATCCATCGGGCCGGATCAGGACGGCCGCAGGAGCAGTGACCGTGCCGACCACGGGAAGCTCCCACACGCCAAGATATTTGGCATTGATCAACTGAACCCGATCCGCCCACGGGTTGATGTCGAAGCGTCCGGGCTCCTCGAGATTAAGCAGCAACGGCCGGGCACGGTGCAACAGCGTGAATGTGCGTAGCGGACCGTTTGCGGTAACCAGATCGAGATCGGGCATGCGGCGTCCGAGCAGCGGGTGTCCCTCACCGAGGCCGTAGTGAACGTCGAGGCCCGACATCATCGCGCCGTATCGCCTGCGAGGCTCGTCCATACGCAAAATCTCGGTCATCGCCTCGCGCAAGGCCTCGGTGCGACTATCGCCACGACCGAGCGCGGTTTGCGCCATGGTCAGGCGGAGCACGCGGGCGCCGATGGGATGCCGCTCGGCATGATAGGTATCGAGGAGACTCTCGGGCGATGTGCCTTTGACCACCTGGGCGAGCTTCCATCCGAGATTCACGGCATCCTGGACCCCAATGTTGAGTCCCTGTCCGCCAGCAGGGGAGTGCACGTGGGCTGCGTCGCCCGCCAAGAGCACCCGTCGTTCTCGATAGGACGCCGCCTGCCGAGCCATGTCGGTGAATCTGGATAGCCAATTCGGATTGCGGACGCCGAAGTCCGTTCCGTAGACGGCGATGAGCGCATCGCGGAGGTCGCTAAAGGTCGGCTCGTCGCCTGCGCCGACGTGCGGTTCTACCAACACGACGCCTACACGCTTTCCGCCTTCCAACTTGCCAAGAGCATTGACGCCCTTCTCACCACGGCGGATGCCCCACGCGGGCTCTTCGGCCATCTCGACCTCGGCGATCAGATAGCTGGTCGACGCGTCCCATCCCGGAAAGTCGATGCCTGCCTTCTTGCGGATCAGGCTGCGGCCTCCGTCGCACCCGACAAGATACTTCGCTCGCAGTGAGCTGCCGTCGGACAGCTCAACGTTGACGCCGGCGTCGTCCTGTGCAAACCCCGTCGCCTCACGCCCGCGACAGAACTTCACCGGCAGCTCCCCGACCCAGTCGGCCATGATGCGCTCGATGTGGTTCTGCCAGAGCGCAAGCCCGTAGTTGTGGCGAGTGGGGAAGTCGCTGATGTCGAGAGGGATGAACGAGAAGCCCGCGACCTGACCGACCTGCCCTTGCGAAAGGAAACGATCGGCGATCCCACGCTGGTCGAGTACCTCGATGGTGCGCGCGTGCAGGCCGCCCGCGCGCCGGCCGGCGATGTCCTGGTTGGCGCGCCGCTCGACGATGCCAACGTCGATCCCTGCCAAGGCCAACTCGGCCGCCAACATCAGTCCCGTCGGACCTCCCCCGACGATCAGCACCGCATGCTCGGTCATCGCCATACTCCTGCCGCCCCCTCGGCGGCGCGCAACCCGAACGTCGACCACAACACACGCATTCTCGTGATCCCGTAGGTTCTAGCTTCATCTGCGGCGGTTCTACGGGATGACCCAGGTCTTGAAGCAAGCCCCTTGCGCGCCACATATAAAAGTGGATGGAGCGAGGTCCGCCTTTCCACGACAGAGCGAAATTGCACGACAAACTTTGCGAACGTCGCCTTATGGCACGATTGCACATGGCGTGGTCGATCGATGGCCCCTTCGCTTCAAACCAAACGACTTTGCAACGGCGCTTTTGACGGGAGCGGCCTCCCAAGCGGCAATACACTGTTGCAGGGAATTGCGGTCCTGGGTCACCATAGCTGTCGAGTGGCTCAAGCGTGCCTCTTGCCGAAGAGCCGAAGGAGAAACATGCCATGGCAGACAAGACGGGGTCGTGCCTCTGCGGGGCCGTCGCATTCGAGATTACGGGCCCGCTCAGGTCGGTGATTGCATGCCACTGTCATCAATGTCGCAAGCAGACGGGCACCTATATGTCGTCGACGGCGGTGAAGGATGAGCAATTCAGGCTCACCGAGACACGCGGTCTCAAATGGTACCGTTCAAGCGATACGGGACGGCGAGGATTCTGCGAGCAATGCGGTTCGGTGTTGTTCTGGAAAGGCGACGGGTACGACTACATTGCAATTGCTGCCGGCTCGATCGATGGGAAGCTCGGCGTCGCGCTTGATGGCCACATCTTCTGCGACAGCGCCGGGGACTACTACCAGATCACTGGCGGGAGATTTCAGGCACCCGGACTGCACAAGGAGCCATAAACATCTTGCTCTACATCGGCTCCGACACGCGTCATGAACGTCCTCGGTGTCAAGCCGCTCATGGCGGGGACCGCCGCTTGAGGCGCTTTCACGCCGTTGCCGAGGATTGCTCAACATCAGTACGCCGGATGTGACAAGGATGAAGACGATCCCCACGTACACGCGCACGTTTGCGCCCAGCTGCAAATCGACGTTCCTATCGCATGGGCGAATTCACCATATGATCCTGACTTGACTGAGGAATTCTTGCTTGCGCCCTTGACCGAGATCACCAAGTCTGGCCGCTGGGGGGCCAAGACCGTCACTGCGATGCAACATTACCTCCAGCTGCTTATATGATGGCGTTTCCTTCGTTGGAGCGATCGAATGATGGGCCTGCAAGTCGGTGGATACGTACAGGCCAGCCCACCTTAAGCCGCGCCATCATTCAGGTAAGCCCGCCTTGCGCAGACCATCTACATACTTTGCCCAGTATTCCGGCCGCCCGTGCGGCCCCATTAGGTTCTCAAAAAGCCTGGAAACGTGCAGCGAGGGATCAATCTCAAGCAATCGCGCCATCAGTCTCTTTGCTTCCTCGTCACGACCAGCAAGCGCACTGCTTGCCGCGGCGACACGCAATAAGCTCTGGCCATCCGGCCACCTCCGCAATGCCACCTTTGCCCACGTGAGAGCTTCATCATATTGGCCCGCAAAGAAATGAGCATACGCGATGCCCTGTTGCATAATTAAGAGGTTCACATCGACCGGGCTCAGGCGCATAGCATGTGCAAATCGCTCGACCGCCCGATCGGGTTCACCAAGCCACACTTTGATCCAGCCGCTCGCAACCCATCCCAGCGCCAAGTTCGGATTAATCAACAATGCTTGGTCAAGGAAGGCAGCGCCATCGTCGAGCTCCTTGGCGACAAAGGCGAGCGCGAATCCCGCGAAGCAAAGTACGGTAGCATCGTCATTACCCGATTGGAGAGCGCGTCGGGCCAGTCTTTTGGCTTCGGCAGTCTCCTTCTCTCGGTCGATGACCCAGCCAAACGACTTGCGTCTGCTAAAGCAATCTGCGGCAGCGGCATACGCCACAGCGAAATCAGGATCACGTTCAACAGCTCTGTAAAATAAGCGGAGCGCTTCCTCATTCCCCTCCCTGGTCCATTTGTAAACATTCGCCAGTCCGCGCAAGAGCAAGTCGTAGGCATCCAGGCTTTCGGTTGGTTTGCGCCTGGCACGTTCGATTTCGGCCTGTTCGAGTCTGGGCGCAATTGCACCCACCACACTCGCGGTCAGCTGGTCCTGCAGCTCGAAGACGTCCTCAATTGTACCTTCGAAACGATCCGCCCAAAGATGTGTACCGGATGAGGTATCGATAAGTTGGCCTGAAATGCGGACCCGATTGGCCGATTTCCGAACACTGCCTTCGAGCAGGTAGCGCACGCCCAACTCACGGCCCACCTGCTTAACGTCTACTGCCTTGCCCTTGTACGTGAAGCTCGAATTCCGCGCGATCACAAACAGCCAGCGGATGCGCGACAATCCAGTAATGATGTCCTCGACCATCCCGTCGGCAAAGTATTCTTGCGCGAGATCCCCACTCAGATTGGCAAACGGCAGAACGGCAATTGAGGGTTTGTCTGGAAGCGCAAGGGCTCGACGCGGTCCAAGCGGCGTGTCGGCGCCCGGCGTGTGGCTGTGTCCTGGACCGTCTCGCACCGCACCCACAAACCGGAAGCCTTTGCGCGGTAGTGTCTTGATCAGGCGCTGCGACTCGCCGTTGTCGCCTATCGCATTACGCGCTGCATTGAGGCGGGTTGTTACCGCCGCGTCCGAGACAATGCGTCCCTTCCAGATGGCATCGATCAGATCATCCTTGCTGAGGACACGGTGTTGGTTGAGGATCAGGTACTCGAGGAGATCAAACACCTGCGGTGTGATGGAGACCGAATTTCCACCCCGACGCAATTCCCGCCTGTCGGTGTCAAGCACGCAATCTTCGAAGAAATAGCGCAATCTCGGGTATTCCATTTTCTTGGGCAATCGAAACGGCGAACAGCTTAGCACGCTCCAGTAGGCCGAAAAATCAGGTGCCGGTAAGGAAAATGTAAATTGCCGGTAAAGCGCCCCCTTCAGCATCCGGGCATCTTCCTACGACTAGAGAACGACAGCCCACCGCGAGGTCAGCGATCGAGCAATCGTGCTCAGAGCGCCTCTTGAGCGGCCGAGCAAGTCGATCGGATAGGAGATAGCTATGCTCGAGTATTTAACCGCGGCAAACACCTATGGCTTCCCGCAAGCTGACGGACGCCATCGCTCGCTAGGTCGTTTCCTCTCCGTTGTGGCCGGCTGGCGTCAGCGCCGGCGGCTCTGCGCGGAGCTCTATGCCTTAAACGATCGCATGCTTAAGGACATCGGCATCAGCCGCTGGGAAATAGAGGCGATCGTGAACTCCCCTGACCGGAATGCCTATGGCCGCGTTCGTTGAGACCGTGGCGATGAGGTCGGCCGCGGATATTCGGCCTGCGTCCGCTGCATCGAAGCCGGTCGACACCCGAGCAGAGTTCTGGAGAATGCTATGTTCAGCAGCGATACCGACCGCGGCGGCTCAAGTGCCCCCGTTCATGCATTTCAAACTGATCCCTCCTGGTATGACGCCTACTGGTATTCAAAGCCGGCACCTTGGCGCCCAAGCTCCTTCAATTCACGTGTTGCCGGGTTGATCGGCATGTTCCCGAGACTGCGCGCGTCGTTTGGAAAATTTGCCGAAATCTTGCACTCGGATCAGCGTCGAGATCGTGGAGCCGGCGATGGCCGCGGAGGATCTGTTCAAGTTGACCAGGCTAGGGCCCAGCACGCCACCCAAAGTCCGCAAGCTTGCTGATCTGAACCCATATTGCTCGCCACGATGCATGGTCCTTCATTCCAGGGTGACGGGTCGGCTGCACTAAGGGACCTTGCGGATCGCTATGAGGTACGGCTGCGCGCAGCTCAATCCTATTCCCACACGCCTCCAAATCACGCACCTATCGACACGTAGCAGCATGAGGGGCAAGACATGACTCCGACACCAAAAGCGTAGAAACCGCGGCGTTTGCTAGGTTTCCGCGCTTCCGCGTCGATGGGCGCCGAGAGGCGAGCCTCTCGCTAAAACGAAAGGGCATTGCGCGCTTGAGAACCGCTACACTACGGCGCCGCCAAGACCCACATCGGAAGTGGCGGTCCGGACCGAACCGCTCCTGCCGGTGTAGCGCGTCCGTTCTCAGAAATCGTCGGGAGGCGCCGGCGCGGGAACCGCGAAGATCGTGACCCTCGCCGGCGCCTGCGGCGTTCCCCAGAAGTACGTCGCGGTCCCGGACATGACCGCGACGTACTGCTTGCCCGCCACCTGATATGTCACGATCCCGCCGCCCATCGCGCTGCCAATGCGGTAGCGAAACACCACCGACCCGTCCCTCGCGTCGAGCACGAGGAAGTCGCCGCCGAGCTCGCCGGTGAACACGAGATCCGCGGACGTGACGGTGACCGCGGCGACCATCGGGCGCGGTGATTCATAGCGCCACCGGATCGTACCGGTCGACGCGTCGATCGCCGTCAGCCAGCCGCGGCTCTGCTCCATCGGGTCCGGCTGGAACCTCCCGCCCATGTAGTTCTGGCCTGGAACGTGAACCAGCGTCTTCGCCTTCTTGAAGGTGCCGCACCACTCGACGGACGGGACATAGAGCATGTTCGTTCGCGGGCTGAAGGCCGGTCCGTTCCACTGCACGCCGCCGAGAGGACCCGGGCACGCGTACACCCCTTCTTCGGTCACCGGGACCTCGACGTTGTGCCGACGCGTGACCGCGACGGCCGCGACCTGCGCGTGACTCTCCCGGTCCAGGATGCGGAGCAGTCCTTCCTTGCCGACCACGGAGACGAAGTCTCCCGGCTTGCCGTCGACGTTGGCGCGGAAGAGCGGGCTCACCTGCGTGAGATCCCAATCGTGGACGTCGTGCGGCGTCGCCTGGTGATGCCACACGAGCTTCCCCGTACGCGCGTCCAGAACGACCAGAGAGCCCGTATAGAGATTGGCGCCTCGCCGGGCGTCCGTGAAGAAGTCCGGCGCGGGATTTCCCGTCGCGACGAACACCAGCCCCGCGGCGGGATCGAGCGAGAACGGTGTCCAAACCGCGCCGCCGCCCGTCGCTGCGTCCGTCGCGCCCCAGCTTTCGGCACCAGGTTCGCCAGGCCGCGGGATGGTGTTGAAGCGCCAGACCGGATCGCCGTCCTTTAGCTTGAAGGCGCCGACCCAACCCTTGATGGGCACCTCGCTGCCGGCAGGACCGATGATGACGAGGTCCTCGAAGATGACCGGCGGCATCGTGAAGGTCTCGCCCTTGTCCGCGTCGCCCGCCGCGCGTTCCCAGAGCAGGCGGCCCGTGTCCGCGTCGAGCGCCAGGAGATAACCGTCGCGCGTCCCGCGGACGATGATGCCCGCCTTCAGCGCAACGCCACGGCTCTGTGGCCAGTTCGCCCGGGCCTTGTAGTCCCAGTGGTGGCGCCAGCGAAGCGCGCACGTGGCGGCGTCGAGCGCAATCGTATCCGACGGCGTCGTGAGGTACATGACGCCGCCATAGACGAGCGGGTTCGTGTAGAACGGGTACAGGTCGCCGACTTCGTAACGGCAGCCCGGTTGCAGCGCGTCCGCATTCTGGCGGTTGATCCCGGTGGCATCCACGAACCGCTGCCCGCCGTAATCATGGTTGGTGTGAAGCCAGTCGGTCGCGTTTGCGGCGGCGGCATCCAGCTCGGTCTGGGTCGGCCCCGAGCCCGCGTGTGCGGGGAGAATCGTGAGTGCGGCGAGAAGCACGGCCGCCAGCATTCCACCCGCGAGGTTCATTGATGTCTCCTTTGTCGCTTCGGGCACCTGGGACCTGCCGTCGGATCGCGCCTACGGGCCATGGCAAGCACCTCCAAGCGCAGATCGCTATGATGCCCTGCTCTGTCCCACTAAACAATGCTTCCCACACACACGTGGAAGCCGGTTCTCGGCGCGGCCTCGCTCGTAAGTCACGCTGCGCTGATCTGCACCAATACTGAGTGCGCCCGTTCGGGTGAGCTCGCGCTTTAATGACGGACGGCTCGTATCAACACTGACCGCGTGCCGTTTTGGCTCTCACGAAGAAGCAACTGACGTCCCAACCCGAAATGATGCACACCACCTTCGCATCCTCCTCGATGACGCTGCGGGCGACCAGCAAATCCAGGACAGCTTTCGGCAGGTTGTCCGCATCGCGTCGGTGCTGATCGGGGCGGCCGGCGGCAATGATGATTTGCACCTCGCCGGTAATGCTGCGGGGACGCTGCATCGCCAATCCCCGGCCGGCGGACTTCTGCCAGGTCTCGTAGGTCTTGCTTCGGAAGACCCGTCGACGACCCGCCCGTCAAAGGCGGTCGACTTATGGTGGGGAGGCCAACTCGATGATCACGACCGATCGAATTGCGACAACGACCCAAGCTGTCATAGACAGCTCTCGGTCAGGCCTGCCCACGCCGCGCCAGGTCCCGCATAGCCAAAGCGACGGCTAAGATAGCCTCGCAACGCGTCGCGCGGCGCCATGCTTTCAGCCGCAACTCCTCATTTCGGTCTTGCGCGCTCTCAACGAAAAGGACAAGGGAAACCTCGGATGCCCATCGGGAAGGCGCCAGAGTCCGTCAGCTGCGGGCACCAAGATCTTCAGCCCTCGCCAGGGTAGCACTTCGTGCTCGTGTAACATTTCGATCGTCAGCCCGGCCTCGATCAATGCTGCCAGTATCGTTGACAGTGCGTGTATCCATTCGCGTGTCGATTGATGCGTCAATACGGTCGCGTCGCCGGTATAGGTGGTTGCGGTGACGAACTCCAGCGGCCGGTCGGTGGGAGTTTGAAAATCGTAAGTCGGCACAAGTGTGCCGTCTCGCTCCTCCATGAGAGCGAAGCTTGGATGGGTGTCGGCTAGGTAGAGCTCTCCGCCCGATGCCAGGACAGATGCAATGACGCGTGCCCAAGCCTTCATATCCGGAAGCCAGCAAATAGTCCCCCAGGTGGAAAAGACCAGATCAAACGGTCCCGGCGTTAAGCGCGGGGCGTCGTATACCTGCCCCTGAACGAATTCGGCTTGAAGCCCGGTCTCCTCGGCAAGGCTCCGCGCCACGCGTAACGCTTCGCCGGAAAAGTCCAAGCCGGTGGCGCGAGCGCCGCGCCGAACCAAGCACAATGTGTCGCGTCCTATGTGACATTGAAGATGAAGCACGCGTTTTCCGCAGACTTGCCCCAGTTCGGCTGCTTCGATTGTATGCAAGACATCCTCGCCGGCCCGAAAGCGATCCAGCACGCCGGTCGCATCCCGCGCGTGAATGCTCGCGCGCTCATTCCAGTTCTGCAGATTGATTTCAATTGGATCGGTCATTTGGTATTCCGATTAGCCTGATCGAGGAAATCTCGCCAGCATCTGGCCGACAGGCAGGTTAAAGGTTGTTCTACTGCATAGGTCTTCTCTGGCACACACCGATCATCGACCCTCGACTGTGGCCGAGTCGGGAATCTGTGGGTGATGTGACGCGGCAAATGGTGCTTGGACCCGCCCGAGCCGACTGGATCTGACCACCTTAATCGGCCGTGTCGCTCGCACGCTTGCGGCGTGGCCAGCCCGACAGGCAGGCCGCCCCGAGATTTTGGCTGGCTACTCTTCCCGCCTTGCCCAACACCCGTGAGGGTTCGCCTGCGTCCGCACCACAGGCATCAGATTCGCCAGGCCGGTTACTCGGCGGCATCTTCCAGCGGAGGTTGGGCCGCGCGCCGCTCGGCAGGCGCGCGGCGGCCTCGCTCGCCGTGGTGCTCGCGCGCGACATAAGTGTACACCGCAGGCGTCACGAACAGCGTGAACAAGGTGCCAATCGACATGCCGGCGGCGATCACCAGGCCGATTGAGTAGCGGCTCGCTGCGCCCGCACCACTGGCGAGCAAGAGAGGGACCATGCCAACGACCATCGCGGCCGTGGTCATCAGAATCGGGCGTAAGCGAATAGCGGCTGCCTCCTCGATGGCGCGCCGGCGGTCATAACCTTTTTGTTCCTGCAGGTGATTGGCATAATCAACCATCAAGATGCCGTGCTTGGAGATCAAGCCTATCAGCGTCACCAAACCAACCTGCGTATAGATGTTTATGGTTGCCAACCCCAAATTGAGGGGAAGCATGGCACCGAACATTGCCGTCGGCAGGGCGATCAGGATGATGAGAGGATCACGGAAGCTCTCGTACTGTGCGGCCAGAACCAGATAGATGATGATAAGGGCAAAAACGAAAGTGATGACCAGCGTGCTGCCCTCCTGCACGTACTGTCGGCTCTCGCCCTGGAAATCGTAGGAAAAGCCTTCGGGCAACCTCTCCTGCGCGGTGTTCTTGAGGAAATTGATGGCTTCCCCGACGGTGCGGCCTGGGAACGGTACGCCCGACAAGGTCGCCGAGTTGAGCTGCTGGAAGCTCGTGAGCGCATTGGGCTGCACCGATTGGCCGACAGACACGACGCTCGAGAGCGGTACCAGCGTTCCGCCCGAGGTGCGCACTTGGTAACGCTTTAACCACTCGTCGGTGAGTCGATACTGGCGCGGAACCTGGGGAATAACCTGATAGCTGCGGCCGTAAAGATTGAAGCGATTGACGTAGTTGCCACCGAGCAAGGTGGCAAGTGAACCGCCGATGTCGGACATGGTGATGCCGAGCCGGTTGGCCTTGTCGTGGTCGATCTTCAACTCGACCTGGGGCGTTTCGAACTTCAGATCGGAGTCGGTGAAGATGAAAAGCCCGCTCTTTTGCGCCTCGGCCTGCAGATTGGCCAGCACCTGGGCCAACTGCTGGTAATCCGCTGTGGTCGTGATGACGAACTGCACCGGCGGGCCACCTCCCGCCGAGCCCGGTAGCGACGGCAGCGCGAATGAGATTGCCTGTGCGCCGGCGACGCCCGCCACCTTGGGCTGCAGGCTTTGTAAGATCTCCTTCTGACTGCGCTCGCGCTCCTCCCACGGCTTGAAGAGGATACCGGCGATGGCCTGGTGCACGTTGTTGCCCATGCCATTGATGATGAAAACGTGCTCCTTCTCGGGCACGGTCTGAAATATCTTGTCGAGCTCACCGGTCGACTGCTCGAGGTAATCGAGGTTGGCGGTCTGCGGCGTCTTCACAATATTAAAGAGGATGCCCTGGTCCTCTTCGGGCGCCAGCTCGCTTTGGCTGCTGACGTACATGATCGCAGTTGCTGCCATGACACCTGCTAGGATCAGCAGGGTTACGGGACGATAATCGAGGGTCCGATGCAGGCGCCGTCGATAGCGCTCGCGCAGGCGATCGAAAGTGCGATCGAGGAACCTCACGAAACGCCCGCCACCGGTGCGGCCGTCCTTGAGCAGCCTGGAAGCCATCATCGGCGACAGCGTGAGTGCGATGATACCCGATACGATGACCGCTCCGGCCAGGGTAAAGGCAAATTCGCGAAATAGCGCACCCGTGAGGCCCGAGACAAAGCCGATCGGTGCATAGACTGCCGCCAGCGTAATCGTCATGGAGATGACGGGAACGGCGATTTCGCGGGCGCCCGTCAGCGCCGCTTGCTTGGGCTGCATACCCTCCTCAATATGCCGATAAATGTTTTCCACGACGACAATCGCGTCATCGACCACCAAGCCGATCGCCAACACAAGCGCCAGGAGAGTTAGCAGATTTATGGAGTAGCCGAGCGCCAGCAGGGCAAACATCACGCCGACCAGCGACAATGGGATCGTGACAATGGGGATCAGAGTGGACCGCAGGTTGCCAAGAAAAAGGAAGATCACCAAAACCACGATCGCAGCGGCCTCCAGCAGGGTTTTTTGCACCTCCGAGATCGATGCGTTGATGAACTTGGTTGCGTCATAGGCAATGGCGGCTTCCATGCCGGCCGGCAGCTGCTTCTGGATATCGGGAAAGGCCTTGCGTACCTCGCCGATGACGGTGAGCGGGTTGGAGGTGGGAGTGGCGAAAATGCCGATGAAGACGGCTTTCAGTCCATCGAAGACGGAGGATGAATCGGCGCTCTCGGCACCCAGCTCGATACTCGCAACGTCGTCCAGGCGGACCAAAGCATCGCCGCGGGTCGTCACGACTAGCTTGCCAAATGCCGCAGCATTGTCGAGCGAGGTTTCCGCATTGATGCTGCTCTGCACGAAGTCGCCCTTCACTTGGCCGGCCGCGGTCGTGAAGTTGTTGTTGGCGAGGGCATTGCGAATGTCGATCGGCGTTACCCCCAGCGCCGCCATTTTGTCCGGATTGAGCCAGATGCGCATGGCAAATACCTGGCCGCCCAGGATTTGCGCATTGGCAACGCCGTTGATGGTCTGCAGGCGCGGTTGTACCACCCGCGTGAGATAGTCGGTGATCTGCGAACCGCTCAAATCCTTGCTGTTAAAGGACATATACATGAGTGCCGTCGTCTCACCGGTTTGCTTGACGACGACGGGATCCTGCGACTCGCGCGGCAACACGGTCTTAATCTGCTGGATTTTTGAGAGGACGTCGGCCACGGCCCGATCCGGCTCGGCGTCGAGGCGCAAGTTGAGTGTGACCAGGCTGACGTTCTGCTGCGAGGAGGACGTCATGGTGTCGATGCCCTCGGCGCTGGCGACCGCCTGTTGAATCGGCGTCGTGATGAAGCCCTTGATCAGGTCGGCGTTCGCGCCCGGGTAGACGGTGGTGATGGTGATGGTGGTATTGGTAATTTTAGGGAACTGGCGCACGGGCAAATTGAAGGCCGAAGCCAGGCCGACGAGCAGGATCAAAAGGCTCACGACACTGGCGAGGACCGGGCGGCGTATAAAAATGTCGGTAAATGACATCGGCGCCAGCCCCTACTGTTTGGGGCGCGGCTCTGGCCGCACCAGAGGCTGCGAGTTGTCGATGTGAATACTTGCGCCAGGATTGAGTTTAAGCTGGCCGGTGGTCACCACTAACTCCCCGGCGCTCACGCCAGAGGAGATCGCAACCCGGTCCTCACGCATCTCACCTGTCCTCACGAAGCGCCGCTCCGCTACCAGCGGCTCGGGAGCACCGGGCGGCGCTGCCGCGCGAGCCTCGCCTGACTTGGCCGGCGCCGGGGTCGCCACGTAGACGCTGTCTCCGTAGAGCGAGAAGGTCACGGCCGTGCGCGGCACCGTCACAACATCTCGCGGCTCGCCGGCGAGCACCGTTACGTTGGCAAACATGCCTGGCAGCAGCTTGCGTTCGCGATTGCGCAAAAGTCCGCGCACGAGCAGCGTGCGCGTTTCTTGCGCGACACGGGCATCCAAAAACTGGATTTCGCCCTGGAACACCTCGCCCGGGTAGGCGTCGACCGTGAGCTGAATAGTCTGGCCGACCCGCAGCTTGCCGATGGTCTGCTCGGGCATCGGAAAATCGACGCGAATGGGGTCGAGCGCCTGGAGTGAAATCAGCGCCATGCCCGCTGCCAGGTACTGGCCCTTCTCCACCTTGCGAATACCGACGCGCCCCGTGAAGGGGGCAACGATGGCCTTTTGGGCTATGACGGCCTCTATGCGTTTGACCGAGGCGGCGGCCGTGTCGCGCTTGGCGCGAGCGGTGTCTAGGTTGGCCTCGGAGGTGACCTTTTTTTGCATCAGGTCCACCTGACGGGCGTGGGCGACTTCGGCCTCTTCCAATGTGGCTTTGGCGCTGGCCAGATCGGCGAGCTCCACGGCGATGTCGAGCTGCACGAGTTTGGTGCCTTGCTCAACCTCCATGCTGCTTTCGACCGGGATCTCGGTCACGACACCAGCGACCTGAGAGGCAATGTCGACGCCTTGGGACGCAATCAAGGTGCCAATGGAGGTGAGCTGTTCCACCCATTGCTGCTGCGTCGCAGGTTCGGCTGTAACCGTGGCCGGCGGTGGCACCATTTGCGCCAAGAAGGATTTCACCAGCATCGGTTTGATCGCGAACTGCCAGGCGCTGAGCGCGCCGAGCAGGGCGGCAACCACAATGCCCGTAATGATCAAACGCCTGGTCATGTTGCGTCCCATGGTCCCCGGCTGACCGGGCCCCCCTGGCGGCCGGAATCGAGGCCGGCGCCAGAGGGGCCGCTCATGCCCAAAAAAAACCGGCGCCCGCGTCGAACTGGGCGCAGGACGCGGGCCCTAGCGCGGGGCGCGTACGCCGCTTTCAGGAAAAAAATTCTTACCCCCGGCGCTCGTGCATCGGTCGATTGTTCCTGTGAGATAGGCGTGCTGCGTTGCCATACAAGGGCAGCGGTTGGACCTTTACCGTTGCCCGGGTCTCCTCGGCGGCCGGACCCCATTCGCCTCCAGCATAGCAGCCCTGCCCAGCGCGCGCTCCTATAGATCATAAGCAAGCTTATAATAAGCATATGAAACGGACTTTGAATCTGCGCCGGGAAATCCTGTTCGAGCTTTCCGACGTCGCCCGCGCGCTGCGCACCTATGTGGATCAGCGCGCGCGTGAGCATGGCATGACGCGAGCCCAATGGGGCGTGCTCACCAGGCTGGAGCGCCACGAGGGGATGACGCAGGCCGAAATGGCGGACGCGCTCGAGATTCAGCCAATCTCGCTGGTGCGGCTGGTGGACAGGCTGTGCGAGCAAGGGCTCATCGAACGTCGTGCGCACCCGACCGATCGGCGCGCCAATTGCCTCTACCTTACCGAGCAGGGCCGCGCCAGGCTGGTCCAGATGGTACCGCTGGGGCGTGAGATCTACGGCAACGTGCTGGCGAGCTTCAGCGAGAGCGACGTGGCGGAGCTTCTGAGCAAGCTGCTGTCGCTCAAGCGCAACATTCGCAGGGCCGCGGCGCGCCGCAACGCCCTGACCGGTGGCAGCGAGGTAGGTCATGCCCGCTAGCCTGCGCGCCCGCGTACTGGGATTCGATCGCCGGCCGACATTGCGGGCCACGTTGTTGCTGGTCATTCCGGCCTTGGTCGGTTGCCTCGCGCTTGCCTTCTACGTTTTTAGCGGCCGCTACGTGAGCACCGACAATGCCTACATCGGTGCGCAAAAAGTGCTGATCACGCCTGAGGTGTCCGGCAAGGTGGTGAGCATCGCGGTGCACGAAGGCCAGCTTCTCAAGCCGGGCGACGAGCTGTTGGCCATCGATCCCGTGCCCTACCGTTTGGCGGCCCAAGAAGCCGAGGCCAAACTGGCGCGGGTGAAAACGGATTTTGACAATCTCAGAAGCAACTTTGCCAGCCTCGGCAAGCAGATCGATCTGTCACGGCAGGCTTTGGATGCCGCGCAATCCGATTACGATCGCAAGCTGGCGCTGTTGAACAATCGCATCAGCACCCCCTCCGATGTCGACCGGTCGCGGGCAGCGCTCGTCGCTGCCAAGGCGCAGCTCGAGCAGCTGCAGCAGCAAGAAGCCGGCGCGCGCATCCAATTACTCGGCGAGCCAAACCTTCCTCTTGAGCGCTTTCCACAGTACGTCGAGGCATTGACGAGCCTCGATCGTGCCCGGCGCGACCTCGCAAACACTACCTTGCGCGCCCCGATCGCCGGTGTTGCCACCCAGGTCGCCAGCATACAAATGGGACGCTTTCTGGTGGCCGGCACCGCGGTCTTCAGTATTATCGATAGCGCCAACGTCTGGGTCGATGCCAACCCGAAGGAGACCGATCTCACCTACGTTCGGCCTGGCCAGCCCGTCGCCATCACGGTAGATGCCTTTCCAGCCCGGCATTGGAGGGGTGTCGTTGCCGCGATCAGCCCTGGCACAGGCGCGCAATTTTCCATTCTTCCGCCTCAGAATGCCGCGGGCAACTGGATCAAGATCGTGCAGCGCGTGCCCGTGCGCATCGAATTTGCACCAGGTCAGGATTTGCGTCGGCTGCGCTCCGGCATGAGCGCCGTAGTGGAGATCGATACCGGCCGGGTCGGCAGAATTGCGTCCTTTTTCAGCTCCAGCGCGGTCGCCGAGGGGCCAGAGGAATGATGGGCCGCGGCGGCACGGCTTTGACGCCGACCCTGCAGCGTTCGCTCATCACGGTATGCGTGATGATGGCCACCATCATGCAGGCGCTCGACATTACGATCGCCAACGTGGCGCTGCCTTACATGCAGGGAAGCCTGTCGGCGACGCTCGATCAAGTGAGCTGGGTGCTCACCTCTTATATAGTCGCGGCGGCGATCATGACCGCACCGGTCGGCTGGCTTGCCGGCCGCTTTGGCATCAAGCGCGTGCTGGTGACCTGCACTGCGGGCTTCACGGCCGCCTCGATGCTCTGCGGCATTGCGCAGAGCGTCGAAGAAATCGTGCTGTTTCGCGTGCTGCAAGGCATGTTCGGAGCAGCGCTGGTGCCCCTGTCCCAGGCCGTGATGCTGGAGATCTACCCCGCCGACCGGCGAGGCTGGGCTATGTCCCTGTGGGGCATGGGCGTGATGATTGGCCCGATCATGGGACCGACGCTCGGGGGCTGGCTGACGGATGCCTATTCCTGGCGTTGGGTCTTCTTCATCAATTTGCCATTTGGCATTGCCACGGCCGTCGGACTGATGGCCTTTATGCACCAGACGCCCAGCCGGCGGCTGCCGTTCGACTGGTTTGGCTTTGCCACGCTCAGCATTGCCATTGGTGCGCTGCAACTGATGCTCGACCGAGGCGAGCAGGTGGGCTGGTTTGATTCCGAGGAGATTGTGCTGGAAGCGGCGATTGCAGCCGCCGCGTTCTATTACTTTCTGGCGCACGTGCTGACCACCGAGCACCCGTTTGTGCCAATTCAAATTTTCAAAGACCGTAATTTCGTGATTGGTCTTGCATTCATGTTTGTGTGCGGCGTGATGCTGCTCGCGACCGCGGCCCTGTTGGCGAACTTTTTGCAGAACATCATGGGCTATCCGATCCTTGCAGCCGGCTGGCTGCTGGGTATGCGCGGCATCGGCATGGCCTTGGCAATGCCGTTTGCGGGCCGATTCATCAATCGGCTTGGACCGCGCCTGATGATTGGCGCCGGCCTCACCTGCAACGCCGTCTCGCTCTACTACACCAGCGGCTTTTCACCCGATACGCAGGTCTCGACCATTGTTTGGACCAGCATGCTGCAGGGTGCCGGCCTGGCATTTCTGTTCGTGCCGCTGAACACCATCGGGCTCGCCACACTACCGGCATCGCTGCGCACCGAAGGCACGGCCATGTGGACGCTGATCCGCAACTTGGGCAGCTCGATTGGCGTTTCGGTGGTGATCGCCAACTTGAGCAACAAGACGATTTTGATGCACGCGCGCCTGGCCGAGAGCGTGACCCCTTTCAATCAAGCTCTGGCCGATCCGGCCGCGGCGATGCTCGACCCTAGCACCGAGACAGGCCGTCAATTGCTTGAAAATGTCATGACCCAGCAGGCGGCGATCATCGCCTATGCCAATGATTTCAAGCTTATGCTGCTCATGACGCTGCTGGCATTCCCAGCCCTTTTCCTGATCAGATCAACCTCAAGTTTTGCCGTGCCGCCGCGCGCGCAGGCGGCGCACTGACAGACCGGCGTGCCGGCGCTGGCCATCCCCGTGGCACTACGCTCGCGACATTGCGCCGGCGTGCGTGCGTCGACGTGGGGCGCACGCCCGCCCTGCCCGCGCGGTTCGTGCGACTAGGGTCGGATGTAGGCGTAACCTTGCTTTTGCAGTTCCATCAGCCTGACCACGCCCGAGGGCGTAACCTTGGCCTCGCCGATCAGCGTCACCGGTTTGTTTTCCGCCTTGGCCTGGTTCGCCTGCGTGTTGCCGCAGGCAGCAAAGGTTAAATTTGGGTTCTCCAGCGACATCACCGAAATGCGCTCTTTGACCGGACTGGTGTCGCTACGCAGCATGTGCAGGCCAGGGCCGTAGGCCACGAGCTCAATGGCAACGGTCTCGCCCTTGGTCTTGAAGTAATCGGCGATGTTCTTGGCGTTGTTGAGGGCCAGGTCCATGACAGCCTTGTCGTTCTGGTTAACCTGGATGGCGACCTTGTGCTGGGTGCCGGCGGCGGGCTTGCTCGGCTTGGTTTGGGCTGCCTGCTTGGTTTGGGCGAGGGCAGGTCCACCGGCCACAACCGTCGTGGCGATGGCAGCCGCCGCTGCGACAACGATTGCCAGGGTACTCAAGCGCGCAATGGTCATGGCATGCTCCTTGTATGGACATTCAAGGGAAGCGGCCACGCCGATCCCCGCGCCCATGTCTATGCCCCAGATAACGCTGCTCCGGAACCAAAATCTCGCAAGGCCGTAAAGGCGAACCGGCCGCAGCCCCCTGAGGCGAGAGCCAGGCCTGGCGGAGGGGACCTACAAGGGGATTGCCCCAGCTCCAGCGCAGCCATTGCTGGGGGGCCAGCATAGCCCGGAACGGGCTTCGGCCTGCCCGATCGCCGCGCTGCGTCGGGCGCCGGCTCAGTAGCCCTTGAGGGGGTCGACGAGGTTGGGCAAGCGCAGGCCTCGCCGGTGCCGATCCATTTGCTCCAGCGCGTAGCGCGCAATCGCAGCGGGGGCACTCTCGGCCGCATTATGGGGGGTAATGACGACCCGCGGGTGCGACCAAAAACGACTGGCCTGCGGCAGTGGCTCGGTTTCGAACACGTCGAGTGAAGCGGCATAAAGTTCGCCATTGTCGAGGGCCGCCATGATGTCCGCATCGACTTGCAGGCCGCCGCGGCCGGCATTGATGAGGACGGGACCCGGGAGCTCAGCGCTACGGCCGGCGCGCGACAGCGTGCACAGCAGGCGACGATTGATGACGCCGCGCGTCGCCGGTGTCAGCGGCAGAAGGACGGCAAGAATGTCGGTTGCGGCGAGGAAAGCGTCGAGCTCAGCGGCACCTGCGAAACAGGCTACCCCCTCGATAGTCTTGCGCGCGCGGCTCCAGCCGCTCAGCTGATAGCCGAACACGCCGAGCGCTTTGGCCGCGGCCGCCCCGAGGACGCCAAGCCCCATGATGCCGACGCGAACGGCGTGGGCGGCCGGTTCCGGTAGGTACTCCCAGCGGCGCTGCTCCTGCAGCTCCCGGAATTCGCACATGCGGCGGTGGTGGAAGAGAACATTGAGGACGACGTATTCCACCATGCGGGCCGTCAGGTCGGGATCGACGTAGCGCGCGAGCGGCACATCGGGCAGCTCCGGATCGCTCAGGATGCCATCGACACCAGCACCAACGGAGATAATGAGCTTGAGATTGGGCAGCGTCCGCAACAGGCCGTGCGGTGGGTTCCACACCAAGGCGTAGTCGATGTCGGTGAGGCGCCCGAGGGCGGGGGCGACGCGCACATCGATGTCGGGATCTCGCGCGCGCACCTCCTTCGCGAACAGCTCTGCGCGCGTGCTTGCCGTAATGAGGAATGCCATGTGCCCCTCGTCCCTTCGCGGCCGAGCATAGCGCAAATTTTGCGCGGATACCCCTAGGCCGCTAGCTTGCTACCGCGGCGCGATTGGCAACGGTGAGCTCGAAGGCGGCCGCCAGTAGGGCCTTGGTATAGGCGGCCTGCGGACGTTCGAATACCTCGGTCGAAGGCCCCTCCTCGACCACTTTCCCGCTCTTCAGGACGACAATGTAGTTTGACAGCGCGCGCACGACCTTGAGGTCGTGACTGATGAATAGGTAGGCGAGATCATGGCGCTTCTGCAGATCGCGCAGAAGGTCGACGATCTGGGCCTGCACCGACATATCCAAGGCGCTGGTGGGCTCGTCGAGCAGGACGAACTTCGGCTCCAGAACCATGGCGCGCGCAATTGCAATGCGTTGCCGCTGACCCCCTGAAAACTCGTGCGCGTAACGGTCCTGCGAGTTAGGATCGAGCCCGACTTCGGCGAGGGCGGCGCCGACCCGTTGCCGGCGTTCGGCATAGCTCATGCCGGGACTCTGGATCAGCAAACCCTCCTCGATGATTTGCCCAACGGACAGGCGCGGTGAGAGGGAACCATAGGGATCCTGAAAGACCACCTGCATTTGCTTGCGCAGCGGCCGCATGCGACGCGAATCGAAACACTCAATGCGCGTGCCGACGTAGGCGATCGGCCCCTTCGAGGAAACGAGCCGCAGCAAGGCTAGGCCCAGCGTGGTCTTGCCCGAGCCCGATTCGCCGACCACCCCTAAGGTTTCGCCGGCGCGCACCTTCAAGGAAAGGCCGTCGACGGCCTTGATGTAATCCACGGTGCGGCGCAGAAACCCCCGCTTGATGGGAAACCAGACCTTGAGGTCCTGGGTTTCCAGAACGACGGGTGCCCTCGGATTTGGCACCGGCGGCCGCCCCTTGGGCTCGGCGGACATCAGGTGACGGGTGTAGGCATGTTGTGGCTGCGCGAACACCTCGCTGGTCTTGCCCGCCTCCACGACCTTGCCGGCATTCATCACATAAACGCGTTCTGCCATCTTGCGCACGACGCCGAGATCGTGCGTGATCAAGAGCATGGCCATGCCGAGCTCGGCCTGCAGAGACTTGAGAAGCTCTAGGATTTGCGCCTGGATGGTGACATCGAGCGCGGTCGTGGGTTCGTCGGCGATCAACAGGTCGGGCTCGTTGGCGAGCGCCATGGCAATCATGACGCGCTGACGTTGTCCCCCAGAAAGCTGGTGCGGGAAGGCCCCAAGCCGCTTCTCCGGCTCGGGGAGCCCGACCTTGCGCAACAGCTCCAGCACGCGCCCACGCACCGTGGTGTCATCGAGCCCGTGGTGCAACTTCATGATTTCGCCCACCTGCTTTTCGATCGTGTGCAGCGGGTTGAGCGATGTCATCGGCTCCTGGAAAATGATGGAAATCTTCTCGCCCCGGATCTCGCGCATCTCGTGCAAGGAGGCGCGCAGCAGGTCCTTGCCGGCGAATTCGATCTCGCCCGTCGGATGCGTTGCGGCGGGGTAGGGCAGGAGGCGCATGATCGATAGCGCCGAAACGGTCTTGCCGGAGCCGGACTCTCCCACCAGCGCGACGGTCTCCCCCTTGCCGATGCGGAACGAGACGCCATCGACCGCCTTTACCATATGGCCGCCGGAGCGGAAGTGCACCGACAGGTTGCGGACGTCGACCAGAGGGGCTTGGTCCAGCATGCGTGCGTTCACCGAAAGGTCTTGCGCGGGTCGAGCGCATCGCGCACGCCCTCGCCAATGAAGATGAGCAGACTGAGCAGACCGGCGATCGACACGAACGCGGTGATGCCGAGCCACGGCGCCTGTAGGTTGGCTTTGCCCTGGGCCAGCAATTCGCCGAGCGACGGAGAGCCCGGCGGCAAGCCGAGACCGAGGAAGTCCAGGGCTGTAAGCGCCGTAATGGAACCTGACAGCTTGAACGGCAGGAAGGTCAGCGTTGCCACCATTGCATTGGGTAGCAGGTGCTTGAACATGATTTTGCCGTTGGAAAGGCCGAGCGCGCGCGCGGCGGTGATGTACTCAAAATTACGCCCACGTAGGAATTCGGCGCGCACGACGCCAACCAGGTAAACCCAATGGAACAACAGGAGGACGCCCAACAAGGTCCAGAAGCCCGGAACGAGCACGGAGGAGACAATGATCAGCACGAACAGCGAGGGAATCGACGACCAGATCTCCAGGAAGCGCTGGAATACCAAGTCGACCCGCCCACCGAAATAGCCCTGTGTCGCACCGGCCGTGATGCCGATCAGTGAAGAAAAAATCGTAAGCAGCAAGCCGAACAATACCGAGATCCGAAAGCCATAAATCATGCGAGCGAGCACATCGCGACCTTGATCATCCGTTCCGAGCCAGTTTCGATTACCGATGGCGTGATAGCGCGCCAGCTGGTCGGCAGGGGCATCGCACAGCGGGGCGCCGGAAGCCCAGGGCGGCGGGCCGGGAAAGCCAAGGCATTGACCGGTCACGTTCTTGATGCGCGGGTAGTCCTTATTGATTGAGTTGTAGGAATAGCCGATGGGCGGCCAGATGGCCCAGCCGTGCTCATTGAGCTCGTCGAGGATCACCTTGTCCTTGTAGTCGGTGACAGCCAGGAAGCCGCCGAACTTGGATTCCGGATAGTCGACAAGCACAGGGAATAAGAGCTCGCCCTTGTAGTAGGCAAGGATCGGCTTGTCGTTGGCAATCAGCTCGGCAAACAGGCTGAAGATGAAGAGCCCCAGGAAGATCCACAGGCTCAAGTAGCCGCGTCGGTTGGCCTTGAAGTTACGCCACCGGCGGCGATTGAGCGGGGAAAGCGAAAACGTCGCACTGAGCGAGCGAAACGGCAGAAGACCGCGGCCGAGCTGGCGCGTGGGCACCGGCGCCAGGGCGGGCTCGGCGGGCTCGCCCGGTTTCACGATCGGTTTGTCTTCGAGGCGCGTATCCAAAGCCGCTCAGACCTCCCGCGTCTCGAAATCAATGCGCGGATCAACTAACGTGTAAATGAAATCAGACAGAAGATTGATCGCCAAGCCTAGCAGGGCAAAAATGTAGATGTTGGCAAAAACCACCGGATAATCGCGGTTGATCACGCTTTCGAAGCTCAGGAGCCCGAGGCCGTCGAGCGAGAAGATGGTCTCGATGAGCAGCGCACCGGAGAAGAAGGCGTGAATGAAGGCCCCAGGAAATCCGGCAATGATCAGGAGCATGGCATTGCGGAAGACGTGGCCGTAAAGGACCTGGCGCTGGCCCAGGCCCTTGGCTTGCGCGGTGAGCACGTATTGCTTGCGGATTTCATCGAGAAACGAGTTGCGGGTGAGAAACGTCATGGTCGTGAAGGCACCCAGCGACATTGCGATCAACGGCAAGGTGAGATGCCAAGCGTAATCGGCGGCCTTGCCGAGCAAGGAGAGCTGGTTCCAGTTGTCTGAGGTCAGTCCGCGCGAGGGGAACCATTGAAAGAAGGAGCCACCGGCAAACACCACGAGCAGCAGGACGGCGAACAAAAAGCCTGGAATGGCGTAGCCGATCACGAGGAAACCGGAAGTCCAGGTATCGAACCTTTCGCCGTCATGCACGGCCTTGCGCACTCCGAGGGGGATCGAGATCAGGTACGTGATCAGCGTCATCCATAGCCCAAGCGAGATCGAAACGGGCAGCTTCTCCTTGATGAGCTGAAGCACGCTAACGTCGCGGAAATAGCTCTTGCCGAAATCGAACAGCAGATAGTTCTTCAGCATCAGCAAAAAGCGTTCATGCGTGGGCTTATCGAAGCCGAATTGCTTCTCGAGCTGCTTGATAAACTCCGGATCGAGACCTTGCGCGCCGCGGTATTTGGAACCACTCTCGCCGAGGTTCTGGCTGGCTTGCCGGTTGCTTGTGCCGCCCAAGCCGTCGCCCTGGCTGCCGCCGATGCGCGCCGTGGCGGAAACATCCGTGCCCGTAATCTGGGCGATCACGCGTTCCACCGGACCACCGGGGGCGAACTGAATGACAGCGAAGCTGATCAGCATGATCCCGAACATGGTCGGAATGATCAAAAGCAACCGCTTCAGTAGATAGCTTGCCATCAGGCCAAATGGTCCAGTCGCTCGGGTTAATTGATCGTCTTCAGTTTGGCGGCCTTATCGGGGTCATACCACCAGCTATCTAGGATACCGCGATCATAGCGTGGCTTGGTTGCCGGCCGCGCAAACTTGTCCCAATAGGCGATGTTATGCGCCGCCTTGTACCATTGCGGGACCCAGTAGTGGCCGGCGCGTAGAACGCGATCGAGCGCCCGCGTCGCCGCCAGCAAGTCCTCCCGGCTTTTGGCCTCGACGGCCTTGGCGATCAGGGCATCGATTGCCGGCTGGCTGATGCCGGCAAGGTTGAAGCTGCCCTCGGTCTTGGCGGCCTCGCTGCTCCAAAAATTGCGCATCTCCGCACCGGGCGTCAGGCGCAGCACATAGCGCGTCGTCACCACGTCGAAATCGAAGGATTTGACGCGCCGCTCGTACTGGGCAGGATCAATGCGCCGCACCGAGGCGCTGATGCCCAACGCCTCGAGGTTCTTGACATAGGGTAGCAGGATCCGCTCGCTGACGGGATCGGTGATGAGAAACTCAAGGCTCAAGGGTTCGCCCCGGGCATCGACGCGCCTGCCGCCCTTGACCTCGTAACCCGCCTCGCTCAAAAGGCGTACCGCCTCACGCAGCTGCTTGCGATCCTGACCCGTGCCGTCCGAGACGGGTGCGGTATAGGGGGCGTCGAACACCTCCGCGGGCAACTGGCCACGAAACGGCTCGAGTAGGGCCAATTCGGCCGCGCTTGGCTTGCCGGCTGCCTTCATCTCGGAATTCTCAAAGAAGCTCTCGGTGCGCTTGTAGAGCCCGTAAAAGATGTTCTTGTTGGTCCATTCGAAATCGAAGGCGTAGTCGAGAGCCTTGCGCACGCGCACATCGGCAAGTTTCTGGCGGCGCGTGTTGAGGAAGAAGCCCTGCGCGCCGGAGGGGTTTTCGTCCGGCATGGTAAGGAGGACGATGCGGCCCTGCCGTACCGCCGGTACGTCATAGCCGGTTGCCCAGTCGCGTGATGTGAATTCTTCGCGCAAGTCGTAGGCACCGGCTTTGAAGCTTTCCAGCGCCGCGGTACGGTCGCGATAGTACTCGTAACGTACTTCATCAAAATTGAAGCGGCCACGCGTAACGGGAAGATCCTTGCCCCAATAATCGGGACGGCGCCGGTAGCTGACGAACGTGCCCTGCTTGAAATCGCCGAGCTTGTAGGGCCCGGAGCCCAGCGGAGGATCGAGCGTCGTCTGCTCGAAGTCGCGGCTTGCATAGTAAGCCTTTGATAGGATCGGCAAGCTGGCAACCGTTAGCGGCAAATCGCGGATTTGCGTGCCGGTGAACGAAAAGCGCACGCTTGCCGGGTCGAGAGCCTGCGCCTCGGCGACGTCCCGCAGCAAAATCCGGTAATTCGGGTGACCTTTTGCCTTCAGGGTCACGAAGGTGAACACGACATCGTCTGCCGTCAGCGGCGAGCCATCGGCAAACTTCGCCTCGCTGCGCAAACGGAAGATGACCGATTTGCGGTCGGCGGCCAGCTCGGCGCTACGCGCCACCAGAGCGTAAACGGCATCGGGCTCGTCCGTTGCCCGCGTCATCAGTGAATCGAATAGCAACTCGAGGCCCTGGGCAGGGTCGCCCTTAAGGATGAGGTTGTTGAAGCTGTCAAAGGTGGTCAAGGCGCCGGTGCCGATGGTGGCGATGCGACCGCCCTTAGGGGCATCCGGGTTGACCCAGCCGAAGTGCGCAAAATCCGCGGGGTATTTGAGGTCGCCGAAGGCCGACAAGCCGTGCCGGCCGTTGTCGGCAACCACGTTCGTCGCCAACACGCAGCCGCAGAAGGCCACGGATGTAAAGCAGCGCAACCGCCTCAGCATGAGCTGACCCGCCTCCCTGGCGCGTTTGGTTAGCCGCGGACGTCGGCCAGTCTTTTTGCGGCGGCATCATCGTACCACCACACTCGCAGGAATGACGTATTGCGGGACGGCAGCTTGCCGGGGCGCCCAAACATATCCCACATGGCCAGCCGATCGAAGGGCATATGCCATTGCGGCACGACGTAGTGATGCCACAAAAGGACGCGATCGAGCGCACGGGTGGCAGCCACCAGAGTGTCGCGATCGGGAGCCAAGATGATCTTGTCGACAAGCGTATCGATGGCGTGATCCTTGATGCCTATCAGATTGCGACTGCCTTCCCTGTCGGCGGCTTCTGAGCCCCAGAAATCACGTTGCTCGTTACCGGGTGAAACCGATTGCGGAAAACTGCCAACAATGATGTCGTAGTCAAACACGTCGCGCCGGCGCTGGTACTGCGAGGTGTCAACGATGCGCACGGTGGCCTTAACGCCGAGCTTTTCCAGCGCCGACTTGAACGGCAGCACGATGCGCTCGAAGTCGGGCTGCACCAGCAGGAATTCCGCGGTTAATTGCACGCCGTCCTTGTTGGTGAGGACACCATCCTTGGGCTTCCAGCCGGCCTCGGCGAGCAGCTTGGCCGCTTCCGACATGTGCTTGCGTGCATCGTGTGGGGAGGTGTTGACCGGGTTCTTCCACTCGGCACTAAACACTTCGGGGGGAATCTGGTTGCGCACTTCTTCGAGAATTGCGAGCTCGCGTCCCTGCGGCAGCCCGCTTGCTTTTAGTTCGGAGTTGTCGAAATAGCTGCCGAGCCGGATGTACTGATCATAGAACAGGTTCTTGTTGATCCACTCGAAATCGAGCGCCAGATTGAAGGCACGGCGCACGCGGGCATCCTGGAATTGCGGGCGGCGAATGTTGAAAACGAAGGCTTGCATCGGAGCGACGCTGGCGATCGGCAAAGTCTCGAGCTTCACTAGCCCGCGCTTGACCGCGTCGAAGTCAAATGCCGTCGCCCATGCCTTGGCACTGCTTTCCCGCCAGAAGTCGAGCTGACCCGACTTAAAGGCCTCGAAGGCGGGCACTCGATCACGGAAATAGACGTATTTGACCTCATCAAAATTCCACTGCCCTCTGCCAACCGGCAGATCCTTGGCCCACCAGTCCTTGACGCGCTCAAAGGTGATCGAGCGGCCGGCATCGACCTCCTTGATGCGGTAGGGGCCCGAACCGAGCGGCACCTCGAGCGTGGATTTGCCGAGGTCGCGCGGCTCGCCGTTGGCCGCCGTGCCTTCCCAAAAATGCTTGGGCAGGATGGGCAGCTCGCCGACGATGACGGGCAGCTCGCGGTTGCCCTTTACGTCGAAGCGGAAGGTGACCTGGCCTTCGCCCGTCTTCTCCGCCTTGGTCACGTTCTTGTAATAAAAGGCGAAGTTGGGCGAGGCTTTTTTGATGGCTTCAAGGGAGAACACCACGTCCTCCGGCGTGATCGGCTTGCCGTCGTGAAAACGCGCGCCTTGGCGCAGCTGGAACGTTGCCGAGGAATAATCGTCCGCATGCGTTGTCCATTCGGCAATCAGGCCGTAAGCGGTCGTCTCCTCGTCCGGGCTCGACGACATCAGCTGGTCGTAAATGAGGCTGACGCCGGCAGCGACCGACCCCTTGACAGGAAATGGATTGAGGGAATCGAAGCTGCCAAGCGCCCACTGGCGCACGCGGCCGCCCTTGGGTGCCTGCGGGTTTACCCAGTCGAATTGCTGGAAATCCGGGCCGAATTTCGGGGTGCCGACCAAGGAAACGGCGTGCTTCTTGACCGCAGCATCTGCGGCAAAACTCGGCTGCTCGGCTGAGGCGAGCAGCACGAAAAAAGCCGCCGTGACGCTTCCCAACCCGTATTTCCGAGCCATACGCAAGCCCGTCCTTCGCTTACAGGGGATCACGATCATATCATCAAACGCGAGATATATGGCCGCCACTGGGCCGGGGCCAAGTTAATCCTTGTCCACCTCCCCCCGGCTTCGGGCGCTCCGGGGACGGCCATTGAAGGGCCTGTTCGCGCGGCGGGCAAGCCCCGCCTAGTAGCCGAGCCAAGCCTCCAGGGGACCCTTCGGCAGCGGCACCAGGAACCAGCGCTCGAACATGAAGAACAAGGCAACGGCTATGGTCGTACCGGCCAAAATCCCCTTCCAGATCGCGTATCGGCCAAAATACCACATGAACAGCGCGATATAGATCGCGCTCGCCGCGTAGATGCCGATGTAGCCGATCGCCGCGACGTAAAGCAGCAAGGGTATCAGGACGGTGATGATCTTGAGGGAGGCCGACTTGCTCACGAACGGGATCTGAGCCCCCGCACCGCGCAAGCCCCGATAGAGATTGATCAGGCTGGCCGCCGACATGGCCAGGGCGATGTAGAAGGGAAAGTAGCCGGGCTCGGGACCATCCGACTCCCAGCCGACGCCAAGGCGAAGGCTGTCACTGATGACGACTGCGCCGGCGCCCAGAAACAGCAGCGCCACCACGATCTCCATGGTGCGCTTGCTAATCAGGCTTGAGCCCTGCTGGTGCTCGGCGTTGTTCATCGTCGATATCCCGTCAAGCGCTGGTGGGAAAACCCGACCCGAACCTCAGGTTCGGGTCGGGCGCTCCCTTCACTTCTTGGCAAGAAAGCCCGCTTCCGTCATGAGGTCTCTGTGCGTCTTCTCTGCAGCCTCCAACCAGGTCACGAATTGCTCGCCGGACATCATGGTTTGATTGTAGGCGCCCTTCTCCATGTAGTCCTTCCAATCCTCGGTCGCGGCAACCTTCTTGAACAGGTCGACATAGAACGCAACCTGTTCCTTGCTGATGCCCGGGGCTCCGAAAACGCCGCGTAGCATTTGGTATTCAACGTTGATCCCCGCCTCTTTGCAGGTGGGGATATCCGACCAGGCCATATCCTTGGTGACCTTCTCGGTGTAGGTGGAGCGTTTGGCGTCGAACAGGCACAAGGGACGCAGCGAGCCGGCCCGCCATTGCGCAACCGCCTCGATCGGGTTGTTGACACTGGAGTCGATGTGTTTGCCGACGAGCTGAACGGCGACGTCGCCGCCGCCCTTGAACGGCACGTACGTCATCTTCTTGGGTGCCGTCAGCCGTTCCAAGGCCACCGTAATGATCTGATCTTCCTGCTTGGAGCCCGTGCCGCCCATTTTGAATTTGCGATCATCGCCAGCCTTGATGGCCTCGAGATAGTCCTTGGCCGACTTGAAGTCCGCCTCGCTGTTCACCCACAGAACGAACTGGTCGAGGGCAAGCATGCCAACGGGCGTCAATTCCTTCCAGTTGAAGGGCACGCCGGTCCCCAGCGGGGTCGTGAACAGATTGGAGAGCGTGATTACGATCTTGTGCGGATCCTTATTGGCGCCCTTGATTTCCAAAAAGCCTTCGGCCCCCGCCCCGCCCGGCTTGTTGATCACCACCATAGGCTGTTTCATCAGGCTGTGTTTGGCCACGACGCCCTGGACAAATCGCGCCATCTGGTCGGCGCCGCCGCCGGTACCCGCCGGCACGATAAACTCAACCGGCTTGGCTGGCTCCCAGCCCTGCGCTGCCGCCGGCAGCGTCAGCGCAGCGAGCACGGCAAGCGCCGTGCTCGCGCTTGCCAGACCTGACTTGGCGTATCGCAACATGGTTTCCTCCTATTGTTTTGCTTCACCGGCAACCTTGCGGGGAGCGCTGCGCATGGCTCCGAACAGGGAGCCGAGCACTGGCCAAAACAACATCAAAAGGCCAAGCGACATAATGCTACCGACCAGCGCGTTGGAGAAAAAGATCGTCACGCTGCCTTGCGAAATTAACATCGCCTGCCGGAAAGAGCTTTCGGCTTGGTCGCCCAGAACGAGTGCCAGCACCATGGGTGCAAGGGGATAGCCAAGCTTGTTGAAGGTGTAGCCGATGACGCCAAACACCACCATTAGCCACACGTCGAACATGGCATTGTTGACGGTGTAAGCGCCAACGGCACAAATCACCATGATGGCCGGCGCGATGATCGAGAACGGCACGCGCAGGATGGCGGCGAACAGCGGCACGCACGTCAAGACCACGATGAGCCCGGCAATATTGCCCAGATACATGCTGGCGATCAGGCCCCAAACAAAGTCCTTCTGCTCCACAAACAGCAGAGGCCCCGGCTGCAGCCCCCAGATCAAGAGCCCGCCGAGCAGGACGGCCGCGGTTGGCGATCCCGGGATGCCGAGGGTCAACATCGGCAACAGCGCGCTGGTGCCGGCGGCGTGCGCGGCGGTCTCGGGCGCCACCACACCCTCGATCGTGCCCTTGCCGAAGGCATCGCCTTGCTTGGAGAAGCGCTTGGCAAGGCCATAGCTCATGAACGAAGCCGGCGTGGCCCCCCCGGGCGTAATCCCCATCCAGCATCCGATCAGACAGCTACGCAGCGAGGTGATCCAGTAGCGCGGCAACTGCGCCCAGGTCCGCAACACCGCATTGAGGCGCAACTTGCCATCGGCGCCCTTGAACTCCAGGCCCTCCTCGATCGAGTTCAGCATTTCGCCGATGCCAAACAGGCCGATGACGGCGATCAGGAAGCCGAACCCCTTCAGCAACTCGGTGAAGCCGAAGGTCATGCGCAGCTGGCCCGTGACGCTATCGAGCCCGACGGCGGCGAGTGCGAAGCCAAGGCACATGGAGGCGATGGTCTTGGGCGCGCTCCCCCGCCCCATGCCGATAAAACTGGCAAAAGTCAAAAACTGCACGGCAAAGAATTCTGCCGGCCCGAACCTGAGCGCGAATTTGGCCACGAGGGGGGCTAGGAAGGTGATGACGATGACGGCGAACAGAGCGCCGACAAACGAGGAGGTGAAGGCTGCGGTGAGGGCCTCGTCGGCCCGGCCCTTCTGCGCCATGGGATGACCGTCGAAGGTCGTGGCGACGGACCAGGGCTCACCGGGAATGTTGAACAGGATCGAGGTAATGGCGCCGCCGAACAATGCGCCCCAGTAAATGCAGGACAGCATGATGATGGCCGAGGTCGGCGGCATGGAAAACGTCAGCGGCAGCAGAATGGCCACACCATTGGCGCCGCCGAGACCTGGGAGCACGCCAATGATGACGCCCAACAGGATGCCGAGCATCATCAGCAAGACGTTGTACCAGCTGAGCGCGACGGCAAAGCCACCCAACAGCGAGGCGATATCGTCCACTGTGCGTCTCTTTCTCGGCCGTTTCCCGGGGCGGCGGTTGGCCAGGCGCGGTGAGGGAGCCCAGGCGCCGCCTTTTTGTCTGGTATACCATGTGCCAATTAACCGGACGACGCAACTGCCAGTTTGTAGCGGTCCGCGCACCATTCATTTGCGAATCATTGGCAGGAAGCCAATTTCCTGCTAAGCGCATGCGGCTTGTCCGGCGCGACGGGCGTGGTGTATGGTATACCAGAAACCACCGGCGCGAGCCGGCTGGAAGGGGTGCAGCGCGTGGCCGATACGCAGCTTAAAATTGCGCCGATAGGCGAGGGCATCAGCCTCAAGGCCCGGGCCTACGAGGCGCTCAAATCGGCCATCCTCAACATGAACATCTACGCCGATGAGGCCGAGTTGCGCCTCGATGAGCGCGATTTGTCGCAGCGCTTCGGGGTTAGCCGTACGCCCCTGCGGGAGGCGCTGGCCCAGCTCGATCAGGAAGGCCTCGTGCGTATCGTCGCCAGGCGCGGCATCTTTATCGTGCGCAAGACCAAGGCCGAGATCCTCGACATGATCACGGTGTGGGCCGCGCTAGAAAGCATGGCGGCACGGTTGGCCACCGAACAGGCGGCGGGTGATGAGATCGCCCAATTGCACACGCTCGTCGATCAGTTTTCGCAAGACGAGATCGCCCGCAAGATGGGCGAATACTCCGATGCGAATATCAAATTTCATCAGGCGATCATCGGCCTCGGCAAATGCCCGCTCATCGTGGAAATAAGCAACGATCTGTTCTTCCACATGCGTGCGATCCGGCAGCGGACGATTTTCGAGCAAGACCGTGCCAGGCGGTCGATCGTCGACCATAAGGAAATCGTGGCGGCGCTCGAGGCGCGGGACACCGAAAGGGCGGAGCGGCTAGTTCGTCAGCACACGCTGCGCCTGCGCGATCACGTCGATCGTTACGTAAATCTCGATTGACGAGTGAAGCCCGTTGCCAATCCAGTCTGGAGCAGAGGAGATACCCCCATGGCGGCCGAAGCGGCAGGGAGAAACGCCTCGACGGCACACGCCATTGCGCGTGCCCAGCGTGCCTGAGGCGCGTGCCCGCAGGCTGGCCAGCGCTGCGCTGAGCAAGCCGCGCGCAAATAGCGCAAACTTGTTGAGGAGGACGCGACATGTCCCTAGCCGATAGAAAGCCAGCCGAATCCGAGCAGGAGCTGACAGATGGGTTTCATCTCATCATCGACGCGCTCAAGCTCAACGGTGTCAAGACGATCTACGGCGTTCCCGGCATTCCGATAACGGACTTCGGACGCATGGCGCAGGCGGCCGGCATCCGTGTGCTGTCGTTCCGGCATGAGCAAAACGCCGGCAACGCCGCGGCGATCGCCGGCTTCCTCACCAAGCAACCCGGTATTTGCCTGACCGTATCGGCCCCCGGTTTTCTCAATGGCCTGACCGCCCTGGCCAACGCCACCACCAACTGCTTTCCGATGATCTTAATCTCCGGCTCCTCCGAGCGCGAGATCGTGGACTTGCAGCAGGGCGACTACGAAGAAATGGATCAGCTGGCGATCGCTAAACCGCTCTGCAAGGCGGCGTTCCGTGTCCTGCACGCCCAAGACATCGGCATCGGCGTGGCGCGCGCCATCCGCGCGGCGGTGTCCGGTCGGCCGGGAGGCGTCTATCTTGATCTGCCGGCCAAGCTCTTCGCGCAGACGATCGACGCCGCGGCGGGCGAAAAATCCCTGGTCAAGGTGATCGATCCAGCACCGGCCCAGCTGCCGGCTCCGGCGGCCGTAAAACGCGCCCTCGAGCTGCTGAAAAGCGCCAAGCGCCCGCTGATCATCCTGGGCAAGGGCGCCGCCTACGCGCAGGCCGACGAGCAAATCCGCGCCCTGCTAGAGAAGACCGGCATTCCGTTTCTGCCGATGAGCATGGCCAAGGGCCTGTTGCCCGATACGCACCCCCAGTGTGCCGGAGCCGCGCGCTCCACCGTGCTGAAAGAGTCCGACGTCGTCATGCTGGTTGGTGCACGCCTCAATTGGCTGCTGTCGCACGGCAAGGGCAAGAATTGGGGCGCCCCGGGAAGCAAAAGGTTTATCCAGATCGACATCGAGCCCAAGGAGATGGACAGCAATATCGAGATTGCGGCCCCGGTCGTCGGCGATATTGGCTCGTGCATGTCGGCCCTGCTGGAGGGGATCGACGCCAGGTGGCCCGCGCCGCCGGCCGATTGGATCACCACCGTCAAGGCCAAGCGAGAAGAGAACATCGCCAAGATGGCGCCGCGGCTCATGAAAAACTCGGCGCCGATGGACTTCCATGCCGCCCTTGGCGCGTTACGCAACGTGATCAAGGAGCGACCGGACACCATTCTTGTCAACGAGGGCGCAAACACGCTCGATCTGGCGCGCGGCGTGATCGACATGTATCAGCCGCGCAAGCGCCTCGACGTCGGCACCTGGGGCGTCATGGGCATCGGCATGGGTTTTGCCATCGCCGCGGCGGTCGAGACCGGCAAGCCCGTGCTAGCGGTCGAGGGCGATAGTGCCTTCGGTTTCTCGGGCATGGAGGTGGAGACGATCTGCCGCTATGACCTGCCCGTCTGCGTCGTCATCTTCAATAACAATGGCATTTACCGAGGCACCGATGTCAACGCCGCCGGTGGCTTTGACCCGGCAACGACCGTATTCGTCAAGGATTCCCGCTACGACAAGATGATGGAAGCGTTCGGCGGCGTCGGCGTCAATGTGACGACACCCGACGAGCTGAAGCGCGCCGTCGACAGGGCGTTGGATTCTGGCAAGCCGACCCTCATCAACGCGGTGATCGATCCGGCCGCCGGCAGCGAGAGCGGCCGCATCGGCAACCTCAACCCACAAAGCGTGGTGAGAAAGAAATAGTGGAGCATAGCATGGGCAAGGCACTCGAAGGCGTCCGCATTCTCGATTTCACGCACGTGCAATCGGGGCCGACCTGCACGCAGCTGCTCGCCTGGTTTGGTGCAGACGTAATCAAGGTGGAGCGGCCAGGTGTCGGCGACATCACGCGCGGCCAGCTGGTGGACATGAAGGGAGCCGATTCGCTCTATTTCACCATGCTGAACCATAACAAGCGCTCGATCACGATCGACAGCAAGAACAAGAAGGGCATGGAGATCCTCGAGCGCCTGGTGAAAAGGTGCGATGTGCTCGTGGAGAATTTCGCACCCGGGGCGCTCGATCGCATGGGCCTTACCTGGGAGCGCATCCAGGAACTCAACCCACGCATGATCTATGCCTCCGTGAAAGGCTTCGGACCCGGGCCTTACGAGGACTGCAAGGTTTATGAGAACGTGGCCCAGTGCACCGGCGGCTCGGCGTCGACGACCGGCTTCCGCGACGGGCCGCCGCTCGTTACCGGCGCACAGATCGGAGACAGCGGTACCGGCTTGCATCTGGCGCTCGGCATCGTCACCGCGCTCTTTCATCGCACCGCGTCCGGCCGTGGACAGCGCGTCACCTGCGCCATGCAGGACGGCGTGCTCAACCTGGCGCGCGTAAAGATGCGCGATCAGCAGCGCCTCGCGCACGGGCCGCTCACCGAGTACAGCCAGTACGGCGAAGGCATTCCCTTCGGCGATGCGGTGCCGCGCGCGGGCAATGATTCCGGCGGCGGCCAGCCCGGACGCATCCTCAAATGCAAAGGCTGGGAGACCGATCCCAACGCCTACATCTACTTCATCACACAGGCGCCCGTGTGGGAGGCCATCTGCGATGTGATCGGTGAGCCTGGCTGGAAGACGCATCCCGATTACGCCAAGCCAGCGGCGCGCCTGCCTCGCCTCAATGAAATTTTCGCTCGCATCGAGCAGTGGACGACGACGAAAAGCAAATTCGAGGCCATGGAGATCCTCAACAAATACGACATTCCCTGCGGACCCATCCTATCCATGAAGGAGCTGGCGGAGGACGCGTCGCTGCGCGCGACCGGTACCATTGTCGACGTGGACCATCCGACGCGCGGCAAGTACTTGTCGGTCGGCAACCCGATCAAGCTATCGGCATCGCCTTCGGAGGTAAAACGCTCCCCGCTCCTGGGCGAGCATACCGGGGAGGTGCTGGCCGAGCTCGGCTACTCGTCCGATGAGATCGCGGCGCTGGCGCAAGCAGGGGCAACGGCAGCCCCGAAAAAACAGGCGGCTGAGTAGCCATTCGTTTCCCCCGCGGCTAAGGCGGGGGAAAACGTGAACCGAGCGGAGGCATAGTGATGCGGATCGTGGTGCATGGGCAGGAGGCCTTTGGCAAGGCCGTGCTGGAGAAGCTGCTTGAGCGCAAAGAGAATGTGGTGGCGGTGTTCTGCGCCCCCGACAAGGCCGGGCGCCCCGAGGATCCGCTCAAGGTGTTCGCCAAGGAGAAGGGCCTGCCCGTGCACCAGCCCAAGAGCTGGAAGACTCCGGAGGCGCTCGAGCTCATGAAGTCAGCCAACGCCGATCTGTGCGTAATGGCCTACGTGACCCTGTTCGTACCGCAACTGGTGTTGGATGCGCCCAAGCTCGGGACCATCCAATATCATCCCTCGCTGTTGCCCTTGCACCGCGGCCCGTCTTCGATCAATTGGCCTATCGCCATGGGCAAGACCGAGACGGGCCTATCCATCTTCTGGCCCGACGAGGGGTTGGATGAAGGCCCGATCCTGCTGCAGAAGAAGGTGGAGGTTGGCCCAGACGAGACCTTGGGCGACGTCTATTTCAAAAAGCTATTTCCGCTGGGCGTTGACGCCATGATGGAAAGCATCGATCTCGTTCGCGCCGGCAAGGCACCGAAGGTGGGGCAGGACCACGCCAAGAAGACCTACGAGAGTTGGTTCAAAAAGGATGTGGCGGAGATCGATTGGCAAAAACCCGTGGCCGACGTCTACAACTTGATCCGTGCGGCGAATCCGGCGCCGGGTGCCTGGGGCGTGCTCAACGGGCAAAAGCTCGACATCTTCGATGCGCGTAAGGTGACCGGCAGTGGCAAACCGGGCGAAATCCTAAAACTTGATGCCGACGGCATGACGATCGCTGCCGCCGGCGGCGCCGTCCTGGCGAAGCGCGTACGCGGTGCCGACGGCAAAAAGGTCGCGGCCGTCGAGTGGGCCGCCGCAAACGGCATCAAGGCGGGCGACACCTTTGCCAGGCCGGCGACGAAATCGAGCACTTAGTCTTTACCAATCGCGCGAATTTTTTGTGGAGGGAAAGTCATGGCCGTGAAGTCGGATATCGAAATCGCGCGCGAGGCGAAGCTGCAGCCAATCGCGGAGGTCGGCAGGAAGATCGGTATCCCCGCGGACGCGCTGTTCAACTACGGCCCCCACAAGGCAAAGGTTTCGTTCGACTTCATCAATTCGGCGCAAAAGCACAAGGATGGTAAGCTCATCCTGGTGACGGCCATCAGCCCGACGCCAGCCGGCGAGGGCAAAACCACGACCACGGTGGGGCTCGGCGATGGTCTCAATCGCATCGGCAAAAAAGCCATGAGCTGCCTACGCGAGCCGTCGCTTGGACCCTGCTTCGGCATGAAGGGCGGCGCGGCGGGCGGCGGCTACGCGCAGGTGGTGCCGATGGAGGACATCAACCTGCACTTCACCGGCGACTTCCACGCCATCACCTCTGCGCACAACTTGCTCTCGGCCTTGATCGACAACCACATCTATTGGGGTAATCCCGCCGGCCTCGACAGCCGGCGCGTGGCATGGCGACGCGTCATGGACATGAACGACCGCGCCCTGCGTTCGATCGTAAATTCGCTGGGCGGCGTCGCCAACGGTTTTCCACGCGAGGATGGCTTTGACATCACGGTGGCCTCCGAGGTGATGGCCATTCTCTGCCTGGCGATGGATCTGAAAGATCTCGAGCGCCGGCTTGGCAACATTGTCGTGGGCTATACGCGCGAGCGCAAGCCGGTCAAGGCGGCTGACCTCAAAGGCGACGGCGCCATGACCGTGCTGCTGAAGGACGCGCTGATGCCGAACCTGGTGCAGACCCTGGAGAACAATCCAGTGTTCATCCATGGCGGCCCGTTTGCCAACATTGCGCACGGCTGCAACTCGGTGCTGGCAACGCGTACGGCGCTGAAATTGTGTGATTACGTCGTTACCGAGGCGGGCTTCGGCGCCGACCTCGGTGCGGAAAAGTTTTTCGACATCAAGTGCCGCAAGGCTGGTCTCAATCCGGCGGCAGCCGTCATCGTTGCTACCGTGCGCGCGCTCAAGATGCACGGCGGCGTGGGCAAGGATGATCTCAAACACGAGAATGCCGCCGCCGTGGCCAGGGGCTGCGAAAACCTCAAGCGGCACCTGGAAAACGTGCGCAAGTTTGGTGTACCGCCGGTGGTGGCCATCAACCGCTTCGTGACTGACACCGACGCCGAGATGGCGGAGGTGATGCGGGCTGCCGAAAGCGCCGGCAGCAAGGCCTATGTGTGCACGCACTGGAGCGATGGTGGCAAAGGCATCGAGGCCCTGGCGCGACAGGTGGTGGACGTGGCCGATAGCGGACAAGCGAAATTTAAGCCGCTCTACCCAGATGCAATGCCCTTGCGTGACAAGGTCAAAACGATTGCCAGCGAGATCTATCATGCTGCCGACATCGCCTGCGACGCGGCGATCGAGGCCCGCTTCAAGGAGCTGCAGGAGGCAGGTTACGGGCAGCTCCCCGTGTGCATGGCCAAGACGCAATATTCGTTCTCGACCGACCCCAACAAGCGCGGGGCACCCAGCGGGCACATCGTGCCGATCAGGGAGCTGCGACTTTCTGCGGGCGCGGAGTTTGTCGTGGTGATCACGGGCGAGATCATGACCATGCCCGGCCTGCCGCGCGCGCCGGCCGCCAATAGCATTCGCCTCAACACGCAGGGGCAAATCGAAGGTCTATTCTGAGGCCGGCGCCAAGGCTATGGCTGCGAGCGGGGCACCTGCTCCAGCCGGCGCGCTGCCGCTGCTCGGCTCAGTTTGCCCGTGCTGCCCGTCGGCAAGGTGTCACAGATCAAGACCACGTCGGGAAGCTTGAACTTCTCGATCTGGCCTGCGGCCCAGCCCAACAGCTCTTGCGCGCTCACGTGGGCTCCGGGTAGCAAGGTCACCATGGCGCCGATGGCCTCGCCCAGCCGCGCATCGGGTATGCCCGCACAAAGCGCACCGCTGACCTGCGGATGGCGCGTCAGCAGCGCTTCGATCTCGGCGGGGGCGATTTTGTTGCCGCCGCGAGAAATAATGTCCTTCAAGCGGCCGACGATCTCCACGCGGCCGTCGCTGCGCAGGCGCGCCTGATCGCCGGTGCGCAAAAATCCGTCGACATAGGAGGCGGCGCTCAGGCCGGGATCATCGAGATATCCCAGCATGCCAAAGGGCGTTTTGAGCAACAGCTCGCCGGGGCTGCCCGGCTCGGCCGGCGCGCCGCTTTCATCGACGATGCGGTAGGTGACCTCCTCCGTTGGCCTCCCAATCGAGCCTATACCGGCAGCGATTTCGCCGGGGGGCAGGCAGAAGTCACACGAGCCCGTCTCGCTCAGTCCGTAAAGATCGTAAATTGCCGTGTGCGGGAAGGCCGCCCGCGTGTTGGTGTTGAGCTGGCGGCCGAGGCTTTCGCCACCGGTAAGGAGCATCCTGAGACGGGGCGCAGCGGGTGCGCGCATCGGCGCGAGCAGCGCTCGCAGCATCGAGGGCACGACGGCCACTGCGCTAGCCCCTTCGGCGAGCCTTTTGCCAACCGCCTCGGCGCTGAATTTGGCCACGAGTTGCAAACGGGCTCCGCTCAGGATCGTGAGCAGGCTGACCCAGATACCGAAGATAAAACTCAATTGCAGGGGAACGACGACGGTGTCATCGGGCGTGAGCTTCAGCAGCCGGTCGAGCACCTGCAGTTTGCCCACGAGCCGCTGGTGCGCAAGCACCACGCCTTTGGCTTTGCCGGTGCTGCCCGAGGTGAAGACGATCAACGCCGCGTCGCGCAGAGGCTCGCGCGCCGGGGCTTGCTGCGGCGAAATCTGCTCGACGTTGCCGCCCGCGACGCACAGACGCGCGCCCGTGGCGCCTCGAACGCCCTCCAGGGTGGCCGGGGCCGCCGCCGCGTGCACGGGCGCGGCCACGCCGCCGGCGAGCCAGATGCCCATCAGAACAGCAAGGTCGCGCGGCGCATTGTCGATCCGGCAAAGCACGGGTTCGCCGGGCCCGAGGCGTTTGGCCGAGAGCGCGCTTGCCGTCGCCTCTGCTGTCGACAGCACCTCCTCGGCGGCCAACGACGCGGCGCCGTCGCTCCCCTCGATGCTACCCGCCGGCGCTCGGCTCGACCCCGTTCCTCTTGGGGTTTTTACACGCGCGGTCTGGCTCAGGGCCGCGTGCAAGTGTCCCGCAAGGGCTCCCGTCATGATCACTCCTTGGGAAAGCGGGCGTCGCGCCAGGCGAGCGCCGCCTTTAGCCCATCACGTTGGGCGACCTCCATGAAGCGGACCTTGTCGGCCGAACCTTCCCCTTCGATGCCCAAATCGATGGCCAGCGCGTCTTCCAGGGCCGCAAGCATGCCCTGCGCCTCGAGCGCGCGATTGATGGCCCGCTTGGTTTGCTTGACGAGCTGCGGATCGACGGCGGCAATGTGGCGGGCTAGCCGCAGGCTGCAAGCCTCGAGGTCTTCAGCGGGCACGATGCGATTGATCATACCGATGGCAAGCGCGCGCTTGGCATCGATGCGATCTTCGCCGGTCAGGATGATCTCCTTGGCCACTTTCGGTCCCACGATCCACGGCAGGATCATGACCACAATGCCAGCGCCGAACTTTAGCTCCGGTTCCCCGAAGAATGCATCTGGGGCGGCGATGGTCATGTCGCAGGCCAAGGCCAGTTCACAGGCCCCCGCCAGGCACGCACCGCGCACAGCGGCAATGGTGGGCTTGGGAAAATGCCAAAAGCGCATGACGGTGTCGAAATCCCGACGCAGGATCGGCTGCCACTGAGCCCTCCCGGTCGGCCGTCGCTCCATCTGCTCCTTCAGGTCGAAACCGGAGGAAAAGGTTGCACCCGCGCCGCGCACGACCACGGCCCGCACGTCGGCATCGCTCTCGAGCGCGTCGAGGGCTTGCGCGATTTCGGCAAGCATGCCCTGGCTCAAAGCATTCGCGCGTGCCGGGCGATCGAGCGTGATGCGGGCAACGGAGCCAATCCGCTCTAGCTGGATGCTATCGAATTGCACCTTGCGATCCTCCGCTGTGCTCGAGCCAAGGCTTTGGGCACTAGCGACGGCTGTCCGCGCTCATTCGTTCCAGGGCCTTTAATGCCTGAAAAGCGTTGACACGGCCGACGCCGAAGTCCTCGTCGCGTCCCTCGGGTCCCAGATCTTCGGCGCCCGCGGTAATCAGGTCGACGACAGCCCCGGTATCCAAGTCACGGTTGCGCTCGAGCAGCAGGGCAACGATGCCGCTGACGTACGCCGTGGCGAAGGACGTGCCTGAAAGATAGGAGTGCTTACCCTTCTCGACGGGTGCCAGGACATCGACCCCAGGCGCGGCAAAGGCGATGTAGCTGCCGCGATTGGCCTGGGCATAGCGCTGATCCTTGGCGTCGACCGCTGTGACGGCGATCACCTCCGGGTAGGCGGCGGGATAGGCGGGCGTCGCCTTCGGCCCATTGTTGCCGGCCGCCGCAACGGCCACGACACGCCTGGCGGCCGCGGAGCGCAAGGCAAAATGCAGCGCATCGTCCTTGGGACCGACAAAGCTCAAATTGAGGACGTTGGCCTTGTTCTCGACGGCCCACTCGATCGCGCGCAGCAAGGTCCATGAGGTGGTTTCCGCCGCCTCGCCGGCGTTGCGCACCCGGAAGGCGCGCACGGCCAGGATGGAGGCCTGCGGCGCGACCCCTTCTACCACCCCTTGGGCACGGATGATGCCGGCCACCGCGGTGCCATGGAAGCCGATACTGCGATCCGGCGCGCCGACCGCATCGAACGACTGCGCAACAGCGCCCGCGAGATCGGGGTGGCTCTGGTCGATGGCCGAATCGATCACTGCAACGACGACGTCGCGACCGCGCGCAAGCTCGTGTGCCTGGGGCAACGCGATCTTTTCCAGGGCGTATTGCGGCAAGACGGCTTGCGGGTCGCCCGTTGCTGCCTGCGCACGGTAGCGGAAATTGGCCTGCACCAGCCGAACCCGCGGATCCCTGCGTAAGGCCGTCATCACGCGTGTGAGCGAGCGGTTGGCGCGCAGCTCGTAAAGTTCGCAGCGGCCGTTGAGGAGCTCCATGCGCTGGAATTGTTTACGCTCGAGCCCGTGCCTCCGCGCAAGCTCGTTGGCAATGTCGTTTTCCTGGTTCTGGTCCAACACGATCAGCACCTGGCGCGGAACCGCGTTGGATTGCGCAAGCGGCGCGGGAGCACGCTCGGCGCGATGCGGCAGGGCGCGCGGATCGTTGCCGTTGCCCGGGGGTGGAAGGGGAATGGTGAGAAGGGGTGGCCGGCGCGGTTTGCCCACCCGCTTGTTCGGCCTGTCGCGGCCTGCAAGCCCCCGCCCGGCCAGCGTGCCGGGGTGGCGAAGGGTGCGGGCCGGCGAGGCCTTGGCGGCTTTCAGCCCAGGGAATTGGGCGGGCTTAAAGCCCTCGGCGGCGACGGCCGGCGGGCTGGTCGAGAGCACGAGCGCGAGGGCGCCGAGTGCCAGGAGTGCTCGAGCCCGAGACGCGCCTGCGAGGCCCAACAACACGCAAGCGCGAAAGCGAATTGACATGGCCGATCACTCCTTGGCCGGCAATACCAGGCGTACCAGGTCGCGCCGCTCGGCAAGGCGCCGCCGCAGCGCCTCTTCCGTGGGCGGCGAAGTGTCGTCCGAGCGCACCTCGATGCGGTAGATACCGCCGGTCTTCGGGCCATCGACAATGCGCGCGCCAACGTCCTGCAGCAAACTGGTGACGTCGGCGCTTGAGGCCGCATCGGTAAAGGCAATGAAGAAGGATGGACCCCTCCTGCCGTCCCCGCCGGCAGCGGTCTGATAGCCCGCTTCATTCCCCTTGAGGAGGAAGGCCGTGATGGCAACGCCCTGTGCCAGCAGCAGGAAGGCTGCCGCGTAGGCGGCAAAACGCACAGTGCGCGGCGCCGATGGGCTAACGAGAAGCGCCAGCGCGCGCAAACCCTCGCTTTCCGACAGCCGTCGCCAAAGACCGGCGCGGCGGACGGGCAGGCTGGCCAGCAAGCGATCGAGCGCCCCCGCCGAGGCCGTTGGCAACGCCTCATTGGCGATAATGGTCTCGTGCCGCTCTGCGCGGATGAGGTCCAGCTGGCGCTGGACGTCGGGGTGGTCGGAAAGATAGCGCTCCACGCGATCGCGATCGGTGGCATCAAGGGTGCCACTGACGTACCAGGGCAGGAGCATCTCGATCTCTTCGCGCTCGGAGAGCGTCGTCTCGTCCTCGCTCATGGCCAACCTCGGTCTACCCCCGCGGTCTTCAACAGCTCAGACATCCGCTTGCGCGCGTAAAACATGCGCGTCTTTACCGTGCTCTCGGGTATGCCCAGAATGCCGCTTACCTCGCCGATCGACATCTCGTGATAGTAAACAAGGTCAATGACCTCCCGGTGCTCGGGCGACAGGTTCTCAAGACAGCGGCGCAAGATTGCCGCCTTGTCGGTCTTCTGTAGCTCCACTTCCGGATTATCCTGGTTGTCGGCGATCTCGGCGGCTTCCTCCTCGTTCCAGCTCTCTTCCTTGCGCCGGCGCAAGGCGCTGACGGCACGATGATGCGCAATTGACAGGAGCCAGGTCGTCGCCCTGGCCTTGCCTTCGAAGCTGCCGGCGCTGCGCCAGACCTCCATAAAAACCTCATTGGTCAGCTCCTCGGCGATCGCCTCCTGGCGCACGAGGCGCAACAAAAAGCGAAACACCCGGGTTTGATGTCGCGCGTACAACCCACGCAGGGCCGCCTGATCCTGCGCGGCGATACGCCCGATGAGTTGCGCATCGTGCGCTCCTTCTATCATGGCGCCGCCACCAGGGTCGGCGTCTCGCACTCCTTTGGTCGCTCGGACATGCTCAAAGGTTCATGTGGTTTGCCGAAAATAACCTTGGCCGACCCTGCGCGTACCAATCCGCCTGTGTTCGACCGCTTAGGTTAGCACGGGCGGGCATGCTTGGGGGTGAGGGGTCCTCTTCCGCCTGAACGCCGCCCGAGGCGGCTCGCGGTCAAAATATTTCGCACGGCATTGAACCTTCTTCGGCGCCGCCGCGACTACCGGGCACACGGCTGGCATGACCCGGCCGACAGTCAACCCTAAGGAGTTAGCAGTCATGACCTCGTCCATGCTTCGCGTCTGCAAGACATCTGTCCTGATCCTCGGCGCCGCTGTGCTACTGACCGGTCCCCTGACCTCCATCGCGCTGGCGCATGGCCATCATCATCACCGCCATGGCGTGCGCATCCTGATCGGTGGCGGCCCAGGCTTTTACGGTTACGGCCGCTCCTGCTACTGGTTGAAGGTGCGCGCTCTCGAAACCGGAAGCCCGTACTGGTGGAAGCGCTACCGCTTCTGCATGTACGGTTGAGCGAGGACGGGCCGTTTGGCTCGATTTCGCATTCGCTCGCCGCCCCGTTGCCGCTCCTGCGTCGCGGCAGCGGGGCGCGCCAAAAACGGCGCAATATCAATGCCAATTGGAATTGGTACCGTGTCGTGCCCGGACCGAAAACACCAGCCGCAGGCGAGCGCCCGGGCGGCCCTTTGGCGACACGACAAGGCTCTCGACCGGCCGCCGCAAAACCCGCTCAGCACGCGGACGCCGACCAAGCACGACCCCGGCCGAGGGGTAGGGCGAGGCCGACACTGGTGCCCGCCAGTGGCCCGCTTTCGCGCTCGCCGGCTTTGGCCATGCCAGCGAGGGAGCACCAGCCCATCAGCAACCGGCCGCCAATCTCGCCCTGAGATCGCGTGCTACTGGCGTGTATTTTGACGAACCTTTGGACCACACACGTCCCTCTCCACCGCAGGAGGGAGAGTTCGGCCAGCCGGTCAGCCGAGAGCGTGACTGTGTCGCTACTGGTGTGCGTAGCAGATCCTGCTCACCACCAGCATGTGAGTGACTTCCGGAAGCCCGCCTCCTGTGCCTCTTCTTCCGAGCAGAACCAGCGCTGGTTGTGCTTTGTCCTCTGATAACTGCCGCAACCCTGCGTGTGATATATTCCGATATGGAAGGGCCAAGCACGATAGGCCAACTTGCCCTTGATTGGGCATCCCGGCGGCATACGAGGATCATCTGGAAAAAGCTTGTCACGGGCATCTGCGGGACACGCCATTCCCAACAGCGTTGCGGAACTCTTTCGCCAATAGCGGAAATCTTGCGGCGCCACAAAGCAGCCGTCCCAAAGCCCCGCGCGCAGGCCGCGCGCATCGACCGCATCGTCCTTGAACCGTCCTTTGGCGTAGGGTTCAAATGGAATCGCCCAACCATTCGTAACTAGCCAACGCTGCAGATCAATGTTCTCGACCGAGCATTGCCCGATGCGTCTGTTCTGACGCCGACTGTCTGGCCCTTTGTCGTCACATCGCATCACGCGATTGGCGATGAACCTCTGCAACTCTTCATACGCTTTGCGGCCACAGAGGTAGTCTTCGCCAGCTGAATTCAAGCAGCGCTGATCCCGCTCGGGCGCGTCAATTCCATCGAGGCGAAATCGCACACCATCGAGAGTGAGCGTATCCGCATCGTCGGCAGCGCGGGTTGTGCCGAGGGCGACCAGCAAGAACGCAATGCATAGGAACACTCGCATGGTTGAACACTCAACAACCGTCGTGGCCGCATTTGGTCACTCACTTGCAAACTAAGCCGTCCGATTCTTGAGATATGAGTTCTTTACCGCGATTTTGTCACCCTTGAAGGTGAAGACGTCGCAGCCGGTGACCTCGATCTTCTTGCCGTCGTGGGTTGTGGCCGTGAAGAGCCACTCTGACAAACCGCGATTGCCCGAGACGAAGTGCTCGGCGTTGCCGAAATGCACATCCGGAAACCGCCTGAACACGCCCGCGAAGCCTTCGCGCACCTGCTCACGACCAACGTAGCGCTTGCCGGCGGCTTCAGGTCCCGCGCTCGTCTCGAAGACGCAGTCCTCTGCCATGAAAGTCATGAGAAAGTCGACGTCGTGGCGATTCCAGCCGTCCGCGAACGCTTCCAGGTCTATGGTCACCGTCATCGCGTCCTCCATGCACCTGCCAAGGTCCGGTCCAGTAGCGCGTCAAGCGGGGTATCGTTGGTTCATTCGGAGTTCAACCCCTACAGTTGGCACGCTCGCAGTGTGCTAACGATTTTGTCCGTAAACGCTGGTCCTTGCGAGGGCGATGCCGCGGGGATTCCATTTCGGCGTTGCGACCGACGATCAGTCAGGCGCGCACCAATGACTTGTCATTTGCCCGTCCGGCCGCGATCCGGGCTTGAGCCGATTTTCAACGCCATGTCGCCTGCGATGTTGTGCACGAGTTCCTTTCGCGCAAACAGCCAGCATTCCTCACGTTTGACAAAAATGTCTAGGTATGTCCCGCCCATCACCGGTATGAGGCCGCCCGGAGATTCCCGGATCACCAGGTAGTCCGATCGCGCGCTGGCACGGTCTTCGCCGGCAAGCGTGACGATTATGTTTGTGATGTAGTGCTTGCGCTGCGGACCCTCGCCTGGTTTGGGAACGACGCTTGCCAGCAAGGTCTCGATTTGCGCGCGGCCGCACGCCCTGCCATAGGTCGTTGTCCATTCCCCATCGTCCGCAAAGAGCGAGGCCACCTCGCTGAAGTTGCAGGCATCAAGCGCGTGGCAGTACCGTGCCATGAGTTCGCGAATGGCGTCCTTCTCGTCAGCAGTACTGGTCATGCCGTTGCTCCGTGTGAGATACGCAGCCCCGCATGTCTATGCAGTCTCAGGTTTCGCAAGAAAAGTCGTTAGGCATTAAGCAACGGCTATTACGATCCCAGGGCTCGCAGCGTGGCCCCTATCGCGGGATCCCGACAAGGAGACGGATCTGCGCACGATGCACCACCTAGGGCATCGAGATCCCAAGCCCACGGCCTATTACACCCACGTTGCTGGATGTCGATTCGCGGGCTTATGGCGACAGGCTAGCTGGCTTCCCTTGCTCATCGTTCGATCCCACAACCCCTCTATGGCTGGTGTCCCTGTCCCTCCCCCGTCGGTCTCTCCCCTCTCAGTTCTCGGGAATTTTTGTCTAAGGCGGCTAGCAAGCCCTCTAGTTCCTCCGTTGATAACTCGTGCTCTAACGCCTCAAACTCCAATAGTATCTGGAGGATACGCATCCTGACGTAAAGATCCTTATCCTCTCTGGTCATTATCAGCTCCCTGAACTTCGCAGCAAATTCTCCGCGTTTAGGGTCCGAGTCTCTCGACATCCTCTTGGGGTCTACGCGCCCAATCCCAAGCCTGGAACTAACACTGCACAAGGACACACTTGTCCTTCGGGCGACCAAAGGCTCTGCAGTTAGAGTCTAGGGTCCCTGTTCTCCCTTTCTTCCTCGGCTAGTCTCTCTATGTCCTGGTTCAGCCGATCGAGATGTGCCCGTAGGCCCTCGAGGTCACTTGGCGTTTCAAGATCCATCTCTATCTCTAGCGCATCTATCTCCCTCAAGAGCCTCAGGGTTCGTATTCTCAGGTCCCCATCCACTTCCTCTCTCGTCATGCACGGTCCCTCCAAATCTCTTTGCGACATTTTCATGGGCCAATTCGTGCCGAGCGGCACCCCCTATCCCCCCTTTATCCCCCACTGGTCGGTTTCATATGCAAGGACATTTGCCGTTATCGCGAAAGGCTGATGACAGGCCGGCCCAGGCCACTCCGCGGTCACAAAAGCCAACGTGGCGCGAAGGGCGCTTTTTGCTCTCGATTTGCTGCTTGACGTCCCGGCGTCGATGTTTGCCGGCTGCGGCTAGCGCGATGCGCAGGGCCTTGTGCAGACCCTCGACGAGCCGCATGGCTGGAAAGGCGCCAACCCCGAAGCGCGCGAGCATGGCTGGCCTGGTCGAGTTCGAGGCCGGCCTCGGCCAGATCCCGCGGCGTCAAGCTCGCCCGCGCCCAGCGCACAGGTGACGCGGCCAGTTTGTGCCTGATACGGTCGTGTTCCCAGGAGGCGCTGCCCATGAACCCAAAATCATCCCCAGGCTACGATCCCCGCACCTTCAAGGCACTCAGCTTCCATGGTGCGGCCTCCCGCTTTCGGGACGGCACCGACAGTCCCCGCTCCTATCTTGAGCGATGCATCGAGACCATCAAAGAGCGCGAGCCGATCGTCAAAGCCTTCGTTGCCTTGAATGAGACTGGCGCCCGCGCGGCCGCTGACGAAAGTACGGCGCGCTGGAAGGGTGGGCGCCCCCTCTCTGCCATTGACGGCATGCCGATCGGCATCAAGGACCTGCTCGAAACCAAGGATATGCCCACGCAGATGGGCTGCGAGGCTTTTCGCGGCAATTTCCCGATACGCGACAATGCGGCCGTGTGGGCGCTGCGCGAAGCCGGCGCGATCATTCTCGGTAAGACCACCACCGCGGAACTTGGTGGATCTCATCCGCCAGCGACAACCAATCCCTTCGACCCCGCGCGTACCGCCGGAGGATCGTCCTCGGGCTCAGCCGCTGCGGTCGGCGCGCGCATGATCCCCGCGGCCATCGGCACCCAAGTTGGTGGCTCGATCATTCGCCCGGCTGCATTCTGCGGCAATGTCGCGCTGAAACCCACCCAGGGTGGCATCAACCGCGGCGAACGGCAGGCCACCAGTATGAGCACGCATGGCGTGCACGCGGGCTGCATCGAGGACATGTGGCAGGTCGCGATCGAGATCGCCGAACGCGCCGGCGGCGACCGCGGGTGCATGGGCCTGTTCGGCCCGCGCCAACCGCCCGCCGCGCACAAGCCAGGGCGGCTGATCGTGCTGGAGACGGCAGGGTGGGGCCAGCTAGATGCTCGCAGCAAGTCCACGTTCGAGACACTGCTCGACAGCATCCAGCGCGCCGGCATTCAGCTACTCCGGCGTGCCGACAATCCGCTTGTCGAGAAGCTGGAGCGCACAATCGCCGAGGCCGCTTCCATCTGCAATGCCATCACCGGCTGGGAGAACCGCTGGTATCAGCGCAATCTCGTCAACGAAAGCCCTGGCGGCGTCAGCGAGCGTGCCAAGACTGCCCTCGCCAAAGCCGAGGCAATGACGGTCGGCGACTACCGCGCTGCTCTTATCGACCGGCAGGCGGCACAGGCATGCTACTCGGCTGTTGCACCCCTGGCGGACGCGGTCATCACGCTCTCCAGCCCCGGCCCTGCACCACTCTGGGCGGGCGATCAAGCGGGGAAACCTCTCTCGCTCCGCCCGACCGGCGATCCCGTGTTCAACTTTCCAAGTTCCATGCTGTTCGCGCCCTCTGTCACGATGCCGCTCATGGCAGTGCAGGACATGCCGCTCGGCGCGCAGGTAATGGGCCAATCGCACGAGGATGCGAGGATGACCGCCGTGGCGCGGTGGATCATGGGGAACCTCGCGCCTGTGATCACTGCATAGCTGCCGATCCGATGCCCAAATTGAAAGAACTGCGCACCCGTTCGGACGACAGGGGTCGAGACTAATCGCCTCTTCCACTCGATCGATACCGGTCTCCGTTTGGCCCGTGCAGGACGGAGATGGCCTTCATGGAGCAGGACTTCTGGGTCATTGGGATTATCAGCTCGGGCGCGCCCCGCATTCCTCAATGGCTTGTCCATACTGCCGGCGGTGGCAGCGGCCGCCGCCAAGGCGCGGGGCCCCCTGCGACGGTCCGGTGCACTGGCGAGGGGCCCTCTCCTCGAGCCTCCGACCCGGCCACGGCGCTCGCGTGCGCCAAGTCTCAAGCACTAGTTCCCTTTGCACTGAGCTCAGGCCCGCCAAGTCCGTTGAGTTGGCGTGCACCAGCGGGATTAGTGCATAATCTTTCGGGGTGGCGCCGCTTGAGGCATTCCGACCCGATGGAGAGGTAGTAATGGCAAAAATTGTTCTGGTGCCGCCATCCGCGGACGCAGGCACGATCGCGCGCGACTTGGCCCCGCGCGGTTTTGAGCTGGCGTTGCTTTCGCACACGGCCCCGGAGTTCGAGGCGGCGCTCGCTGGCATGGACTACATGGTTTGCTATCCCAACGTCGCGATGCCCGATGCCTTCTATCGCGCTGCGCCGCGGCTCAAGCTCGTGCAGTTGCTGAGCGCAGGCTACGACAACGTCGATCTGGAAGCGGCGCGGCGCGCCAAGGTGCCGGTCTGCAACAATGGCGGTGCCAACGCCATCTCGGTCGCCGAGCATAGCCTGATGCTGATGCTGGCCGTGGCGCGCAAAGTGGTTTGGCAACATGGCAACGTGGCAGCCGGGCGTTGGCGGGGGAACGGGCCGGCACCGCGAATGTATGAGCTTTACGGCAAGACACTGGGCATCGTCGGCCTCGGTACCATCGGCAAAAAGACGGCGCGGCTGGCCCAGGCGTTCGGCATGAAGGTAGAGTACTACGACATCCGACGCCTGAGCGAGGAGGCGGAGGACGCGCTCGGCGTGCGCTTCCGCCTGCTGCGCGAATTGCTTAAGACTTCGGACGTCGTTTCGCTACATGTGCCGCTCAACGCCTCCACCCGCGGTATGATCGGGGCAGAGGAATTGGCACTGATGCAGCCGCTGGCGATCCTCATCAACACGGCGCGCGGGCCCGTGGTCGACGAAGAAGCCCTGTATGCGACGCTGAGCGCCGGCCGGCTGTTTGGCGCCGGGCTCGATGTCTTTGCGCAAGAACCCCCGCCGTCGCAGCATCCACTGCTGAAACTCGACAATGTCGTTCTCACCGCACACTTTGCCGGACCAACTTGGGACAATCATGTCGCGCGCTTTCGCAACGCGTTTGACAATGTTGAGCGCGTTGCGCGCGGTGAAGCTCCTCTCTGGCTTGTGCCCGAGCTCGCCGGCTGAACTCGATTGGGCGGGCGGAATTCGCCGCCTTTAACGGCCGCCGGCGCCTTGCGCCGAATGAGGAATCATCCCGAGGACAACAAGCATGGGCTGGCAGGAAGAACTCGACGAGCTCAGGGCGCGCGAGCTGATGGCGCGTGAAATGGGTGGAACCGACAAAGTGCGTCGTCAGCATGAAGGCGGGCGGCTCACCGTGCGCGAGCGCATCGAGGCGTTGGTAGACGCCGACAGCTTCCACGAGATCGGAGCCATTGCTGGCAAAGGCGAGTATGACCCGGATGGGCGCTTGAGGCGGCTCACGCCCTCGAACTGTGTGATGGGCCGCGCCCGCATCGAGGGCCGTCCCATCGTGGTCGTCGGCGACGATTTCACGGTGCGGGGCGGCTCGGCCGATGCGACCATCCCGACCAAGCCCATCTTGGCCGAGCGCATGGCGGGGCAGTTGCGGCTGCCGATCGTGCGCATTATCGAGGGCTCGGGTGGTGGCGGCTCGGTTAAGACGATCGAAACCTCGGGCCGGGCCAACCTGCCGGGCGGGCTCGGGCAGTCAAGCATCGGCTTCCAACTGCTTGCCGAGACCTTAGCCGCCGTTCCCGTGGTGGCGTTGGGTTTGGGCTCGGTGGCAGGTCTCGGCGCCGCGCGGCTCGCCGCCAGCCACTATTCGGTGATGACGAAGGGGACGTCGGCGATGTTCGTGGCCGGACCGCCGGTGGTGGCGCGCGCGGGCCAGCAACTCGATAAGCAGACCCTCGGGGGCTGGGAGGTGCAGTGTCGCGCCGGCGCCGTGGACCACGCGGTGGAAACCGAACAGGAGGCGTTTCAATGCGCCCGTCGCTTCCTGTCCTATCTGCCCTCGTCAGTATATGGGGTCTCCGAGCGCGGCGCGCGTGGCGATCCACCCGACCGGCGCGAGGACATGCTTTTCAGCGTGGTCCCGCGCGACCGGCGCAAGGTTTACCGCATGCGCCCGATCATCGAGGCGGTCGTCGATCGCGGCTCCTTGTTTGAGGTCGGCAGCATGTTCGGGCGCTCGATCATAACCGCGCTGGCACGGCTTGACGGCGTGCCGGTGGCGGTGCTGGCGAGCGATCCCTATCACTACGGGGGGGCCTGGACGGCGGAGGCATGCCAGAAGCTCGTACGGTTTGTGGACATGGCCGAGACCTTTCATTTGCCGATTGTGTACTTGGCCGACTGTCCAGGCTTTCTGATCGGGCTCGATGCGGAGCGCAGCGCCACGATACGACATGGCGTGCGCGCCATGGCAGCCATCAACCAGTCAAGCGTGCCATGGTGCACGATCATCGTGCGCAATGCCTTCGGCGTGGCCGGGGCGGCGAACGTGCCGGCGGGGCGGTTCGCCTTGCGCTACGCCTGGCTATCGGGCTGGTGGGGTTCGCTTCCGCTCGAGGGTGGCATCGAAGCCGCCTACCGCGCCGAAATCGACGCGGCGCCCGACCCCAAGGCCAAGCTCGTCGAAATCGAAACGCGCCTCAACCAATTGCGCTCGCCTTTCCGCACCGCCGAAGCCTTCTGGGTCGAGCAAATCATCGACCCGCGCGATACCCGCAAGCTTTTATGCGAGTTTGCCAATCTTGCCGAGCCATTGCGCACGCCGGGACCTCGCGCGTTCGCAATGCGCCCCTAGCCGCATGGGCTTGCGTTCGCGCCGCGCCCGGCTATCGTGCGATGCGCTGGAGGCCCTTGTGCTCGGAGGGTTCAAGGCTGCGATCGGGAGGCGAACATGGCCGTTACGGTGAAGTTTTTGACCCCCACCGTCGGGGCCGAGATCTCCGGAGTGGATCTTGCACGCTTGACCCATGGAGAGTTCCAGCAAATTGCCGAAGTCTGGCACCAGCGCTCCGCCCTGCTGTTTCGCGGGCAGCGCATTAACGATGATGACCTCATCAGCTTCAGCCGCAGGTTTGGCGAGCTCGACCCCCCGCCGAACCAGGAACGCGGTCGCCTCAGTCCGCCCGGGTATCCCGATATCTACGTCGTCTCCAACGTGCTCGATGTCGGCGCTCAGCCGATCGGGGCGCTCGGGGCCGGCGAGGCGGTATGGCATACGGACATGAGCTACCTGGAGCTGCCACCCGACGCCTCGATGCTCTACGCCCTGGAAATCCCTGCTCACGGCGGCGACACCTGGATCTGCGGCATGGAAGCCGCTTGGGCCGCCCTGCCCGAAACTATGCAGCAACGCGTGCGGGGTCGCCGCATCAAGCACGATGGCACCTACAACAGTGGCGGCTTTCTGCGCCAGGGGGTGACACCCACGGATGATCCGCACAAGGCGCCTGGTGCCTGGCACCCGGCGGTGTGCCGGCACCCGATAACGGGGAAGCCCAGCCTCTACCTGGGGCGGCGACGCAACTCCTATGTCGAGGGACTGAGCACGGCGGCCTCGGAGGCGCTGCTCGACGCTCTGTGGGCGCATATCGACCGGCCCGATCTGCGCTATGAACACAAATGGCGCATCGGCGATCTCCTGTTGTGGGACAATCGCTCCACCATGCACCGTCGCGATCCCTTTGATCAGACGGCGCGACGTGTCATGCACCGGACCCAAATCAAAGGCGCGCATCCGCCCCAGCCCTACCTGGCGGCTGCCTGAGCCGGCGGTGGAGCCTTGTCCTGTGCGCCAGCGTTGAGCGTGCCGAGCCCATCCTCAGCAGACGCGCGCCGGGCCTGACGGCGTCGCCTCTTCGCCCTGCGCCTCCGGGAAAAGGATCTTGAGGCCTTCGGGCGAGGCCCGGCCAACGCCGCGTTCCGTGATCAGCCCCGTGATCAGGCGCGCCGGGGTGACGTCAAAGGCATCGTTGCGCGCGGGGCTCCCGGCCGCGGCGATTTCGACGGGCAGCACCTGTCCATCCGCCGTGCGACCGGTCATGCTGAGCACTTCCTCAGGGCCGCGTTGCTCGATCGGGATCTCGGCGCCAGCGCTGAGCGTCCAGTCGATGGTCGAACGAGGCACTGCCACATAGAAGGGCACGTTGTTGTCCTTGGCCGCCAAGGCCTTGAGATAAGTGCCAATCTTGTTGGCAGCATCGCCATTACTGGCCAGGCGATCGGCGCCGACAAGGCAAAGGTCGACGAGGCCCTGCTGCATGAGATGCCCGCCGGCATTGTCAACGATGATCGTGTGCGGCACGCCGTGCGCACCAAGCTCATAGGCCGAGAGCGAGGCCCCCTGATTGCGGGGTCGTGTCTCGTCCACCCATACGTGCAGGCCTACGCCGGCGTCCCAGCTCTCATAAACCGGCGCAAGCGCCGTACCCCGATCCACGCAGGCGAGCCAGCCGGCATTGCAATGCGTAAGAATATTTACGCGTTCGCCCGGCGGCTTGCGAGCCGCGATCTCCTGGATGAGCCGGGCACCGTTGCGCCCGATTTGCCGGTTCGTCTCCACGTCCTCGTCGCAGATTTCTGCGGCGCGGCGGTAGGCTGCTGTCGCCCGGCGATCCGGCGGCAGGTTGCGCACGGCTGCACGCATCTCTTCCAGCGCCCATCGCAGATTGACCGCGGTTGGGCGCTGCTCGGCGAGCAACGCGATGGCGCGAGCAAGCGCATCCTCAGAGCTGTCCTGCCGCAAGGCCAGGCAAACGCCATAGGCCGCCGTGGCGCCGATCAGGGGAGCGCCGCGCACTTGCATGGTTTTGATGGCGCGTGCTGCGTCCTCAAGGGTGCGCAGCGTGACGATATATAACGCGTGCGGCAACTTCGTCTGATCGATGATATCGACCGACCAGCCGTCCGCGGCGAGCCAGATTGTGCGATAGGCCTTGCCGGCAATGTTCATGCGCGAGCGCCTCCATCAGCCTGCCTGGGGATGATCCGTGCTGGCCCCAGGGATATGCCAGCTGCACGCGAGCGCTATATGGCGTGTCAGGCGCAATCCGCAACATCCTCGTTGCGCGCGGCGCTGCCACTGGCGCTGGTTGGCTGCGCGCGCGCCCTCCGCGCGTTGTCGGGGCCAGGATCTGACGGGGCCACTTGCGCCCGGGGCTGGAGGCTGCGGGCCCGTAATTTACTAACACCCGCGCCTTCTCTAATGCCCGGCGAAAGCCATGAGTGCATGAAATTTGATGCCGAGCGCGGCAAGCCGCTGCGCCCCGCCGAGCTCCGGCAAGTCAATGATGAAGGTCGCTCCGACAATTTCACCGCCGGAACGCTTCACGAGCTTGGCCGCCGCCTCAGCCGTACCTCCCGTGGCGATCAGGTCGTCCACGATCAGAATGCGTTCACCCGGATCGATGGCATCCTCGTGCATTTCGATAATGTCGACGCCATATTCCAACGTGTATTCCTGGCCGATCGTCTTCCAGGGCAGCTTGCCCTGCTTGCGAAACGGCACGAAACCACAACCGAGCCGGTCGGCGATGGCTCCGCCTAGAATAAAGCCGCGGGCCTCGATGCCGGCCACGCCTTGTACGCCGGCATCGACAAAGGGCGCCGCCATCTGTTCGATGGCGGCCTTAAATCCTTGTGGGTCGCCCAACAGGGTGGTGACGTCGCGGAACATCACGCCCTTCTTGGGGTAGTCGGGTATGGTGCGGATCAGGCTCTTCAGGTCTGGCACGACTTGGGCTCCGTTCAGATTCTGGCGGTCATAGCAACCCGTCATTGCCAGGAAAACCGCGCCCCCACCAAGCGCAATTCGCGGCTTTCGAGCGCGGCGGACCACGCTTAGACTGGCGCCTGACCACAGCGGAGCCAAGGACCCCATGAAGATCAAGCTGCACCATGTGAACTTCTGCTCGACCAATGTGCCGGCGCTCGATGCCTTCTACCGTGACGTGCTCGATCTTCAACCGGAGCCTTCACTAGAGACGGCGCGCATTCGCAATAGCGACGGCTATCCCGGCCAGGTTGCCTTTCGCACCGACGGTACGACGCAGTTTCACTTGGCGGAGAAGGATTTAGGTATCGGCTTCCGCACCGGGCAGGCGATCAATCCGGTGGAGCGAGGGCATATCGCCTTCCGCACGGACGATATCGAGGCGTTCAAAAAGCGCTTGCAAGAAAAGGGTATTCCCTTCTCTGATTATGGCGCCTGGGCCATGCGGGGGTGGGAGCAGATCTTTTTCCACGACCCCGATGGCAACGTCATCGAAGTGCACCAGGTCAAGGAGTAATCGAGGGGCGGGCAGCGCACGGGTCCTCCAGAGGGCGGCCTCGTGCGCCCCATCCGCTGCGCCTGCAGACTAGCTTCGCTCACACCGCGCTTCTGATCAGCTCTGCCGCCTTTTCGCCCACCATGATCGCAGGAGCGTTGGTGTTGCCCGAGGGCATGGTGGGAAAGATCGAGGCGTCGGCGATGCGCAGGCCCTCGAGCCCGATAACCTTCAGCCGCTCGTCGACCACCGCGTTGGGTTCGCGCCCCATGCGGCAGGTGCCGATCGGATGATAGGCGGTCTGGGCGTTGTGGCGGATCCAGCTCAGGATCTGGGCGTCCGTCTCGATCTCCCGGCCCGGCGAATACTCCTCGCCGCGCAGCGTATCCATCGGTTCGGCCCCGACGATGCGTCGGATCATGCGGAAGCCCTCCACCATGGTGCGCTGGTCGATGGGGTCGGCGAGAAAATTGAAGCGGATCGCTGGCTGCTGGTCCGGATCGGCCGAGCGGATGTGAATGGAGCCCAGGCTTTCCGGGCGCAGCTGATAGACCGATACTGTCATGGACGGGAAGTCCTGCAGCTTGCGCTGCTTTGGATCCTTGATGGCGTAGGGCACTAAGTGCATCTGCACGTCAGGCGTGGCCAGTTCGGGGCGCGTCTTGAGAAAAGCCAGCAGCGGCGCCGATGGCAGGCTGAAAAACCCACCGCGCGTCGTCAGATAGCGCAGGACCTCGTTGGCCGCGCGCACGCCGCGAGCCTTGTGATTGTAGGAGACGCGGCGGTCACTCACCCGCCAGACGATGCGGGCGTTGAGGTGATCACGGAAGTTTTCGCCCACGGCCGGCAGGGGGTGCTTCACTTCGATGCCGTGAGCCTTCAGGAGCTCAGGCCTGCCGATACCCGATAGTTCCAAAAGCTGCGGGGTGGCGACCGCGCCGGCACACAAGATCACCTCGCGGCGGGCCCTTACCTCCACGATCTTGCCGTGCCTCAGATAGCTGATGCCGACGCACCGCCTGCCCTCGAGGCACACGCGCCGTGTTGGGGCTTCGGTTACGATGTGCAGGTTTGGCCGTTTCATCGCCGGCTTAAGGTAGCAGTGGGCCACACTCATGCGCTGCCCGCGCCAAATGCTGGCCTGCGTCTTGGCGACCCCCTCCTGATCTTCCCCGTTGTAGTCGGGATTGAGCTTATAGCCGGCGGCGACCGCGGCCTTGAACAGCGCGTCATAGAGCGGGTTGTCATCGGGTACTTCCGATACGCTCAGAGGACCGCCGACGCCGCGCCCATTCGCGGCGCCCTTTTCGTAGTTCTCGATGCGACGAAAAAGGGGCGCCACGTCCTGCCAGCTCCAGCCGCGCGCGCCCATCTGCGCCCAGGTGTCATAATCGAGGGACTGGCCGCGAACCCACACCAGCCCGTTGATCGCGCTGGAGCCGCCTAATAGTTTCCCGCGCGGAACGGGAATTGTTCGGTTTGCCGTGTTCGCTTCGGGCTCGGAGGCATAAAGCCAGTTAGCCCGGGGATTATTGATCAACAGCCCGAAACTGATGGGAAAGCGCGCATAGGGGTGGGTGGCGCGGCCGGCTTCGACGAGCAGCACACGCTGGCCGCTATGTTCACTCAAGCGCGCCGCCAGAGTCGCGCCGGCGGAGCCGGCCCCAACCACGACGTAGTCATAGTCTTGCATCGATCTTTCTCCCCACGCTGCGCTGGGCCCCCTTCTATATGTCCTGCTCCGGCCTGGCCATTGCGGCGCGTCCTATGCCGCGCGTGGTGGCACCCGGTCAAATCCGCAAACAGGAGGCCTGCTTCGGCAAGCTGGGCCTGCCCCCCGCCTGTCGCGCCTCGCTCAACCGACCTCGGCGGGCAGGGAGAGAAAACCGCGAAAGCGCGCACGCCCGCCGCGGATCGGCGCCGCCAGCAGGTGATAACTTGGGAACCGAGCCAGCAAGCGGCCAATGGCAATGCGTCCCTCGAGGCGCGCGATGTTGAGACCGGCGCAGACGTGGGCACCCGAGCCAAACGCCAAGTGCCGGTTTGGCTCGCGCGTAATATCGAAAAGATCGGGATTTGCGAACTCGCTGGGGTCGCGGTTGGCGGCGCCGATCCCGATGGTGAGGAACGTGCCGGCCGGCACGCTCACCCCGCCGATGTCGGTTGGCGCCGTTGTCACGCGGTTGCCGAGCTGATTGGAGCTTTCGAAGCGCAAAATTTCTTCCACCGCCGGCCGGATCAGCGCCGGGTCGGCGATCAGCCGGGCCTTGGCATCTGGCCACTCCAGCAGGAGGTAGAGGCCGTTGCCGATCAGATTGGTGGTCGTTTCGTGGCCGGCATTGAGGATGAAAATGATGTTGTGCAGCAGCTCAAGTTCGGAAAGCATCTCGCCACCCCGCTCCCCCTGGATCAGCCGCGTTAAAACATCATGCTCCGGGTCGCCGAGCTTGCCCCGGCGCTTGGCGACGAGACCTTTCAGGTACTCAAGGAAGTCACGCACGGCGCGCTCGCCGCGCTCTTGCTGCTCGGGTGTCAAGGTGGGTTCCAGGGCACCAAGGATGGCCAGCGACCACGCGCGCAGTGGGCCGCGCTCCTCCCTTGGTACGTCCAGGAGATTGCCGATCACCTCCACCGGCACCGCGGCGGCGAAGTCGCCAATGAGATCGCCTCCGCCGCACTGGTCCAGACGATCGAGCAAACTATCGACCAGCTCGATCACCGGGGATTCGAGCGCGGCGATGGCACGCGGTGTGAAGGCGCCGGCGATGATCCTGCGTACGCGCGTATGCAGGGGCGGATCATTGAAGACGAGGCTGGTGGTGTGATGCTGGTAGAGCAGGCTGTCGCCATATTTGGGTCTGAACTCGCGCTTTTTGTCGGATGAAAACAGGGTGACGTCTTTGTAGACGGCAGCGCAGTCGGCATAGCGCGTCAAGAAATAGCCACCGTCGGGCAGAGGGTGGATTGGCGCGTGCTCGCGCAGTGCATGATAGTAGGGGTAAGGATTGATGAAATAGTCCGCGGGCAGTCGCCGCAAATCGAAGGCCAATGCTGCCGCGCGGGCGGCGCGGGCATTGGCAAACCGAGCCGGTTGGGGTGTGGGCAGGCGCGGCTCGGTTGGCGGGCTCATGGCACTTAAAACATCCTCGCAAAATTTCCCCTGTCGCAAGCCTCAAGCTGCCAGCGTCCTGTGGCAGCGGTAGCCGTCGTCAGCCTAACGGCCCCGCCGGCGGGCAAGCAAGCGCTCGCTTCGGCCAGGACGCATACGCCGCCAATGCGCAGGTGTTCGACGTCGCAGTCAGGATCGAAGCAGGGACGCTGAGTTTGCCGCTGACGCTCAGCCGCAGCGCGACAACGGTGTGAAGGCGCTGGAGCGCATGCGGGAGTTGAGCGCTCGCGCGGACGCGAGAGTAGGCCGTTGCTTTGCCGGTACCAGCGGCCGGGCGCACGGATTTGCAGGTGCCGTGCGCATGATCCTGCGCTGCCGTTGCCGAAGCGCAGGGTCGCGCTGATCGAGGGCGTCACTTGGACTTCAGGCGCTTAGCACTTTGCCGGGGTTCATGATGCCTTGCGGATCAAAAGCCTGCTTGAGGGCCCGCATCAGCGCAAGTTCCGTTGAGCCTTTGTAATGCTCAAGCTCGTCGAGGCGCGCGCGGCCGATGCCGTGCTCGGCGCTGATCGAACCGCCGAGATCGGCAATGATGTCGTGCACCATGCGGTTGATATTGCCGCGCTCGGCGCGATAACGCGCGCCATCCCAGTGCGCAGGACGCACCAAATTGTAGTGCATGTTGCCATCGCCAACATGCCCGAAGGCGCAGGGGCGGATGCCGGGATAAGCCTGGTTGAGCGCCGCATCGGCGCGGCGGAGGAACTCGGCGATGCGCGACACCGGTACCGAGACATCGTGCGCGATCGTGCCCCCGGCGGCCACCTGTGCTTCCACCAGGCTCTCGCGTATTTTCCACAGCTTGGCCGCTTGCGTCCCGGATGCCGCGATCAGCGCGTCGCGCACGAGGCCCGCCTCGCTGGCCTCGGCCAGCGCGTCGCTTAGGGGGCCGAGCAGCGAGCCCGGGGCTCCCTGGCTCGTCACATTGAGGAGCACGTACCAGGGATGGCGCTCGCGCATCGGATCTTCGTGGCCGGGCACACCTGCCAGCAGGAAGTCGATGATTGGACGACCGATAAGCTCGAAGGCGGAGATGGTATCGCCCACGCGCGCGAGCATGTGCCCGAGCAGGCCCACAGCGGCGTCCGGGTCGTTGACGGCGAGGAAGGCCGTCTCGCTGGCGGTTGGCTTTGGAAACAGCCGGAGAACTGCGGCAGTGATGATCCCCAGTGTGCCCTCTGCGCCAATGAAGATCTGCTTCATATCGTAACCGGAATTGTCCTTACGCAAGCCGCGCAGCCCGTCCCAGATCTGACCGTCCGGCAGCACCACTTCAAGGCCCATCACCAGGGCGCGCATATTGCCATAGCGGAGAACTTGAATGCCGCCGGCATTGGTCGAAATGTTGCCGCCGATCTGGCAGGAGCCTTCGGCCCCGAGACTTAACGGAAAAAACCGATCCGCTAGGTCCGCCGCCGTCTGTACCTGCTTGAGAACGACGCCGGCCTCGACCGTGATCGTGTCATTTAGGGGATCGACGGCCCGGATGCGATCCATGCGCGACATTGACACGATCAACTCACTCATGTCGCCATGCGGCTGACCCGCGCCCGTGAGCCCCGTGTTGCCACCTTGAGCTATGACGGCGACCCCCGCGCTCGCGCAGACGCGCACGATCTCGGCAACTTGCTCCCGTGTGCGTGGTCTGAGGACGAGTGGGACCTTGCCAATCCAGTTGTCGCGCCAGCTTCTGCAATAGGGCTCGATATCGCTCGGATCCTCGACAAATCCCGCCGGCCCCGCCGCCGCTTTCACACGCGCAATCACGTCCGGCGGTACGGGGCCCGAGAGCCGACGGGATGGCATTATCACAGCGTGTCTCCCTTTTGCCCGCCATCATGCTGGTGGTGATGGCCGAGATGCTTTCCACCTCCGCAGGCAACCTCTTTCTCTCCGCCATCATGCCAGGCTTCCTGCTATCTGGACTATACTTGGTCTACATCATAGTGGTGGCGATCTTTAAACCTGGCGCGGCACCTAAGCTGCCGCCCGATTACGGGCCGCAGACCGCGCGCGAGTTTTGGACGGCGCTGTGGCGTGGCTTGTTTCCGATGACCGCGTTGTTGGTCGTCGTGCTCGGATCGATCTTTGCCGGCTGGGCTACGCCGACCGAGAGTGGTGCCGTCGGGGTGTTGGGCTCGATGTTCATTGCCGCGCTGAACAAGCGCCTGACCATCAAAATGTTGAACGGTGCGATCTTCGATTCGTGCCGCGCCAACGGTTTGGTGTTCATGATCTTTTTGGGGGCAACGGGATTCTCCTACGTGTTTCGGGTACTGGGCGGCGACGACGCCATGCTATCAACGCTTACCTATTTCGGCATCGATACGAAATGGGAGATGCTGACCTTTGTCATGGTTCTCATTTTCCTCCTGGGGTTCCCCTTCGAGTGGATCGAGATCTGTCTCATTGTCCTGCCGGTGTTTGGCCCCATTCTCGCCAAGTATGACTTCACGGACCACTTGGGTAACAACGACGCCCTGATGACCTGGTTCGGCACACTGGTCGCTGTCAACCTGCAGACGGCATTCATGACGCCGCCGTTCGGAGCAACCTTGTTCTACATGAAGGGAACAGCGCCGCCGGGGGTGACCATGAGCGACGTATTCAAGGCGATGTATCCCTTTGTCGCTCTGCAGGTCTTAGGTCTGCTGTTGTGCATCTACTATCCCGGTATAAGCTTGTGGCTGCCGCGGCTCGCTGGCTTCCTGGATTAGTGCCTTGCTGGGAGCCAATCATCCCTGGCGCAGTGGTGCTGGGGCGAGCAGATCGAGCTTGAGCCGTCACTGCGCATCGGTGACGAGCCAGCGCCGCAGCTCGGTTTTCAGGACTTTGCCATAGTTGTTCTTCGGCAGGGCGTCCACGAACCGGTAGTCGCGCGGGCGCTTGAAGCGCGCGATGTTGTCGAGGCAAAGCCGATCGAGGGCGTGTTCGGCGACCTCGGCGCCCGGCCGGCGCACCACGAAAGCAATGACTTCTTCACCCCAATCGGCGTGCGGCCGCCCCACGACGGCGGCTTCCAGCACGCCCGTGTGTTGGATCAGGACCTCCTCGATCTCGCGTGGATAGATGTTGGTGCCACCAGATATGATCATATCCTTTGAGCGGTCCTTCAGTGTCAGAAAGCCATCGCCGTCAAGCGCGCCGAGATCGCCCGTCCACAGCCAACCTTCGCGCAGCGTCCGGTGCGTGGCTGCGGCATCGTTCCAGTAGCCTTGCATCACGCACTCACTTGCGGTGATGATCTCGCCCACCTCGCCTGCCGGCAGATCAACCCCAGCTTCGTCGACGACACGTACCGCCACGCCCGTGCGCGCGACCCCGGCGCTGCCCAAATGCTCCTCGAAGCGCGCATCGGTATTATTCGCGTGCATGCTTTGGTCGAGGCCGGTGATCGTCATCGGGCTCTCGCCCTGGCCATAGAGCTGATAGAGCTTGGGTCCAAACAGGGCAATGGCGCGTTTCAGGTCCGACACGTACATCGGCGCGCCGCCATAGATCAGCGTCTTGAGCCCGCGCGTATCGCCGCTGCCCGCCCGGGGGTGATTGATGAGACGCGACACCATGGTCGGGGCCGCAAACATGCTGACGTTGGCATAGCGCTGAAAGGCGTTGAGGACCCGCTCCGGGTCGAACGAGCCTTCCAGGATCACGTTGTTGGAGCCGCGCGCAATATGGGCCAGAGCGTAGAGGCCGGAACCGTGCGTGAGGGGTGCGGCGTGGAGGATGCAATCCTGAGGGCCGAGCGCATCAATGTCGGCGTAGTAGCAGTGACAACTGAAGAGGAGGTTGCGGTGGGTCAATATGGCGCCCTTCGGGCGCCCCGTCGTGCCGCTGGTGTAGAACAGCCAGGCCTCGCCGCCTGGCGGCACGGGCGAACCGCCGACCGCTGGGCCCTCGATGAGATGCGCCCAATCCTTACTGCCGGTGGCAAGGATGGGCGGTAGCGGGCTCCCCCCCGACACGTCGGGCGCGGAGAGCGCCGCGGCGATCTCGAGGCTGGCGCAACAAAGCCCGACGTTCGCATGGCCGAGTATCCAGGCCATTTCGCGGGCGTGCAGCTTGCTGTTAAGCGGGACCGCCACCAGCCCAGCTCGCCAGACGCCATAAAGCAAAGGCAGAAATTCCCAACAGTTTTGCATCGCCAGGGCAACCCGCGTTCCCCGGCGCAAACCATGGCGACCGAGCAAGGCACCGGCGATGCGGCGAACCTGGGCCTCCAATTCGGCATAGCTCAATGCGCCGCCGTCCCAGGTCAGGGCGGGACGGTGGCCGGCGTAGCCCGCAATGTTTTTGAGGGTAAGAGCGAGGTTCATCGGCAGCGACCGCGGTTTCGGATCCGGCGAGCTTGCCATCCGCATGAGGCGGCAACGCCGCTCCGGGCGCGCCGCCTCCCGCAGCGCAGCGATGATGCACCATCAAGCTCACGGCCGAAAAAGTGCGAGCAAACTTCGCCTTTTTTCACGTTTTGCTCACGCCTTGATAGCAATTGGTCACTGTTCATCACGCATCCGTGAGACGCTCTTTCGCAGCGCAAAAAGAGCGCCATATCGCGTTCGTGCGGGCAGCCTCGAGCGCTTGCATGAACGTCAAGATTGAGGCTGCAGGCTCAAGACTGAGACTGAAGAGAACTGAAGAGACTGGAGACTAGCCATGAAGACCATCTTATCCGCGCTCGTCGCCCTTTCGGTGATCGCCGGTGTTGCTGGCTCGGCCAGCGCGCTCGACGCCAAGAGCTTCTACGAGCAGGTCGACCGCAACCACTACTGATCAAGTAAAACACGAAACAAACGGAGAATGATCATGAAGACCATCTTATCCGCGCTCGTCGCCCTTTCGGTGATCGCCGGCGTGGCCGGCTCGGCCAGCGCGCTTGACGCCAAGACCTTCTATGAGCAGGTCGACCGCAGCCACTACTGAGCATCAAGCCATCCAACGCCTACAAAACAACGGAGAATGATCATGAAGACCATCTTGTCCGCCCTCGTTGCGCTTTCGGTGATCGCCGGCGTGGCCGGCTCGGCCAGCGCGCTTGACGCCAAGACGTTCTACGAGCAGATCGACCGCGATCACAATTAACCAACCTCAGAAACAACATTGAGCTGGCCTGCGGCCCCAGCGGCCGCGACCTGCTCAATTGCGCAAGGGGAGACCCGCAATGAAAACAGTGATATCCGCGCTTGTCGCGCTGTCGGTTGTCTCGGGATATGCGGCCACAGCTTTTGCTGACAAGGTTCCCCAGTCGATCTGGGAGCAACTCGACCGGGACGGTCGGGGTGGCCATCCGACGTAGCCGTGGCATCGGCTGACGGCAAAAGAGGCTCGCAGGCCTGCGGGCCTCTTTGTTTTTGCCGATGGCGGGGAGCCTGAGCCCTACTAACCCAGGTCGAGCTCGGCCTCGACCACATGATTGAGCGAAGTTCCCGGGGCGGTTAAGACGATTTTCACCGGCAGTTTGCCGCCGCTGGGGCTCTTCTCACGCACGATGCGTTCGATTTCACGCTGCGACGTGACGCCGACCTGCTTTAAGAACTTGCGCAGCGACATGTTGAATTTATCTTCGTTCATCAAGGACCTCCGGCTGGAATGTGGGTGACCAAGGGCCAAGCTCGACCGCCTCAGGCATGGCGCGCTCCCGCGTACCTCCTGTAGAGAAATGCCGCTTGAGGCTCTATATATAGGGCGTGGCCGGGCGAAGCGCGACGGCCGACTGGGTGCAAGCCGAATGAACGACTGTACGAGCCGCTTTGAGCCGCAATTGATCGACCCCTTCGGCCGGCACGTGAGCTATTTGCGCGTGTCGGTCACGGACCGGTGCGACTTCCGCTGTACGTACTGCATGGCGGAGCACATGACATTCCTGCCCAAAAAAGACCTGCTCAGCCTGGAGGAGCTCGATCGGCTGTGCTCGGCCTTTGTGCGCAAGGGGGTACGCAAGCTCCGGATCACCGGCGGCGAACCGCTGGTGCGCAAAAACATCATGTGGCTGTTTCGCGCCCTCTCCCGCCACCTCGGCCACGGCCTGTTGGACGAGCTGACGCTGACGACCAATGGCAGCCAACTGCCGAAATTTGCCCCCGAGCTCAGGGATGCGGGCGTGCGACGCATCAATGTCTCGCTCGATACGCTCGATGCCGCGCGTTTCAAGGCCATCACGCGCTGGGGTGACTTGGCGCAAGTGATGGCGGGCCTAGATGCTGCGGCGCGCGCTGGACTTGGCATCAAGCTTAATGCCGTCGCCCTTAAGGGCGTGAACGAGGACGAGATCAACGAACTGATCCGCTTTGCTCACGGGCGCGGATTTGATCTTACCCTGATCGAAACCATGCCCATGGGCGAGATCGACGGTGACCGGACCGAGCAGTACCTACCGCTGTCGATCGTGCGTGCCCGCTTGATGCAGCAGTGGACACTGGAGGACATACCCTTCCGCACCGGTGGTCCGGCGCGCTACGTGCGTGTCAAGGAGACCGGGGGGCGCCTCGGCTTCATAACACCCATGACGCACAACTTCTGCGAGAGCTGCAATCGCGTGCGGCTAACCTGCACGGGGACGCTCTATATGTGCCTCGGCCAGAATGACGCGGCGGATCTGCGCACGCCCTTGCGCGCGAGCGCCGATGAGACCTTGCTTGGGCGCGCCATCGATGAGGCCATCTCGCGCAAGCCCAAAGGCCATGACTTCGTCATCGACCGGCGCACCCGGCAGCCTGCGGTCGCACGCCATATGAGCGTGACCGGCGGCTGAGGCGCCCAGGTGCTCGCCCGCATCAGCCCAGGCTAAGACCGGTGCCGCCCTGGCGCCGACTTGCATGTTGCCTACCTCTTGCGGATAACAAGCTGCCCACGCGCCGATCTTGGCGAAGGCGCACGCCAGGAGGATGCGGTGTGCTTATTATCATCCAGCCCCGTGCTGCATCCTTACGCGGGCTTCGCCATTCTCTCATCTTGTGGCTCGGTCGCTTGGGAGCTCATCGCGCGCAGCGTGGCCATCAGCGTGCCGACCTTGCTGATCGTGGGGGGTTCGAGGAGGGCGCCTGGCCGTGCTCTGTCGATCCTGGTCGGCTGGTGGTTGCGGAGGGAGCGAGCTGCCGGATTTCATCGCCTGCTTGGGGATCCTCCTCGTATTTGCGGCAGGCCTCTACCTCAATCGCGAACGCCTCAGCCTGAACCGCGCGCATGTAACGACGATCGACAGGAGCCCTGCCGAATGAAACCGAACCGCATGAAAGAGAAGATGGCCCGCGGCGAGCCGGCACTCGGCTGTTCGGTAATGTTTCCCTCCGCGCAGGTGGTGGAGATGTTGGGTTATGCGGGGTTCGATTGGGTGCTGATCGACTGCGAGCACGGCAGCATCGGGCTCGCCGATGTGGAGTTGATGGCGATCGCCGCCGACGCCGTCGGCATAACCGCCATAGCCCGTCCGCGCACCAACGCCGTCAGCGATATACAGGCCGTCATGGATCGCGGCGTGATGGGAGTGCAGGTGCCGCACGTCAACACGGGCGAGGAGGCGCGCCGCACCGTGGCCGCGGTCAAGTTCGGCCCCGGGGCTCAGCGCGGCCTTGCCGTGGGCACCCGTCCCGATCGCTGGGGCCTCGGCGCCCGGCTGCCGGACTTTACCGAGGCCGCCAATCGGCAGTCGCTGGTTTGTGTGCAGCTCGAGCACGACAGCGCGCTTGCCAATATTGATGAGCTGCTTGCCGTCGACGGTATCGATGCGTTCTTCATCGGACCATCGGATCTCTCCCAATCCATGGGTTATCCCGGCGATCCTAAGGCGCCTGCCGTGGCAGGCGCCATCGATCAGGCGCTCGCGCGTATTGCGGCCGCAGGCCGCACCGCGGGCATGCCGGCCTCCAGCGAGACAGTGGCCGAGGTCAAGGCGAAGGGCTGCAGGTACATCTATACCCATCTGCCACGCCTGCTCGGCACGGCCGCGGGCGCCTTCCTGGCCCAAGGCCGCGGCTGACGTTGAGCGCGAACGCGCCTCAGACTTTGGAATGAGATGGCGCGCCTGGCGGCGCTGCGGTCTTGACAGGCGGCCCGGCGGACTTGTCAAATGGTCTGACCAACTGACCGCAGAGTCGGAGCGACAAGTCACGACGGAAACGCGCCGAGGTAATGGATTGCCCCTCGAGGCCATAGAACCCCGCCGCCTCTATCGCCAAATCGCCGATCAGCTCCGTCATCTGATCGACCAGGGCGAATACGCCGTGGGTAGCCGGCTGCCGGCCGAGCGCGTGCTGGCCGATCGGCTGGGCGTCTCGCGCCCAACCGTGCGGGAGGCGCTCATCGCCTTGGAAGTCGAGGGCCGGCTCAAAATCAGAGTTGGCTCGGGCATCTATGTGGTCGAGCAACAGCCCTCGGCTGTGGTCCCTGCCAATGCAGCAATCGAGGGACCCTTGGAGCTGTTGCGGGCGCGCGCCTTCGTCGAGAGCGCGGTGGCCGAGGAGGCCGCCGTCAGGGCTCGATCGGAGGACATCGCGCGTCTGGACGAGATCTTGCTCGAGGTCGATCATCAACACTCCGGCGATGGGCTCATCGCGCTCGACCGACGCTTTCATGCGGCGATCGCGGCTATTCTCGACAACGCCGTGCTGGTGCGCTTTGTCGGGCAGCTGTTCGACCAACGCATCAACCCCTATTTCGAGCAGCTCGCGCGTCACATTGAGAATGCGTCGACCTGGAAGGAGACGCATCTGGAGCACGTCGTCATTCGCGATGCCATCGCGGCGCGAGATCCGCTGGCGGCGCGCACGGCAATGCGCAACCACTTGCAGCGGGCGCATGGCCGGTTCTCGCGCGACTTCGGTGAACCGCCGCTCGCCGCCGCCGACGCCGATTTCCGACCCGTCCACGGCAGGGTCGTAGCCTGAATATGGAGGGTGCCGCTTGTTTGGTTACGGCCGTCGCGATGAGCGGATGAAAAACACTACTCGAGGCGCATGCGCGCCGCGTCAGAAACCCGAATTCACATGGAGGACTACGAAATGAGAAACTCGAAACTTAGCCGCCGCCGCTTCATGGCGACGACCGCGGCGGCTTCGGCGACAATGGTCGCTGCGCCGTTCGTGCGGACCGCTGGCGCGGCCGGCAAGCTGTCGATCGGCTTCTGGGACCATTGGGTGCCCGGCGCCAACGACGCCACCAAGAACCTCGTCGAGGCCTGGGCCGACAAGGAGAAGGTCGAGGTTCAGATCGATTTCATCACTTCCCAGGGCAACAAGATTCTGCTCACGACTGCCGCGGAAGCACAGGCAAGAGCCGGCCATGACATCATGGCGATGTCGACGTGGCGCCCCGGCGATTACGCCAAGCTGTTGGAGCCCGTGGATGATCTCATGGGCGATCTCATCAAGCAGAATGGCGCAGTCAACGGGACGGTGGAATACCTGGGCAAGATCGGTGGAACGTGGGTCGTCGTTCCGGCAACCGTCGGCAGCCAGATGAAGGGACCGGTTTCCCGCATCGATCTGATGAAGCAACACGCTGGTATCGACATTCAGGCCATGTACCCTGCCGGCGGCCCGCCCAAGGCGGACGCGTGGACGCTCGAGGCCTTTATGAAGGCCGCCGAAGCCTGCCATAAGGCCGGACATTCTTTCGGCATCGGTCTCGGCACAACGTCCGATTCGGTCGACACGGCCGGTGCTATCTTCAACTCGTTCGGCGCCGTGTTCGTCGACGAGAAGGAAAAGATCCTGGTCAAATCCGATCCCGTGCGCCAGGCTCTCGAATACTGCGCCAAGCTTGCAAAGTTTTATCCACCTGATGCGCCGGCCTGGGACGATGCCTCCAACAACAAGTGGCTGGTTTCCGGCAGGGGCGCGCTGATCATGAACCCGCCGAGCGCCTGGGCGGTGGCGGTGCGTGACGCGCCGCAGGTGGCCGAGCAGTGTTGGCACCATGGCATGCCGGCCGGGCCCAAGGGACGCTTCGGACCATTCTTGCCGTATTTCTGGGGTGTCTGGTCCTTCGGCAAGAACAAGTCGGCGGCCAAGGCCCTGCTGCAGCATCTATCGTCGCCGGAGTCTTCGCAGAAAATGGTCGAAGCCAGCAAGGGCTACGATATCCCTGCGTTTGCCAACTTGACGACGTTCAAGACCTGGGGTGAGCAGGGTCCACCGAAGGGCACGCTCTATCACTACCCCAATCCGCACAACCATCAGACGCTGTCGATCGCGGCGGCTCCAACGCCGCACAAAATCGCCGTACAGATCTATACGCAGGGTCTGATGACCAACATGATCGTGCGTCATATGCAAGGCGAGTCGATGGAGAAGACCTTGGCTTGGGCCGAAAGCGAGGTCGAGGGCTTCATGCGCGCATAACTTTCCTCTACCATCTGAGCCAACGGGCACACGGCGCGCGCCGTGTGCCCGACCGAAAGTGTGCAGAGCAAAAATTCTCTGCAAGGAACGTGTGTCGGGACCAACTGTGCAAGACCTATAGGAGTAAAGCGAAGTGCCAAAGCACAACAAAATTTCCCGCCGCAAGTTCGTCGTAACGGCCACGGCAGCCTCCGCCACCATGATCGCAGCGCCCTTCGTGCGCACCGCCGGCGCCGCCGGCAAGCTGGCGATCGGCTTCTGGGATCACTGGGTGCCAGGCGCCAACAACGCGACCAAAGCATTGGTCGAAGAGTGGGCCGCCAAAGAGAAGGTAGAAGTCCAGATGGACTTTATACCGTCGCAGGGCAACAAGCTTATCCTCACCAGCGCGGCGGAGTCACAAGCCAAGGCAGGCCACGATATCATCGCCATGTCGACCTGGCTGCCCGCCGAGTACGCGCGCAATCTCGAGCCTGTCGACGACGTGATGACGGAGCTGATCAAGCAGAACGGCAACGTCAACGCCACCGTCGAATATCTGGGCAAGATCAAGGGCAGCTGGGTTGCCGTCCCGGCGACCGTTGGCAGCCAAATCAAAGGCCCCTGCTCGCGCATTGATCTGATGAAGCAATACGCAGGCGTCGACGTGCAGGCGCTCTACCCCGCAGGGGCGCCGGCCAACGCCGATGGTTGGACGCTCGATGCTTTCCTTAAGGCGGCCGAGGCCTGTCATAAGGCCGGCTATCCGTTTGGCATTGGGCTTGGGACCACCGCCGACAACGTTGACACCGCCGGGGCAATCTTCCACTCGTTCGGGGCGGTGTTGGTCGATACCCAGGAAAAAATTCTGGTCAAATCCGACCCCGTCCGCCAGGCCCTCGACTATTACAAACAACTCATGCAATTTTTGCCGCCGGACGCGCCAGCCTGGGACGATTCCTCCAATAACAAATGGCTGGTGGCCGGCAAGGGCGCGCTGATCATGAACCCGCCCAGCGCCTGGGCGGTGGCCAGGCGTGACGCACCGCAGGTCGCCCAACAGTTGTGGACGCATGGCATGCCGGCCGGGCCCAAGGGACGGTTTGCGCCATTTGTGAACTATTTCTGGTCGACCTGGAGCTTCGGCAAGAACAAATCCGCGGCCAAGAGCCTGCTGGCGCACCTTTCGACGCGAACGGCGGCGGAGAAGATGGTGGCGGCGAGCGGCGGGTACGATATTCCCTCCTTCGAAAAGTTCCAGGATTTCAAGACCTGGGAGGAAGAAACGCCGCCGAAGGGTACCCTTTACCACTATCCCAATCGGCACAACCACCAGATCCTGTCGGTCGCTGCAGCCCCGGCGCCCCACAAGATCGCCGTGCAAATTTATGTGCAGGGGCTGATGACCAAGATGGCCGTCCGCCACTTCCAAGGCGAGGCCATGGAGAAAACGCTGGCCTGGGCCGAAGGTGAGTTGGAAGGCTTTATGCGTTCTTAAGCGAACGGCATTGCCTCCTCGCGTGGGAGGCAATGCGCCTCCGGCACCTCCGGACCTTGATGGATTGAGAGGCAGACGATGGTCGACGCAACACTTTCTGCTCCCCGCGAGGTCGCCGCGACCGGCTCGCGATCGGGCTTGCGAAGAGCCATGCAACGCAAATCGACGGTGGCTTTTTTCATGGCGTTGCCGCTGATCTTGCTGATCGTGCTGTTGGTCATATACCCGGCCTTCTACTCGCTGCATCTGGCTACCCTCAACAAGTCGATGGAGCGCTTCGTCGGGCTCAGCAATTTTACCTTCCTGTTCAACCGCCAGACGTTTTGGCTGGTCGTCAAACAATCCTGCATCTTCGCCATCACCGCCGTGGTGTTTAAGGCCCTGATCGGCTTCATCGTGGCGCACTTCGTGCACAACATCCCCGCCAAGGGCCAACGCAAGTGGCGAGGCATGTTGCTGGTGCCCTGGGTCATTCCACCCGCTATGAGCACGTTGGCGTGGCTGTGGTTGTTCGACCCCTCTTACAGCGCCTTCAACTGGGTGCTGGCCGTCTTTGGAATCAATCCCGTGCCGTGGACCGGCGATGCCTATTGGGCGCGCTTCTCGGTGATCCTGGTGAATATCTGGATCGGTGCCCCCTTCTTTATGATCATGTATCTTGCCGCGCTGAAATCGGTACCCGAGCAGCTTTACGAGGCCGCCGAGATCGACGGAGCCAATTGGTGGCAGCGCATGTGGTATGTGACGCTGCCCATGATGCGCAACATCATCGCCATCACGGCGCTCTTCTCGTTGATCGTGACCTTCGCCAACTTCGACATCGTTCGCATCCTGACGGCAGGCGGTCCGATCGATATGACCCACGTGTTTGCGACCTGGTCGTTCCGTGTGGGCATCGAAGGCGGTGATATCCCGCTGGGTGCCAGCGTGTCGCTGTTCATGGTTCCCATTCTAGCAATTGCCGCGATCTTCATCCTGCGTGATATCACCCGGCGGGGGAGTGAGGTGTAATGGCTAACGTCGCGATTTCGGCACCGTCGGCCCGAGCCGGCACCAAACCCCGCTATGGCAGCATGAGCCGCGATCGCCTGTGGGCGTTGCGCTGGTCGTATGTCTTCCTTGTGCTGTTCGCATTCTTCTTCCTGCTGCCGCCGATCTATATGTTGATCACCTCGCTCAAGACCAGCGCGGAGATCTCGGCAGCTACCAATCCGTGGTGGGTGTTCCATCCAACGCTGGAGAACTACAGAGAGCTGCTGACGTCGAATCAGTACCTCACCTTCTTCCGCAATTCGGCGATCGTGTCCGTGATCGTCGTCACGATCACGATGATGATCAGTGTGCCGGCGGCCTTTGCCCTCTCGCGCATGAGGTTCTGGGGCTCCGCCACGCTGGCAACCGGGGTTTTTCTGACCTATTTGATCCCAGAGACGCTGCTGTTCCTGCCGCTGTTCAAAATGTTTGCCGTGTTCAATGAATGGACGGGCATCCAGCTGATCAACCGCTGGTGGGTGCTGTTGGTGCTCTACCCGACGCTGACGGTACCGTTTTGCACCTGGATCATGATCGGTTACTTCGCCTCAATTCCCAAGGAACTCGACGAGGCGGCGCTGATCGATGGTGCAACCTGGATGCAGACGCTGACCAAGATCTTTATCCCGGTGGCGCTGCCCGGTTTGATCGCTGCCACGATCTTCGCCTTTACGGTGAGCTGGGCACAGTTCCTCTATCCGCTGGCGTTCACCACCTCGGCCGATCAGCTCGTGCTGCCGGTCGGCATTATCACAACCTTGATCAAAGGTGACGTCTTCAACTGGGGTCAGATCATGACGGGCGCTCTCCTCGGTGCAGCGCCCCCGCTGATCATCTACGCTTTCCTGATGGACTATTACATCGCCGGACTCACGGCGGGCGCGACCAAGGGTTAGGGAACAATGGCCGAAGTCAGACTGCGCAAGATCGTCAAGCGCTACGACGAAGTCGAGGCGGTGCGGGGCATCGATCTCGATATCGCGGACCACGAATTCGTGGTCCTGGTCGGGCCATCCGGGTGTGGCAAGTCGACGACGCTGCGGATGATCGCGGGACTCGAAGACATTACCGACGGCGACATTATGATCGCCGGTGATGTCGTCAACGATGTTCCACCGAAGGACAGGGACATCGCCATGGTGTTCCAGAATTACGCGCTCTATCCGCACATGACGGTCGAGCAGAATATGTCTTTCGGGCTCCGGCTGAAGCGCTACCCCAAGACGGAAATCCGCAAGCGGGTCGACGAGGCGGCGCGCATCCTCGACATCAAGGACCTCCTCAACCGCAAACCGAAGCAATTATCCGGCGGACAGCGCCAGCGTGTTGCCATGGGACGTGCCATTGTCCGCAATCCCAAGGTCTTTCTGTTTGATGAACCGCTCTCGAACCTCGATGCGAAGTTGCGCGTGCAGATGCGCACCGAGATCAAGAAAGTGCATCAGCAGGTGCGCACGACGACAATTTACGTCACGCACGATCAGGTCGAAGCCATGACCTTGGCCGATCGGGTCGTGGTGATGAACAACGGCAATATCGAACAGGTCGGTACACCGCATCAGCTCTACCATTCCCCGCAAACCCGCTTTGTGGCGGGCTTTATCGGCTCGCCTGCGATGAATTTCATCCCCTGCCAGATGGAGGAGGCGGGCGCCGGACTGAGCGTTCGTGTCGCCGAGGGTCTAAGTTTTCCGGTGCCCGCTGCGCGCACCGACCGCTATCGTCGTCACGCTCGGAACGGCAACCTGCTGCTCGGACTGCGCCCGGAACACATCACTGAGGCCGGGCAGCATATCCAACCCGGCGAGATACCCTTCGAGGCCCGCTTGGAGGTCACCGAGCCCATGGGAATGGAGACATTGGTCTACTTTCCGCTGAACGGCACCCAGGTTTGCGGTCGCGTCAATCCCAATGCCGGGGCGAAGGACGGCGCGCCGCTCCGGCTCGCCGCCGACCTCAACAACATGCATCTGATCGATGAGGCCACCGGCCGCGTAATCTGAGCCGCGCCGGCGAGCTTTGCCGGAGGCATCGACCCCCGCGCGTGCGCGGCGCCGCGCGCCAAGAGCACGCCCGCGTGATCCTCGCGGCCATCAAGTGAGGCGATGGCCTGGCGTCGTGTGGGGCTCAGCGGGAGGTTACGTGTCGCCCTAATGCCGATGCGGCTGGCGCGAGCTTGCTGCTTCCACCATCACCTCGATCTCGATGCGGCCGGATTGCTCGAACATCAGCGTGAGCGGAAATGTGTCGGAGGCCTTGAGCCGCGTCTTGCAGCCGCTCAGCAGCAGGCGTGGTCCTAACGGATTGAGGTCCAGGCTGGCTTCGGGCGCAACTCGCAACCCGTCGGCCGCCATGGGCAGAGTGAAGCCAATTTCCTGGCGCAGCTCGATCAGCTCCACCCTATCGGCGTAGGGCGTCGATGCCCCCAACAGGCGCTCGTCGCTGGGCAGGCCATTTCTGATCGTCATGTAGACGGGTACGTTGACCGTCTTGCCGTCGATCATTTCCGGCGCACGGGCATGCAGGATTTCAACTGCTGCCGGTTTTTCTGATTGCGCCAGCACTGCCGGCGCAATGGCGAACACAACTGCAAGCGCCAGACCGCCGTTGCGCATCGTTTGCTTGCTCCAAGTGACGAAACTCGATCCCTGTGGTGCCGACCGGCACGCCCACGCACACCAGGCGCGACCGACTGTCCAGCGAAAAACACCAATTGCACCGCGTTTCTGGGGTTCGCCGGGGTTGCGGGCCGTTCCGGCCTGCACGCCTGGCGCGTGCGAGGCCGGAACTCGACCAACGCCCTCAACAATCCTGGTCCCTCTTGGATAAGTAACTGGCTGCCCAGCCCAGCGGACCCTTGTGCGCCCAAGCTAATGCAAATGCCACGCAGCAGCAAATTCACCGCCAGGCTGGGTTAACGCCGTCACGTCCGGCGGTCAGCCGAGGCTTGCGAAAAAGCCGTCGATTTCCCCGGCCAGCGCGTCCGGCTGCTCAAGAGCGGCGAAGTGTCCGCCCTTGCGCATCACGCTCCAGCGCCTGATGTTCGTATATGTCTTCTCAGCCAGGGAACGCGGCGGGCGCAGAATTTCTTTGGGAAACTCGGCATAACCGGTAGGCACATCGACGGTCGCGCCCTCCGGGATCGGCCAGGGGCCGTGCCAGCGGGCGTAATAAGGCCAAAACGACGAACCAATCGCACCCGTGAACCAGTAGAGCGAAATGTTGGCTAACATTTCGTCGCGGTCGAGCGCATTCTCGGGATGCCCGTCGCAATCCGTCCAGGCCCGGAATTTCTCGAGCAACCAGGCGGCCAGTCCGGCCGGCGAATCGGTCAGCGCGAAGGCGAGCGTCTGTGGCCGCGTGCCCTGGATCCACTGGTAGCCCGTCTCTTCCCGTAAGAAGTGGTTGAGCTGTCCGAGGTAGACCTGCTCGACGGGGCTCGGGTTGGCGAGCATTGCTGGATCGCGCCGAACGGCCAGCATGTTGAGATGAAGACCCAAAACGCGGGCGGGATGGCGATGGCCCAACACCGAGCCGACGAAGCAGCCCCAGTCACCGCCCTGTACGCCGAAGCGCGGGTAGCCCAGCACGTCTGTCATCAAGCTGGCAAAGACTTCGGCAATCTCCTCGACGCCGAAACGCTTCTGTCCCGGTCGGAAGGACAAGGTGTAGCCCGGCAGCGACGGTGCCACGACCGTGAAGCGTTCGGTGAGCAGCGGGATGAGTTTGTAGAACTCGAAGACCGAGCCGGGCCAGCCGTGCGAGATCAGCAAAGGTGTCGGGTTGGGGCCGCGCCCCGGCGCGTGGATGAAATGCAAATCAATGCCCGCGATCGGTATCGTGAACTGCGGGAAGGCGTTGAGCTTGGCTTCCCAGGCGCGCCAGTCGAAACGAGCGCGCCAATACTCGGCGATCTCCATGCTATAGGTGAGGCTAGTGCCGCTCGCCCACGCCTCCAGCGGCGGTTCATCGGGCCAGCGCGTTCGTTCCAGTCGACACCTCAGATCCGCAATGGCGCTGTCGGGGATCTGCAACGTGAAGGGTTTTGCTGCGGGCATGCTCGTTGTCACCTCCCTCTCGCCCGGCAGCGCCGCGCATGCGCCGTGCACCGCCGCTTATGCAATGGTCCCTACTCGGTGAGCTTCCATCAATCCGGCCAACCGACTAATTCAGTCCGCCCGCTTTTGCCAATTCGCGCAGATGATGGTCGGCATCGCCGAATGCCATGTCGATCATGGTCAGGCGCTTAAAATAATGGCCAGCCTTGTATTCCATGGTCATACCGATGCCGCCGTGCAGCTGGATTGCCGTCTCGCCCACCAAGCGGGCGGAACGACCAATCTGCACCTTGGCGGCGGCAATCGCCCTGCGTCGCTCGTTGGCCTCGGCTTCGCCCGCCATCATGGTGGCGTAGTAGGCCATGCTGCGGGCCTGCTCGAGGGCGGTGAACATATCGACGGCCTTGTGCTGCAGCACCTGGAAGGACCCGATCGGGACGCCAAACTGTTTGCGCGTTTTCAGATAGTCGACGCTGAGCTCGTGCAGGGCCGCCATGGCCCCCACGCTTTCCGCGGCCAGCGCGGCGATCGCCTCATCGACCACGCGCTCCAGCACGTCTAGCCCCTTTTCCGGTCCGGCCAGGACGCCTTCCGGCCCGACGCGCACGGCCGAAAGACCGATATCGGCGGCCCGGAAGCCGTCCTGGGTTGGATAGTCGCGTCGCGTGATGCCGTTTGCCTTGGCATCCAGAAGGAACAGCCCAATGCCGTGGCGGTCTTTGCGAGCCCCCGATACGCGCGCCGTGACAATCAACTTGTCGGCGCTGCCGCCGCCCAGGACCACGCATTTTTCGCCTTCAAGGGTGTAGCCGCCCTTGCCGTCGGCCCGCGCCGTCGTCGCCGTATCGGCGAGGTCATAGCGCGCCTGCCGTTCCTGATGCGCAAGGGCAAGCGTGAGATTGCCTTGCACGATGGGCGAGACGAGCTCGCCCAGCAACGTCGCGTTGCCGGCGTGGCGCAAGGCGCCGCCGCTCAGTATCACGGTGGAAAAGTAGGGTTCAACGGCCAACGCGCGCCCAAACGCCTCGGCCACGAGCATGGTCTCGATCAGGCCTTGGCCGAGGCCGCCGTGCTCTTCTGCGAATGGAATGCCGAGGAGCCCAAGCTCGGCGTATTGTTGCCATAGCTCCGCGCTGTAACCCTTCGGCTGCTTCATGTAAGCAAGGCGCTGGGCGAGGTCGCCATAGCGGTTCAAGATGAGACGATCGACGCTCTCCTTGAGCTGGCGTTGCTCGTCGTTGAGATCAAAATCCATCACCATCCTCCCGGCGGGTTGTCGGCTTCTGCCGTCATTGCGCGCTGCGGACGCTCGCTGCGGCCAGGCCGGCGCCGATCAAGAGGCTGCCGCCGACGCGATTGAAGATTCCAATGGCGCGCGGGTTTTCTATCAGCGTGCGCGCCTGCGATGAGATCAGTCCGTACCCGATCGCATTGGCAAAGGCGAGGCCGAGGAAGGTAGCCTCGAAGATAAGCATCTGGCCCCAGAAGCCGAGTGTTGGGTCGAGGAACTGGGGCAGGAACGCCACGAAGAACGTGATGCTCTTCGGGCTCAGCGCGGTCACGAGCCATGCGTGGCTCAGCATGTTGCGCGCCGGGGTGGCCCCGG
>Ga0081455_10000086_pt1 | contig 101126 bp, 91 predicted proteins | sample TabmetS3T2R1_FD_70207 | JGI IMG/M metagenome (GOLD analysis project Ga0081455, IMG submission 70207) | Tabebuia heterophylla rhizosphere microbial communities from the University of Puerto Rico - S3T2R1 | ecosystem: Host-associated > Plants > Roots > Rhizosphere ... | reverse complement strand
CGGATAAAAGGTACGCCGGGGATAACAGGCTGATGATGCCCAAGAGTCCATATCGACGGCATCGTTTGGCACCTCGATGTCGGCTCATCACATCCTGGGGCTGAAGCAGGTCCCAAGGGTATGGCTGTTCGCCATTTAAAGTGGTACGTGAGCTGGGTTCAGAACGTCGTGAGACAGTTCGGTCCCTATCTGCCGTGGGTGTAGGAGTATTGAGAGGATCTGTTCCTAGTACGAGAGGACCGGAATGGACGCACCTCTGGTGTACCTGTTGTCGCGCCAGCGGCACCGCAGGGTAGCTATGTGCGGACGGGATAACCGCTGAAAGCATCTAAGCGGGAAACCCACCTCGAAACGAGTACTCCCTTGAGAGCCGTGGAAGACCACCACGTTGATAGGCCGGGTGTGGAAGCGCCGTAAGGCGTGCAGCTTACCGGTACTAATAGCTCGATCGAACTTGAACGCTCTCATTAAGCAATGCTCATCTTGTCTTGTCGGCTCTCAAGCCGCCAAGACGGCCGGCGCACACGCGAAGTCGTGGGCACGGCCGATGAGCGTGAGACCAAGCCTCTGAAACGAGACCAGTTTGCCTCATCCCTTTGCCGACCTGGTGATTATAGCGGGGTGGCTGCACCCGATCCCATTCCGAACTCGGCCGTGAAACGCCCCTGCGCCGATGGTACTCCGTCTTAAGACGCGGGAGAGTAGGTCGTTGCCAGGTCTGCCAAGGGATGAGGCTAACAGCTGAAACGCGCATCGAGATCCCTTCTTCACACGTCCCCTCTTCAGACCTTGAGTTCCCCCAAGGCCGTCGCATCCCGCGGCGGCCTTTTGTCGTCGCTGGCCACGACCTCAAGTGCGCCGCGGCGGCAGCGCCAGTGTGTCGGCGTGGCCGACCAGCGCGCCCGTGCGCGCCACACCCCGCCAGCTCGCAAGCGTGGCCGCATCGATGGCCCCGGTCTCCCCGGCCGCCGCGGCAAATCCCAGCGCCAAGTCCGCAATCAAGCCCGCGTCCTCACCTCCAAGCCGCCAGGCCGAGTCGGCCTCACGCACGCTATAGTGCGCCGCGGCAAAGGCCTCGCTCAATAGCTGCGGCGCGGCGGGCCCTGCCGCGCTGCCAAAGCCCTTGTCACGGCCCTGATGGCGGTGGAAGGCCGCGGCCATGGCTGCGTCGGCCGGGTGCGGCGGCATCCAGCGCTGCGCGCCATCGTAGGTGAGCACGGTGTAGAAGGCGCTGTTGCGCGCCGCGAGCGCGCCAGCGAAGCGCGTAATGAAAGCCGCCGATACCAGGTCGAATAGGGCTGCGGCCGTCACCAGATCTGCGGTGGGCCCCAGCGCCGCGTCCAAGTCGCCGGCAAGGTCGGCGCGGCGGAACGCCACCTCAATGCGCTTTTGGGCTTTGCACAAAACGAGCGCGCCGGCACGCTCCTCACAGGCGTCGGCCCAGGCGGTGAGCCGCGCCACGGCGGCCGCAAGCAGCGCCTCATCCAGGTCGACGAGCGTCCAGTGCTGCTCGGGTCCGAGCAGGGGGGCGGTGGCGCGCAGGTTCGAGCCCGTGCCACTGCCCAAGTCGACGACGCTCAGCGCCCGCCGGCCGTCGAAGTGCTGGGCCAAGGCGTGGGCCAACGCCGTGTTGCGCGAGCGGTGGTCGACGGGCTCCCTGAGGTCGAGCCACGCGGGGCTGAAGGCGCTCATGCCGCGCTCTCCGTAATAACGCCGGCGATAATGCGCGCGGTGTCCTCCCACCCTGGCAAGTCCTGGCCGGCGGCCCAGGCGCCCGCCGCCAATTCCGCCCGCAGGCTGGGATCGCTGAGGACACGGAAGAGCGCCGCGCTCAGGGCGGCGCCATCGCCAGGTGCGACCTTGATCGCCGCGCCGCCTGGCACGGTTTCGGCTGCCGCTCCGCCCGTGGTGCACACGATCGGCAGGCCGCGCGCCATCGCCTCCGCCAACACCATGCCGTAGCCCTCATAGAGCGACGGCAGCACGAAGAGATCGGCACAATCGTAGTGCACGGCGAGCTCATCCTGGCTGAGCGGGCCGGCGATCGCGATGCGCGGGCCGAGCCCGGTCTCGGCCATGGCCGCCTTGAGTTGGGCGAGCGCGGGGGGGCTGCGATCTGTCGCGCCGACGATGGTGAGCTGCCAGGGCAGCGCCGCCAGCGGCTCAAGGGCGCGCACCAGCACATCGTAGGCCTTGCGTGGCACGATCGAGCCGACCGCCAGCACCTGCGGCCGTGCGCCACGGCCGCTGCCGCGCGCGCGTTGGGCGCGTTGGGTGCCGGGCTCCGCGACCGTGATCTTGCCCGCGGCCACGGCGAAGTCTTGCACGAGCGTGCGCTGGGTGGCGCGGCTCGTCACAATGACGCGGCGGGCGAGCGCCAGCGCGGCTGTCTCGAGGTCTGTCAGCTGCCGCTGGCGCTCAAGGGAGAGGCCGGCCTCGAGGCCCAAAGGATGATGCACGAGCGCGACGATCGGCTGTTTGAGACCGGCAAGGGCGGCAGCGGGCATGGCACCGTAGGCCAAACCGTCGAACAGGATGATGGTCTCGGGGGCGAGCGCGTCCAGTCGGCGCACGGTTGCGGCAATGTCCTCGCCGCTGGCAGCGGGAAAGGATGGGGGCAGCTGAACGTGCGCTAGGGAGACCCCGGCCCGCGGAAACCGCTGCAACACGTGACGCGCATAGACGTAGCCACCGGTCGGTAGGTTGAGGTCGCCGGGAATGGCGAAGGCCGCCGCGATCATGGCTGGCGGCCGGCCGCGGTGAGGCCACAACGTGCGGCGGGCGCTCCTGACATGCCGGAGACGAGAGGGGCCATGTTCACAGCGTCCCTTCGAAGGAGGCCCGGGCCAGGTCGGTCTCGTGCAGGGTGACCTTGATCTTGTTGAGCGCCTTGCCGTCCGCTCCCAGGGCACCGTCTCTGGCCGCCTGGGCCATCGCCTCGAAAACATACCGGCACAAAAATTCCGTGGTTGTCAGGCTGCCGGCGAATTGCGGCAAGCTGTCGAGGTTCTGATAGCTCAGGGGTTTCAGGGTCTTACCCAGCACCTCGAGGGCCGCGCCGATGTCGACGACGACGTTCTGCGGCGTCAGTTTTTCCCGGTAGAAGGCCACATCCACCACGAAGGTGGCCCCATGCAGGCCCTGCGCCGGACCAAAAAACGGATCGGGCAGGCTGTGCGCGACCATGATGCGGTCGCGCACCTCGACGGCGTACATGACATCTCTCCTCGTGCTCAGATCTTAAGGATAACGGATGACGGGGGCGAGCCCATGAGCGTTGCTGGCGAGCGCCTTGGGCAGGTTATGCGGCGCCGTCTCGAAGGCGATCTCCTCGGCGACCAGCTGATCGAGGGCGGGCACGGCCAGCAGGCCAAGGGCCGCTTCCAGCCGGCGCCGAAAGCTCCAGCGCGGGCGCCGGCTGGGCGCGATCTCACCGACCTGAGAGCAGAGGATCTTGAGGCGGCGGCTGTGAAAGGCCCCGCCGAGCGCAACGTCGGCCGGCCTGTCGCCATACCAGCTCAGCTCGACAATGGGGGCCTCGAGACCGGCGCAGCGGATGGCGGTGTTAAGGCCCGCGCCGGTGGCGCTGGCATGGAAGACGACGTCGGCATCGCTCGGCGCGTGCTCCGGCTTGGCGAAACCGACGCCCAGCGCTTCGGCCAAACCCCGGCGCTGCTCCTCGGCGTCGACCGCCGTGACGATCGCGCCAGGCAGGCGGGCGGCAAGGGAAGCCAACAGCAGCCCGACGATGCCCGCACCCACGATCACGATGCGATCCCCCGGGCCTGCGCCGCCATCCCACAGCGCGTTGAGGGCCGTTTCCATGTTGGCGGCCAAGGTCGCGCGCCGCGCCGGAACGGCCTCCGGGATGGCTGCCAGGGCCTCGAGCGGGGCATTGAAATAGTCCTGGTGCGGATGCAGCGCAAACACCTCTCGCCCGATCAGGTTGGCCGGCCCGGCTTCGACGATGCCGGTCGCGGCATAACCATATTTGACGGGGAACGGAAAGGCCCCCTCCTGCATGGGTGCGCGCATGCGCTCCCATTCGCCCGGGCCGATGGCGCCCTCAAAGACCAGGCGTTCCGTGCCGCGGCTAATGCCGCTAAACAGGCTGCGCACCCGGGCTTCCCCGGGCGCCGGCGCCGGCAGCGGGGCGGCGCGTACTTCGACGCTGCCTTTTTTCACATACCAGAGGGCCCGTGCCACGCGGGTCTTGCCGGTTGCTCGGCGCGCCATCATGTTACCGCTCCGAATTGCCAGATTGCCCCGCTCCCATAAACCACCCGGATGAACCCTTGATGAGCGACAGCCTCGATGCCCCCGCACCGGGGGCGCTGCCTCCGCCAGCGCTGAGGCTTACGACACCCACCGGCCTTCAGTCCATCGATGAGCTGACGCGCCGCCGGCGCATCGTGGTTTGTCTCAACATCCTCACCTATGCCCTCGTGTTAGGGTGGGCCGGGCGCATTCTCGGCGCGGGTGGCTGGAGCTTCATCGATGCTATTCTGTTCGTGGCCTTTGCGCTCGGCACGCCCTGGGCCGTGCTCGGCTTTTGGAACGCCGTGATCGGTCTGTGGCTGCTGAATTTCCGCGGCAAAGACGCGCGGCTAGCCGTGGCGCCGTTCGCGCTGGCGGGCGATGAGCCAACGCCACTGCGCATCAAGACCGCCATTTTCATGACGCTGCGCAACGAGGATGCTGGGCGCGCCATTGAGCGCTTCAAAATCGTGGCCGACAGCATTGAGCGCACGGGTGAAGGGGCGGCCTTTAACTATTTCGTCCTGAGCGACAGCAACGATGCCGCCGTAGCCGCCGCCGAGGAACGCGCCGTGGCCGCCTGGCAAGCCGCCGCCGGCGCGCCCGAGCGTATCGTCTATCGTCGGCGCAGCAGCAACGTCGGCTACAAGGCCGGCAACGTGCGCGACTTCTGCGCGCGCTGGGGCGACCAGTTCAGTCTCATGCTGCCGCTCGATGCCGACAGTCTGATGGCGGGCCCAGAGATCGTGCGCTTGGTGCGCATCATGCAGGCCCACCCGAAAATCGGCATTCTGCAGAGCCTGGTGGTCGGCATGCCGTCGCAGAGTGCATTTGCCCGCATCTTCCAGTTCGGCATGCGGCACGGCATGCGCACCTACACCATGGGGCAGGCCTGGTGGGTGGGGGAGTGTGGGCCATTTTGGGGACACAACGCGCTCGTGCGGGTGCAACCGTTCTACGAGCACTGTGATCTGCCGATTCTGCCAGGCGCCCCGCCGCTCGGTGGCCACGTGTTGTCGCACGACCAGGTGGAGGCGACCCTGATGCGGCGGGCCGGCTTTGAGGTGCGCGTGCTGCCGGAGGAAGTCGGCAGCTGGGAGGAGAACCCGCCGACCATGCTGGAGTTCGCGCGGCGCGACGTGCGCTGGTGCCAGGGCAACATGCAGTACCTGAAGCTGCTCGACCTGCCGGGCCTCTACCCGATGAGCCGGTTTCAGCTGGTGTGGGCCATCTTGATGTTTGTCGGCATCCCGGCCTGGACGCTGATGATTGCCCTTTCCCCGCTGGCGGCCTGGCAGGCGCAAGGCGTCCCCGACTTCCCGACCGGCGCCGCCAAGGGCCTCTACATCTGCTACTTCATCATGTACTTGATGCCGAAGATCGCCGGCCTCGTCGATGCCGTGTGCGGGCGCGGCGGGGTTCGTCGCTACGGCGGCTGGCTCCGCTTCCTGGCGAGTGCGGCGCTCGAGCTGGTATTCTCCTTCTTGCAGGGCGCCGTCTCCACCATCCGCACCACCATTTTCATGGCCGGACTGCTGTTCGGCAAATCCGTGGTCTGGGGCGGCCAGGTGCGCGATGCCCAGGGCCTGTCGTGGCGCGAAGGCGCGCGCCATCTGTGGCCGCAAACCCTGTTCGGCGTGATCGTGTGCGGGGCGCTCCTATGGATCGCCCCGGCGGTCTTGTGGTGGAGCCTGCCGCTCACGGCAGGCTATCTCCTGGCCATTCCCTTTGCCGTCTCGACCGCGGACCCGGCTGTCGGCCGCGCGCTCAAGCGCTGGGGTATTTGCGGCATCCCCGAGGATTTCACGCCGCCGCCGGAAATCGTGGCCACCCGCGCGGCCGACAGCCTCAAGGGCGCCAGATGCTCCTAGCTCAGCGGGTCGCCGCCCTCAGCGACAATCCAGCTTTCGCGCCCCTGCAGCGGTCCTTGGCGATCTACTACGGCCACGCGGCGCGCGATAGCGCCATGGATCGGCTCTACGGGCGCTTCCTCAGGAACGGGGAGTTGGCCTTCGACATCGGCAGCCACGTCGGCGATCGCATCGGCAGCTTCCGCCGCCTGGGTGCCCAGGTGGTGGCGCTCGAGCCGCAGCCCCTGTGCGCCGAGGCGATCCGCGCCATCTATGCGGGCGATGCGGCCGTGGCGGTCGTGGAAGCCGCCTGCGCAGGTGAGCCGGGGCACCTCACGCTCCGCATCAACTCGGCAAATCCGACCGTCTCGACGGCCTCGGCGGAGTTTGTGGCGGCGGCCGCCGGCGCGGGCGGCTGGGAAGGCCAGCATTGGGATCGCGAGGTCGAGGTGCCCGCCACCACGCTTGATGCCTTGATCGCGCGGCACGGCGTTCCGGCCTTTGCCAAGATCGACGTTGAGGGTTTCGAGGACGTGGTGCTGACCGGGCTGTCGCGGCCGCTGCCGGCACTTTCCTTCGAATTCACCACGATCCAGCGCGAGGTCGCCTATCGCTGCCTCGAGCGGCTAGACTGGCTTGGCCGCTACGGCTGCGATATCGCGCTTGGGGAAAGCCAGAGCTTGACGTTTGATCGCTGGCTGAGCCCGGCCGAGATGGCGGCCCACATTGCCACGCTGACCCACGCTGCCAACTCCGGGGATGTCTATTGTGTGCTCAACGCTTGATCGCCCCGTGCGCCTTGGCCCAGCCGCCAGCGTCGCGCTCATTGGGCGACAGCGTTGCCGCAAGGCACGCGCGGGGAGAGGTCGGCAGGCGGTGCTTGCGCTCGCCGTCGGGCTCGCGGGCGCCGCCCTCAGCGCGCCCGCGCCGGCCGAACCGCTCGCGGTTGAGGTTAGCAATGCCAGCCGACCCGTGCTGTGCGCGGAAAAGGACAATGTCACCTTAAATCTTACCTCGCCTGCGGTGCGCGGCTTTCGCCTTACCGCTTTGCACCCGAGCTACATCGGTACGCTCAAGCGCGACAGCCACGAGGCCGATTGGTCGGCCTGCACGGCACCCGGCGATCCCAGCGCCGGTCCGCCACGGCCGCCGAAGCGCAAGACGCTCTACGAAGACATCGAGATGTGGGTCGTGGGTTTGACCTTCCAGGATTTCTGGCGTGCCAGCAGCGCCATCGTGCGCGTCGGCGAGCACCGCGAGACGGACATTCATCTCATCCAGGTGTGGGTGATTCGGCCGATGGGAGGCGAAGAGGTCTTGGTCTTCTATCCCCAGGATGGCTATTGGCGGTTGCGCCCCAAGGCGCCGGCGGACCGCGCGCCCACCGCCTTCGGCTCCTCGGTCCTGATCGGGCCCATCGACGTGGAGGAGCGGCCGATCGTCAAAATCAACGAGGTGGTGTTCGATCCCAAAGGTCGCAGCTTCAGGCTCAGCTTTGCGCGCGGCGGGGAGGCCAGCGTGCGGCTCGGCGACCTCAATGAGACGCAGCACGTCCTCGACGTCGCCTTCGATCAGCTAATTGTCGGGACCCCGTTCGCGGCCCTGCGCTCCATGTATGTGACCGAGGTCAACAACGACGTCGCGCGCGTCGCCGTACGCGAGCCCGGCGCCAGCGGTTGGCGCGAGGCGGACATCATGGCCTTCACGCACGCCCACGCCAACGAGCTCTGGGCCGGGCGCGTGACCCCCTCGCGCCACAATACGAGTTCGCCCGACCTCCTGTTCTCGCAGTTTAGTGCCAAGGGCGATGGCGCGTCGGCCCCGAGGTAGGCAAGGCGCCGGCGCGGGCTACCACCTGAGCTCGGCCATGGCGGCGACGGTGCTGGAGGCATCCGGGCTGGCGGACAGGCGCGCGAGCCGCGCCGGATCGAGCCTGCCGTCCACAAGAAGGTCGTCCCTGTGGATGCCGGCGGCAATGAGGAGACCGTCGATGCCGAGACCGCGGGCCGCGGCCATGTCGGTGCGCACGGCATCGCCGATGGCCAAAATGCGCTCGAGCGCCGGCTCGGCGCCGGCGACCTCGGCGGCGCGCAGGAGGGCGGTGCGGTAGGCGGCGGGATGCGGCTTGCCGGCCCAGAACACGTTTCCACCCCGGCGCTCGTACTCGGCGGCAATGCTGCCGGCGCACGGCAGCCGCAGCACCCCGACGTCGACGACGAGATCAGGATTGGCACAGACAAAGGGCAGCCCGCGGCGCAGGCCGCCCTCGATCAGGTCGCGATAATCCGCAACGGTCTCGCGGCGGTCATCCTTGAGCCCGGTGCAAACGATGGCATCGGCCTCCTCGAGCGCCGCCTGCGGCTCTTGCAGGCGCACGTACAGCTTATAGTCGCGCGCGCTGGGACCAACCCAGTGCATCTTCTGGTAGCCTTGCTCGGCGACGTGTTTGAGCGCGATATCTCCCGATGAGACGATCACATCCCAGGCATCCCGGCGCACGCCCGTTTTGGCCAGCACCTGCTCGACACCGTCGGCTGGCACGGGGGCGTTGGACACCAGGACGACCGTGCCACCCTGCCGGCGGAAGCGCGCCAGGGCTTCGCCGGCCGGCCCGTACGCCGTCTCGCCGTTGTGCATGACGCCCCAAACGTCGCAGAAGATCACATCGTAGCGGCTCAGCAGCGGACCGGCGGTGTCAAGGACGACGGGGGGCATGGATCGGTGGCAAGGGCCTGAGCGATGCTCTCGACGAAAGGGACGCGCGCCACTAGAAGCAGTGAGCCGCCGCAACACAATGGGCGAAATGATGCACCTGTCCTACGCGCAAAATATGGAGGATTACCACCTCGAGCTGGTCTTTGCCGGTGAGAACGGCGGCACCTATGTCGATGTCGGGGCGGGCCATCCCGTGGCCGACAACGTTTCGTTTCATTTCTACCTCAAGGGCTGGCGGGGGCTGGTGGTGGAGCCACAGGATGCGCTGGCCCGCCTTTACGCCCACGTCCGCCCGCGCGATTATGCCGTGTCCTGTCTGGCGGGCAGCGCCGAGGACGAAATCGATTTTTACGTCGTCGACAAACTGCACGGCTTCTCCTCGACCGTGCGCGCAAATGCCCAAGGCGCGCGCCAGTTCGGGGCGGGCTACCACACCATTCGCAAGCCCGTGCGGCCCTTGAGCGCGCTGATCGACGCGGCCGGGCTGACCAGCATCGATTTCCTGAAAATCGACGTCGAGGGCGCCGAAGGCGAGGTGCTGGCGGGCCTCGATTGCACGCGCCACCGTCCGCGCGTGCTGCTGATCGAGGCGGTTGCGCCGGGCAGTTTGGCCGAGGCCTGGGGGGAATGGGAGCCACGCCTCCTAGGCCACGGCTACCACTTCGCCTTTTTCGACAGGCTCAACCGCTTTTACGTGGCCGACGAGGCGAAGTCCTTGCTGGGGCGCTTTCCGGCCGAACCGGCGCGCTGGGACGGTGTTGAACACCTCTGGGACCAGGGCCGCGCCCCGCTGCGGCCCGACCATCCCGATCACGACCTGGCCCAGCTGCTGCTGCACGGTTTTTTGGCCGAAGTGCCCTGCCTCGCGCCCGAGCTCCTCGCAACCTTGCTCGCGCGCGGTTGGGCGGCGACGGGCAAGGGGGAGTTGACGGGGCCGGGGCTGGCGGCGCTGATCCCCCGTGCGCCGGGGGCCGGCGCGCCGCGGCGCGAGGAGGCGCTGGAGGCGCTCTTGCGCAGCGATGAGTTTCGCGCCGCCCTGGGGCGCATTGCCTCAACCTACGACGGCGGGCACTTGATGGAGTGAGCCGTCCCTTCGGCACCCGGGGCGGCCGGGCTCAAATGCGCTTGGCGACCTCATCCAGCATCACTTCGGTGGCGCCGCCGCCAATGGCTTGCACGCGCGCGTCCCGGCTCATGCGCTCAATGGTGCTCTCGCGCATGTAGCCCATGCCCCCATGGAACTGCAGGCAGTCGTACATCACCTCGTTGACGAGCGTGCCGGCGAGCGCCTTCAGCATCGAGACCTCTTTGATGACGTCCTCGTTGCGACTGTCGCGCCAGGCCGTGTTGAAGAGGAAGGCGCGTGCCGCCTCAACCTCGGCGAGACGCATCGACAGGCGGTGCCGGATCGTCTGTTTGTCCCAGAGGTGAGCCCCAAAGGCCTTGCGCTGCTTGACCCAGTCGAGCGTGATCTGGAGCGCCTTCAGCGCCTCTCCCAGCGCCTGGGCGGCAAGCACGATGCGTTCGTTCTGCAGGTTCTTCACGAGCTGGTAGAAGCCCCGGCCCTCCTCACCAAGGACATTCTCCTGCGCAACAAAGCAATCCTCAAAGCAGAGCTCGGCCGTGTCGCTCGACAGCCAGCCCTGTTTCTTGAGCGTGCGCGTGACGCGAAAACCGGGCGTGCCTTTTTCGACCGCGAACATCGTGAGGTGGCGTCCGCGTCCCGGCTCGCCGGTCTTGGCGGCGACGAACACGAGGTCGGCGTGCGCGCCGTTGGTGATGAAGGTTTTCGCGCCGTTGAGCCGATAGCCGCCTTGGGCCTTGACCGCGCGCGTGCGCATGGAGGCGAGGTCCGAGCCCGCGTCCGGCTCCGTCATGGCGATCGCGGTCAGGGTGCGACCGGCGGTGATGTCGCGCATCCAGCGCTCCAGTTGTGCCTTGCTGCCGGCCAGGTAGAGGTGCGGCGAGGCCATATCGGTGTGCACCAGCACCGTGACGGCAAAGCCGCCGTAGCTCGACCGCCCGAGTTCTTCTGCCAACACCGCATTGGCCAAGGTATCGAGGCCCGCGCCACCGTATGCGGGCGCGTAGCGCATGCCGAGCAGGCCGAGCGCGCCCATGTCGGTCAGAATGTGGCGCGGCACGAAGCCCTGCTCTTCCCAGGCGTCGGCCACGGGATGCACCCGCTCAGCGATAAACCGGCGCAGCGTGGCGCGCAGCAGCGTGTGCTCTTCGCCAAAATAGGGAAAGCTTTCGTTGCCGATCGGTTCGCCCATGCTGTCTCCTGCCCGGCGCCAAGCGTGTCGGAAGCCGTACCCGGCGCCGCGCGCGGGCTTTGCCACCTCAGATCACGCGCTTTTCCCGCAGCGCCGCGATTGCGGCCTTGGAATAACCGAGCTCGGCCAGGATTTGGTCGGTGTGCTCACCCAGCAGCGGTGCGCGGCGGCGGATCGAGCCCGGCGTCTCCGACAGCCACACCGGCACCTTGGCGATCGGCGCGGGCTTGGGGGCGCCGGGGAACTCGATGGGCTCAAAAAAGCCGACGGCATTGATGTGGGGATCATCGAGGGTCTGTTGCGGCTTGAGCACCGGTCCCGCCGGGATCTTCGCCTTGGACAACAGCTCGAGCGCTTCGCGATTGGTATAGGCCGCTGCCCAGCGGCGCATGCGCTCGCTGATGACGGCGCCGTTGTCGCCGCGCTTAATGTCGTCCTTGAAGCGCTCATCACTGAGCCAGTGTTCCTCGCCCATCAAGCGGGCCCAGCGCTTGAAAAGCGGGTTGCCGACGACCTGAACCAGAATGAAACCGTCCTTGGTGCGGAAGATGTCGACGGGTGCCGACGTCTGCCCTCGATTGCCAGTCGGCACGCGATTGGGGGCGATCACGGCCTGCTCGATGAGCAGCGCGTTGCCGAGCGTCACGGCCGTTGCCAGCAACGCCCCTTCCACCCATTGTCCCTTGCCGCTGGCTTTGCGCGCCATCAGCGCCGCCATGGTACCGAAGGCGCAGTGCAAGGCCGTGCCGAAGTCGACCCAAGGCACTTGTGCGCGATAGGGCTGGCCTTCCTCGCCGGTCATATAGACCGCGCCCGACATCACCTGGCCGATGCCATCGAAGCCGACCCGGTCGCTGTAGGGCCCACCGCGTCCGTAGGCCGAGACCGTGGTGAGGATAATGTCCGCCTTGACGGCCTTCAGGCTTTCGTAGTCGAGCCGCATGGCGCTAAGCGTCTGCGGCGGCAGATTGGCGATCACCACATCGGCACCCTCGACCAGGCGCCGCACGACTTCTTGGCCCTCCTCCCGCATGGGGTCGAGCGTCATACTCAATTTGTTGCGGTTGATCTGCAGGAACAAGGCGCCCTCGCCGGTCTTGGCCACGGGGGCCTGAAAGCGATCCTCGCTGCCCTCGCGCTTCTCGATCCGGATCACCTCGGCGCCGTGCTCGGCCAACAGCGTCGCACAGTAGGGACCCGCGATATAGCGGCCGAAGTCCAGCACACGAACACCCTCGAGAACACCAGCCATGGCAACCCTTCCCTAAGCTCATGAGAAGATGAGTGTAGCAGCATCATCGCGGCTTGGCTGCCTTGCGCTCATCCAGCCGCTATCGCGCCAGCTCGCTGGGCGATGGCGTCGCGGCGCGAAGCAGTTTAACCTGAGGGGTGCTGACGGTCGGTCGTACGGGTTCAAGTTCGCGGGATTTACAACACGGGAAGGGTGGGCGTCGGCCTGCCACTCCCTCATCCGGGAGCAATGCCATGGATCCGCAGGCACTCATTATCTTTTTGATCATAGGCGCCATCGCCGGCTGGCTCGCCGGCATGGTGATGACCGGGGGCGGTTTCGGCCTGATCGGCAACATCGTCGTCGGTATTATCGGCGCGTTCGTTGCTGGCTGGCTGTTTCCGAATTTCTGGCCACTCGGGGGGATCCTCGGGCCCATCCTGCATGCGGCGATCGGCGCGATTATCGTGCTGTTCGTGGTTGGTCTCGTCAAGCGGGCCGCCTAGCCGCAAGCAGCCGCTCGGCGCCGGCGGTGTTGGCGCCGGCGGCGGGCGCGACTAGGGCCGAATTTGGCCCGTGCCGCGCACCACGTACTTGAACGTGGTCAGCTGCTCGACGCCGACCGGCCCGCGTGCATGCATGCGGCCGGTGGCAATGCCGATTTCCGCACCCATGCCGAATTCGCCGCCGTCGGCGAACTGCGTGGAGGCGTTGTGCAACACAATCGCACTATCGAGCCCGGCAAGAAAGCGCTCGGCGGCGGCGTGGTCGGCGGCGACGATGCAGTCCGTGTGCTGGGATCCATACTTTTGGATATGGGCAATGGCGCCGTCGACGCCGTCGATCACACGCACGGCAATGATGGCGTCCAGGTATTCGGCCGACCAGTCTTGCTCGCTCGCGGCCACGACGCGCTGATCCGCCGCCTGCGCCGCAGCATCGCCCCTGACCTCGCAGCCTGCATCGGCGAGGGCGCCGATCAGGGCGGCGAGGTGGCCCGCCGGTGCGGCCCGGTCGACCAGCAGCGTCTCGGTTGCCCCGCACACGCCGGTCCGCCGCAGCTTGCCGTTGAGCACGATGGACCGCGCCATGCCAAGCTCGGCGCTGCGGTCGACATAGGTGTGGCAGATGCCTTCCAGATGGGCGAACACGGGCACGCGCGCTTCCTCCTGGACGCGCGCCACCAGGCTCTTGCCACCGCGCGGTACGATCACGTCGATGGCTCCATCGAGGCCTTTGAGCAGCAGGCCGACGGCCGCGCGGTCCGTGGTGGGAACGAGCTGAATTGCGCCCTCGGGCAGGCCGGCTTCGCGCAGGCCGCGGGCGAGGCAGACCTGAATGGCGCGGCTGGAATGATGGCTGTCGGAGCCCCCGCGCAGGATAGCCGCGTTGCCGGACTTAAGGCAGAGCCCGCCGGCGTCGGCGGTCACATTTGGCCGGCTTTCGTAAATGATGCCGACGACGCCCAGCGGCACGCGCACCCGCTCGATGGCGAGCCCGTTCGGGCGTGTCCAGCGGGCCATCACATCCCCGACCGGATCGGCGAGGCCGGCCACCTCTTCGAGCCCCTTGGCGATGGCCTCGGTGCGCTGCGGGTCGAGCAGCAGGCGATCGAGAAATGCCGCGCTTACCCCCGTGCTCTTGGCTTCGCTGAGGTCGCGCTCATTGGCCGCCAGGATGGCCGCGGTCTGGGTCCTGATCTCGTGCGCGGCCGCGCTCAGCGCGGCATTTTTCGCGGCGCTGCTGGCCAGCGCCAGGCCGCGCGCTGCCTCGCGCGCGGCGGCGCCGATGGCGCGCATGGCGGCGTCGACATCGTTGAGCGTCTCGGGTTTCACGGGCGTGGACAAGGCTCTAGCGTCGAAGGGGCGGCTGGCTCGGCTTAGCACTTTCAGGCCCTGCTGAGAACCATGTCGTCGCGATGGATGAGAGCGGCGCGACCCTCATAGCCAAGAATGGCGGCGATCTCGCTGCTCTTCTTGCCGATGATGCGCACGGCATCGGTCCATGCGTAGGCGCTGAGCCCGCGGCCGATCTCGCGTCCGCCTGCGTCACGGATGGCAACGGCATCGCCGCGCTCAAAAATGCCGTCCACCCGCGTCACGCCGGCGGGCAAGAGGCTCTTGCCCGCCAGCAGGGCTTTGACCGCGCCGGCATCGATGTGCACGATGCCCTTGGCCTCGAGCTGCCCGGCGATCCAGCGCTTGCGCGCGGCCACGGGATCGGACGTGGCCAGGAACCAGGTACACGGGGCGCCGCTACTCAGCCCGCGCAAGGGGTGGGCGACCTTGCCGGAGGTGATCACCATGTTGGTGCCCGAAGCCAGCGCAATCTTGGCCGCCTGGATCTTGGTCACCATGCCGCCGCGCGACAGCTCGCTGCCGGCGCTGCCCGCCATGGCCTCGATCTCGGGGGTGATCTGTCGCACCTCGGGCAACAGTCGACCCTCGATACCGCAGCCGGGCGGGGCCGTATAGAGGCCTTCGATGTCGGACAGCAGCACCAGGCAGTCGGCGCTCATCATGGTGGCCACGCGCGCCGACAGGCGGTCGTTATCGCCGTAGCGAATTTCGGCGGTGGCCACTGTGTCGTTCTCGTTCACGACGGGAACCGCGCGCTGGCTCAGCAACGTATCGATGGTCTGCCGCGCATTGAGGTACCGGCGGCGCTGTTCGGTGTCGCCCAGCGTCAACAGGATTTGCGCCGCCGTCAAGCCGCGCGCCTTGAACACGGCCTGGTAGGCACTGGAGAGAAAGATTTGTCCAACCGCCGCCGCCGCCTGCGACTGCTCCAAGGCGAGCGAGGCGCCGGAAAACGCGAGCACCTGGCGTCCAAGGGCGATCGCGCCCGAGGAGACGATGATGACGTCTTTACCGTCACGCACGAGCTCGGCAACGTCGTCGGCGAGCGAGGAGAGCCACGCCGACTTCACCTCGCCGCTGCTGCGCTCGACGATGAGACTGGAACCGATCTTGACGACGATGCGGCGCGCCTTACTCCATTCCGCGCGTTGAGCCGTGGCACTTGCGGGGTCGCTAGGTGCAGGGCGTCGTTTTTTGTCCATATCAACGAGGGCCGGGATCGAGCTCGCGCTATTTGCCAGCAAACGCATAGCAGATCGGAGTGCGGCTGGACCAGCCCGGCCGGGGCCTCACGCGGGCGATGCGGCTATGCGTTGGACGCACGCTAGAAGTAGGGCAGGGGCGGCTTGATATGGGGTTCGCGCGCCTCGCGTAAGCGGCGCACCCGCGCCCGCGCCGCCAATCTGGCGGCCCGGTAGCGCGCCATGCGCGCGTGCAGCCTGGCGCCGCGCCTACCGGCCTCGCGCACGGCTTTGCCGGCGCGCTCCTCGCGCCAGCGCTCGACCGCCTGGCGGCTGGCGTTCGCCTTGGCCAGCTCGGCGCGTACCTCTTCCAGCGCGCGTTCGCTCGATTGGCTCGTAGAGCGGGCCTGCTGCAGCTGTTCGCGGACCTCGCGCAGCGTCCGTTCCGCCGTCAGCCGGGAGGTGCGCTCGCGCTCGAGCGCCTCGCTTGCGGCAGCGTCGCCGGAACTGATGGACGCCACCACCGTGCGCTCCTTGGCGAGCTCGGCCTGCGCCGCCTGCAAGGAGCGGTCGGCCGCAACATGCGCGCTTCTCTCCAAGGCCAATTGTTCCTCAAGGGCGCGCAGAGCGCGCTCATTCGCCTCCTTGCCGGCGCGCACTTTTGCCAACTCGGAGCGCACCTCCGTGTCGCCTTGCCCGCTCGTTGCCTCCCTGGGCTCGCTCCTCCAGAAGGCGATGCTGTCCTTTTCCGCCAATACCTGCTCGGGGCGACCGAACAGGAGGCCAAGGGCCACGGCGGCGAGCAGCAGGAGGGTGCTCACGAGCAAGGCCTTTGGCGATCCTGAGCGCGGCCCGCCGGGGTTGAGCGTGGTCCAGGGATTATAGGTGCCAAAATTCCAGATATGGCCTTCCGGGTCGCGACAGGAATAGCCACGCCCCCGATAGCCGTCCGCATCGATGTCGAGCACGATCTCGGCGCCGGCCGCAATGGCGCGCTGGCGATGCGCTTCGGTATCGGCGACGTAGAGGTAGCAAATCTGGGTCTCGACGCCGCCGACCTGATCGGGTTGTTTCATGAGGCCGTCGAAGGCGGATCCCTCGGCGGGAGCCAGCATGATCATGCTGGCGCCGATGGTAAGCTCCGCATAGAGCACACCGCCGCCGTCTTCATCATCGACGATGAGATGCTTGGCAAAACCGAAGGCGGCGCAGAGCCAGTCGATCGCCCGCGGCACGTCGCGATAGCGCAACGTCGGGATGATGGTGGTGGCAAATGGATCAAAGCTCGCAGTCATCTTGCGTTCCCATAGCTGGGAGGCCAAGTCGAGGTACGCGCGGGTGGGCTCAAGGATCTCGCCGCTACGCCAACACCAGGGGGCGAGGAGAGGTGCCGATAAATATCAGCCGCGGGCCTTTATCCTTTTGAACCTACTGTGCAAATCGTGACCAAAGGGTGAATGTCCCGGGGGCGCCGGGGCAGGGCCCGGTGGCGACGACGGACCAGGCGCCACGCCGCCCCCTGGCCCGGCGCTTTGCCGCCGCCAGCGTGGCCCAATTCGGTAAGGAGGGCCGTCGCGGCCGGCGCGGTCCTGCGGCCGCGGCGGGCGGCTCGGGTTTGCAGGGTTGAAGCAACAGGGGAGGTGTATGCCTTGCTGCGACAACGCGAGGGGAGGCCTTCGCGGGCGAGCTCCCGCGCGCGCCGGGGACGGCCCCGCGGCCCTGCACCCTACGGCGGCGCGGGCTTGGGCCGCCGGGTGGGCCCGTCCCGGATCGGCTCGGCATACTTGAGATCGAGGTCCCAGGGGAAGAAGATCCAGGTGTCCTGCGAGACCTCGGTGATGAAGGTATCGCACATCGGCGCGCCCAGCGGCTTGGCATAGACGGTGGCGAAATGCGCCTGCGGCAGCAGCTCGCGCACGAGCTTGGCCGTTTTGCCCGTGTCGGTGAGGTCATCGATCAGCAGCACCCCCCGCCCCGTGCCGTTACCAAGCGCGCCAACAGCGGGGGCGATGCTCTTGAGGATGCGGATCTCACCCTGTTCCGAATAGTCGTGGTAACTCGCCACGCACACGGTTTCGATCAGGCGCAGGCCGAGCTCGCGCGCGACGATGGCCGCCGGCACCAACCCTCCCCGGGTAATGCAGACGATGGCCTCGAACGGTCCCTTGTCGGCAAGCCGCCAGGCAAGCGCGCGCGCGTCACGGTGAAATTGGTCCCAGGAGACGGGAAACGACTTGGCGGGATTGGGTTGGCTCATGGGCTCGGGCTCGGCGCAACGTCTAACGTGGCACCTTCTAGCAGTCGCGCGCCCCCCCGGCGATGGCGAACTCATCGGCTTGGCAGGCGCAGCCGACGGCTCTACCATTCGGCGCATGCAGCAGCGGGTCACGGCCAAAAGCGACGCCTACGGCACTTGCCTGATGCGGCGCCTCGCTGACCTTGCCGCTGTGACCGAGGGGCCGGGCCCCCTCACGCGGGGCACTCTCACGCCGGAAGAGGGGGCGGCCAATCGGGTTGCCATCTGGATTGAGGCGGCCGGTCTCAGGGTTTGGACCGATGCGCTCTTCAGTGTGTTGGGGCGCGATGAGGCTCAGCGCCCGAATGCCCCCGCCATCAGGCTGGGCTCGCATCTCGACAGGGTGCTCGATGCCGGACGCTACGACGGCGCGCTTGGCGTTTTGGCCGCGATCGCCGTGATGGCGGAGTTGTCGCGGCGGGGTGAACGCCTCGCGCAGCCCCTAGAGGGTACGGTTGAGGCTGCCGATGCCGGCGCGCGTGCGCTCCTCAAGGCAACGCGGCGCCTGCATCATCGGCTGGCGGGTACAAGCGCACCATGACGGGCGGCTACGCGCGCATTGCCGAGGTCGTGGAGCAAAACTTTGCAGCCGAGGTCGCCTTTCTGCGCGAGCTGGTGCGGGTGCCTAGCGATACGCCGCCCGGCGACAATGCTCCGCATGCCCGGCATACCGCCAAGCTGCTCGAAGCCATGGGCTTTCAGGTCGAGCAGCATCCGGTTCCCGTCGCCGACGTGGCGGCGGCGGGCCTCGTCTCGCTCACCAATCTGATGGTGCGCCGATCGTTTGGCCCGGGACCGGTGATCGCGCTCAATGCGCACGGCGACGTGGTCCCGCCGGGCGATGGTTGGAGCAAGCCGCCCTATGCCGGCCTGATCGAAGACGGGCGCATGTTTGGGCGCGGCGTTGCCGTCTCCAAGTCCGATTTCGCCACCTATGCCTTTGCGCTGCGCGCCGTGGAAGCTGCCGGGGCCCAGCTCAAGGGGACGGTGGAGCTGCATTTCACGTACGATGAGGAGTTCGGCGGTCTGCTCGGGCCTGGCTATCTCTTGCGCCGGCAGCTGAGCAAGCCCGACCTGGCGATCGCCGCGGGCTTCGCCTATGCCGTGGTGACGGCGCACAACGGCTGCCTGCAGCTGGAGGTCAGCGTGCACGGCAAGGCGGCCCACGCCGCCCTGCCCGAGAGCGGCCACGACGCCCTGGCGGCGGCCGTCGCAATCCTCAATGCGCTTTACAGCGAGCGCCGCGGCTATGCCTCGATTCGCTCGGGGCTCCCCGGTATCGCCACGCCCACGCTTAACGTCGGGCTGATCGCGGGGGGCATCCATACCAACGTGGTACCGGACAAGGTGACGCTGCGGCTCGACCGGCGCATCATCCCCGAGGAGGACGCCCAAGCGGTCGAGGTTCGGCTCGGCGAGGTCATTGAGCGCGCCGTGCTGGGACGGCCCGGCATCGCCGTTAAGATCCGGCGCTTGCTGAGCGCCGCGGCGCTGCGCCCCCAGCCCGGGCAGGCCCGCCTGGCCGAGACCGTTCAGAAGCACGCCAGCGCCATATTTGGCGAGCCGATCGGCGCCACCGCCAGTCCGCTCTATACGGATGCGCGCCTCTACGGTGCAAGCGGCGTGCCGGTGGTCCTTTACGGGGCGGGGCCGCGCACGCTTCTGGAAGCCAATGCCAAGCGTGCGGATGAAAACATCTTGCTTGCGGATCTGCGCCGAGCGACCATTGTCGTCGCTCGTGTTTTGCTAGATCTCTTGGACCCCGAAGCTGGGCCTACTCCATGAAGTTCTGATAAGACGGGCCAACAGCTTTCTTTTGGGTCTTTTTCGCTTCCACATGACCACAAAGCGACCGGTAGCGGCCATGCTTGGCCGCACGATCCTGTTTAAGTCTTTGCCGGAGCGGGACCGCCTCTTGATCGCGCGCCAGATGGTTGCGGCCAACTTCGCCCCGGAACAACTGATTTTCGCGCGCGGCGATCCGCCCAACGACATCTATTTGGTGCTCAAGGGCCGGGTTCGCCTGTCGGTCTTCTCCCTCGATGGCCGCATGCTGTCCTTCAAGCACGCGGAAGCCGGCGACACCTTCGGCGAGATCGGGCCCCTCGACGGCGGGGCGCGGACCGCGGACGCCACGGCGCTGACCGCGGTCGAGGTGATGTCGCTGCAGCGCGCCAAGCTCAGCGCCTTGCTGGACGGAAACCCGCGGGTGGCGCGGGCTGCCATCAAGTTTTTATGTGCCCGCCTGCGTGAGACCAGCGAGTTGGCGGAAGGCATCGCGCTGCATTCCATTGAGATGCGGCTCGCGCGCTTTCTCCTGTCCGCCCTGAAGCGCCAACGCTCCGACCGGGGAACCACCCAGTCCGTGATCGAGCTCGGCATCACCCAGGGCGAACTCGCCTTGCTGATCGGCGCCAGCCGGCAAAAGGTCAACGCTGCGCTCAATACCCTGGAGCAGGCCGGTGCCGTCCGGCGCACGCGCACGCGACTTTTTTGTGATGAGGTGACCCTGTTGCGGGTGGCCGCCGTGGAGCAAGCTTGAGCGTCGTCTTTTGCGAACGGGCCACAGGACCCCGCGCCTGTGGCCCGTTGCTGGGCAATCCTTCGGCCGCAGCCCCGCACCGGACAAATCGGCACGGATTGCCCTGTGCCGCCAACCAATGCGCCTTCATGTTGCGCCCAACCGCTGCTAAGGTCTGTCACTTGAGTGACAGGGGACCGGGGTCTCTGCCGCTGCCATAGGCCTTTGCGTGCGCATCATCAGGGAGCTGCCAGCACCGAAGCCAGCTTGCGCCGGGGGCGCCCGCCAGGCGCGCGGCGGCATTGCTGGCGCAGTGTCGGCCACGCGCACCGAAGCTGGGAGCGCATGAACGTGGCGCCCGGGCCCTCGCCATCCCCGACCGTCATGGGCGAGCGCCGGCTGCTGACCATTTTGTTCTGCGATCTCGTCGATTCCTCGCCGCTGGCAGGACGGCTCGATCCGGAGGACCTGCGCGAGGTCCTGACCAACTACCAGCGCCGGGCGACCGAGATTATTGAGGGCTACGGCGGCCTGATTGCGCGCTATCAGGGTGACGGCATCCTCGCCTATTTCGGTTATCCGGCCGCTAGCGAGGATGACGCCGAGCGCGCCGTGAACGCGGCCATTGAGCTCAGCCGGCACATCAACGACGGCAGCGGTGTCGCGGAGGTCTTGCGCGTGCGCGTGGGCGTGGCGACCGGCATCGTCGTGGTCGGCGATCTGCTACGCTCGGGCGCGGCCGACAACCCCGCGATTGTCGGAGAGACGCCCAATCTCGCCGCGCGCCTACAGGCCGTTGCCGACCCGGACACGGTTCTCATTGCCGCGAGCACGCAACGGCTCACGCGTGGGCTGTTTGACTACCGCCGGCTGGAACTGTCGGGCATCAAGGGCTACCCGCTGCCGCTCGAGGCCTTCCAGGTGTTGGGGCCGAGCGAAGTCGCCAACCGCTTCGCCGCTCTGCGCTCGACCGTGCCGTTGGTGGGTCGTGACGCCGAGCTCGGCCGCTTATTGGCGCTGTGGGAGAAGGCCAAAGCCGGCGCCGGCGCCGTCGCCTTCCTGCGCGGCGAGCCGGGAATCGGCAAGTCGCGGCTGGCCTTTGAGCTGCTGCAACGCCTGCGCAAAGAGTTTCCGATCGTGCGGCGTCTCTACTGCTCGCCGTATCACAAGGACAGCATGCTCTATCCGCTGCTGACGCAGCTGCAGCGTACCGCACAGATCGACGTCACCGACACGGTCGCCACCAGGCTCGAAAAGCTGCAGGCCCTGTTGGTGGGGGCGGGGGAAACGGCCGGACCGCTGACGGCGGTGCTGGCCGACCTGTTGGCGCTGCCCTTGCCCGAACGGGAAACGCTCGAGCCGCTCGATGCCCGGCAAAGGCGCGAATTGCTGTTCAAGATCCTGCTCGAGGCCTTCCAGGAGCTGGCGCGCAGACGGTCGCTGATCGTTGTTCTTGAGGATATCCACTGGATTGATCCAACCAGTCTGGAACTGCTCGAGACCATCGTCACGCGCCTTGAAGGTCTGCCCGCCCTGCTGGTGATCACGGCGCGACCGGGCAGCGACCCGCCTTGGCTCGGGCGCGAAAACGTCCACACCTTCAACCTGGGGCCGATCGATCAAGGCAGCGCCGAAGCCCTGGCGCAGCGCATCTGTGGCATCGCGGATGCTGGCAACAGCATGCTCAAGGGCATCGTCGCCCGCGCCGATGGTGTGCCCCTGTTTATCGAGGAGCTGAGCAAGGCCGCGCTCGAAGCCGGGGCCATGGGCCGCCCGGCCGAGGCTGGCGCCGTCGCCGCCAGCAGCCTCGCCATTCCCGCCAGCCTGCATGCTTCGCTGCTGTCGCGCCTCGATCGGCTCGGGCCTGCACGCGAGGTGGCCAAGGCTGCGGCCGCCTTCGGTCGAGAATTTGCCTTCGACCACCTGGCGGGCGTGATGGACACGTGGAGCCCCTCCGATCTCAGCGCCGCCCTCGAGCAGCTGATCGAAGCCGACCTCATAGTGCCGATCGGACCACCGCCCTGGACGGCCTTCTCCTTCCGCCACGTCTTGATCCAAGATGCGGCCTACAGCACGCTGTTGCGCAGCGAACGGCGCGCGCTGCATGGCCGCATCGCGCGCACGCTGACCGAACTCTTTCCGGACGCCGTGGCCATTGGGCCGGAGATCGCCGCGGCCCACTTTAGTAAGGCGGAGCTGTTCGAGCCTGCCGTGCGCCTCTGGCTGGAGGCCGGCAGTCGCGCCGCCGGTCGCTCGGCCTTTGCCGAAGCCATCCAGCATTTCTCCGAGGGCGTGCGCATTTCGCGGCTGCTGCCGGACGACCCGGCGCGCGCGCGCAAGGAACTGGATTTGCAGATGGCGCTGGGCCCCGCGCTGATGGCCACGCGAGGCTATGCCGCCCCGGAAAGCCTCGAGGTGTTCGCCCGCGCCGATGCCCTTGTTGCCAGCGTGGGTACGGTCGCCGAGCAACTCGATGTGCTGTTGGGCCTCTTCAATGTGCACTATGGCCGGGCCGAGATCGCGCGCTCGCTGGAGGTGGCGCGCGCGCATCTGACGCTCTCCGAAAAGCATGCACGGGGCGAGAGCCGGGCGCATTGCCTGTTGGGACAGACCTACTCGGCGATGGGGGCGTTTGTCGATGCCAAGCGGCATTTCGAACAAGCGCTGGCGATGTTTGCGCGCCAACCGGAAAAAACCGGCTCCTGGGGCGTGATGGCGAGCCAATACGTGGTCACGCTGGCGTTGAGTGCCGGGGTGCACTTTGCGCTCGGCGAACTTGAAGCGGCGCGCGCGGCCATCATGGCCGCCGTCGATCGGGCGCGCGCCATCGAGCACCCTTTGTCGATCGCCTTGGCGATCGTGACGGATGTCTTGACCCCCAATCCCGGCGATTTGGAGGGTAGCCACCGGCGCGCCGAGGAGGCGGTGCAGTTTTGTGCTCAGCACGGCTTGAAGAATTTCGAGGCCTGGGCGCGCTTCGCCCAGGGTGCGATCATGACGCGGCGCGGCGCTGTTGAGCGCGGCATCGAGGTCATGCAGGAGGCGATCGCCGCCGCCGAAGGGCTGGGCTCGCGCCTGTTCCGGCCGGCGCAGTTGGCGACGCTGGCCGGCGCCGTTGCCAAGCTAGGCGATTGCGCGCGCGCCCTGGTCCTCGTCGAGGAGGCGATCGAAATTGCCCAGGTGACGGGTGAGCGGCAGGCGCTGGCCGCGATTGAGCGCGTCAAGGGCGAGCTGCTCTGCGCCCTTGGCCGGCCAGGCGAGGGCGAGGCCGCGCTGCGCGCGGCCTGCCAAACCGCCCGCGCGCAGGGCGCCGTTTCCGAAGTGCGCCGCATCGAGGCGAGCCTGGCACGGTTGGCGGGCCAGGCAGCGCCCGCGCGAGGCCGCGCCCCGCCCACCGCGCCCCAGGGCTGGCTTGGCGTCTTGCGTGGCTTGCTCGGAATTTGAGGGCGCGCAAAAGGCGCGCGCACCCCTTAAGCTTTTCAAGCCTGGGGGTGCCACCAGCGCCCGGCGATCACGACGCCCTCCGAACAGATCTTGCGCTCGCCGGCGAGATGTTCGCCCACGACATCGACGTAGTCGAACTTGCCCTCCTTGACCGAGAGGACGGTCGCGTCGCCGACGCTGCCCAGCTTCAGCGAGCCGAGCTCGGGGCGCTTTAACGCGAACGCCGCATTCAGGGTCGACTGCTTGACGACCTCGCGCAAAGGCACGCCAAGGCAAAGAAATTTCGACATGGTGGTGACCTGGTCGAAGGCGGGTCCATCGATGCACAGGGCGTGCACGTCCGATGAGATCGTATCGGGGTGAAAGCCGTTTGCCAGCATGGCACGTGCGGTCTTGAAGGAGAACGAGCCCATGCCATGGCCGATATCGAACAGCACGCCGCGTTTGCGCGCCTCCAGGACCACCGGCTTGATGGTGCCCTGGGCGTTGCAAGGCGCATTGGGGAACGGGCGAAAGGCGTGCGTGAGGACGTCGCCCGGCCGCAGCATCTCCACCACCTCTTCGTAGGACGGCGGTGGATGGTCGATATGCGCCATCACCGGCAGGCCGACCTCATTGGCAACCTGCAGCGCCATTACGAGCGGGGCCGCACCTTGGTCACCCGAAGAATGCCGGCCGACGCGGACCTTGATGCCGATGATCACGTCCCGATTGGCATCGGCGACCTCGGCGGCCTCGCGCGGTGCCATCAGGCGGATGTTTTCGCTCTCGCCAACCATGATGGTCTTGGAGAAGCCGAAGATGCCCGCGAAGGAGACGTGCAGATAGGCCAGGATGCGCACTTGCGACGGCTCGATCACATGCTTCCGGAAACCGGCAAAATTGCCGGGCCCGGCGCTGCCCGTGTCGATGGCGGTCGTCACGCCGGAGCGCCGGCAGAAATCCTCCGCATCGATGCCGAGCGAGGTGCCGCCCCAGTAGACGTGGGTGTGCAGGTCGATGAGCCCAGGCGTCACGTACTTGCCCGCAACGTTGCGCACGGGCGTGCCCGCGCCGCCGTCAAGGTTCAAGCCAACCGCGGCCACCTTACCGGCGGCGAAGGCCACATCCATCGGTGCATCGAGGTTTTGCGAGGCATCGATGACGTGCCCGCCCTTGAGAATCAGATCGTAGGCCATGGGTTGCCCCCAGAGGTGTTCGAGCTTGAGGATTCGTCGGGCGCCACCGCCCCGGCGCGCTCGACCAGCAGGCGGTAGTGCTGCGGTTGCCGGTGCTTGGCGAAATTGAACGTTGTAGCCTTGTAGCTGTTGGCCAGATCGAGGTCGCAGCGCGCGACGAGGAGCTCGTCGTGCTGGCTGAGGGCCTGGGCCACCACCACGCCGTTGGGGGCAACGATAGAAGAGTTGCCGATCAGGTCGCAGCCCTCCTCGAGGCCGCACTTGGCGACGCCGACGACCCAGGTGGCGTTGGCGTAGGCGCCCGCCTGCAGGCAGAGCTGGTTGTGGAACTCGCTCAGGGGGTCGTGGTCGGGTGCCGGCGGATTGTGCCGGGGCGTGTTGTAGCCGACGAGGACCAGTTCCACGCCCTTGAGCCCCATGACCCGGTAGGTTTCCGGCCAACGTCGGTCATTGCAAATGCACATGCCGATGTTGGCACCCATCGTTTTCCACACGCCCCAGCCAAGGTCGCCGACCTCGAAATAGCGCTTTTCGAGATGCTGGAAGGGGCGCCAGGGTTCGTGCTCGGCATGCCCGGGCAGATGGATCTTACGGTACTTGCCGACAATTTGGCCCGACTTGTCGACCAGGATCGAGCTGTTGAAGCGGTAGACGCGCCCTGGGCGCCGTTCGAGTTCGGCAAAGCCGAGATAAAAGCCGATGCCAAGCCGTTGCGCCTCCTGGAAGAGGGGCGCCGTCTCGGGCGAGGGCATGCGGGCTTCAAAAAAGGCGTCGATTTCCTCCTGCGCGGTCATCCACCAGCGCGGGAAGAACGTGGTGAGCGTCAGTTCCGGGAAGACGGCAAGATCACAGCGCTGCTCGGCGGCCTGCCGCAACAGCTCGATCAGCCGCTTGACAACCGCCGGGCGGCGATCAAAGCGCGCAATCGGCCCCATCTGGCAGGCACCAACCGTGATGAGCCGTGACATGCTGCCTCCGCCGCCGGGGTGCGGCCCATGCTGGGCACGCGAGAGCGACAATGATTGCCCAATCGCGGGGTCAGGGCCAGCGGATAACGGCACGCGCTCCCCTGAGCCTCGCTCAGGGTGCGCACCCCTTTATCGCCAAGAGCTCCAGCAGGGTGGTGTTGAAGCGGTCGGCCGCCTCGTAGGCAACCCAATGCCCCGCCTTCTCGATCAGTCGCACCTCGAGCTCGGGATGATGCTGGCGCATGATCTCGAGCCGTCTGTCGAGCGAGCCGCGGGCGATGATGTCTTCGGTTCCCCAGATCGTTTGCACGGGCGCCGTGACATCGGCCAACGCCTTGGCGAGCCCGTCACCGGTTGCGAACGGCCGGCTGCGGAAGCGCGCGCGCTTGACGTTCTCGGCCTGCAGATGAATGGCGAGGGCATCGATATTGGCGGGGTTGGCGATCATCAGCACCCGCAGGTTCTGGTGGAACACCGCCGCGATCTCCTCCGCACTCATGCCGGCGCGCTGCTTGGCGAAGCGCTCACGGGGTTCGGCGCGCAGGCCGAGTGCGGCCACGCCGATCAAGGTCAGATGGCCAATACGTTCGCGCAGGCGCGCCGCCGTCAGGCCGGCGACATGGCCGCCGAAGGAGAAGCCGGCGAGGCGCAGATTACGCGCACCCGGCAACAGCTCATTGAGCGCGGCAACGACGACGTCGGCACTGGTTGCGGGAATGAGCGGCTCGGGCGGCATCGCCGATTGGCCGAGGCCGGGAAGATCGGGGACCCAAAGCTGATAGTGCCGTGCGAGCTCGGGAATATTGCGCAGCCAATGCGTCCAGGAGCCCGAGCCGCCGTGGAACAGCAGCAGCGGCTCGCCCTTGCCCCAGACGCGCCACACCATGCTGCCATTCCCGCAGGGCGTGTTGAATTTTTTGGCGCGGCGGTCGAGGGCATCGACGATCGCTGCCGGCGCGAGAGCGCTGAGCTCGGCGCGCGCTTCGCCTGAGCGATCGCCGTTCACGCGGGCATCGCCGTTTCGGCCAGGCGTGCCCAATAGGAGATGCCCGATGGGATCACGTCATCATTGAAATCGTATTTGGGGTGGTGCAGGCCGGCGCTGTCGCCATTGCCGATGAAGATGAAGGCGCCCGGGCGAGCCTCGAGCATGAACGAGAAGTCCTCCCCACCCATGACCGGATCGATGTTGCTATTGACCTTATCGGGGCCAGAGATTTGTGCCGCCACGCCGGCGGCAAATTCCGATTGGCGCGCATGGTTGCTAGTCACCGGATATTTGCGCTCGTAGGTTGCCGTGGCGACCGCGCCGTGGAGTTCGGCCGTCGCTCGCGCCACGTCGAGGATGCGTCGCTCGATGAGATCGCGCACGTTGGCGGTCAGGGAGCGGGCGGTGCCCTCGAGCACCGCGGTCTCAGGGATCACGTTGCTCGCTTCGCCGGCGTGGAACATGCAAATCGAGATCACGCCGGCATCCAGAGGATCGAGGTTGCGCGAGACGATCGAATGGAGCTGGGTGACGATGTGCGAGCCGACCAGCACGGGATCGATGCATTGGTGCGGACGGGACGCATGACCGCCCTTGCCGGTGATCTCGATGCGGATGCCGTCGCTCGCCGCCAGCAGCGGGCCGCTGCGCAGCGCGAATTGTCCGACCGGCAGGCCGGGCATGTTGTGCATGCCGTAGACCTCCTGGATGTGCCAGCGCTCCATCAGCCCATCATCGAGCATGGCCTTGCCGCCGGCACCGCCCTCCTCGGCGGGCTGGAAGATGACGACGGCGGTGCCGTCGAAATTGCGCGTCTCGCACAGGTATTTGGCGGCACCCAGCAGCATGGCGGTGTGCCCATCGTGGCCGCAGGCATGCATTTTGCCGGCAGTTTGCGAGGCATAGGCAAGCCCGGTCATCTCCGTCATCGAGAGCGCGTCCATATCGGCGCGCAGGCCGATCACCTTGCCGGAGCTTTGCGCCCGGCCCCTGATGATGCCGACCACGCCGGTGCGGCCGATACCGGGCACCACCTCGTCACAGCCAAAGGTTTTGAGCTTATCGGCGACGATGCCGGCGGTGCGGTGCACCTCGTAAAGAACCTCGGGGTTGGCATGGATATCGCGGCGCCAAACCGAGACTTCGTCCTTGAGGGCGGCGGCGCGGTTAACGATCGGCATCTCGGTAATCCTGTTCGGCAACCCTGAAAAGACACGCAAATTCCGACACGGGGCAGCCCAAGGGCCGCCGGCCGCGCGGCAGGGAAGCAAATCGCCCCCGACGGGTCAAGGCAGCTGCGCGCGCGAGCTCAAGGGCACAGCCGCGCACTTTGGCGGCGAAAAGCGCAAATGGCCGGGCCCAGATAGCGGTTGCTGATCGACTGGCTGGCGACCGCGCCCACGCGTGAGCGAACGAAAGGGCACGGCGCACCGACCGCGCAGGCGCGCCTTGCCACGACGACGGCAAACGCGCCGCTGGCAGGATCGTGGGCGACCAGGTCATGCGGTCTGAGCCGTGGCGGCGAGCTGGCGCCTACTTCTTTTCGACGTTCCAGAACACCACGTTGGTCGCAACCAGCACGCCCTCGATATTTTTGCGAAAGGCGGCGGGCTGCAGGTATTGTCCCAAGACAACGTGGGTCGGCGACAAGGCCACGCGCTGCGAGACCGCCTCGGCCAGCACCTTCTGCTTGCCCGCATCCGTCTCCTTGGCAAAGGCATCGCGCAGGCGCTCCAGCTCGGCATCGCAGGGCCATCCAAAGGTTGCCTTGTCGCAGCTGGCATTGAGGAAGTTGGTCGAGACGGGATCGAGCACGTCGACGGAGCCCCAGGATGTCAGATAGACGCTCCATCCGCCGGCGGCGGGTGGGTCCTTCTTCGCGCGCCGTGACACCAGGGTTTGCCAGTCCATCGCCTGCAAGTCGACCTTGAAGCCGGCTTTCTCCAGCAGCGACTTGGCCACGGGTGCCAGATTGGAAAGGGAGGCGATGTCGGTTGACTGCATAAGCACGATCGTGGTGCCGTCGTAACCGGCCTGCGCCAAGAGCTCCTTGGCCTTGCCGGCGTTGCTTTCGAGCTTGTCCTCCCAGCCCTTGGTGGTCTCGAGCGGCGAACCGCAGGGATAAAGCGACTTGCAGATCACGTAGTACTTTGAGTTGCCGATCGTGGCCTCCAGAAAATCCTTCTGATTGAGGGCGTAGGCCACGGCCTGGCGGATTTTGGCGTTGTCGAAGGGCTTGTGCAGGGCGTTGAAGCGGAAAGCGTATTGCCGTCCCATCGGCGCCACCACCAGGAAGCGCACGTTGGGATCGGCCCCCAGCAGCGGCAGAAGATCGTGTGGCGGGGTTTCGAGGAAGTCGATCTCGCCGTTGCTGAGCGCGTTGATCTGCGTCTGGGGATCGGCAATCCAAATCCATTCGACGCGATCGACCTTCACGCCCTTGCCGCCGGCAAACCCCGAGGGCGGCTCGGGACGGGGTTTGTATTTGCTATTCTTGAGATAGACGGCCTTTTCGCCCGGCTTCCACTCGTCCTTTTTGAAGATAAAGGGGCCCGAGCCCGTGGTATCGGTGATCTGCGTGTTGGGGTCCGTCTCCGCCACGCGTTTGGGCATCATGAAAGGCACGTTGGACGTGGGCTTGCCCAGCGTTGCCAGCACCAGCCCGTAGGGCTCCTTGAGCTGCAGGACGAAGGTTTTGGCATCGGTGGCCTTCAGGTCGGCCGCGAAGCTCATCAGCTTTTGAGCCATGCCGTCGCGTGCGGCCCAGCGCTTGAGCGAGGCCACACAATCCTCAGCCGTCACCGGCGCCCCGTCGTGCCACTCCAGGCCGTCACGCAGCCAAAACGTCCAGGTGAGCTTGTCCTCGCTCACGCTCCACCTGTCGACCATCTGGGGCTTGACCTCGAGCTTTTCATCGAGGGCGAACAGCGTGTCGTAGATCATGAAGCCGTGATGGGTGCTGATCAGCGCGGTGGTCCAGACCGGATCAATGATTTTGAGATCGGAATGCAGAGAGACTTTCAAGGTGCTCTCGGCCCTGGCCGCCGGCGCCGCCGCCAGGTGGGCCAGCACAATCCCAACTGCCATGATGCTGCGGCTGGCAAGGCGCATGATGTTAAAGGGCATCGTAGACCTCTTGCGCGTTAGACTGGCGAGCCTCGGGCAGCGACAACCCGAGCTGTGGTGCGACGGCGACGGCGGCGCGGGCTCAAACCTTCACCTTTTCATCGGCGAGCACGCGCGCGACGGCGGGGCGCGCCAGCATGCGATCCTTAAACGCACTATAGGACTTCAGGTCCCCGACCGGCAGCTCGCGCCGCAGGCCCCAGGCGTAGAAGGTGAGCGCGTAGGGATCGAGCACGGAGTACTCATCGGAAAGCCACTGCCGGCCGTGCAAGGCGCGATCGATCTGCTCAAGGTAGCCGTGAAAGGTCTTGCGGCCCGTGTCCTGCAAGGTTGGGAACACCGCCGGGTCGCTGGCATAGCGCTCGGGCCGGCTGATGTGGGCATGTGCCGGGTGCACGCTGGCGGCGAACAGGCCAATCCACGATAGCGCGCGTACTTCGGCGACGGGTTCGCTTGGCCACAGGCCAAAGCGCTTGCCGAGGTAGGGCAGGATGGCGGTGTTCTCCGTGATGTTCTCGCCACTGTCCAGCTGCAAAGCCGGCACCCGCCCCTGGGGATGGATTTTCAGATAGGCTTCGGTTCTTTGTTCACCCTTCGCCAAATCGACGCGCTGCAGGTCATATTTGTCGCCGCTTTCCTCGAGCACGATATGAGCAGCGAGCGAGCAGGCGCCCGGCGCATAGTAGAGTTTCAACACGTCTAGAGCCTCCTCGACTGGTCCCCCGGGGTTGAAAGAGCGCACAAAAAGTTAACCTAGCGGGCCGGCAAATTCGAGAGACTTGTGGTCTTGGGCGTTGCGCGGGCCCGCCGCGTCCGCGCCGGGTCAATTTGCCTTGCTGGCGCACCCGAAAGAGGTATGCTGCGCGAGGGACGGTAAGCGATCGAGGGATCTTTGGCTTAGCCCGATTGTTTTGGGGTGTGACGGGGTTGGGGGCAGTGCGGCCAAATCATCAGGGTGGCTTTGCGTTTGGCGTGGCGGTGAGCACGCTGGCTGCCGCGCTGGCGCTGCTGGCCTGTGCCTCTGCCGCCGCATCCGACAGCGCCACCGCGGGCCGCCGCTTGCAATCCGACCGCAGCGGCCATCTGGTTATCGCCAAGGCGCCGGGCCTGCGCCCCTTTCATCGAGCGGGCGAGGTCCTCGAGCTCTGCGCCGATGCTGGGGAGGCCTCCGGCAGTGGCGCGCGCCTCGTGCGCTGCACCGTGCCGCCCGGCGGGCTTGGACCGCTGACGGGACCGGTCCTGACGCCAACGCCGCCGCAGGCGCCCGCGACGGGGGCACCCGAACCGCCGGCCGCCCCCGCCAACGAGCCGGGCAAGGTTGTGACCCCGGCGCCGGCCGCCGATCCCGGTTTCCGCTACCATTCACCCGGGCTGTTGGCCGTGCGCGATGCCAGCGCCCAGCGCGGCCGCGGCGAGGATCGCAAGGTCTATGCGCCGGACATCATCTTTCCCATTCGGCTCGAGGCCGGCCGCTTCGCCTCGATGAATTCGCAGATCTGGGGCTACGGCGGCGGCGGCTACAACGGCGTCGGCGAGGCCGGCGGGACCGAATGTGATCCGCGCAACTACGACCCTTTGCAGCAGCGCGACAACTTCTGCGAAGTGCGCGGTTGGAGCATGCCGTTGTGTCCCAGCGGTGAGGGCCATCAGGGTCAGGACATTCGCCCACCAACCTGCAAGGACAACGCCTGGGACGTCGTTGCGGTGGTCGACGGCATCATCACCTTGGTGACGTCGAACACGACCGTGAAGCTGAAAGGCAATGACGGCACCGTCTACGAATACCTGCACATGCACCCCAGCTCGATCAAGGTGACGGAGGGCAGCAAGGTCAAGCAGGGCGATGTGCTCGGGCGCGTGTCCAAGTATATGAACGGCACGCGCAGCACGACCTACCATCTGCATTTCAATGTGCGCCAGCGCATTCAGGTCGGCAACAAAGTGCTGGAGGTCTACGTCCCGCCCTATGCCTCCTTGATTGCCGCCTACCGGCGCAGCAAGGGAGTGGATGCGGGCGTCGATGCGGCCGGCAACTTGGCCCCCGACCCGATGCTTGAGATCGGCGCCGTCGCCCAGGCACCGCCGCCGCCGGCCCCAAGCCCGCCGCCGGCGCCCGCCCCGGCCGCGCCGCCCACCGATTCCCCTGCTCCGACCCCGGCGGAGCCCGCCCCCGCGCCGAGCCCGGCGCCTGCGCCAAGCCCCGCCCCGGAACCCCCGGCACCGCCCACCCCGACGCCGTCCGAGCCGCCGGCGCCGCCGGCACCAGCACCTAGTCCGCCGCCGGCGCCGGCTCCGACGCCGCCCGCGCCATCTCCCGCGCCGACCGAGCCTGCGCCGGCGCCGAGCCGTCCAGCGGAGCCTCCGGCACCGGCCCCAACACCTGCGCCTCCGGCCCCGACGCCGTCGGCGCCGTCTTCCGCGCCGCCCGAGCAGCCCAAGACGTGGTGGCAGCGCGGCGTCGACAAGGCGATCGAGCTATGGAACCGCTGGTGGAAGTGAGCGTAGCGGGCGCTGCTGACCGGCCACGCCTGGCGGAGCTTGGGGTGCTGACATAGGGGAGGCTTGGCATGCGTGCGCTCGTGATGGCTGCAGCGCTGGCGTGGAGCGGGACGGCGCTGGCGCAATCCTCCACGCCGGAAGATCTCGACCGCCTGAAGCGCATGCTGGACGAACGCCTGCCGCCGGCGCCGCGCACGCGCGGTCTCAGCAAGGGCGAGCGGCCGCTGCGCTCGGATGACTTTTATTCCATCCGGCGCCGCGAGCAGGATGGCCAATCCAACCCCGGCCTCAACCCGGGCAAGCGCTCCGCCTTGGACGCGCCGGCGATGTTCGGCATCCCGGCCGCGTCGGCGGGCGAAGGCGATGGCACGCGTGAACCACCGGCGGCGGCGGCGCCGCGGGGCTCGCAGCGCGTGCAGGCAAGGCGCGACAGCTATGTGATCGTGCTCAAGACCGACCTCAACGGACAGCAGCTCGACGAGGCGCTTGCCACCTTGAGCCAAAAGTACAACCTGGAGATTACGCGCGCCAACAAACTGGGCGAGATCCGGGTCTCGCCGCGGCAGGCAGCCACGCGTGGCCTCGCCCCGGCTCCGCGCTCCGAATCACTGGGCGCGGCGCTCGAGCCAAAAATCATCAAAGAGTTACGCAACGAGCCGTTTGTCGATGCGGCCTACGTCGATTTTCTGGTGACCCCGAAAGCTCTGCCAAGGCGCACCGACACCAAGGTTCAGTCGGGTGGCGACACCTACAGCTGGAGTTGGCGCACCGGCGAAACCAGCGACGGCAACTGGGGGCTGAAGGTGATACGCATGCCGCCGGTCTGGACCATCCTCAATCGCGTACGCAAAATCGACCCCGACCGCCCGCGCACGCGCATGGCCTTTCTCGACGTCGGCTTCGGCACGCATGGCCATATCACCTACAATGCCGTCCTCGGCGGCATGCCCGCCAATCCGCCGAAGGCGGAATGCACCTACAGCCATGGCACGCACGTGGCGGGCATCGCCGGCGCGCTGTTCGGTAAGGGCCGCGGCATCGATGGGATGGTGCCCGACTCCAAGATCGATGCCATCCCGGTCAGCAGCGAGGTGTGGCTGGAGGGGGCCAATCTCGGCCTCACCAATCAACTGATCCAGCGCGCCATGCTGTTTAGCGGGGCGGTCGATTCGCTTATGGACTTCATGGATCAGTACCCGCTCAAGCCCGGGGAGAAGCGGGTCGTCAATGCCAGCCTTGGCTACAATTGGTCTGCGCTCGGCTTCGAATTCGGCAAAGATGCCGAGGAGGATGAGAACGTCAAGGCGCACATCTTCAACAGCGCGCGCTCCGTGCAGCGTCTGGCCGCAAAATATAAGGACAGCATTTTGATTGTCGCGGCGGCCGGCAATGACTCCGAAGGGCTCACCACGCCGCATTGGGCCGAGTTCGCGACCCCGTTCGGGTTCGCGGCAACGCACGAATCCCCGACCTATCAGAAGTCGAGCAACATTCTGATTGTCGAGGCCCTGGGCCGGGACGGCAAGCGGGCCTCGTTTTCCAATGCCGGCGGCCACGTGTCGGCGCCGGGCGTCGATATCATGAGCACATTAGCGGGCGTCAGCGATGCCTATGGGCTGTGCAGCGGCACCTCGCAGGCCACCCCGCACGTGACCGCGCTCGCGGCGATCCTGTTTGAACTCGACCCGAGCAAGTCGCCGGCGGAGATCGCCCAGATCATCCGCAGCTCGGCCATGCCCGCCTCGGAACGCCCGACGCCGCGTGTCGACGCCCTTGCCGCCGTCCTCACGCTCTCCAAGGACAACATCAAATACCTGGTCGACCTCAACGGTGACGGCAAGGTGGATAGCGCTGACCTCGAGATTCTCAAGACGCATCTCGTCATCCTCGAGGACGCCAGACGCAACGATACGCCGATCGCGATTGACCTCAATGGGGACGGTGATGTGAACGAGAACGAGGGCTGCTGGCCCTTGGTCGATTTCGTCGGCGCGGGCAAGGCGCTCTATTTCGATGCCGCGGCCCAGGCCGCATCGACCGCGGCCCGCACCGATCTGGAGATGGTTGAGGATGGTTGGACCGATGCCGTCAAGGCCTTCAGGACCGCCATGAGCGAAGTCGGATTGGAGCAATTGCTGACGCAATGGAAGGCGGCCCAAGGGGCCTCCGCGCTCGTCGCCAGCGTCGCGCCGGGACCGCGCCCAGAGGCGACCCCTCCGACCACGGGCTCGATCGCGGCGCCCTGCCGCTAAAAACTATTGGCCAAGAGGAGACCATCGGGTCATGCGCGTACCAGTGCCATTGGCGGGCCTCCGTGCCGCCGTCGGCGCCGCTGTTCTGGCCGCCGGCACCTTGATCCTCGTCGCAGACGCCAAGGCGCAGGATGTGCGCGGCGAGGTCACCCGCGCCGTCGACGAACTGCGCAAAAACAATCAGAGCCTCGCCGTCGAGGTCGACCGCAGCACGGGACTGCCGACCTCGATCAAAGGTCTGACGCCCCGGCCCGATCCCTCGATCGCGCTGACCGCAACGCGCAGTCTCAGCGGCGAGCCCAGCGAGGAGGACGTCCGCCGCGCCGTGGAAGCCTTCATGGCCACGAGCCAAATCCGCTCCGCCTTTCCGCAAGGCAACGCGCAGGAGCGCAAGGTCGTGACCCAAGTTCGCCGTGATCCCGACATCAAGGGTCAAAGCGTCGCGCACGTCACGCAGCGCCTCAACGGCATTCCTGTGTTTGGCTCATCAGCCAAGTATGTGGTCAATCCAGCGCTGGCGGTGACCGATATCACCGCCAGCTACTCGACGGTGGCGATCAGCAGCACGACGCCGAGCATCACGGCGGATGAGGCCGCCGAAGTTGCGCGCAGCCACGTGCGCGACCAGCTCTCCAAACGCGCGCGCGATCCTGGGTTAGATCGGCTGTTCGCGAGCCTGGATAGCCTTACGCCCAAATCCGAGCTGATGATCTTCGACCCGGCCCTGCTGCGCACGCGCGGGGCCAATTCGGGACCGCTGCGTCTTACCTGGCTGGTGTCGGTCGACTCGTTGCGCGTGTTCGTCGATGCCGAGAACCGCAACGTGCTGTTTTTCTACCGCGACCATCCCTCGGTGATGGTGCGGCGGGTCTATGATCTCTCGAGCAATCACGTATTCCCTGGGCAAAAAGTGCTGGATGAGGAGACCAACGAGCGCATCGACCTCGTTCCTGCCGACGCCATGCGGGCGTTCCAGAACACTGGGTTCGTGCGTGACTTCTTTTATATCGTGCTTGGCCGCAGCGGGCTGGAGGCCGCGGGTGCCAAGGCAAACATGCCGCTCGAATCCTATGTGCGCTACAGCAGTGAGCAGAATGCGCGCTGGTGCAAGGATCAGAGCGTGAACTGCCCGAAGGCCAACGTGATGGTCTACGGTCCAGGGTTTGCCGGCGCGCTCGACGTCGTCGGCCACGAGGTCACGCATGGCATTATCGCGCACGAGGCGGATCTCGTGTACGCGGACGAATCGGGTGCGGTAAACGAGGCCCTGGCCGACATTTTTGGAACCTTGATTGAGTTTCAGGCCAAGGACGGCGCCGGCAATTGGGCGATCGGCGAGAGCTTGCCGGGCTATTCGGAGGCAAGCCCCATGCGCAGCATGGCCGACCCACATTTAAAGGGTCAAGGCAGCGCCTCCTTGTTCAACAAAGCCCAGCCGTTTTCGGTGACGAACCGCGGCCAACCCGACCACTACGCCGAGTATGTCGCGCGCACCGACACCTTGTGCGACACAACCTGGGATTATCTTAACGGCTGCGTGCACTTTAACAGCGGCGTTCTCAACAAGCTTGCCTATCTTGTGTCGGAAGGCGGCGAGCACAAGGGCCAGACGGTAAGCGGGATCGGCCGCCATAAGCTTGCCCGCATCGCTTATCGTGCTTTGACCACCAAACTCAATGCCACGTCGAGCTTGGTGCATGCGGCAGACAGCTTCATCTCCGCCTGCACGGACCTGGTGGGAGCAGCAGCGGGAATTACCGCGCAGGATTGCGTGCAGGTCGAGAATGCCCGTCGCGCCGTTGGCCTCGGCACCGATAGCTAAGCTCAATGCCGGCAGCGCCAGGCCGCACGCAATGCGCAAGCCTTACCTGCTGCGCCGGGGTGCGCGGCGGCATCGGCCGGCTCGGGCTCTAGCCGCGGCCGGGCCTGGCGGCCGCGCATAAATATTCGGGGCGCACGCGCGCCGGAAGGCCAACCGGATCATCGATATCGAGGTCGACCCGACGGCGCCCAAGGGCATGCGCGATGTGGCTCCCTTCGCGCTGCGCACCTCGCCCTCAAGTTGGGCTGGAGCGGCACGCGCCCGCCGACCCGGGGCGCTGCGGCAGCCGCCGCCCGCAAGCGAAAAAAAGCCTCGACCGCGCCCTGGCGGGGAGACGATGATGCTGCGGGCAGGCAAACCGTCTATCCGCCAGGAGCAGGTATGCGTCACGTCAACGTCTTGAGTATCCAGCGCATTAGCGCCGAGGAGCGGCGGCAGATCGAGGCCGTGGATGGCGCCGTTCGTCTGACGGATGCCGGCGGCTGGTTCGATGGAGAAATCCGCGAGACCTGGCCCGCCTTTACTTCCTCGCGCTATCTGGCGCCAGGGGCCACCGGCGCGGGCAGCCGGGCCGAGCGCGATCGCCTGCTTGCCGAGGCCGAGGTGGTTCTGGGCGGCTGGCCGTTTCCCCGGGATTTGCGCGCCCGCGCGCCCAAGCTCAAGTGGTTCCACCAGCGGCCCGCCGGCGCCAGCAACCTGATGCTGGGCGACCTGTGGGGGAGTGATGTGCTGGCCACCACCTCGCGCGGCGCGGGCAATACGCTGGCCATGGCCGAATACGCGCTGGCGGGAATTCTCCATTTTGCCAAGGGGCTGCAGCGCGCGGCACTCGATCGCGATGCCGGTGCCTTCCAGCATCGGGCCTATCGGCCGCTGCTGCTCGAGGGTAAGACCGGCCTGATCGTCGGCGCGGGGGGCATTGGGCTCGAGGTTGGCCGGCTCTGTGCAGCATTGGGCATGCGCGTCATTGGCACGCAGCGCAGGCCCACCGCCGGCGCAGCCCTGCCGCCGGGCTTCCGCAGCATCGGCGGGCCCGACGACCTCGAGCGTTTTCTGCCGGAAAGCGATGTCGTGGCGATCTGTTGCCAATGGACGCCGGAGACAGATCGGCTGTTCAACGCGGCGCGTTTCGCCCTGATGAAGCCGGGCAGCATTCTCGTCAATGTCGCACGCGGGGAGATCATCGACGAGGAGGCGCTTGCGCAGGCCTTGCAGGCTGGTCGGCTGCGTGGCGTGGTGCTCGACGTCTATACCGGCGAGTTCGAGCAGCCGCCCGCCGAACACCTCTGGCGTGACCCCAGGGTGCTGATTACGCCACACATTTCGAGTGTAAGCGATCAGGATCGGCACGGCGGCATCACAATCTTTTGCGAGAACCTGCGCGCCTATCTCGACGGCCGGCCGCTGCGCAACCTGATTAATTGGGAGCGCGGCTATTAGCAGGGTGCGCCGGCTAGGGACGCCGTGCAAGGAACGCCAACACGCCTTCCTTATAAACGCGATCGCCCACGGCCAGCATGTGATCGCGGCGTGGGATGGCAAGCGCCTGCGCCCCTGGGATGAGCTGGGCCAGCTCTTCGGCCGAGCCGCCGATCACATCCTCCGTGCCGGTCGCGACCAACACGGGGCAGCCTATGTTGGCGACCATCTCGCGACTGATCGGTTCGCGGGAACCGCGAATGCATGCCGCAAGCGCCCGCAGGTCGCTGCCGGTCTTTTCCGCAAATGCGCGAAACGTGCGCGCCGTGGGGTTAACGACCTCGTCGATCGACTTTGCCTCGAGCGCGTGCGCAATTGGTCCGGTGCCTGCCATTGGTCGGATCATGTTGCCGCCGAGCCCGCCGAATATCGCGCTGCGCACGCGCTGAGGGTGGGCCAGGGCGAGGAACGCCGTGATGCGCGCTCCCATCGAATAGCCCATCACGTCGGCGCGGGCGATGCCGAGGTGGTCGAGCAGCTGGCGGGCGTCCTCCGTCATCAGGGATGGTTGATAGGCCTGAGGCTCGTAGAGCTTCTGGCTCTCGCCATGGCCACGGTTGTCGTAGGCAATGACCCGGTAGCCATTGCGCCGCAAGAGGCTGACCCAGCCGGGGTCGAGCCAATTGTACTTCACGCTCGAGGCGAAGCCATGCACGAGCAGCACCGGATCACCGCTGCCTTCATCGATAAAGCGGATGGAAACGCCGTTTGCATCGAAGGCTTGCACAGCCTGCTCCTGTTCACCGACCCCCCTGCGACGTTGCCAACCCCTATCATCTGCAGCGGCGAGGAACTACACTTGCCGCGTCCTTGGACTTTTTACGAGCAGGGCCGCCCATGGCAGCTTCGATCATCCCGCATCTTGCCAACGACCGGGGCGTGGAAAAGATCTACATCGGGGTGCGTGAATTCCAATGCATGGGCGCGCGCCCACCGCACGATCACCCACATGTGTACCTTGATATGGGTGCCGATCCGCAGATTTTGTGCCCCTATTGCTCGACCTTGTACATCTACGACGCCAGGCTGGCGGCCGATCAGTCCGATCCACCGGGGTGCCTCGTCAGCGAGGATCGGGTCGGGACCTGAGGCGTTCAAGCGGCTGTTGCGGTGACCGGCGCGCGGCCCATCCTGGTGCTCGGCGGCGGCATCGCTGGCCTAGCCCTGGCCATCTCGCTTGCCCGCAACGGGCGCAGCAGCATCGTGCTCGAGAGCCGGCCGCGCTTTGAGACCGAAGGCGCGGGCATTCAGCTCTCCTCCAACGCGGTCAAGGTCCTCGAGCATCTCGGCGTGGCCGAGCGACTGAGGGCCGTGGTCGGCGTACCATCTGGCCTCAGCGTCGTTGCTGGCCCTTCGGCGCGGCGCTTGGCCGAGCTGCCGCTCGGGAGCTGGTTGCGCGCGCGCCACGCTGCTCCCTACTGGACCCTGCATCGCCATGACCTGCATGCGGCTCTCCTGGCCGCCGCGGCGGCGGAGCCAAGGATTGTGCTGCGCGCCGGTTATGCCCTCGGCAACCTGTTCCAGGAGGCGGCCGCGGTCTGCCTCGAAGATCGCAGCGGGGAGCGCCTAACGGGCGAGGCGTTGCTCGGTGCGGATGGCTTATGGTCGAGCGTTCGCAGGAGCCTTTTCCCTGCCCTCCGACCGCAGTTTGCGGGCGCCACCGCGGCGCGGGCGGTGCTCCCGGCCGAGGATGCCGGGGAGTTGGCCGCGGCCCAGGTCGGGCTTTGGCTCGGCCCCGGCGCCAATGTCGTGCACTATCCCGTGCGCGCGGGACGCGAGGTCGCCGTTGTCATCATCGCCCGCGAGGCGTGGCCGGGGACCGGGGTCGAGAGCCACGTCGATGCGCCGAGCGCATTGGCTCCGCTTGCCGCCTTCCACCCCTCGCTCACCCAGGTGCTGCAACGCGCGCGCGATTACCGCAAGTGGGGGCTCTATCGCTTGCCAGCTTTGTCCGCCTGGTCGCAGGGCCGGATCGGCTTGCTCGGCGATGCTGCCCACCCCGTGCTGCCGCATCTGGCGCAGGGGGGTGCTCTCGCCCTGGAAGATGGGCTGGTATTGGGTGCCCTCTTGGGCGAGCCAAGCGCCGACGTCGGCGCCAGCTTGCGCCGGTTCGAGGCGCAACGCCGCAGGCGCGCGGCCCGCGTCGAAGCCATGAGCCGTCGCAATGGTCAGCTCTATCACCTGGCCCCGCCGCTGGCGTGGGGCCGCGATGCGCTCTTGCGTTGGCTGCCCGGGGGCTGGCTGATGGCCGGCTATGACTGGCTCTACGGCTGGCGGCCCGACTGAGGGCCTGCCGCAATCCCTGTCCGCGCATGGCGATGCTGGTGGTGTTGCGTGTAGCGGTCGCCGGCTTGGTGCCGCGCTTAGGCCCTGGCGAAGCCGGGTGTGCCGAGATGTCGGTGCAGGAACCGAAAGAGCTTGCGCACTTTGGGCATCTCACGGCTCGCGTAATCGTGCACGATAATGTTGCGGTTCTGGTCGCCGCCCGTCCCGAACCACTTGCGATCCAGGTTGGTGATGGCCACGTCTGGGCACTGCACAATGGTCAGCGCGAGCGCGGCCTCGTCGTCGTCGCCAAATGGCATCTGCGAGCTATGCTCGGCCCAGGCTCTGGTGAAGCGCTTGGCGCGCTCGTTGGGCTTGATGACCATTGTGCCGGAGTGGGCCCTGAGATTGACGGCGCGGCCCCGGCGATTCTTGATGGCAAACGGCAAGCAAATGTCGCCAGGCAAAATGGCCAGCGGCGACAGATCCCCGCGCACGGTGCAATCGACGTCGAGCCAGATCACAGTCTTGTCGGGATTCCGGCTCATGGCGTCCAGAACGTGGAACGCCTTTGTGAGCGTATTGACCTCCCAGCCTCCGCGTAGTTTTGGCACGACGACGAAATCGTGAGGCTGCGCGTGTAAGTCTAGGCTGGTGCGGAGATGATCGAACCAGCCCCTGTAGTCTGGGGTATAGAATCCGCACACAACGTATTCGGACACTGAATGCCCCACCACGCATACAAACAGTGGCCTGACAATGCCCCGCGGGTGCGACTGCGGTCAATTGATTTGCACAGGTATTTTATAGGCAGGCAGACAACTCTCAAATTCCCCTGGCAGAGAGGCAATTAAGTCACATTGCCGGGGGAAACGAGGGGGCGCCGATGTCCGGTTGAAATATCGTCTGCGCAAACGAGCACGTGCTGCCCGCCACTCGGTGCTCGGACCGTGCGGCGTCCGCCCAACGCGCGGGGCGAGCCGAGGCAATGGGCCTGATCGCTGGTCCCGTTCTGCCTCCCCTCCGCGGGCGCGCGGCTAACCTCTTCTCGCGGCCTGTTGACCGCGATCCCCCGCAGGGTGGTGCGCTGGCACGCCAGAGGCAGGCCGGGCGATCCCTTCTGCCGCGTCGCCTCGGCAACGAACGGCCGTTCGCTCAAGGTGGCTAGAGGGCCACACCCGTTCCGCAGAGGGTTCACGGCCTCGCTCGGTTCTTGCGGGGCCGACGTCCCTTGCGGGAACGGCCTCGTCTCGGCCACCGACGCGCGCGCCAAACGGGCATTTTTGCGAGCGCACATTCTGTCTTAGCGCTGGAATTCTGCTAGGTGTCGGCCTCCACTGGGTTCTCCCGCACAAATCGGTATCGGATGCCAAACGGCCTCAAACGCCTGCTTTCACGCCTCTACGCTTGGCCGGCCCTGTTGCTGACGCTGGCCTGCGTGTTCTGGGCGGGCAACACCATCGCCGGTCGATTGGCGGTCGGCCAGGTGACACCAATGCTGCTCACCTTGCTGCGCTGGGTGCTTGTGATCGCCGTGTTGTGGCCCATCTACGGGGAGCAGGTGCGCCAGCACTTTGGCCAAATTCGCACGCGCCTCGTGCGGGTGGCGCTGATGGCAACGTTCGGCTTCACCGGCTTCAATGCCCTTTACTACGTGGCGGCGCACTACACCACGGCCATCAACATTGGCATCCTGCAAGGCTGCATGCCCATCTTCGTACTGGCCGGCGCCTTCCTGGCGCACGGGACCCGGGCGCGCCTGCTGCAGGTGATCGGCGCCTTGATCACCACGCTCGGCGTGGTGGTGATTGCCACCCGCGGCGCGCCCCTCTCGGTGCTCCACGTCGACTTCAATGTCGGCGACGTCTTGATGCTCATCGCCTGCGGGCTCTACGCAGCCTTTACGGTGGCGCTGCGCGATCGCCCGGACATGTCCGGAGCCGCCTTCTTCACGCTCCTGGCCGTGATCGCGGCGTTGACCTCCCTACCGCTGGCATTGTGGGAGGTGTTGGCCCAAGGAGCAGTGGCACCGACCGTGACGGGGCTATTGATCATTGCCTACGTGGCGATCTTTCCCTCGTGCCTGGCCCAGATCTTCCTGTTGCGCAGCGTCGACCTGATCGGACCGGGTCGTGTCGGCATCTTCCTGAACTTGGTGCCGCTCTTTTCCGCCATGCTGGCGGTGGGTCTGTTGCGTGAGCCATTCGCCCCGTTCCATGCCGTGGCCCTGGTGCTGGTGGTGGGCGGGATCCTATTGGCCCAGCGCGCGCCGCGCCGGGAGGTGCGGCCGCGGGGCTGAACGTTTTTGCCCTGCACGCCCATGCAATATTCTCACACCAAGCCTAAAGCATTGTCATTTGTGCTGGCGCCGGTGCGGCCCCACATCCCATGCCAGCTCAACCATGGGAGATCGTGCCGTGCCGCTTGTTCGCATTGACCTGCCGAAGGGTAAATCGCCGGAATTTCGGCGCGCGCTTTCACAGGGCATTCAGGCCGCGCTCGTCGAAACCTTCGAGGTTCCCGAGCAGGATCTGTTTCAGATCTTCAGCGAGCATGATGCCGGGAGCCCGATCGTGCATGCCCCGAGTTACCTTGGGATCGAATACTCCGATGCGTTGACGATCATCCAGCTCACGGTCAGCGCTACGCGCAGCCTTGCGCAAAAGCGGCGCTTGTTTGCGCGCATCGCCGAGCGGCTGGCCAGCGTGCCGGGGCTGCGACCGGACGACGTTTTCATTAACCTCGTCGAGGTCAAGACGGAGAACTGGTCGTTCGGCAGAGGATTGGCGCAATATGCCCCCAGCGCCGTGGCCGGCGAATTGTGAGGGCACGCCCGACTTCATCTTGTCTAGTGCGTGCGCAGTCGGCGCAGCGCCCGGCGCGCGCGCACGGTGGCGTTCGCCAGGTGGGCGCGCACCAAGATACTGGCGATGGTTGCGAGGCCGGTCAGACAACCAAGCGTGCTGATCCAGCTGACGTCGTCGGTGGTGAAGTAGTCGACAATTCCAGAGGTAAAGAAGAGCAGCGCCGTTACCAGGCTACCCCAGGTACCGATCTCGATCTCAACACGGGCGCGCTGCCGATAGGTCGAGAGGCCCATGCCGCGCTCGGACTGCCTGGTCATCGTGGCGTTCTTGTCTTTCGCGGCTCCAATGTCCCATTGGGAGTGCGTGGAGCCTTGCCCGGTGGGGCGGCCTTCTCGGGCCCAGGCGTCGCAAAACCGCCCCGGACCGGCTGCTGGCCCGCCAACCATCCACCCCCTGCGGGCGGGCGCCAGACCTAGCATTGCCGCGCCCGGCGGGCAACGAATATCCGCGGCCCCGCCTCTCGCGCTAGACTGCGGGGGATCGCGCCACCGCGCGGCCCCTAGCTTGTGAGTTGAGATGCCCGTCCCGCAACACACCTTCCTGCCGCCCTTCAACATCGTGCGCAGCAGTCACATTGCGCTCGGCGTCACCGATCTTGGTCGCAGCCGTGCCTTTTATGCCGACACGCTCGGCCTCGTTGTCGAAGATGCCGACAAGGATGCCCTCTACTTGCGCGGCGTCGAAGAACGGCAGCATCACTCCTTGCTGCTCAAGCGACGCGAGGCGCCAGTTGCCGAGCATTTGGGCTTCAAAGTTGGCTCCGAGGAAGACCTCGACAAGGCCGCCCGCTACTTTGCGGCACACGGCATCGACCATCAATTCCGCGAGCGTCCCTACCAGGGCCGCACGCTGACCGCGGTCGACCCTTACGGCATGCCGATCGAACTCGCATTTGCCATGCACAGGCGCGAGCGCTTGCTGCAGCGTTATGACACCTATCGGGGTGTGCACCCGCAGCGGCTCGACCACTTCAACGTGCTGGCGCCCAACGTGCAGGGCTCCATGGATTTTTATGCCGCACTGGGATTTAGGCTGACCGAATACGCCGAGGAGGACGGGCCGCAAGGGCGCATTGCCGCGGCGTGGATGCAGCGCAAGGGCAATGTGCATGATCTCGCCTTTACCAATGGCAAGGGACCGCGCCTGCATCATCTGGCCTACTGGGTGCCGACGCCGCTGCAGATCATCCATCTGTGCGACGTGATGGCCACGACGGGCTATCTGGCACACCTCGAGCGTGGACCGGGGCGGCACGGAATATCCAATGCGTTCTTCCTCTATGTGCGCTGCCCTGATGGGCATCGCGTGGAATTCTACAGCTCCGATTATCAGACCATGGATCCCGATCACGAGCCGCTGCGCTGGAGCCTGCGCGATCCTCGCCGGCAGACGCTGTGGGGCCAGCCCGCGCCCCGGTCATGGTTTGAGGAGGGCTCCTTATTCGTCGGCAGCCCAGTGCGCCCGGCGCTGTTCGAGGCAAACGTGATCATTGCCGATTAGACAAGCCGCGGCCTTGACTTTGGGCCGTTGTCGTTTGCTGGCGGGAACGGCCGTGCCGCGTCGACCGTTGAGCCTGGCGCGTGCGTTGCTGGGCGCGCAACCCGGAGGTGCCGATGGCGAAGAGAGCTCTGGCGCTTTACCAAGCCAAGCGCGACTTCAAGAAGACGCCCGAGCCCAGCGGCAAGGCCGGCGTCGGCCGCAGCCGCTACCCGCGCTTTGTCGTGCAAAAGCACGCCGCCAGCCGCCTCCACTACGATTTGCGCCTGGAGGTTGACGGCGTCTTCAAGTCGTGGGCGGTCACCAAAGGCCCCTCCCCCGATCCCTCCGACAAGCGTTTGGCGGTCGAAGTGGAGGACCATCCCCTCGACTATGGCGACTTTGAGGGCACCATTCCCAAGGGAGAATATGGTGGTGGCACGGTGATGGTGTGGGACCGCGGGTTTTGGACACCGGACGGCAGCACCGACCCGTCCCGCGCCTTGCGCGCGGGCGAGCTGAAGTTCTCCATGGCCGGCAAGAAACTAAAAGGCGGCTGGGTTCTGGTTCGCATGCAGCGCAAGGGCGCGCGCGACAAAGGCAAGAATTGGCTGTTGATCAAGCATCGCGACGGATTTGAGCGCGCGGGCGACGCCGCGCTTCTGGCGCAGGACCGCTCGGTTGCGTCCGGCCGCAGCATGCAGCAAATCGCTTTAGGCAAGGGGCGTGGTCCCCAGCCCTTCATGCAGGCCGGCGAGCAACGCGCCGATCCCAGCGCGCAATGGAGCTCGAACACGAACGCCAAGGGGAATGGCCAGGCCGAGCGGCCGCGACCTCGGCGCGGGCGCGCCGGAGCCAAGCACGACGACGAACAAGAGAGCGTGCTGCTGGGCGTGAAGATTTCCAAGCCCAGCAAGCAGCTGTGGCCGGCGACCGCAACGAGCGGGCCCTGCAGCAAGCTCGATCTGGCGCGGTATCTGGAGCAGGTCGGGCCTTGGATGATGCCCCATATCGGCGGCCGCCCCTGCTCGATCCTGCGCGCCCCCGATGGCATCAATGGCGAGCGCTTTTTTCAGCGGCACGCCAACCCCTCGCTCGCAAAGCTCATCACGCTGACCTCGGTTGGCCGCGATCGTAAGCCCTATTTGCAGATTGATCGGCTCGAGGCCCTGATCGCCCTGGCCCAGGTCGCCACCGTCGAATTCCATCCCTGGAACTCTGCGCCCGGCCGGCCCGAGCGCCCCGGGCGGCTTATTTTCGACCTCGACCCGGGCAGCGACGTCGCGTTCACGGCCGTCATTGCCGCCGCCAAGGAGCTGCGCGAACGCCTCGAGCACCTCGGCCTTTCCGCCTTCGTCAAAACCACAGGGGGCAAGGGTCTGCATGTGGTCACGCCGCTTAAGCTCAGCGGCAATGCCCCGACCTGGGCCGAGGCCAAGCGCTTTGCTGGAGCCCTCTGCAGTGAGATGGCGCAGGATGAGCCCGAGCGTTACCTCGTCAACATGCGCAAGAACCTGCGCGCCGGGCGGATTTATCTCGACTATTTGCGCAATGATCAAACGTCCTCCGCCGTCGCCCCCTTATCGCCGCGCGCCCGGCCGGGCGCGCCGGTTTCCATGCCTCTGACCTGGAGCCAACTGCGCGATGGTCTCGACCCCGAACGCTTCACGCTGAAAAGCGCGCCTGGCCTGATCGCCAAATCCTCGGCCTGGAAGGACTATGGTGCTGCCGAACGTCCGCTGGAGGCCGCCATCCGCAAACTGCGGGCGAGCAGCAGCAACGGCAACTGATGCGAACGACGTCGCCGCTCGCAAGCCTTGGCGTTGAGCTGGCCTTGAGCCCCATGGAGGCCCGTGCCGTGGCGCAGTTGCCCACCGGGCCGGGCTGGCAATACGAACCAAAATGGGACGGGTTCCGCTGCCTGGCCTTTCGCGCCGGCGACGAGGTGGAGATCAAGGCGAAGTCGGGCAAGTCCCTGGCGCGCTTTTTCCCCGAGGTGCTGGCGAATTTGCGCGCGCTCAAGTGGCGCTCGTTCGTGCTCGACGGCGAGCTGACGATCGTGCGCGACGGCGCTCTCTCCTTCGATGCCCTGCAGGCGCGCCTGCACCCGGCCGCAAGCCGGATCCGCCGCCTGGCGGCGGAGGCTCCGGCAATCTTGGTGGCTTTCGATTGCTTATTGCTCAAGCGCGGCAAGCCGCTCTTGAGTACCCCGTTCCAAGCGCGCCGAGCGCTGCTGGAGACCTTCTTCGCCCGCAGCAACGCTGAGGCAAACGGGTTGGCGCTCACGCCCTATACGCGCGCTGGCGATGCGGCGCGGGCATGGTTGCGCCGGGCGGAAAGTTCGCTCGACGGCGTTATCGCCAAGCGCCTTGACCTGCCCTATCGGCCGGGCGAGCGCGCCATGTTGAAGATCAAATACCTGCGCAGCGCCGACTGCGTGGTCGGCGGCTTCCGCTATGAAACAGGCCGGCGGCTGGTCGGGTCCCTGCTGCTCGGACTTTATGACGAGCACGGCCTCTTGCACCATGTCGGCTTCACATCGTCGATCCCAGCGGCCGAGAGGCCCGCCTTGACCAAGCGGCTCGAGGCGCTGATCGCGCCGCCCGGGTTCAGCGGCGGACAACCAGGTGCGCCGAGCCGCTGGAGCAACGAGCGCTCGAGCGCCTGGGAGCCGCTGCGACCCCGCCTGGTGGCGGAAGTGCGCTACGATCACGTCAGCGGCGGGCGCTTTCGGCACGGCACCAAGTTTCTGCGCTGGCGGCGCGACAAGTCTCCGCGCCAGTGTACGCTGGAGCAGCTGGCCCAAGCGCTGCCAGCGCGCGCGACCGGGCGCACGGGACCGCTACCGATCCTTCCGTGACCGCACTTTTGCCACGCGAGCCAGGAACTATCAGGCTCGGGCGATGTTGCCGATCCAGCAGGCAATGAGGGAGGACGTCCCAGTGGCGTATGCTGGCACCCACAGATCCTCGGGCTTGGCCAGCGCACGGGCGCTGCGGTTCGGGCGCCTGGCCGGCCTCCTTTACGGCGTTGCCGGCGTCACCGTGATGGCGGCATTTTGGCCGTTGTTCGGGGTCTTTCTCAGCAACGCGCCACGGCTTGGCGCACCCTGGCTCGAGCGCTCGGCCGACGTCGGGCTAGGGGTGGCAAACCCCCTCCTTGCCGGCGCCATCGACCTGGCGCTGATCGCGGCCTTTGGCTTACAGCATTCGCTGATGGCGCGTCCTGCCCTGAAGCAGCGTTGGCGCGGGCTGATACCGCCCGCGCTCGAGCGCGCGACCTACGTGCATGCCGCCAATATCGCGTTGTTGATGCTGATCGCATGCTGGCAACCCATCCCAATCGTGGTGTGGCACGTCGAGCTTGCGCCGCTGCGCGATGCCTGCTGGGGGGTGTTCGCCCTTGGCTGGATCATCCTGTTGGCGGGCGCCTTGTCGTTCGGCATCACCGAGCTCCTCGGGTTACGGCAGGTCTTGGATTGGTACTGGGAGCGCACGCCGCAGCCGCTGCCGCTCAAGACCAGCGGCCTCTACCGCTGGCTCAAGCATCCGATGTACGTGGGTGTGCTGCTCGCCGTTTGGGCCACGCCCCACATGACGATCGGCCACGCGCTGTTGGCGGCGGGCATGACCGTCTACGTCCTGATCGCCAAGGGCTACGAAGAGCGCGATCTTAATCGCACCTATGGCCGCGTCTACCAAGCCTGGAGGAGTGCGCGCTGAAGGGCAGCACGCCAATGTGCAATGGGGCGCGCGGCGCCCGAACGCCGAACCCCCTGCACGATCGAGGGCGCGTGGCTATTTTTTCTTGCCCGCCTTTTTGCGCGCTGGAACCTTCGCTCCCTTGCGGCGCGCCTCTGAAAGGCCGATGGCAATCGCTTGTTTGCGGCTTCTGACGGTCTTGCCACTGCGGCCGCTTTTCAAGGTTCCGCGCTTGCGCCGGCTCATCGCCGACTTCACGGTCTTGGAGGCCTTCTTCGAATAACGTCGCGCCATCTCACCCGCTCCTTGCACAGTTCACGCTCAGGAACGCGCGGGCACATTGATTGTTCCTCGAGCGCGCCGGCAACGTGCGTGCCCGCTGAGAGGCCAAGCCTCGCGCGTTAGCCATCGCCGCGGTCCAGCGGGAACCTTGGCCGGGTGATGCGCATTGGCGCCACTGATCATAACGCTTCAAGGCGCAGGAGTTGCCAATGACCCTCTCAACCCTATTGCTCATTATTCTGATCCTTGTCCTGCTGGGCGCCCTGCCGTCCTGGCCCTACAGCCGCGGCTGGGGTTATGGCCCATCGGGGCTTGTCGGTTTGGTGCTGGTCGTCGTGCTCCTCATGGCGCTGATGGGACGCATGCCGGCCTAACGCCTGCGGCCCAGGCCCCTGTCCGCAGGCCGACGACGAGCCGAACGCGGACGATTGGCCTGTGATCGATCACAACACCCCTTCCGCCGCGGCGTGCCTGGGCAGCGCCGGGGCGGATTTTTTTTTGCGCGTGCTTGCCGCAACCGGCGCCGACTTGGACGTCGAGCCCGCTGAGGGTAGTCTGGCGCGCACGGGGTCCCTCGGGGTCGAAGGCTTGGGGGCCCAAAGGGGCTTGGGGCGCGCGCGCGCGCTGGTGAGGGGGTTGGGGGCAGATGCGGGCAAGGGCGATCTTTGGCATTGTGGGGCTCGCCTGCGGGCTCGTCCTCTTGCCCTTCGAGGCCAGCTGGGCTCAGGCGCGTCAGTGCATGAGCGCGCGCAGTAAAATCGTCGGTGGCGAGAACGCGCGGCTGCCGGATTGGCCGGGCATTGCCACGCTGCGCTTGCATTCCGAGGGGGGGCAAGTGTCGCGCTATTTTTGCGGCGCCGCCGCCATCAGCGAGCGCTGGATTTTGACGGCCGCGCACTGCTTGCCAAGTTACATCACGCGCCTGACGGGAGCCTTGCACAACTCCAGGGGCGAGGAACATGTCGGACGCCTCGAGGTCGTGCTCGGCGTCGGCGACCTGAGGACGGCGAACGCTGAGCACATCTATCCGGTCGAGCAGGTCATCATGCACGAGCACTACCGCGCCGCCGTCGAGGCCGCGCTGCGGCGTCCGGAAAGCGAACGGGCCAACGCGCTCGAGGCGATTGCGCCCAGCCAAGGTGATGATATTGCCCTTCTCAAGCTCGGCCGAGCGTGGCGCGGTCAAATCAGCCGCCTATCCCTCTCGGCAACGACGGATCCCGAACCCGCAGGCAGCGCGCAGGTCCGCGTGGCGGGTTTTGGCTACACCGCCGCGCAGCGACTTAACCGCTTCGGCCGGTCCGATGGCAGGGGCGAGCTCTACGCCGGCTCAGCCGTTCTCTTGGAAACGGCGGTTGAGACCGTGGCGCAGACGCGGTGCAAGGGCCGTTACGGCAACGCGGCGATCGGCGCCGGCCAGCTGTGCGCGGGCCTTGAGGATGGCGGCAAGGACAGCTGTCAGGGCGACAGCGGCGGGCCGCTGATCATGACCGATGCGCAGGGCTGCCCCTGGCAAGTCGGCCTTGTCAGCTGGGGTGAGGGCTGCGCGGAACGCAGCGCCTACGGCGTTTATACGCGCATCTCCCAATATGCGGATTGGATTCAAAAGCACACCGGCCCCCTCGCCGGCGCGGCGCCCGTCCTGCAAGCGTCCGGCGCGGCCGCCCTGAGCCCAGTCTTGCTGGCAGAGGGACTGAAACAGCTCGAAACGCTCTTGGGCTCCACTAAAGGGCGCCTCAAGCTCGGCATTCGCGGCGGCAATCGCGTGCGCCTCGGGCAGCAGGTCATCTTCGAGGCCTCGAGCGAAATCGCAGGCAAGCTCATTATTCTCGACGTCAATGCGAGCCGCGAGGTGACACTGATCTACCCCAACCGCTTTGTGGCCGCCGCGGATCCGGGCCGCATCCGGGCCGCGCAACAGGTCGCGGTGCCAGGCCCCGATTATCAGGGATTTACTGCCTTCCAGGCGGTCGAACCCATCGGCAAGGGCGAGCTGTTGGCCGTGGTCGCGCCCGAGGAATTCGATCTCGAGCGCTTTGCCGCCAACAAGGTGGTGGTCAGCAAGGGCTTCCAGCCGGTCAACGATCCGCCGAGTTTTCTTATGCGCCTCATTCGGCAAATCGAGGTCGCGCTTGCCGCCCGTGCGCGCACCGGTGACAGCGAGCGCGATGAACTGCAGCGCTGGGGCTATGCCTTGATGCCTTACGAGATCGTCAAGTGATCCTTACCGCCCAAGGATTTGCCTGACCCGACCTTAAGGGAAGCGGCTAGAGGCCGCTGCCGACGCCAACACCCACGTTGGGGGGCAGGGCCGGGCCGGCCGGGCGAGCGCCCGGCGCCTTGGCCGTCGCCCCGCTCGCGGGCGGAGCCGGTGGCCGCGGCGTGAACTGATAGGTGCCGGCGGTCAGCGATGACACGTTCCAGGGCGTCTGCTGGCCGCGCGTTTGCGTGGCCACTTCGGCCGAGACGCGACCCATGATTTCGGCCGCACTGAGCCCGGGGCTCACCAGATGTTTGCTGAGCGCGCCGGTGAAGGGGCTGAGCGCGCCTGTGTCGCCTTCCAGGGCCACGTTGCCGGGGTCGGTGGCGTAGGCGATCAAGAGCCCGGTTGGACCCTTGGCCAGCGTTGCTTTCGCGGGTGAGGTTTTTTCGCTCACCGCAACGGGCGCAAAGCCGCGCGCGATCGTGACGCTGCGCGTGTTGCTGGCCAATCGTTCCGAGGCCGCCGACAGCTGCGGATCGTTGCGGCATGCGTCCATGAAGATGAAGCCGACGCGTGCCTGACTGCGAATCGCCTCGATGATGACGTCGAGCGCCAGCGAACCCAGGGCCGTGTTGACCTCCTGCACATTGAAGTCGATGGGCACGATGTGATTGACCGGGTGCTGCTGCTCGATCCGGTTGGTCTGAAAGCCGTGTCCGGAGTAAAAGAAGAAGCCGACGTCGGCGCCCTTGAGCGCGGTGCGGAACCGCTGCGCAAGCCCGTCGAGGTCGCGTTTGCTGGCATTGATGCCAACGATCACCTCATAGTTCAGGCCGCGCAGCACCTCGGCCATTTTTTGCGCATCGTTGATGGGCTTCTGCAGCGGGCTGATGCCGGAGTAGGCGGCGTTGCCGATCACGAGGGCAACGCGCTTTTCGGGTGCCGCTTGGCTCGAGTGAACTGCGCCCAGCGCGAATACGGCACTGATGATCAGGCAAACGAGTTTGCGCATCTTCCCCCCACCGCACGGCCTCATGCCGTTGACGGAACAATAGCCACGAAAGGCTTGGGCGGCTAGCGGGAGCCTCTGGTGCGGCAACGGCCGCTGCGGGGGCAACGCATTTCGAGGGCAGAAACAAGCGCTTGGCGCCAACGCGGGGGCGCGTGGGTGCCCCCCGGGGTTGCGGGCTCACTCTGCGGCAAGCGGCCTTTCGTCCGCGCCGGCCTCCGTGCTGGCCGGGATGTGCTCGCGGCGTCCGGCGCCGAGCCGCGTCCCCAGCCTTTCCATCATCAAATAGATGGCCGGCGTGATGTAGAGCGTCAGCAGTTGCGAGACGGCGAGGCCGCCGACCACCGTCAGGCCGAGGGGCTGGCGCAACTCGGCCCCCGATCCCCATCCGACGGCGATGGGCAGCGTGCCGAACAGGGCCGCCATCGTGGTCATCATGATGGGACGGAAGCGCAACAGGCACGCCTCACGGATGGCATCGGCTGGCGTTGCGCCGCGTGCGCGCGCCTCAATGGCGAAGTCCACCATCATGATTGCGTTCTTCTTGACGATCCCGACCAGCAAGATGATGCCGATCACGGCGATGATGGTGAGCTCAACGTCGAACAGCCACAGGATCAGGAGCGCGCCCAGGCTTGCCGACGGCAGCCCGGACAGGATGGTGATGGGATGGATGAAGCTCTCGTAGAGAATGCCAAGCACGATGTAGATGGTCAGGATGGCGGCGGCAATCAGCAGCGGCTGATCACGGAACGAGCTTTCGAATACCTGCGCGGTGCCGGCAAACTGGCCGGTGATCGTGGCCGGCATTTTCACCTCGCGTTCGAGCTCGCGCATGGCGCCGACCGCCTCGCCCAGCGTGTAGCCCGACGCCAGATTGAAGGTGATGGTGACCGCCGGTAGCTGACTTTGCCGCGCCACCGATACCGGGCCCGGTCCCAAGGTTACGGTCGCCATGGAGTCGAGGCGCACCTGCTGGCCGGTGCTCGAGCGCACGAAGATTTTCGACAGCACGCCGGGGTCAAGCGTGCGCGCCTTGTCCGTCTCCATAATCACCTGGTAATCGTTGGACGCGGTATAGACGGTGGCGATCTGGCGCGTACCGAACGCGGAATAGAGCGTGGAGCGGAAGGTATCCATGGTGACGCCGTAACGCGCCAGCGCATCGCGATCGACGTTGAGCGTCAGCTGGCGGGCGCCCAGCGTCAGGTCGCTGGTGACATCGGTGAAGCCCGGCGCCTGCTTGACGCGCTCGATCAGTCGCTGCGCGTTGTCATAGAGTTCGGTCTGATTGACGCTCGTCAACGTATATTGGTAGAGCGCGGCGCCGCTGCGGCTACCGATGCGCAGATTCTGCAACGGCACCGGGAAGGTGCGGATGCCAGGAATACCCGCCAGGTTGCGGCGCAGCCGGCTTTGCACATCGCTGATGCTGCCACGGTTCAGCCGGTCCGGGCGCGCCTTCAACTGCACGAAAATCGAGCCGCGGTTCAAGGTTGGGTTGAAGCTCGTCTGCTGCACGTTCGAATTGACGTAAAGCACGTCCGGATCGGCCCGGATGCGCTCAGACACGATGCGTTGCCGGTCGAGCATGGCCTGGAAGGCAATATCGGGCGCGGCCTCGGTCCGCACGATGATGATGTTGGTGTCCTCGGTCGGCAAAAAGCCCTTCTTGACGATGCCGAAGGCATAAACGGTGGCGACGATGGTTCCGATCACCAACAGGATCATCAGGCCCGGCACCTTGAGGGAGGCATCGAGCGTGACGCGGTAGGCCGTCGCCATGGCATTGTAGCCAGCCTCGAAAACGCGTGAGAGCAGGCCGGGCCTTGCCTCGCCGGCATGGTGCACCTTCAAAAGGCGCGAACAGAGCATCGGCGTCAGCGTGAGGGAAATGAACCCCGACAACAGAATGGCGAGGCTGATCGTCATGGCGAATTCGAAAAAGAAGCGCCCGACGATCCCGCCCATGAACAGGATCGGGATGAACACGGCCACCAGCGAGATGGTGATCGACAAGACCGTAAAGCCGATCTCGTTGGCGCCCTTGATCGCCGCCTCGAAAGGCTTCATGCCCTGCTCGACGTAGCGCACGATGTTTTCCAAGACGACGATGGCATCGTCGACGACAAAGCCGAGCGCCAGCGTGAGGGCGAGCAGGCTTACGTTATCGAGGGAAAAGCCGAACAGGGCCATGCCGGCGAAGGTGCCGATGATCGACAACGGCAAGGCCAGCGCCGGGATGAAGGTGGCCCGCCAACTGCGCAGGAACGCCAGGATCACGAGAATGACCAGCACCGCGGTCAGCATGAGGGTGATCTGCACGTCGTGCACCGAATCGCGGATCGATTCGGAGCGATCGCTGAGCACCGACAGCTTGATGGTCGGCGGCATCTCGCGCTCGAACTGGGGCAAGATCCCGCGCACCGCATCCGTCACGGCCACCGTGTTGGCATCGGGCTGGCGCTGGATCGAGACGATGATCGAGCGCATGGAATTGAACTCGGCCCGCGCCTCCTCGATCTCGACGGAGTTCTCGACCTTGGCGATGTCCTGCAAGCGCACGGGTGCGCCGTTGCGCCAGGCGACGATCAGCGGCTTGAAATAGGCCGCCGTCGGTTCAGCCCCCTTGACGTCCAGAATATAGATCTGGTTCTGGGTGCGGATGCTGCCGATGGGGGAGATGTTGGCCTGCGCCGCGACGGCCAGACGAATGTCCTCCACCGAAATACCGCGCGTGGCCAGGGCATCGAGATCGTATTTGATGCGCACGGCCTGCTTCTGCGCGCCCTGGATGTTGACCTGGGCCACGCCGGGCAGCATCGACAAGCGCGGGCTCATCACCTTATCGGCAAACTCGTTCATGTCCTGGGACAGCGCCGTCTCGGAGGTCAGGGCCAGGAAAATGACGGGCGAGTCCGCCGGGTTGACCTTGCGGTAGGCGGGCGGTGTCGGCAGGTCCTCGGGCAAGCGCGATGCGGCCACGGAAATAGCCGACTGCGTATCGAGCGCGGCGGCATCGATGTTGCGGTTGAGATCGAACTCCAGCGTGACCTGCGTGCGTCCCTCGGTGTTGAGCGAGGTGATGGAGGTGACGCCGGCGATGGTGGAAAACTGACGCTCGAGCGGAGCGGCGACGGAGACCGCCATGGTGTCGGGGCTGGCGCCGGGGTACTGCACGGAAACGGTGATGGTCGGCACGTCGATGCGCGGGATGGCCGCGATCGGCAGCTGGCGGTAGCCGAAAAACCCCGCCAGCAACAACGAGGCCATCACCAAGGTGGTCATGACCGGACGGCGGATACACAGCTCCGAAAGACGCATGGGGTTCGATCCCTGGCCCTGACCTTGGCCCTCATAAAGGCCGTAACCGTTGGCCTCAACCTCTGCCGTCGGCGCTGCGCTCCGGCCCCTGCGGGGCCGTGGCGGGCGGGCGCCTCGGTTCCTCGATGGTGACCCGCGCACCGGGCGCGAGGCGGATTTGGCCATCGGTGACGACGCGCTCGCCGACGCTGAGGCCATTGCTGAGATACGCCACTTGGCCGACGATGCGCGCGACCGTGACGACCCGGGGCGTCACCTTGCTGTCCGGCCCGATCACCCAGGCGATCATGCCCTGCTGCGCGGGCAACACGGCCGCCGCCGGTACCGAGAGCATGCGCGGGCGCACTTCCACGGTCAAAGCCACTTCGACGGACTGACCAGGCCAGAGCGTCTCGTCGGCATTCTCGGCCACGACTTTGGCGGTGACCGTACCCGTCGTGCGGTCGACCTGGTTGTCGACGAAGCCGATGGTGGCCCGCACCACGCTGGGCTCGCCCCCCTCGGCGACGATGACGTCGGCGGAAGCCTTGCTGGCGAGCGCCCGACGCAGGGCGCCGAGCTCGCTCTGCGGCACGGCGAAGCCGACGTTGATGGGCTGGGTCTGATTGATCGTGACCAGCGCCTGCGCGTCGGCGCTGCGCACCGTGGCTCCGAGTTTGGCCGCGAGGCTGCCGGTGCGTCCTGTGATGGGGGCACGGATCGTCAGGTAGTCGAGCTGGGTTCTTTGCGTTTCGAGCATGGCCTTGCCCGCATTGATGCTGGCTTTCAGGCCCTCCACGGCAAAGCGCGCCTGATCGAGCGCCGCTTCGCTCACAATTTTCCTGTCGATCAAGGCCTCGCGCCGCGTCAAGGTGGCCTCAGCGTCGCGCAGGCTTGCCTGGTCCTTGGCGATGGCCGCCTCCGCCTGGGCGATCTGCGCCTTGACGAAGCGGTCATCGAGGCGGAACAGAACGTCGTTTTCCCGGACGAGATCGCCCTCGCGAAAAGCCACTTCCACGATCTGCCCGTCGACCCGCGGTTTGACGGCGACATTGGCCAGCGGTTCCACGGTGCCGGGCGCCTTCAGGATCACGGGCATATTGCTTTCGACCACCTGGGCCGCCGTCACCGGTGCGGCCGCGGCGCGGGCCTTGCCGTCATCGCGCTTGCCGGCGGTCTTGAGGTCGACCGCGCCAATGCTGGCGCCGAGCTGCGGCCAAAAAAAATAGGCGGCCGCCGCGGCCGCCGCCGCGCCGATCATGATGATGCCTGTTCGCCTGGCCTTCATGCACTCGTGTCCCCAGCCCAGCCGGCGCTTGCCAGCTCGGACATCCGCCTTACCCCATGCAATTCTAGGACCTGCGCGCCCCGAGCGCGAGGTCCTTCTCATCTACCTGATCTCGTGACAGCTGAACGGGCGGGCGGCACGCTTTCCGTCTCTTGGCCCCAGCCCAGGCTCACCACGCCTGAGGGCGCTGGCGTCGTGAGCGCGTGCCTCTTGCCCCCAGTGGCCCGAGAAACGGGCTGCGCCGGTGAGGCGAGACGTTTACCGCAAACCGGCAGAGCACGGGAGGGCGCAGCAAAGGCCAAGCGCTCAGGCCGCGCGCGCGGCGAAGCGCTCAGCCAACGCCGCTAGAGGCGATAGCGGATCTGGTCGCTCCAGAAGCGCTCAAGGCGCAACAGCGCCCTATTCAGCCCTCGGAACTCTTCCGGCGTCACCTGCCCCACGGTCTCGACGGCGCCGAGTTGGCGGCTATAGAGCCGTTGGATCACGTCGCGGGCCTCTTGGCCCTTGCTGGTCAAGCTGACCCGCACCGAGCGCCGATCCTTCTCGGAGCGCTTGTAGTGCAGGTAGCCCATGTCGACCAGCTTCTTCAAATTGTAGGAGACATTGGAGCCGAGGTAGTGGCCCCGGCTTTTGAGCTCCCCGGCCGTCAGTTCGCGCTCGCCCATGTTGTAGAGCAAAAGTGCCTGAACACTGTTAATTTCCGCCCCGCCGCGGCGATCGAATTCGTCTTTGATGACGTCGAGCAATAGCCGGTGCAGGCGCTCGATCAACCGCAAAGCGTGCAAATATTCGCTGCGAAAGGTCTCTTCACCCACGGCCGCGCGCGGGTGCGCGGCCTCCATATGAAGGTTCATGAGTACCAGCCCTCGATCCGTTCTGACGCGGCCGGTGTTGGTCCCGGTTGCCGCCGAACGCTAGCCGAAAGGCTCTAATTCGAACTTAAGGCAATGGGTTAACGAAACCGGTCGGGCTTTAGGTCTGGAGCGCCTGCATTTCGGCCCGACTGGCCAGGACAAGATCGCCGTCGGCAGGCGCCGCGAAGTAGGGGGCGATCAGGGTCTCCGTCACGTCCTCGAGCCGTGCCGGGCGCCAGCCGGGCGCCTGGTCCTTGTCGATCACCACGGCGCGCACGCCTTCGTAAAAGTCCTCCCCCTCCAGGCACTGGTGTGCGATTCTGTAGTCCTCAAGCAGCGTGCCGCGCAGGTCGAGCGCGCGCGCCGCCGTGAGGTGGCGATGCGTCAGCTTGAGCGAGGTCGGCGAACGGCGCGCCAGGTCGGCGGCGACCGTTTCGGCCCAGGCCCGCTGGGCCCCACCCTCGCTCAGCAAGCGGGCGATGATCTCCTCAACCGTGTCGGCGCCAAAGCACCGTGCCACCACCTCCGTCACGTCGCCCAATTCGCCAGGGCCGGGCGGCTGGTGCCGGCTGTCGAGCACCTGATCGACGGGCTCGGCGTCCGCAATCGCGGCGGCGATGGTGGCGAACTCGCGCGCGGCGATGACGTGGGTTGCCAGCCCCAGGTGATAGGCATCGGCCGGCCCAATCGCGCGGCCGGTCAGCGCCAGGTACATGCCGAGGTGGTGCGGCATGCGCGCAAAGGCATGACACACCCCATCGTCGGGAAACAGGCCGATCTGCGTTTCGGGCATGGCGAAACGATAGGCCTCGCCGGCAACGCGGTGCGTGCCATAAAGACTGATGCCGACGCCGGAGCCCACCACCAGGCCGTCGATCAGGGAGATCGTCGGCTTGGTAAAACACTCAAGCCGCCAATTGAGCGCGTACTCGGCGGCGAGTGAGGCGCGTGCCTCGGCCCTGGCGCTGCGGCCCCAGGCGGCGAGCTCGCGCAAATCGCCGCCAGCGCAAAACACCCCGGGCGCGGCCGAGGCGACCACGACCGCATAGATGTTGGGATCGCGCACCCAGCGCGGCAACGCGGCGGCGATTTGCGCGCGCATGCCGGTGTTCAAGGCATTACGGCGCGCCGGACGGTTGAGGGTGACGGTTGCGGCGGCGCCCGCTTCCGCGATTAGGAGTTCGTTAGCTTCTTGCAATAAACTTTGCATGTTGCGCGCGTGCGTCGGTCAAAAAGGACCACCTGGTCCACAGCTTGTTCCGCCCTTGTGCAAGGTCGAGCGCGAAATATCGTGCCGGCCACAATTCGGGGCTATGTATGACCGATTGATGTCAGCATACTCCTGGTTCCGATTCGTCGGGCGTTGCTTCGGGGCCTGGCATCGATATGGGGGCTGTCTTAATGCGTGGGATGAGTTCGGTGGCTGCAGGCTTGCTCCTGCTGGCCGCACAAGCGGCGTATGCCCAAGGTTTGCCGAGGGCGCCCGACCCGGGCGCGGCGACCTCCGCCGGCGCGAAGGCTGCCGCCGAGCCGGGTTGGTCGGCCCAGGAGGTCGCCGTCGCCCAGGCGCGCTGCGCCGCCGTGCTCAAGGGCCTGGCCGTAGTGGCCGTGCCGGAAGGCCCCGTGCGTGAGGGCAATGAATGTGGGGCGCCCGCACCCATGCGCCTGATCAGCGTCGGCAAAGAGCCGCAGGTGGCCTTTTCGCCGCCGCCGACGCTCACCTGCGACATGATCGCGCAATTGCACAAGTGGGTGGAACGCGACGTGCAGCCGTTGGCGCGCAAGTTCCTGGCCGCACCTGTGGTCCGCATCGAGGCCATGAGCGCCTATTCCTGCCGCAAGGCCTACGGTCGGGCGCACGGACGCTTGAGCGAACACGGGCGCGCCAATGCCCTCGATATTGGCTCGTTCGTGACCGCGCACGGCCAGGCGGCGCTCGTGATTTCGGACTGGGGCCCGACCGCGCGCGAGGTGGCCGCCGCGGCGGCGGCGAAGAGGGAGGCCCCGCCGCAGCCCGGCGCCCTGGCGGTGCGGCAAGCCAAGGAGGCGCCCGCGGCCACCCCGCAGCCCCAACCGGTCGCCAGCGTCGCCCCGGCCGAGCCGCCAGGACGCGCGACGGCCGCCGCCATCACCGGCTTTAGTCTCAGCATCCCCGGCATTATGGTGCAGATCGGCGGCGGCTCCGACAAATCTGCCGATTCGGCGTTTGCGCCGACGCAGCGCTTGGGTGGCCCAAAGGCCAGGGGCGCCGTGCCCCCCGTCCTCAACGCGGACGCGCGCCTCGATTTTCTGCGTGCGGTGCACGCCGCGGCCTGCCGGCAATTCGGCACGGTCTTGGGTCCTGAGGCCAACACGTGGCACAAGAACCACTTCCACATTGACATGGCCGAACGCCCGCACGGGGTCATTTGCGAGTAGTCGGGCCGCCTGCGGAGGGCTAAACTTGCGCGCGCGCTTACCCGCGTTGAGCGAGGGCGCGCGCATGGCGCGGGGCAAGGAGCCAGCATGACCGAAATGAAGCCGTTGGCGCGACGGTCCCCTCAACCCGCACGCTCGCTCACAGACGCCCCTGGCACCCCTGCCACCCCTGGCGAGGCCGGCGCCTTTCCTGCCGTGCGTTTGCGCCGCAACCGCATGCGCGCCTGGTCGCGGCGTATGGTGGCGGAGAACGTGCTGACCAGCGCCGACCTGATCTGGCCGTTGTTCGTCAGCGAAGGCAGCAGCACCCGCACGCCGGTGGACTCCATGCCCGGTGTGGATCGCATCAGCGTCGACCTCGCCGTGGCCGCCGCGCGCGAAGCGGAGGCCCTGGGAATTCCCGCGATCGCGCTCTTTCCCTACACCGATCCCAAGTTGCGCAGCGAGGACGGCCGCGAGGCGTTCAATGCGGACAATCTGGTGTGTCGTGCGACCCGCGCGATTCGCCAGGCCAAGGTGGACGTCGGCATCCTCCTCGACGTTGCCCTCGACCCCTACACCAGCCATGGCCATGATGGGCTGATGCTGGGAGGCGAAATCGTCAATGATGAAACCTTGCAGGCGCTCGTGCGCCAGAGCTTGGTTCAGGCCGAGGCCGGTTGTGACATCATCGCGCCCTCCGACATGATGGATGGTCGCGTCGGCGCCATCCGTAAGGCGCTCGAGGCGCACGGCCACCGCAACGTGCAGATCATGGCGTACGCGGCCAAGTACGCCTCCGCGTTCTATGGGCCGTTTCGCGACGCGGTTGGTTCCTCGGCGACGCTCAAGGGCGACAAGCGCACCTATCAGATGGATCCGGCCAACAGCGATGAGGCCCTGCGCGAGGTGGCGCTCGACATCGCCGAAGGCGCCGACATGGTGATGGTCAAGCCGGGCATGCCCTATCTCGACATCGTGCGCCGCGTCAAGGACACCTTCGGCGTGCCGACGTTTGCCTATCAGGTCTCCGGCGAATACGCGATGCTGAGCGCGGCCGCTCAAAACGGCTGGCTCGAGGGCGACAAGGTCATGCTGGAAAGCCTGTTGGCCTTCAAGCGGGCCGGTGCCGACGGTATCCTCAGCTACTTTGCGCTGCGCGCCGCCAAGCTGCTGGCCTAGGCGAGAAATCGGCCCGGTGACAAACGTTGCATAGGCGAGGCGATTGCCGCACCGCGTCGCTCTTGCTTGAAGGCGCGCCCCTCACCTATCATCTGCGAAAGCTTAGGGCAGGATCGCTGCGCGCGTTGAAGCGTGCTCCATGCATTTGGTGACGAGTGGCGACTGCTCTGGCTGTAACGTGCGAAGCGAGTGGCATGCCGAGCCATGAAGCCTTCGGGCTTCGCGCAAAGCCGGTCCCGCTTCTGGCAGCGCCGAGTGACGCGTAAGCATGACCGAGCAGCAGAAGCATTTCCCGGAATTCTACGTCACGGCGCCACAGCCCTGCCCCTATCTCGCCGGCCGCCTCGAGCGCAAGCTCTTCACGCATCTTACGCACGACAAGCCGCCGGCGCTGATCGACAATCTGCTGAAGGGCGGCTTTCGCCGTAGCCAGAACATCGCCTACATGCCCTACTGCGAGGGCTGTCAGGCCTGCATCTCCGTGCGCGTGCTGGTGGAGGAGTTCAAGCCCAGTCGCTCCATGCGGCGTGTGCTCGACATGAACCGCGATCTCATGCCGCGTCGGCTGCAGGCTACGCCCACCTCAGAGCAGTACGCGCTCTTTCGTTCCTACATCGATGCGCGGCATGCGGAAGGCGGCATGGCGGACATGACGGTGCTCGACTACGCCATGATGGTGGAGGACAGCATCATTGACACGTTCCTCACCGAGTATCGCCTGCCGCTCGCCGCTTCGGCCAATGGCCGGCGCGATAAGCCACCTCTTGTCGCCGCGGCGCTGTGCGACCGTCTCTCCGATGGCATTTCCATGGTCTATAGCTTCTATGATCCCGAAGCCGGCCGGCGCGGCTTGGGCACGCACATGATCCTTGACCACATCGCCTACGCGAAGGAGCTGGGCGTGCCCTACTTGTATTTGGGCTATTGGATCAACGGCTCGCCGAAAATGAGCTATAAGCGCCGCTTTCAACCGCAAGAGCAGCTCACCGGCAACGGTTGGATCCGCAGCTGAGCGGCGGCGCGCGCCCGCGCCCCATCCAACTGCAAGGGACAATGCTCCAACGTGCCGCCAACGCAGCGGCCCGGCGGCTTAATCGCCTGGGTTGCTGGGCGGCGCTGCGGCCTTGAGGCGCTCCACTTCGGCCTCGAGCTCGCGAACGCGCGCCTGAAACTGGCGGATGGTCTCGCCCACGTCTTCGCTGGCAAGCAGGCGAGGAATGTGCTGGGCACAGTTCACGTCCCAGGCGACGAGGTGGAACAGGATCGCCTGCTCCGGGCGCGCCGCATAGCCCTCAGGCCAGAGCTGCGCCCACAGCTGCGGCGCCGCCGCGGCCGCCTCGGGGATGAAGCGCGCCGTGCCCCACAGCTTCACGCGCCGGCGCGCCCGATAGTCCATGACAAACAGCATGGCGCGTGGGTTCTCGCTCAGATTGCCGGTCGTGATGTACTGGCGGTTGCCGGCGTAATCGGCAAAGCCAAGCGTGTTGGCATCGAGCACGCGCAGGAACCCCTCGGGCCCGCCGCGGTGTTGGATATAGGGCTGCCCGTCGGCGCTCGCGGTAGCGAAATAGAGGGAGCGCGCGCGGGCCAGGAACTCCGCCAGCTCGGGGGTGATGAGGGTGCGGAAACCGCCCTTCGCCTCCAGGCGGGCGAAACCCTCGCGCGAGCCGCGCCGGGCTTGCACCGCCTTGACGGCGGGGGTGAAGGCGACATCACTTGCGGGGGGCTGCTGCATGGTTTGCGATTTTCCTTGCCGAGGCGCAAATTAGCCTGCGGCCACGCCCCCTGTATCTTGAGTTTTTGTTGATCGCGGCGTGAGCGGGCCTCAGGCGTGCGGCGGACCTGGTGAAAGAAGCATGGCCAATCGGATCGGCATGGCGGCGCAACTTGCAGGCCAATCGCTGCGCTTTGGCTGGTACTTCGCCCTCAATCGCCTGCTCGATTGGCGCAGCGAGCAACTGGGAAGGGGATCACGTTACCGCCCGAGCGGCCCGGTGCCGTCGCTGCAGGAGCTGCTCGCCAGTCAAGGAGAGCTTTTGCTCAGCGATGCGCTCGCCGTGCGCGATGGGCTCTATCCCGCTATGGAGGACGACGCGACGGCGCCGCTGCGGCACTTGGCCCGGATTCGGCAGATGTTCGCCGATCTGCCCGCGGCGCTGAGCCGCCGCGCCGCGAACGACGCGAGCAGCGTCAACGCCGAGGCGGCCGCCGCCGAGCTTCCGGCCTACTACGCGCAAGATTTCCACTTCCAAACCGGCGGCTATCTCAGCGAAGACTCGGCGAGGCTTTACGACGTCCAGGTGGAGACGCTGTTCATGGGAGCCGCCGGCCCGATGCGCCGAGCGGCCCTAGCTCCGCTCGCCTCTGCGCTGCAGGGACGGGATCAGCGCCGCGTCAGCTTGCTCGACGTGGCCTGCGGCACCGGCCGCTTCCTGCGCCAGGTGCGGCTCGCCTATCCGGCGCTTAAGCTCAAAGGCCTCGATTTATCCCGCGCCTATCTGGAGGAGGCGCGTCGCCATTTGGGTGAGCTGCGCCCGGTCGAATGGATTGAGGCCGCGGCCGAGCGCATGCCGCTGCCCGACGCCAGCGTCGACGTGATCACCGCCATCTTTCTGTTCCATGAATTACCGCCCGAGGTGCGCCGTGCGGCGGCGGCGGAATTCGCGCGCGTCTTGCGGCCGGGCGGAATGTTCGTTTTTCTCGACAGCCTGCAGCTGGGCGACAAGCCCGAATGGGATGGCTTGTTGGAAAGCTTTCCCTACCGCTTCCATGAGCCCTATTACCAGGGCTATCTCAGCGATGCGCTCGAGGCCATGTTCGCCGCGCACGGCCTCACGCCCGAGCTCACCAGCACGCCATTTCTTTCCAAGCTGATGGTGTGCCGCAAGGCGGTGCCATCCCCCGGCTAAGGCGTGCCGAGCCACCACACCGGGGTGCTGAGACCGGTCTTGAGATAGACCCACACCGTCGGGTGAAACCACGGGCGCGATTGGCCCCTCGAGGTGCCGTGGCCGCAGCTGGCCGTTGCGCGCATCTGCAACGGCTCTCATCAGAAGCGGCAAGGCCGCGGCCATCTGTCGATGCTGGTAGGTGGCGATGTTGCCGGCGAAAAAAGGAGGCAAATTCCGGGCCAGGCGATCGACCGCCGGCCGGTTGCCGGGCTACCTTTGTGCCATGACTGGAAAAAGCAGCCATCGAGCCTTTGCGGCGACCGGCGCGCCCTGGCCGCGCTGTGCGGCGAGTGCCGCCATTTTCCGTCATGGGAAAGTGTTGCTGGTCGAGCGCGGCAGCGGCGCGCTCAAGGGCCTGTGGAGCTTGCCGGGCGGGCATATTGAGCCGGGAGAGCGGGCGGCGGCCGCGGCCGCGCGCGAGGTATTCGAGGAAGGCGCCATCGAGGCCGAGGTTTTGGGCCTCCTCGATATTCACGAGGTGGTGTTGCGGGATGCGGGCGACCGGCTTTTGGCCCACTACCTCATCACCGTCTTTTTCGGGCGCTGGGTCGCCGGCGAGCCGGTCGCGGGCGGCGATGCGGCCGCGGCGCGCTTCCTCGAGCTTGGCGAGCTTGCCCACTACCCCTTGACTGAGGGCGCGGCGCCTTTGATTTTGCGCGCCTGGGAGCGCCTCGGGGCCAAGGGCACCTGATGGCGCGCGTGCCGGCGCGCGAGAGCGCTTGTCGCGATCCGTGCGCGTCCTAGAATGGCCCCTTCTCTTGCGCGCAGGTTGTCCCGATATTGACCCTCATGCGAATCCTTCCCCGCGCCGCCTTCACCCTTGCCGCTTCGGCCTGGCTCGCGTTCGCCGCGCTGGCCCAACCCCAGGTCGGCTCGCCGGAAAACCGTCCCTACGACGACAAGCTGTTACGGCTCTCAGAAATCCTGGGCGCGGTCCACTATCTGCGCGAGCTGTGCGGCAACAATGACGGCCAGCTCTGGCGCGAACGCATGAAAGATCTGATCAATGCGGAAGGCTCATCGGCGCTGCGCCGCGCCAAACTGACGCGCAGCTTCAACGATGGCTACCGGAGCTACAGTCGCACCTACTACAGCTGCACGACCTCAGCGCAGACGGCCATCGCCCGTTTCCTGACCGAAGGCGCCGAAATCGCCGACACGCTGGTCAAGACTGTGCCTTAAGCGTCAGCGGGCAAGTCCGGCGTTAATTAATCGTTAACTGTTGTAGCAGACACCCAAGCCGCGGCGCCGTGATAGGCACGGGGTGCGTAGCCGCGGGAGCGGCACCGACGATCGGCCGTGGGGGGCGTGCGTGTGGCGGGCCATGTGCGCTGCGCAGCCGATCATTGGGGGAACTGGGGAGAGAGTGGAATGGAACTTGGGCCGGTGAAGACCGACGATGCAAGCGTGAAGGCGCTCAACTACATCCTGGAGGCATGGGAGGAAGGCACCGAAAGCGGAATTGCACCCGAGCTGATGGCCTATGCGGCCCTCTATACCGCGCTGACCGACCTCGTTGCCTCGTTCGGCGAGGAATCGGTGGTTAGCCTCGTCGCCAGCCTCGGGCCGCGCGTGCAAAAGGGCGAGTTCACGATCTATCGCGCGCGCCACTGACGCGGGCGGCGCGCCTCACCAAAAGCGCAACCGCTTTACGACCATCTCGCCGATCAGTACGCAGCCGAAGCCCATCATGACGAGGCCGGCGATGCGATTGATTTGCCCAAGCCGCACCACGTCGAACCGGTGCCGGATCGTGCTGATGAACTGGGACACCACGAACCAGTAGGCGAAGCTGCCGCCCATGATGGAGGCGACCATGGTCAGGGCGTCGATGTGGGATTCCACTTCGACGAACGAGCTGACGCCGCCGAAAATGGCAACGAGGCCGATGACGGCGCCGGGGTTGGTGAGCGTCAGAAAAAAGGTCTGTGGGATTTCCCAGACATAATCCCACAGCGAGGCTTTGTCCGCGTGGGGCTCGGTGGCGATGGTTGGCCGCGTCAGAAAGAGCGTGACACCCATGGCCAACAGCGCCAGGCCACCGACGATTTGGATGGCGGTGCGATAGTCTCTGATCGCCCCGGAAATGGCGTTGACGCCGAGCGCGGCGCCCAGCGCGATCAGCCCGTCGCCGGCCATGATGCCGAGGCCCGCCGCCATGCCGCCGAAGAAGCCGCGCTCGACCGCGCGCTGAATACCGAGCAGATTGACCGGGCCGAAGGGCATGGCCAAGAGAATGCCCATCGCAATGCCGACGGGTATGATAAACGGATTGGGGATATAACTCACGGCGGCCCTACACCGTCGCAACGGTCCCAACGCTCACAGCAGTGTTCGCACGCGCGCAAGCGAACAACCTGGCCAACTGAGGACCTCCCATGGGGCAGAAGCCGCGGATCCGACCGCACACCGGTGCGCTGGCGCTATTCCTACTGGCGGCCTTGGTCCTTGTCCATTGCGTTGGCTCACCGAGCGCAGGCCTGGCGCAACGAAAGAGCGGGCCGCAGGCGACCATGAGCGCCGTGCCGCGCGTCATGTACGGCACGGCCGATTTGCCCGCTCCGGTGCAAGAGATGCGCGAGGCCATACTGAGCGCGGTGAGCGCGGGGCGCATTGAGGATTTGCGTCATGCCTATGAGTTGAATGAGCTCAAGCCCGACCTTGCCGCCGAGCCCGTTGCCGATCCCGTGGCCTTTTGGAAACAAATCTCCGTCGACGGACGCGGGCTTGAGGTGCTGGCCGCGCTGGGACAGATCCTCGAGACGGGCTATGTCGTGCTGCCGACGGGGCGCGATCTGGAAAATAACAGGATCTACGTGTGGCCTTATTTTGCCGAGGTGCCGCTCGCGGGCCTCACCCCTGCCCAGGAGGTCGAGCTCATGCGACTGCTTGGGGCCGCAGCGGCACGCGAATTGAAGGCGACGGGCCGCTACTCCTGGTGGCGAATTGCCATCGGCGCCGATGGCGTGTGGCATTCTTTTCGTAAAATGCCGTAAGGGCTTGGCCTCGGGAACTAAGGCGCTGGTGCACCGTTCAATGCAACGCTAACGTTGCAAGGAGGGAATGCCCCGACCGGGCGGGCGGGCGTCGCGACGTTTTTTCCCTGAAACTGCCATCGGCGAACCGAGGATCAAAGATCATGTGGCGCTTGGGACTGTTGGGTTTGGGATTACTGGTGCTTGCGCCGGAAGCGCAGGCACAGAGCTGGGGCTGGCCCTACGATCGCGGCGGCTATTCCTATTACCGGCCGCAGCCGCAGTACGGCTTCTTCAACTGGTGGGACGACGAGGATGAAGGCGTTTATCGGCCGCGGGCGCGGGGGCCGGCCCAGCAGTCGGGCGGCGCGCGTCCAGCGATCGCGCCCGTGACCCCGCCCAGCATCAATTTTCCCAGTAGCTATCCGGTCGGCAGCATCATCATCGACACCAGGGGCCGCCGGCTCTTTTTGGTGCAATCGCCAACCTCCGCCCTGCTCTATCAGATTTCCGTGGGGCGCGAGGGGTTCAGCTGGACCGGAACGGAGACGATCAGCCGCAAGGCGGAATGGCCCGACTGGCATCCGCCCGAGGAAATGCGCGAGCGCGACTGGCGCCTGCCCGAAAAGATGACGGGCGGCATCAAGAACCCGCTGGGCGCCATGGCCCTTTATCTCGGCAATTCGCTCTATCGCATCCACGGCACCAACGACGCCAAATCCATCGGGCAGGCGGCCTCCTCGGGCTGCTTCCGCATGCTCAACGCGCATATCGTGGATTTGGCGGGGCGCGTGGACGTGGGAACGCCCGTCAGCGTCGTGCACCGCCTGCCGCCGGAGCTCGAACGCGTGGTGGCGCACCAGGTTGGTGACTACCGGCAGCGCGCCAGCCGCTCCATCGAACGCTTCTAAAGACAAAGCCGGGGCCGCGACCGGAAAAGGTGCGGCAGCCCCGGCATTTGCGTGCTTAGCGCAGGCCCGCCGAGCGCGCCGGTCCCAAGGCCGGCGCGGCCGGAGGCTTGCCTGTTGCAGCCGACGCGCTTACCTCTTGCCTGCAGATCAGGTAGCGGCGGCCCTTTGGCTGCCACAGACAGCACGTTTTCCATGCGACCTCGAAATCTCGCGCTGCTCGCCGACCGCGGCATCGTGCGTGTCGCCGGTGCCGACGCCAAAAAGCTGCTGCAAGGTCTGATCACCAATGACATGGAGCGCATCGCTCAAGCCTCGGCGATCCACGCCGCGCTGTTGAGCCCACAGGGCAAGATCCTGTTCGAGTTCTTTGTCGCCGGGCAGGAGGGCGAGTTCCTGCTCGAGACGGCCGCGGTCGAGGCGGCGAACTTGTCAAAGCGGCTCTCCCTCTACAAATTGCGCGCCAATGTGGAGATCAGCGAAGTCTCCGGACAGTACGCCGTCTTTGCACTTTGGGGAGATGCGGCGGTGGGCTCCGTCGCGCTCACCGGCGCCACGGTCTTTGTCGATCCGCGCCTGGCTGAGTTGGGCGTGCGCATCATCGCGCCGCCCGAGGCCCAAAGCGCGCTCGTGGCGGCAACGGGGGCCCCCCTGGCAACGGCAGACGACTGGCATCGGCACCGCATCGCCCTGGGCGTACCCGAGGCGGGTCGCGATTATCGGCTCGGCGATACGTTCCTGCACGAGGCCAACTTCGACCAGCTCAACGGCGTTTCCTTCAGCAAGGGCTGCTTCATTGGGCAGGAGGTGGCAAGCCGCATGCAGCATCGCGGCGGCGGGCGCAAGCGCGTCGTCATCGTCGAGGGCGCCGCCGCGCTAGCCGGCAACGCGGCGGTCACGGCCGGGTCGGTCACGCTGGGGTCGATTGGTTCGGTCGACGGCGGCCGGGCGCTCGCGCTCCTGCGCCTTGATCGCGCCGCCGAGGCCCTCGCCAAGGGCCTCGTCATCAGCGCCGAGGCGGTGCCGGTCCGCCTCAGCAAGCCGGACTGGGCGCGCTTCGAGATGGCCCCGCCAACGCGTCCGGAGGCGCCATGACGGCGATCGACGTGCGGCGCTGCCCCTGGGTCGGCATCGCCGATCCCGAATATGCGCGCTACCACGACGAGGAATGGGGCGTGCCCAAGAGCGACGATCGCGCGCTGTTCGAAAAGCTCGTACTGGAGGGCTTTCAGTCCGGCTTGTCGTGGCTGACCATCCTCAAAAAGCGCGAGAATTTTCGCGCCGCCTTTCATGCCTTCGATCCGGAGCGCATCGCCCGCTACGGTGCCAAGGACGTGGCCCGCCTGATGCGGGATGCCGGCATCGTGCGCAATCGTCTCAAGATCGAGGCCACCATCGACAATGCGCGCGCGCTCTTGCAGCTCAACCAGGCCGGTGGCCTTGCCGCCTTCCTGTGGGGCTTGATCGACGGGCGGCCGCAGATCAACACGCATCGCTCGGTCAAGGCCATCCCGGCCCAGACGGCGACCTCGGTTGCCATCTCGAAGGCACTCAAGGGGCGTGGTTTTCGCTTCGTTGGCCCGACCACGGTCTATGCCTTCATGCAGGCCGTTGGCATGGTCAATGACCATCTTGTCAGCTGCCACCGGTACGAGGTCTGCGCCAATTTGCAGCGTCGCTTCAAGCCGCCCGGCGCGCGGCCGCCGGCATGAGCGACAAGGATACAGGCGCGGGCGAAGGGGCGGCTCGCGTGGCGCGGGCGTGGCAGCGCATGCTGTCGGGTCGCCGCCTCGATCTTCTCAATCCGTCGGCCGACGACATCGAGATCGAGGATATCGCACACGGCCTGGCACGCGTGGCGCGCTGGAACGGTCAGACGCTTGGCGAGCATGCCTTTTCCGTGGCCCAGCATGCGCTGTTGGTGGAGGAGATCGCAGCAAGCATGCACCCGGATCTGACGCGCCGCTGGCGGCTGGCTGCGCTCCTGCATGATGCGCCCGAATACGTGATCGGCGACCTGATCAGTCCGTTCAAGGCCGCCGTCGGCCTCGACTACAAGGCCTTCGAAGGCAAGCTCTTGCAAGCCATTCATCGTCGCTTTGGCCTGCCGCCCTCGCTTCCGGATCGGATCGCCAACGCCATTAAGGCGGCCGACCGCATCGCCGCCTACTATGAAGCCACGGCGCTCGCGGGCTTTACACTGGCGGAAGCCAACCGCTATTTCGGGGTGCCGCGCGGCGTGCCCGAGGCCCTGCGTGTGCGCCTGGAGACGATTGCGGCCACGCCCATCGCCAGCGCTCAGAAGGAGTTTCTCGCGCGCTTTCAGGATTTGTCGCAGGATGCAACGTAAGCGTTGGGCAACCATCGAGGCGGAGGGGAGCGACGGCGATGAGCGACAGCGAGGCCAAGGTGGCCGACAAATCCGGCGTGCTGCACGTGTGCCCGTTCAGCGCCCTGCCAAACCTGGTGGAGCGCGCCAAAGCCTCCCATCTCATCAGCTTGCTGCAGGAGGAGATCCTGGTGGAGCGGCCGCGCGGCATTCTCCCGGACCGGCATCTGCGCCTGCGTGTGCATGACATCAGCGAACCCTTGGCGGGTTGCGTGCACGCCGACCCCACCCACATCGAGGAAATGATCACCTTTGCCCGCGCCTGGGGAGGACAGGGTCCGATGGTCGTGCATTGCTGGGCCGGCATCAGTCGCTCAACCGCGGCCGCTTACACGTCCCTGTGCTGCATCAACCCGGACGTGCCGGAGGATCTGATCGCCTTGCACCTGCGTCGCGCCTCGCCCACCGCCTATCCTAACCGTTTGATGATCCGTCTCGCCGATCAAGCGCTTGGCCGCGCCGGACGCATGGTGCGCGCCATCGAGGCCATCGGGCGCGGGGTGATCGCGGGCGAGGCGGTCCCCTTTGCCATTGCCGCGGATTTATCGCGCGTCAGCTGATTTTTGCTACCACCTTCAGCTAGTGCGGAAAATTGCCACGATTGGCGTCGCAATCTAGCGCCAGTCGCTGCTTGCCGCGAGGCACTTCGCATGACTTGGCCCCAGCGCCATTCCGAAGGCGCGTTACGACGCATGAGCTACGCCGGCCTCGCGCCTGGCGCGGGGACGGTCGCCGTCGGCTTGACTGCCGTTGTCCTCGCCGTGCGCGAGGATGAGCCGGTGGTGGCCGTGCTGAGCGCCGACGGCACAACGGCACCTCCGCCTTGCACCTTGCCGGGCGGCCTGTTTTGTGCCGGCGAGCACGCGAGCCTCGACGCGGGCCTACGCGCCGAGGTCGCGCGCGAAACCGGCCTCGAGTTGGGGCAGACCCGGCAGATTGCCGCCGCGAGCACGCGCGCGGCCGGCGCTGAGGGCACGATGGCCTCCGTGGTGTTGTGCATTAGCTACCTGGCGCTGGTCGGACCGCAAGCGGCCAACCACCGCGGACGGCTCGCCTGGACCAGCTGGTATCACTACTTCCCCTGGGAGGACTGGCGGCACGGCCGACCCAACTGTCTCAGCCGCGAGATCGAACCGGCGCTCAACGCTTGGGCGGACGCCGAACCCGACTGCGCCAGCGAACGCCTCGGTCGCCGGCAGCGCGTGCGCCTGTGCTTTGGCTCAGATGGCGGCGCCTGGGACGAGGAAAAGGTGGTCGAGCGCTACGACCTTTTGTGCGAGGCAGGCCTGATCGAGGCCGAGCGCGACGGCGATGACAGCCCTGCCGGTGCCCGATTGGCCGGCTTGCGCCATGCCGAACTGGGCGATCATGGGCGCGCGCTCGCCAGCGCCATTGCCGAGCTGCGCCGCATGATCAAGTACCGCCCCGTCGTGTTCGAGCTGATGCCAGAGGTGTTCACGCTGTTCGAATTGCAAAAGACGGTGGAAGCCATTCTGGGACCGCACCTGCACAAGCAGAATTTTCGCCGCCTGGTCGAGGGCGGCGGTCTGGTGGAGCCGACCGACCAGTATCGCTTTCGCACCGGCGGTCGGCCGGCGCGGCTCTATCGTTTCCGTCCCGACGTGCTGCTCGAGCGCCTGGCGCCCGGCGTGCGCATCAAACAGGGCCGCGTCTAGTCCCCGGCCGCGCCGCTGGCGCAAGGGGTTGGAGGCTCGGCGGTTTCGCTCGCGCGCGAGCATGCCGGTGGCTAGCCCCTGGCGCGCGGGCGCGTGCCCACGCCGCCACGGTGGAGGCCGCAGTTTGGGGGCTGTCGGTGGCGGCCGGCGCCGGGATACCCTATAACGAGGCGCCAACCGCCAACCTTGGTCCTGCATGGCATCGCAACCCACCTGGGCGAGACCACGGCAGGTCGCCCTCATCATTCTGGCCTACCTTGTGATCCACTTCGGCGTGCGCCTGTGGATTGGGCGGACGCTCGGGCTCGACGATGCCGAACAGGCGCTGTTCGCCCAGCATTGGCTGCTCAACTACCGCTTCCGCGCCCCGCCGCTCTTTACCTGGGCGCTCCTGGGCACCAGCCAGCTGATGGACGTCAACGTCCTCGCCTTGAGCCTGCTGCGCTACGCGCTGTTCGCCATGATCGCAGGCTTCACCTACTTGACGGCGCGCGCACTCATTCGCGATCCCCGCCTTGCCGCCCTGGCGACCTTCAGTTTCGCGGCGATTTACGTGTTTGGCTATTACAGCCACCATGACCTGACCCACACCACGGTGCTTTCCGCCTTTCTCGCCGCCAGCTGGTACGCCTTCGTGCGCCTGTGCGAAAAGCCCACGCTGGGGCGCTACCTCGCGCTTGGCGCCGCCATGGGCTTTGGCCTGTTGGGCAAGTGGAATTTTTTGATGTTCGCCGTTGCCTTGCCGCTCGCCTGCCTGACGGAGCCGCGCGAGCGGGCCCTCGTCTTGAATTGGCGCATCGTGCCCGCCATGCTTGTGACGGCGGCCATCGCGCTGCCCTCCGCGCTGTGGGCCCTCAATGTGGGGCCGGCGGTGGGCGACGGGCTGTCGGCGCTGTTGGGCGAGCCCGCCCGCAGCCGACTGGGCGGGCTGCTCTTGGGCTCCGGCGACCTGGCGCTGGCCGTTCTCGTCTTTCCGCTGCCGTTCCTGGCGATCTTCCTCGCGCTTCTCGGACCGGCGGCCGGGCGCGGCTTCAAGGCACCCGAGATCTTGCCGGAGCCGGTTGTCAGCGCGCGGCTCCTCGGCCGCGTCATTGCCATGGCGATCTTTTTGCATTGGCTGGCGGTGCCGCTCGCCGGGGCCACCAACTTTTCCGAACGCCTGCTGCAGCCGGCGCTACAGATCTTGCCCATCTATTTGTTCATGCTGGTGGAACGCGGGCAGGCTTCGAAGCGCGCGCTGTCACTCTATGGGGGCTTTATTGCCGGCATCGTCATCGTCGCGCTCGCCGCGCGCATTCTCGTGCAGGCGGCCTGTCCCGGGGCGTGCCGGACGCTCGTTCCCTTCGACGCGGTGGCGCAAGCGCTCCGCGCCGCCGGCTTTAACGGCGCGGGCACGATCGTGGTCGCCGACTTTCACCTCGGCGGCAACCTGCGCGTTCAATTCCCGCGCGCGCGGCTCCTCGACATCGGCTACCCGCCGCGGGTGTGGCCGGCGGTCTCCGGGCAGGGGCAATGCCTGGTGCTGTGGCCGGCCAAGGCCAGCCCGGAGAAAGCCTTCGATCTCTACCTCAGCCGGGAGTTGGGCGTGCCGGCCGACGCGCCCCGCCGCCAGGGTGAGGTGACCGTTCCCCTCAACGGCATCCTGCACAGCGCCAAGACCCGCACCTACCGCCTGATTTATCGACTCTATGAGCCAAGCCAGGGTGATTGCCGATGAGCGACACGCTGACGGGAGTGGTGGCCAGCGCCGGCCGGATGCGCGAAGCGCATGCGCTCAGCATCGTCATTCCTGCCAAGGACGAGGAGGAGTCGCTGCCCCTCGTGGTGGCCCGCATCATGGCTGCGGCTGCCACCAGCGGGCAAACCCTGCGCGATATCGTGCTCGTCGATGACGGCAGCCGTGACAACACCTGGCGCGTGATGGCCGAGCTCGCCGCCGACAACGAGGTGATCCAGGCCATTCGGCTGCGGCGAAACTTCGGCAAGGCCACGGCGCTGATGGTCGGCGTCGGCGCCTGCCGCGGCGACGTGATCATCACCATGGATGCGGATCTACAGGATGATCCGGACGAGATCGCCCGTTTTGTTGAAACGCTCGATGCCGGCTACGACCTGGTGTCGGGCTGGAAGAAGGAACGCCATGATCCGCTCAACAAGACCGTGCCGTCGCGCCTTTTTAACAAGGTGACGGCGGCGATTAGCGGCGTGGACCTCAACGATTTCAACTGCGGCTTCAAGGCCTACCGCCGCGAGATCTTCGATGCCATTCAGCTCTACGGGGAGCTGCACCGTTACGTCCCCGTGCTCGCCAATGCCTTGGGCTACCGCATCGCCGAGATCCCGGTGCGTCACCATGCGCGCCGCTTCGGCACCTCGAAGTATGGCGTGGCCCGCTACCTGCGCGGCTTTCTCGATCTCTTGACCGTCACCCTGATCACCCGTTTCGCCTACCGGCCCGGCCACCTGTTCGGCGGCATCGGCAGCGTGCTGGCGGCCAGCGGCAGCCTTGCGCTGGGCTACCTGATCGCGCTCAAGCTGCTGACGGGCGCGAGCATCGGCAACCGGCCGCTCCTGTTGTTGGGCGTCTTGGCGGTGATCGTCGGTATGCAACTCATTCTGTTCGGCATGCTGGCGGAGCTGATCATCCATCGCACGCAACGCCCCGTCGAGATGCGCCACCTGGTGGCCGAGCAGCGGGGACAAAAGGGCGCATGAGGCGAGTTCTGACGGCCCTGCTTGCGGCGGCGATCACCGCCCTCTGTCTGTGGGTCCTGCTGACGCCACAGGTGCTGATCGCGCTGGGCCGCGTGCGCGCCGAGGCAAAGCCGGCCCCCCTGTTGGCGGCTTTCCTCCTCACGGCCTTGGTGCAATGGCTGCGCGCCTGGCGCTTTGCCGTGTTGACCACCGGGCGCGCCGCGCTCCCCGATGCACCCATGGTCGCAATTGCCTGCAAACTGAACTTTCTCAATTTTGTCTTGCCGTTTCGGCTCGGCGAACTCGGCTACCCGGCCCTGATGCGCCAGCAGTATGGCCACGGCCTCTTGCGTTCGGCCGGCGTGCTTCTGATCGCGCGCTTGTTCGATCTGACGACGGTGTTGGCCATTCTCTTAGGCAGCGCGGCGCTCGCCGTTCACAGCGCCGCCGGCCAAGTCGCCTGTGCGCTCGGTGCTCTGATGGTTGGTCTTTTGCCGCTGGGGCTGGCAGGCCTCGGCACCGCACTTGCCACCCGCATTGGCCCACGCCTGGCGGGGCTCGCGCAGCGCTTATCGCGTGGAGGCGCCCGCTGGCGCGCCAACGGCGCCGCCGACCGCACAGGGCGCCTTGCGTCCTTGGGGGCGAGCGCCGATCAGGTCGTGCGCCTCGCCGCGCTCGGCCGCAGCACCTTCTACCTCGTGGTGCTGTTGGGCTTTGCCATTTGGCTCCTGTTCGGACTGGCCGCCATTTTGGTCGCCGCCGCGGTGGTGGACACCGTCGGCCCCGGTGCGGCGCTGCTGGGGGCCGCGGCCGGCAACCTGGCCTTCGCCCTTCCCGTCAACGGCCTCGCCGGGCTCGGCCCGGCCCAAGCCGCCTGGGTGGTGGCGACCACCTGGGCCGGGGTGCCACAGCCTGATGCCGTCTTGAGCGCGCTTGGCCTGCACGCCGTGGTGTTGAGTAACGCCCTTTTGCTGGGGGGCCTCGCGATGTTGAGCGGTCTCGCCCGCCGCTCGCCACTGAGCCAGCGCCAGTCCTCCCCTTAGTCCAGGCGGCCCGACCTTAAAGTTTGTCCAGGTTTGCCAGATCGGCTGCCGGCGCAGCGTCCCGTGGCCGGCGCCCGAAACTTTCTTTTGGCATGGCAAGCACTTCCGCCCACGCCGGGTTTCGGCTAACTCTAGGCGCCCCGGGAGACGCCCAGCGGGCCGTTCTCGGGGGAAGTCTTGCCACGCACGCGATCCGCCTTTGGCTTTGGCGCGAAATCCGCCCGGGCCGCCCTTCCGGCCGCAATCGCCATCAGAGAGGAAAGATGTCCGTTCTTTTGCGTTTGAGCCGGGGCATTGATTGGGTCAACGCCCAGTTCGGCATCGTTGCCAATTGGCTCGTGCTGTTTGCCTGCCTGATCAGCGCCGGCAATGCGGCGAGCCGCTATCTCTTCAGCGAGAGCTCGAACGGCTGGCTCGAGATCCAATGGTACATGTTCGCCGGCATGGTGCTGCTGGGCGCGCCCTACACGCTCAAGATGAACGAGCATGTGCGCGTCGACCTCGTCTACGGCATGGTCTCCGAGCGCGCGCGCATTTGGATCGACATTATTGGCGGCGTCTTGTTCCTGCTGCCGATCTGCGTGATCCTGATCTTTTTCACGTGGCCGTGGTTTCTGGAATCGTTCCGTGGCAACGAAGGCTCGTTCAATGCCGGGGGACTGGTGCGTTGGCCGGTGAAGCTGCTGCTGCCGGTCGGCTTTGGCCTGATGGCTCTGCAAGGCATATCCGAGATCATCAAGCGTGTTGCCGCCATTGAGCATCTGACCGAAGAAAAATTCACCTACGAGAAGCCGCTGCAATGAGCTTTATCGCGCACAACATGGCGCCGCTGATGTTCGGCGGCATGATTCTCTTCATGCTGATCGGCTATCCGGCGGCCTTCTCGCTCGCGGCCACCGGCCTGTTCTTCGGCTTCCTCGGCATCGAATTGGGTCTGATCCGGCCCGACTTCCTCGGCAATTTGACCTACCAGCTGTTCGGCATCGTTTCCAACGACCTCTTGTTGGCGATCCCGTTCTTCACGTTCATGGGGGCGATCCTGGAGCGCTGCGGGTTGGCCGAAGACCTGCTCGATTCGATCGGCCAATTGTTTGGGCCGGTGCGCGGCGGCATGTCCTACGCGGTGATCTTCGTCGGCGCCATTCTCGGCGCCATCACCGGCACGGTTGCGGCCTCGGTGATCGCCATGGGCGTCATCTCCATGGTGCCGATGCTCAAATACGGTTACTCGACCCGGCATACCATGGGGGTGATCGCGGCCTCGGGCACCATCACGCAGCTCATTCCGCCCTCCTTGGTGCTGGTCGTGCTGGCCGACGTCCTCGGCCGCTCGGTCGGTGATATGTACGCTGGCGCCATCGGGCCGAGCCTGATCCAAGTCGGCTTGTTCTGTGCGTGGGTCGCCGTCCTCAGCGTGCTATGGCCCAAGGAAGTTCCCTCGTTGCCGCTCGAGGCCAGAACCCTGCAGGGCTGGGCGCTCTGGAAGAAATGTCTGCGCGGCATGATCCCCTCGCTCGGCCTGATCTTCCTGGTGCTCGGCACCATCTTCATGGGATTGGCCACGCCAACCGAGGCGGGCGCCATGGGCGTGGTTGGCGCCATTGCACTGGCGGCGTCCTACGGCACGCTGACCTGGAAGTTGCTCTACCAGGGCATGGCCAGCACCATGCGCATCACCGCCATGGTGGTCTACATCCTGATCGGGGCGCGCGTGTTCAGCCTGGTGTTCCAGGGCGTTGGCGGCAAGGAGTGGATTGAGCATCTCCTGACGTCGTTGCCCGGGGGACAGCTGGGCTTCTTGGTGTTCGTCAACATCTTCATTTTTGTGGTCGCGTTCTTTCTCGATTTCTTCGAGATCGCCTTCATCATCATTCCTCTGCTCGCCCCGGTTGCCGACAAGCTCGGCATCGATCTCGTTTGGTTCGGCGTGCTCATTTGCGCCAACATCCAGACGAGCTTCATGCACCCACCCTTCGGCTTTGCGCTGTTTTATTTACGCGGCATCGCGCCGCCAAAGATCAAGACCGCCGATATCTACTGGGGCGCGGTCCCCTGGCTCTTCCTGCAGGTGATCCTGGTCGTGATCTTGATCTTCTGGCCGGGCTCGGTCACCTATTGGCTCGACAAGGGTCCCAAGGTCGATCCCTCCAAGGTCGAGATCAACGTGCCCATGCCGGCGCTACCACCAGCGTTCGATCCCTCGCAGTTCAAGTAAAGGGCAAGCCGGACGGGGGGAGGGAGGCGTGTGGGGGGCAAGGCCATGCGAAGGCTGGAGGGAAGCCGGACGGCCGCCGGTCCACCATCGTTCAATCTCAATTGGGAGATAATAGGCCCGCACCCCCACCTCAAAACGTGGTGGGGCGCGGGCTCGTGAGGACCAAGATGGTCAAAGTCATCGCCTTTTGGGGCATCATCTCCATTCTCAGCGCCATTATTGCCGGCATTATTGCCGGCCTCAAGCGGCGCGACCATTCCTTCTGGGCCGCGTGGAGCTTTCTGTTTCCGCCCATGCTCATCGTCCTCATCTGCATGCGTCCCAACCGAGGCCCGCGGCCGCGGCGTGCCGGTTTGGACGAGCTCGAGGCCGACGACCGGCGCTTTCTTTAAGGTGCGCCGGCAAGGCAACAGCCGCTAGGCGGCGCGCGTGCGCTTTTGCCTGATGGCGGCCTGCGCGGCGGCGAGACGCGCCACCGGCACGCGGAAGGGCGAACAGGACACGTAGTCGAGTTTTATTTCGTGACAGAAGGCGATCGATGCCGGGTCGCCGCCATGCTCGCCGCAGATGCCGACCTTCAAGTCGGTGCGCGCGGCGCGACCGCGCTCGGTGCCGATCGCCACCAGCTCGCCCACGCCTTCCCGATCGATGGAGACGAAGGGATCGACCTCGAAGATCGCCCGCTCCGTGTAGTTGGCGAGGATCGGGGCGGCGTCGTCGCGCGAGAGTCCGAGACAGGTCTGCGTCAAATCGTTGGTGCCGAAGGAGAAGAATTCCGCGCCGTGTTCGCCGGCGGCGATTTCGGCGGCACGCAGCGCCGCCCGCGGCAGCTCGATCATGGTGCCGACCTGGAAGGCCAGCTCGGCGCCGGTCTCTTGGCGCACCGCGTCGGCGGTCTTGATGATAATGGCGCGCAGCAGGTCGAATTCCCGGCGGTAGGCAATGAGCGGGATCATCACCTCCGGCACCACGGGTTTGCCGGTCTTGCGTCCGGCGCTGATCGCGGCCTCGAAGATGGCGCGCGCCTGCGTCTCGGTGATTTCGGGGTAGCGCACCGCGAGCCTGCAACCGCGGAAGCCCAGCATCGGATTGAATTCGTGCAGCTCGGCAACGCGCCGGCTCAGCTTCTCGACCGGCACACCGAGCTCATTGGCGACGGCCTCGGCCTCTTTGCTCTCGTGCGGCAGAAACTCGTGCAGCGGCGGATCCAACAGCCGGATCGTCACCGGCAGGCCCGCCATGATCTCGAACAGGGCCTCGAAGTCTGCGCGCTGTACGGGCAGGATCTTGGCCAGCGCACGCCGGCGACCGGCCTCATCGTCGGCGCAGATCATCTCGCGCATGGCGAGGATGCGGCTTTCCTCGAAGAACATGTGCTCGGTGCGGCACAGGCCGATGCCTTCGGCGCCGAAGGCGACCGCCTGTTTGGCATCGCGCGGGGTATCCGCATTGGCACGTACGCCGAGCGCGCGCGCGCGATCGGCCCAGGCCATGACCTTGGCGAAGTCGCCGGAGAGCTCGGGCTGGCGCATTTTCACGCGGCCGGCCAGCACCTCACCCTTGGCGCCATCGATGGTGATGACATCGCCCTTGCGCAGCGTTGTGTCGCCGGCCGTGATGGTACCGGCTTTGTAGTCGACGCGCAGCGTGCCGGCGCCGCACACGCAGGGGCGGCCCATGCCGCGCGCAACCACCGCGGCATGGCTGGTCATGCCGCCGCGCGTGGTCAGGATACCGGCCGCCGCATGCATGCCGTGGATGTCCTCGGGACTGGTTTCGATCCGCACCAGGATCACCTCGCGTCCCTGACCCTTGAGCGCTTCGGCTTCGTCGGCGTCGAATACGATCTCGCCGGACGCGGCGCCAGGCGAAGCGGGGAGCCCCTTGGCGATGATCTTTTTCTCGGCCGCGGGATCGATGGTGGGGTGCAGTAGCTGATCGAGCGCATTGGCTTCGATGCGCATCACGGCTTCTTCCTCGTCGATCAGGCGCTCGGCGACGAGATCGGCGGCGATCTTGAGAGCCGCCTTGACGGTGCGCTTGCCGGAGCGCGTCTGCAGCATCCACAGCTTGCCGTCCTGGACCGTGAACTCCACGTCCTGCATGTCGCGATAGCGGGCTTCGAGCTTGGCGAGGACGCCGACCAGTTGCTGGAAGGTTTCCGGCAGCAAGGTTTCGAGCGAGGGCAGCCTTTCGCCCGCGTCCCGGCGCGCCGCCTCGGTGAGCGGCTGGGGCGTGCGGATGCCGGCGACCACGTCCTCGCCTTGGGCGTTGAGCAGGAACTCGCCGTACAGCGCCCGCGCCCCGGTCGAGGGATCGCGCGTGAAGGCGACGCCGGTGGCCGACGTTTCGCCCAGGTTGCCGAACACCATGGCCTGCACGTTGACGGCGGTTCCCCAGCTGTCCGGGATGCCGTTGAGGCGGCGGTAGGTCTTGGCACGCGCGTTATGCCAGGATGAGAACACGGCGCCGATGGCGCCCCAGAGCTGATCCTCGGTCGCCTGCGGGAAGGGCTGGCCCGTCTCTTTTTCGACGGCCGCCTTGTAGCCATCGATGACCTTGCGCCAATCCGCCGCGCCAAGGTCGGTGTCCAGTTGATAGCCGTTGAGGTTCTTGTGATTCTCGAGAATGTCCTCAAAGGCGCCGTGGTCCACCTCGAGCACCACGTTGGCATACATCTGGATGAAGCGCCGGTAGCTGTCGTAGGCGAAGCGCTCGTTGCCCGATCGCGCCGCGAGGCCCTTAACCGTGGCGTCATTGAGGCCAAGATTGAGGATGGTGTCCATCATGCCGGGCATGGAGGCGCGCGCGCCCGAGCGCACGGAGACCAAGAGCGGGGCCTTTTCGTCGCCGAAGGTCGCACCGACGGCCGCAGCAATGGCCTCCAGCGCCGCCTTCACCTCCGTCTCCAGGTTTGCCGGTAAGCGGTTGCCGTTGGCGTAATAGGCGTTGCAAACCTCGGTCGTGATGGTGAAGCCGGGGGGCACCGGCAGACCAAGGCTCGCCATTTCGGCCAGGTTGGCACCCTTGCCGCCGAGCAGGTCTTTCATGCCGGCGCGACCGTCGACCCGTTCGGGGCCGAACAAATAGACTTGCCGCTGCGCAGCTGCCGCAGTGGAAACGGTGCTGGCCTGCATGGCTTCACTCCATTGTCACGTTGGCGATCAGTAACGGCGGGAAAGGACCCTTCCAATAGTCCTCGGCAACGCTTTGCAAAAGCAAAAGTTCTAGGCGCGCAGCGGCGGTCGATTGCCGCTCTTGGGCTGGAATACTTTGACGAACGCGCCGCCTTTAAGCACTCTGGGGCGTCCAGCTCAGTGTTTTCCTTGAGATAAGGTGCCGCGACCCATGTCGACGCAGCTCCGCCGCGTGCTCAGTACGCTCGACGCGACCCAGACCGAGGCGCTCGATCGACTATTCCAATTCATCCGCATTCCCAGCGTCTCCACGGATCCCGCCTACAAGTCCCATTGCCAGAGGGCGGCGGAGTGGTGCGCCGGCCAACTCAAATCCATGGGCTTCGCCGCCCGCGTGGTGCCGACGGCGGGCCACCCCATGGTCGTCGGCCATGATGAGCCGCGACCCCTGCACACGGGCCCGCACGTCTTGTTCTATGGGCACTACGATGTGCAACCACCCGAGCCGCTCGAGCTGTGGAAAACGCCGCCCTTCGAGCCGCGCCTTGCCCAAGACAAGGCCAACGGCAAGGTGATCACGGGACGCGGCGCGGAAGACAACAAGGGTCAGCTCATGACCTTTTTGGAAGCCGTGCGGGCCTGGAAGACGGTGGCCGGCGCGGCCCCGCTGCCGATCAGCATCCTGTTCGAAGGCGAGGAGGAATGCGGCTCCGCCTCGTTGCCCCACTTTCTCGCCAAACACGGCAAGGAGGTGAAGGCCGATCTCGCCCTCGTCTGTGACACGGGGCAGTGGGACAAGAACACACCCGCCATTTCCACGCAGCTGCGTGGCATCTGCGCCATCGAGATCGTCGTGTCGGGGCCAAGCCGCGACCTGCATTCAGGCTCCTTTGGCGGTGCTGCGCAAAATCCCATTCGCGTGCTGGCGCGCATTCTGGGCGACATGCACGATAGCAACGGCAAGGTGCGCGTGCCGGGCTTCTATGACGGCATCAAAAAACCCTCGGCCAAGGTCATCAAGCAGTGGCAAGGATTGGCCTTCGATGCGGGCGCGTTTTTGGGCGAGGTCGGCCTGAGCGCGCCCGCCGGAGAGCGGCGCTACAGCGTGCTCGAACAGATTTGGGCGCGCCCGACCCTGGAATTCAACGGCATCGGCGGTGGTTACCAGGGTGTTGGGACCAAGACCGTGATTCCGGCGCGCGCCTCGGTGAAGATCACCTGCCGCCTGGTGCCCGGACAGGATCCGGACAAAATCCAAAAAGGCATTGAGGCCTTCGTGCGCGCGCGGCTGCCGCAGGATTGCCGCGCCTCCTTTGAGGTGGGGCAGGGCTCTCCGGCCATCGCCTTCGATCCGGAAGCGCCCTTCCTCGCCCGCGCCGCAGAGGCACTGGCGGAGGAATGGGGACGGCCGGCGGCGCTCGTTGGCGTGGGCGGATCGATCCCGATCGTCACCTCCTTCAAGGCCGCCCTCGGCATGGACAGCCTGCTCGTGGGCTTCGGCCTCGACGATGACCGCATCCATTCACCCAACGAAAAATATAACCTGTCATCGTTCCGCAAGGGTGCGCGCAGCTGGGCGCGCATTCTCGATAAGCTCGCCGCCTGAGCGCGCGCTGCCTTAGCCCCAAGCGGCCGCGGCGGGGCGCGCTGGCGCGCAGGCAAGGGATCGCAGCTGAGACCGGGGTCGTGGAGGTCTTGAGATGCTCATTACCATCGGGCGACAAAAGCGGCTCCAGCTGGTGCTGGCGGCGGTCTTGGCGTTGCCCCTCGCCGCGGCTGCCGCCGCGCAAGGGGTGCCCTACCGCGAGCGTCCCGACGGCGATCAGCGCCCTTGGGGGGCAAGGGAGCATCGCCCCGGCGCCTTCGACTACTACGTGCTGGCCTTGTCGTGGAGCCCGACCTATTGCGCCGACGTTGGCGAGCTGCGCGACGAGCCGCAGTGCCAGCCGGGGCGCGCGCGACCTTACGCCTTCGTCCTGCACGGGCTGTGGCCGCAATACGAGCGCGGCTGGCCGGAGCATTGCCGCAGTCCCGATCGCGGCTACGTGCCAAGGCCGGTGGCCAACCGGATGCGCGATATCATGCCGAGCGACAAGTTGATCTTCAACGAGTACCGCAAGCACGGCACCTGCAGCGGTCTGGGGGTCGATGGCTACTTTGCTCTGGCGCGGCGGCTCTACGACCAGGTACGGATCCCGGAGCGGTTCGTGGGGCTGACGGACGAGCGTCTGATGCTCTCCCCTGGCGAGCTCGTGGCCGACTTCGTGGCAGCCAATCCTGGGCTCGAGCCGGACATGCTGGCGGTGGACTGCGGCGGCTCGGGGCACCGGCTCCGGGAGGTGCGCATCTGCTTTGATCGGGGGGGCGCGTTCCGCCGCTGCAGCGGCAACGAAAACCCGCGCCGGCTGTGCACGGCCGAGCGCATGTATGTGCCGCCGGTGCGCGCATCCTCGGGTGTTCCGGGCCCCGCGCGTCGTCCCGACGACATCCTTCCCGGCCCGCGCGACGAGCGCCGGCGTTGAGGGGTCGCCCGCGGGCCAGCGGCCCTGTGGAAAGCGCGAATATCTTCAAGGGTGGCCCACCCGGCATTGTTGAGCGCTTGCCGGGACCGCTAAAGCACGAGCGGTGCGCGGGGACCCAGAACGGGCGCGGTGTCGGTCGGGGAGTGATGGTGGGCAAGCGACCTAGCAAGAGACGTTGGCAGTGGCGCCTGAGGCTGTTGGGCCCGCGTCGCGCGGCCTTCGCCGGCCTCGTGCTCGGCGCTGCGTTGTGGAACTTCGCCAGCCTTTGCCAGCTTGCCGGCGGCCTCCTGGCCGGCGCGGCGGCCGTCCCGGGCGAAGCGCCGGCCGAGGGATGCACCTCCCTCCTGCTCGATCGGCCGACCGGTCGCACGCTGGCCTGGCCGTGTCCGGAAGCGCCGATCTGGATGGAATCGGCCCTGCGCGCGCGCATGGCCTCAGGCGCCGGGCCTTGAGCCGGCCCGTTAGCGCATCGCCTGCATGCGCGCGAGCAGTTCCGGCGTCGGGTAGGAATCGGCGGGCAGGCCGAGTTTTATTTGCGCGGCTTTGACGGCGGCGCGCGTGGCAGCACCGATCTTGCCGTCAACCTCGCCGCTGAAATAGCCGCGCTTGACCAACAGCGTCTGCAGGTCCTTGACCTGCTGCAGGCTCATTTCCGGCACGGTGCCGTTGCCCTTGTCCATGGGCGGGGCGCCACCCAGCCGATCGGCAAGGTGCGCGGCCGTGATCGAATAGTTGAGCGATTGATTCCACTTTAGGTAGACCTGGAAATTGGGATAGGCAAGGAAGGCGGGGCCGTGCCGCCCCATTGGCAAGAGCAGCGAGGCGGCCGGTGCGTTGCCGGCAAGGGGCTGCCCGCTCACGGTTCTGACGCCCCAGGCCGCCCACTTTTCCAAGGGATGTTGGATGGCGAGGTCGGCCTCGGCCCACGGCAAATCGCGCGTGAGCCGCACCTCCTCGAGCCAGGGCTGGCCCCGCTGCCAGCCGAGAAAGGCGATGAAGTTGGCCGTGGAGGCGAGCACGTCCGGCACGCTCTGCATCAGGTCGCGGCGACCATCGCCGTCATAGTCGACGGCGTGCTGCATGTAGTGCGCGGGCAGAAACTGGGTCTGGCCGAGCTCGCCCGCCCAGGAGCCGATCATGTGCTCGGGGCGCAAATCGCCGCGATCGATGATGCGCAAGGCCTCCATCAGCTCGGCGCGGAACAGGTCGGGGCGCCGGCAGTCGTAGGCCAGTGTGGCGAGCGAGCGCAACACCGGCAAATTTCCCATCATGGAGCCGAAATCGCTTTCCAGTCCCCAGAAGGCGACGATCACCGGTCCTGGCACACCCCATTGCGCTTCGATCCGGGCCAACAACTCGCGGTGCTGCTTGAGCCTGCCAAGGCCGTTCTGGATGCGGTTCGACGTAATGAGCTTGCCGGAAAAGGCGGTAAAGGTTTGAGCGAAAAAGCCCTGCCGGCGATCGCGCTGGATGACGCCGGGATCAAGCGTCATGCCGTCGAGCGCCGCGGCGATGGTGGCGCTGGAGACGCCGTTGCCGCGCGCTTCCTGACGAAATTGCGCGAGCCAGGCGTCGAAGCTGCCGCTGTTGCGGCAATTGGGATCGTTGGGCACGGCGGCCTTATTTTGCTCGCCGGCCGCCGGCAGGGCCTGTGCCGCAAAAAAGATCAGGCCCAGCAAGGGAAGGCGAGCCAAGATTTTCAACATCGCGCAACTCGCGTCCGTTAGCTTCGTGTGCTGGATGGTGGGACCCAAACCCCTCCGACCGGCGACGTCATAGCCGTTTTTGGCGCCAGAAGCACCCGCAGCAGCCCTCGGCGCTCCTCGGGGGCGGCAGCCGCTACAAGCGCCCAGCCCTCGCACCCACTGCAAGCTCTCATGCGCCAATTGCGGCGCCACCATGGCGTGCTGGCGGGCGCGTCCGTCCCGGGCGGCTGGAGCGGCGGCCCCGCTAGCCCTCGGGACAGAGCTCGAAGGCCTTTTCGAGCGCTTGGGCCTGACTGCCAAATTGGCCGGCGATGGCGCCGTTTTTGGCATAGGCCGAGATGAACGCCTCGGCCTCGCGCGTTTCGGAGCCCTCGTTCACGTCGAGCACGGTGTAGTTGACGATTTTGTCACCCTGCGACTTGATGATCATGGCCTTCTGGCCGCCGTAGCTCGCCGTCCAGACGCGGCACTTCTGGCCCGCCGTCGCGGGTGCCGCGGCCGCTTTGGCGGCCCCGGCCGTGGCGGCCGTCTGCAGCGTCTTGTCGGCGTTGCTGCCCTTCTCGGCTTTGCCGGGCGTGGCGAGCTTTGCCGTGCTGGCCGTGAGTGGGCCGGCTGGCCGGCCACGTCCGATGTTCGCACCGCCGCCATCGTCGGTGGCCGTGGCAGCGCCCGGCGCTGCATCCTTGCCGCTCTCCCCGCCCGGCTGATTGAGGAGCCGGAATGGTTGGGAGGCCGAGGTCGCCGCCGCTGGGCTCGCCGCGGCCTGCCCGCCCAAGGCGAAACGCTTTTGATCGCTTTCGGCCTTGCCGGTTTCGATCGCGCGCTGCGCCAGTTCAGCGCCGACCGGGCGTTCGGGCCTGGCATCGGCGGCTTTGGTCTCGCCGCCGCGTTTGTCTTTGCGCGCTTCCTGCACCAGCTCGGGCTTGGGGTCCGGCCGTGCGCAAAAGTCCTCGAACCGCTCGGCGATGCCCCCGATCATGCGGCGGTAGGAGCGGGTGCCGGGTGCCCACTTGGCGGCCAGGTCGCCGAACGTCACGGGGCGCGAGAAACCCTTGTGCCAATCCGTCAGTACGCCCCACTCCTGGACCTTGCGCGTGCGATCGGCCACCGGATTGTCCACCCGTTCGCCGGCGTAGAGCAGGAGATGCTCCAGATGCGCGCGCACCCCTGTGGCGATGTCCTTGAAACTCTCGCCGCGTTCGCCGCGGCCAGTGGCGCCGAGGCCGGCGAAATTGTTTTGCTGCGACTTCACATCCCCGGAGCGGTTACCGTCGCGGAAGCTCAGCGAGCCCGTCTCGAGCAACATCTGGTAGAAGGCATAGTCCCAGCGCACGCCCAGCGCTTCGCCGATGCGCATGTATTCGCTGGCGATGCTGCGGAAGCGCGGGTCGAGCTGGGAGTTGCGGCTTTCCAGGTAGGCGAGGAGGCGACCGGGGGTGACGCAGGCCGGCACGGAGTTGTTGCGGGTGGTCTTGATCGCCGGCAGGTCGGCGGCAGCGAGCGGAATTGGCGCAGCAAACAAGGCAAAAAGGAAAAACGCTCCGACGCGGCGTTGCATGGAACACCCACCTAAGTTCATCCTTGTGCCCCCGGCTTGAAGGGCGCACGCGGATTTTCATTCTGTTGATAAGGCCCTTAACGTTAAGGGCCGGTTAGCGTCCCCGCACGAGGTGTGCTGTTGCGGTCGCTTGACTCTCCCACTTGGCCGTTAGCCCATGCTCCCCAGTCCCCCAATGTTCCAGTCCCCCAGTCCCCGGGTCCATCCCCCGACGTCCCGATCCCGGCAGCAGGCGGGCGCTCCCCAAGTTTCCTCCGCGCGCTCCCCAATTTCCTCCCAAGGACCCCCACGGCCCTGCCTCGATTGCCTCTATTTGAAAAACCCGTTGCGTTTCGGTTGACGAATCGCAGCGAACCCTAAGCTTCAATGTGCACTACACTTTTGGGCGCAAATTGGGCGATTTGTGCCGGCCGCGCGCCGCCGCCTTGCGGCGATCGCGTCAGGTGCGCCGGCGCTCAATCTCGACGCCCACGGAGCGGCACATCGGCAGCGCGTCCGGTTTCTCGATCCGTACCCTGACGCTTTCGACGCGCCGATCGGCGAGGCAGTGCTGGGCGATGCGCTCCGCCAAGGTCTCGAGCAGATTGACGTGCTCCCGCTGCACCAAAAGGGCGATGCCTTCGACCAGGGTGCTGTAGTCGAGGACGTCCTCCAACCGGTCGGAGACCCCATCGTAATCATCGCGCACGGCCAAATCGGCCGACAGCAGAATGCGCTGCTCGTAGCGCTTTTCGTGTTCGAAGACCCCGACGCTGGCGACGATCTCGAAATCGCGCACGAAGACGCGGCGGATACCGCTCGGGCGCGCTGGCTTGCTGGTCTCGGAGAGGCTGGGCTGTTTGGGTATCGCCATGGCCGTCAACTGCTGCCCAACGTGACGTCGGGCGTTTGCCAGGCCAAGTGCTGGCCGCCGTCGAGGGTGAGCATCTGTCCCGTGAGCGCCGGGGCCTCGAGAATGAACCGAATGGCGGCGGCGATTTCCTCCGGGCGGGTGCTTCGCTTAAGCAGCGTGGCCTCATATTCGGCTTGGAACTGGGCCTCGGTTTGATGCGCGCTCTTCAACACCGGCCCCGGGCCGATGGCATTGACGCGAATAGTTGGCGCCAGCGCCTGCGCCAGGGTGCGCGTGGCGGCCCAGAGCGCAGCCTTCGACACCGTATAGGAAAAAAACTGCGGTGTGGGCTTCAGCACGCCCTGGTCGATAATGTTGATGATATTGCCCTCGACGCCGGGCGGCAGATGCTTGGCAAAGGCCTCCGCCAGGAACACCGGGGCCTTCAAATTGACGGCAAGCTGGGTGTCCCACAGGTTCGAGGTGAGCGTCCCGATGGCATCGGGCGCGAACATGGCAGCATTGTTGATGAGACAGGTGGGCGGCCCGAGCTGGCGGCTGCACTCCGGGATCAGGCGGGCGAGCGCGCCGGCATCCGCCAGATCCGCGGTCAACACCGCGACGGCGGCGCCGCCGCGGCCGAGGTCTTGCGCCAGCTCCTGGGCCTGGCGCTGCGAGGCCCGGCAATGGATCGCCACCCGCCAGCCGCGCGCGGCAAAATCGCCGGCAAGGGCGCGGCCAATGCGTTGGGCCGCGCCCGTAATGAGAACGGTCGGGGGGATCTTTTCGCCCACCACATCCTCGGCGTTTGGGCCGTTTGAGGCGCGAGGCGCGCGGCGCGCGCCCCCGGGGCCCGTTCTTAGCGCATCGGGCCGGGCCCGGCAAAAGCCGGCCCCGCGCCGCAGCCGGAGCCGGACTGCCCAGTCGAGCGGCACACAAGGGCCGGCCGAGCGCCCGATAAATAGGCAGAGCCCAGCAAAAAATCCCAATGCTTCGCCGCCTGTTGCGCGCTTGGCACGTCCCGGTTGGGACTGCGCGCGCGAGGGCAATTTTCGTTGCGCCAAGGGGCAAAATCGCCAGATTGACGAGACAACGAATCACTGGGGAAGTTACCATGAAAGTCAGAATTCCGGCACTTGTGGCCCCAACCGCGGCGGCGATCGCGCTCGCGTTCGTGGCCGGAACGGCCCATGCCGATGGGATGCGCCGCGGCAGCGTCAAGGATGTGCCGCCGCCCCCGCCGCAGGAGCGCTGCAAGCTCTCGGCCAACATCGGGCTCGCCACCGAATACGTCTTCCGCGGCATTTCGCAGACCTCTGAGGGGCCGGCGGTGCAAGGTGGCTTCGATGCGACCTGCGGCATGTTCTACGCTGGCGTGTGGGCCTCCAACCTCGACTGGGGCGCCATCGAGGGCACCTCCATCGAAATGGATTGGTACGCCGGCGTTAAATTCAACACCGGCCGCATCGCCTGGGACCTGGGTGTGATCTACTACAGCTATCCCCGCGGCGCGGACGTCGCCGTTGTTTCCTTGACGGATCCCACCGTCGTCAACGCCGAATTCAACTACGTCGAGCTGAAAGTGGGCGCCAGCGCCGAACTCTGGAAGGATGGTACGCTGGGCGTCACGGGCTTCTTCTCACCGGACTACCAGTATGAGACCGGCAACGTGTGGACCGTGGAGGGCACCTTCACCCAGAACCTGCCGAAGTTCATGGCCTTTGGCCGGGAATGGTCCCCCAGCGTCAGCGCGCTGATTGGCTATCAGGCCGCGACCGGCAACGATAATGAGAAAGCTCGCTACGCCGCCAACGTCACCGGTGATGACGACCACTACGTCTATTGGAATGCCGGCTTGACCCTGGGCTTTTTGGAAAAATGGTCGATCGACCTGCGCTATTGGGACACCAACATCGACCGGGCAGACAACTGCAAGGGTCCCCTCTTCGCCTGCGACGAGCGGTTCGTGGCGACCCTCAAGTTCACCTACTGACGCTCGCGCTTCACGCGCGCGGCAGCGGGCCCCTGGGGGGCCCGCTGCTTTTTTGCGCCTCCGGCTTTTTTCCCGTGCGTTTGAGGCGCGCCGCCTCGCACCCCGACGGGTTAAGGGCGCTGGACCCCCGCCGATACGGTTTGGCCGGAGCGGGAGCTGCCGCGCCACTTTACCTCGGGCCGGCGCCCCCTTAAGTCACTCCCCATGTCCACCAAGCCTGCCCCGGACGGTCCTGTCGCCGGCGCCCCCGCCGCGCCGGTTGAGCGGCCCGAGACCGGGCCAACGGTCATCGCCCGTTATCTCAAGACCTTGCCCAGCGGCCCCGGCGTCTATCGTATGATCGATGCGGCCGGCACCGTCATTTACGTGGGCAAGGCGCGCAATCTCAAGGCGCGCGTGACGAGCTATGCGCGTGCCGGCAATCATCCCGCCCGCACCATGCGCATGATCGGGACGACCGCGGCCATGGAATTCGTGACCGTGCGCACGGAAGCCGAGGCGCTGCTGCTCGAGGCGAACCTCATCAAGCGCTTTCGTCCGCGCTACAATGTGCTGCTGCGCGACGACAAGTCGTTTCCCTACATTCTGATCGCCACGGAGCACCGGGCGCCGCAAATCCTCAAACATCGCGGTGCCCGCAACCGCAAGGGCGACTACTTCGGCCCCTTCGCCTCGGCCGGAGCCGTCAACCGCACCATCAACATGCTGGAGCGCGCCTTTTTGCTGCGCTCCTGCTCGGACGCCGTGTTCGAGAGCCGCACACGGCCGTGCCTGCTCTACCAGATCAAACGCTGCTCGGCGCCCTGCACCGGCCTGATCGGCCTCGAGGACTACAATGCGTTGGTCGAGGAAGCACGCCGTTTCCTGCGTGGCGAAAGCGAGAACGCGCGCCAGATGTACCAGCGGCTGATGGAGGAGGCCTCGGCCCACCTCGACTTCGAGCGCGCCGCCGCTTACCGCAATCGGTTGTGGGCGCTTGCCCATGTCACCGCCGACCAGTCCATCAACCTTGAGGGCATCGGGGAAGCCGACGTGTTCGCCGCGCATCAGGACGCGGGGCAGGTCTGCATTCAGGTGTTCTTTTTCCGCTCGGGACAGAACTGGGGCAACCGGGCCTATTTTCCTCGGGCAGATCGCACGCTCGGCGTCGAGGAGGTGCTGGAGAGCTTTATCGCCCAGTTCTACGACGACAAGCCGGTGCCCTCGTGCATCCTCCTCTCGCACAAGCTGCCGAATGAGGCGCTGCTCGCCGAGGCGCTGTCGACCAAGGCCGAACGCAAGGTGGAGATCACGACCCCGCAACGCGGTGCCAAGGTCGGCATTGTCGAGCATGCCGCGCAAAACGCGCGCGAGGCCTTGGCGCGGCGGCTGGCGGAGAGCTCCACGCAACGCCAGTTGCTGGAAGGCTTGGGTCAGCGCCTCGGGCTGGCCGGGGCCCCGCGCCGCATCGAGGTGTTCGACAATAGCCACATCATGGGCGCCAATGCCGTCGGCGCCATGATCGTCGCCGGCCCGGAGGGTTTCGTGAAGGCGCAGTACCGGCGCTTCAACATCAAGTCGGCCGACCTCGTGCCGGGTGACGACTACGCCATGATGCGCGAGGTCCTGACCCGGCGCGTCAAGCGGCTCGTGCTCGAGGAGATCAGCGGCGGCAAGCACGCCGTGGGCCAAGCCGCGCCGGGCCTCCTTGAAGGCGCGACCGGGGCGTCGCGGCTCGTGCCGCCGCAACCACCGCCGATCGACCGGCGCGGGGGCAGTGCGCTGGCCTTCGGTGTGCTGCGCAGCGATCCGGCCGCCCCCGCCTTGGCTCAGCCCGGCGCGCCAGCGATCGACAATGTGAAGTCATGGGCCGAGGACGATGCGGCGCTAGGCGACTTTCCCAACCGTCCCGACCTCATGCTGATCGACGGGGGCTTGGGGCAGCTCGGGGTCGCACGCGAGGTGTTGAGGAGTTTCGGGCTCGATATCCCCGTGGTTGGCATCGCCAAGGGCCCGGATCGCGACGCTGGGCGCGAGCACTTCCACATCCCCGGCCGCGATGCGCCGCTGTTGCTCGAGACGCGCGATCCGGTGCTTTATTTCGTGCAGCGGCTGCGCGACGAGGCGCATCGGTTTGCCATCGGAGCCCACCGCTCCAAGCGCAGCAAGGCGCTAGGCGTCAATCCGCTTGACGATATTGCCGGCATCGGCCCCACACGCAAACGTGCGTTGCTCCGGCACTTCGGTTCGGCCAAGGCTGTGTCGCGGGCTAGTCGCGAGGATCTTGAGGGCGTGGCCGGCATCAGCGCTCAAATGGCGCAAACGATTTATGATTTCTTTCACGAACGCCGTGATTGAGGCGGTCGACCGCAGGCCTGCCGACCAGCCCGGGCGGGCCGCGGCCGGGCCCCATTGACGCTCCGGAACCCAAGTGCTCTTGTCTGCCGAATGGAACGCGCGGTGACCACACCAGGGCTTGCCAGCCTGCCCAACGTATTGACGTACTTGCGCATTCTGGCTGTGCCCGCGGTCGCGCTTTGCCTGATGGTGATCGAGGGCAGCGGGGCGCGCTGGTGGGCGCTGACGGTTTATGTGGTCGCCTGCCTGACCGACTGGCTGGATGGTTTTTTGGCCCGGGTCTGGCACCAGCAATCCGCCCTCGGGCGCATGCTCGATCCGATCGCCGACAAGCTCTTGGTCGGCACCACACTGTTAATGTTGACGTCCGACAATACCATCAACGGCGTCCACATGGTGGCGGCCGTCATCATCTTGTGTCGTGAGATACTGGTGTCGGGACTGCGCGAGTTCCTGGCCGAGCTCAACATGCGCGTGCACGTGACGCAGCTCGCCAAGTGGAAGACGACCGTGCAGATGATTGCGCTCGGCGTGCTGCTCGCGGGTCCCGCGGGCGATACGATCATCCCCGGCATCACCTCGACGGGATTGGCGATGCTGTGGGTGGCGGCGCTGCTGACCTTGTGGACGGGCTTCGACTATCTGAAGGCCGCCGTGCGCACTGCGATCGACAACTAGATGGACCGCCTGACACACCGATGCGGGTAAAGCTTTTGTATTTCGCCTGGGTGCGCGAAAAGACCGGCACGGCCGAGGAAGACGTCGATCTGCCGGCCGGCGTAGAGACCGTCGCCGAGCTGGTGGCGTGGCTGAAGCAGCGCGGACCCGAGTACGCCGAGGCCTTCCGGCGCGCCGAGGTGATCCGCGCCGCCATCGACCGGACGCACGTGCGCCCCGAGGCCAGCCTCGCCGGCGCCTCGGAGATTGCCTTCTTTCCTCCGGTGACGGGAGGTTGACGCTTGAGGGTTCGCGTGCAGACCGCCGACTTCGAGGTCGGCGCCGAGATCGCAGGGCTGACGGCCGGGCGTACCGACATCGGTGCCATTGTCAGCTTTACGGGCCGCATGCGCGCCGACAACGAGGGCAAGGCGATCGCCGGCATGACGCTCGAGCACTATCCCGGCATGACGGAGAGCGAGCTTGAGCGCGTGGCGGCGGAGGCCCACGCGCGCTGGCCGCTGCAGGCCAGCTTAATTGTGCATCGCGTGGGCGCGCTCAGGCCGGGTGACAACATCGTGCTGGTCATCACCGCCTCGCGGCATCGCCAGGCTGCCTTTAGCGCCGCCGAATTCCTGATGGACTACCTCAAGACCAGCGCGCCCTTCTGGAAAAAAGAGCTTGACGCGGAGGGGCGGGCCGCCTGGGTCGAAGCGCGCGCGAGCGACGAGCAGGCCGCCGATCGTTGGCAGCTGCCGTCCGCGAGCGACGGCTAGGCCGGGCCAGCGGCGAGTTCACAGGCTTTCATCACACCTATACTGTCATCGCTCGGATCAGGCAGGGCCGCCAACCCCTTGAGGAGGACGCATGTCCACGCAGAAGCCGCAGACCACCGTCGCCACGCGTGCCTCGGGCATCCGCGAGCACTGGCTGGCGCAAGTGAGTGAGGAGATCCTCGAACCCGAGCTGCCGATCGTCGATCCGCACCATCATTTGTGGGACTTTCCCGCGCATCGCTATTTATTGCCCGAGCTGTTGGCGGACACTGGCAGCGGCCACCGCATCGAAAGCACGGTCTTCATCGAATGCACGGCCTGCTACCGTGCCGATGGTCCAAGCGAACTCAAGCCGCTGGGCGAGACCGAGTTCGCCAACGGCATAGCCGCCATGTCGGCGAGCGGCGCCTATGGAGCAACGCGCGTGGCCGCCGGTATCGTCGGCCTGGTCGACCTGACCATGGGGGCGCGGGCCGAAGAGGTGCTGGGCGCGCACATGGCCGCGGCCGGCCCGCGCTTCAAGGGCATCCGGCACGCGGCGGCCTGGGAGGACAAGGCGCCCGAGATCCACAATTCCCACACCAATCCGCCGGCGCACCTTTATCGCGACCACGCCAAGTTTCGGGAAGGCTTTGCCGCGCTGGGCAGGCTCAATCTCAGCTTCGATGCTTGGCTCTATCACCCGCAGATCCCCGATCTTGTGGCGCTGGCGCGTGCCTTCCCGCAGCAGCCGATTGTGCTCGATCATGTGGGCGGACCGCTGGGCCTCGGCTGGTACGCCGATCAGCGACAGGAAGTCCTGGCCGCCTGGCGGCGCGATATCCGCGAGCTTGCGGGCTGCCCCAACGTTTCGGTCAAACTGGGTGGCCTCGGCATGCGCATCAACGGCTTTCGCTTTCACCATCGCGAGCGGCCACCCTCCTCTGAGGACCTGGCCGAGGCCTGGCGGCCCTACGTGGAGACCGCGATCGAGGCTTTCGGTCCGTCGCGGGCGATGTTCGAGAGCAACTTCCCGGTGGATAAGATTTCCGGGTCCTACGCCGTCTACTGGAATGCCTTCAAGCGGCTGGCGGCCGGCGCATCCGCAAGCGAGAAGGCCGCGCTCTTTCGCGACACGGCCAAGCGCTTTTATCGCTTGGACTGAGGCGGACCCTCCGCGCCGGGCCCCGCCGACAAGCGCTCGAGGATTGCCGCCTTGGCCCGGCGTGCGCGCCGCGACCAGGGGGCAAGCTTCGACGCGATCAGGTTGGCCTGCGATCGCAGGATCACGCCGTCCTCGAGCACCTTGAGGCCGTTGGCCTTGAGGGTGGCACCGGTGGTGGTGATATCGACGATGATTTCGGAAAGATCGGCGGCTGGTGCGCCCTCCGTGGCGCCGAGACTGGGCACGATGCGATAACCAGTGACGCCACGCTGGGCGAAGAAGCGGCGCGTCAGGTTCATGTACTTGCTGGCGACGCGGATGGGACGGCCGTGCACGCGCCAGTAGACTTGGCTGGTCTCTTCCAGGTCGGCCATGTTGCTGACGTCGATCCAGCAAATGGGAACGGCAACGACGACGTCGGCATGACCAAAGCCGCAGGGCTTGAGAAAGCTGACGCGCTGCGCGCAATCGGCGATCGTCTCGCGCACCAGGTCCTCTCCGGTGATGCCGAGGTGGGCGGTGCCGTGTTGCAAAAACCGGGCGATTTCGGAGGAGGAGACGAAATTCACTTCCACGTCGGGGAGTTCGGCGATCTCGCCTCTATAGCCGCGTGCAGCGCCGGACTTGGTGACGGAGAGCCCGGCCCGCGCCAGGGCTTCGGCGCATTGCTGCATCAACCGTCCCTTTGAGGGCAGGGCGAAGATGAGCTTCTCGCTCATGCGGTCTCCCCCTGCAGCACGGCCAACAGGCGCTCGGTGTGAATGCAGGAGCCAACCGCTGGCACGTCGACCGGAGCGCCGACCTCGCCCAGCAAACTGTCGTAGCGCCCGCCGCCGGCGAGCGGGCTTTTGGGGCCGAGTTCCGGCACGACGATCTCGAACACGAAACCCGTGTAGTATTCGAGGTTGCGCCCGAACTCGGCGGAGAACTCGGCTTCATCGGTAATGACGCCGGCGGCATCGAGGTCATCCAGCCGCCGCTGGAAGGCCTGCAACGGCTCCGCCAAATCGATGCGATACTGGCGCAGCAACTGGTGCAGGGCACGCACGGCGGCGCGCGCCGGGGTTTTCACGGCGACGTAGCTCTCAATGGCGTTGGCGGTCTCGGCGGCGAGCGGGGTTTCGCGCGCGTCGGCCGCGGCCGCAAGCAAGCGCTCGGCGATTTCGGGCAGCGTGCGCGTGCCCATCAGCGCCAGGCCGGCCTGTTCCAGATACTCCTCGAGCGCATTGAGCGCCGTGCTCGGCTGGCTGGGATCGAGGCGATCGATCACCTCGGCCTTCAGTGCTGGCGCACGCAAGGCTTCCGCCGAGGTGAGGCGATTGAGCTCGGCGCGAAAGGCCTCGGGTCGCCAGAACTGGTGCAGCAGTCGCCGGCGCCAGCGCTCGGGCAAGGCGAGCGCGCCGAGCAGGGCGCGAAAGAGGCCAAGATCGCCGAAGCGCAGGTGAAAGGTAGCGATGCCGGCGGCGCGCACGGCCTCGACGATCAGGGCCAGCACGGCGGCATCGGCTTCTTCACGGTCGCTTGCGGCAAAGCATTCGACGCCGGCCTGCCGGAATTCGCGGGGGTGCGCGCTCGTATCCCCGCCCGGCTGATAGCGGAAGGCCGAGCCGTTGTAGCAGTAACGCGCCGGCACCGCGCCTTGGGGGTGGCGCGCCAAGTGCAGGCGGCAAGTCGGCACGGTCAGGTCGGGGCGCAGGCACAGCTCGTCGCCGTTGGGGTCGGTAAAGACGTAGGTGCGTGCGCGCAGCGATTCGCCGACAACGTCGAGAAACATGTTGGCGGGTTGGATGATCGAGGGCGCCACGTGCTCGTAACCGGCGCGCGTGAAGATGGCCATCAGGCGCTGGGCCTGGGCTTCGAGGGCTTCGAAGCGTTGGGTGCTCTCTGCGATCATGGCGAGGGCGGCGCGGGCACGAGACGGCCCGCCGCTGGGCCGCGGCCAGCCCCAGAGCACAAAGCGGTGCGGAGGGCGGCAGCAAGCATGGCCGTTAGTCCCGTTGCCGCGCAATGAGATCGCGCACGGCTGCAATCAGGTTGGCCTCGGCTACGGAGAATTGGGCCGGGCGGCTCTCCCGCCATTCCTTGGACTCCTTGATGCTGGCCGCGGCCTTCGCGCCGGCCACCAGATCCTTGATCTCAACCTCGCCCCGGGCACGCTCATCCCCACCCTGGATGACGACGCAGGGGGCGCCGCGCTTGTCGGCGTACTTCATTTGCGCCTTGATGCCGGCGCTGCCGAGATACATCTCGGCGCGAATGCCGGCCTGGCGCAGCGCCTGGGCCATTTTCTGGTAGCGCGGCAGCTCGGCCTTATCCATGACGAGCACGACCACGGGGCCGCTCGCGGCGGGCTTGTCCCGATTGAGGACGGCGAGTGCCGCCTGCAGGCGGGACACGCCGATGGAAAAGCCGGTCGCCGGCACCTTGGCTCCAAGAAAGCGCTCGACCAGACCGTCGTAGCGCCCGCCGCCGCCGACCGAGCCGAAGCGGACGGGGTGGCCGTCCTCGTTCTTGACCTCGAAGCTCAGTTCCGCCTCGAACACGGGGCCCGTATAGTACTCAAGCCCGCGCACGACCGAAGGATCGATGCGGATGCGCTCGGCGCCGAAGCCGCTGGCGCGCACGAGCCGGCTGATCTCGGCGAGCTCCTGGAAGCCTTGCTCCAGTGTGGGATTGCCTTTGAGCCCCGTTGCCGTCTGCCCGTCCGGGTGCAGGATTGCCCCCGTCACCACGCCCAGGACGGCCTCGGCCTGCTCGCGCCCCAGACCCGCGCCCGGCGTGAAGTCGCCGCTCTCGTCGGTTCGCCCCCGGCCCAGCAAGGCGCGCACCGCGCCTTCGCCCAAACGGTCGAGCTTGTCGATCGCCCGCAACACGGTCAGGCGCCGCGAGGCATTGGCCTCCCCGCCGAGGTCGATCGATTGCAGCACGCCGTCCAAGACCTTGCGGTCGTTGACCTTGATCACATAATCGCCGCGCTGGATGCCCAGCGCCTCCAGCGCGTCGGCGGCCAGCATGCAGATTTCCGCATCGGCGGCGATATTGTCGGTCCCCACCGTATCGGCATCGAACTGCATGAACTGGCGAAAGCGGCCGGGGCCCGGCTTTTCGTTGCGCCAGACCGGGCCCACCTGATAGCGCCGAAACGGCTTGGGCAGGCGCTCCAAGTTCTCGGCCACATAGCGCGCGAGCGGCGCCGTCAGGTCGTAGCGTAGGCTCATCCACTCCCCGTCATCGTCCTGAAAGGAAAAGACGCCGGCGTTGGGTCGGTCCTGGTCGGGCAGAAATTTGCCGAGTGCGTCGGTAAATTCGATCGCCGGCGTCTCGAGCGGCTCAAAGCCGTAGCGCTCGTAGGTGTCCCGGATGGTCGCCAGCATCCGCTCGGTCGCGCGAATGTCCCCGGCGGGCGTATCCTGAAAACCCTTCGGCAAACGGGCTTCGGGGCCAGCAGTCTTATTGGATTTGGCCATTTAAAGTCACGCCGAGTTGCGGGGAGTGGGCGGTTGCGGCGGCTTATAGCGGATGCGGGCCGGACCGCAAAGCGAGGCGCCTCGGCATGGCAAAAGCCGCGCTTCGGTCGAGCAAACCCGCAAGCGGCGGGGCCGCCGCCGCGGGCGCCGGGCCCCTGCCGCGGTCGCTCCGGCCCAAACGGCCGGCGCATGGCAAACCCGACAAAGGGGCTGCTGCCAAGGCGGCCTTGGCGCCGTTCCGGCGCGCTCAAGCGTGGCGAGCGCAAAACCTTCGCGGGGCTTGCCGTGGCCCTGCTGCGCCTGGCGCTTGGCAGACCCTGTCAGCTATGCCAACCAAGCCCGGCTGGCGCGGGTGGTGGGTCGCCGCAGCGGCGTCTATAGTCGTTGACCCATCAGCTCGCAGGACTGGAGGCCAGCCGATGCCGACCGTAGCCGAGAAGCGCAAGGAATTCCGCCGCTTGCACCAAAGCGGCTGCTTCGTCATTCCCAATCCGTGGGATGTCGGCACCACGCGCTACCTTGAGAATATGGGCTTCAAGGCGCTGGCGACGACGAGCGCCGGCTTTGCCTGGTCACGTGGCTTCGGCGACGGGGCGGTGCCGCGCGACGTGATGCTGGCGCACATCGCCGAGATTTCGGCCGCCGCCAACGTGCCGGTGAACGCCGATTTCGAAGGCGGCTATGCGCACGAGCCGGCCGGTGTGGCAGAGAGCGTGCGACTGTGCTGTGAGACGGGCGTCAGTGGCCTCTCAATCGAGGACTACACGGGCGACAAGGCGAAGGCGCTTTATGATTTCGAGCTGGCGGTCGAGCGCGTCCGCGCCGCGCGCCGGGCCATCGACAAGGCGGGAGGCGACGTGCTGCTCACCGGGCGCAGCGAAGGCTTCATCCGCGGCTTGCCAGATCTCGATGAGACCATCCGCCGGCTCAAGGCCTATCAGAGTGCGGGCGCCGACTGTCTCTACGCGCCGGGGATCAGTACGCGCGATCAGATTGCGGCGGTGGTGGAGGGCGTGGCGCCGTGCCCGGTGAATTTCCTGATGGGCGGGCCCGGGGAGCTGACGGTTGCGGATCTTGCGGGGCTCGGCGTGCGCCGTATCAGCGTGGGGGGAGCCTTGGCGCGGGCCGCCTGGGGCGGGATCATGCGCACCATCAAGCTGATCGCCGCCGAGGGTAGCTTCAAAGGCTTTGCCGATGCCGCGCCGGGTGCGGACATCATGAAGGGGCTGGCGCGATAGCGCGGGCAGGCCGTCGCGCCTCTTTAGGAGGCGATCAGCAGCGGCTCCAGCGCCGCGCGGCCGCGGATCAGATCGGAGGCCTTGTCGGCCAGCATCAAGGTGGCGGCATTGAGGTTGGCCGACAGCATGGTCGGCATGATGGAGGCGTCGACCACGCGCAGCCCCGCAAGCCCGTGCAGCCGCAACTGATCGTCGACCACCGCGCTTTGATCGCTGCGCGGGCCCATGCGGCAGGTGCCTGCCGGGTGGAAGGTCGTGGTGCCGCGCTGCTTGGCCGCGGCCAGCAACTCCTCGTCGGTCCTGACCTCGGGCCCCGGAAAATCTTCCCGCGCGTAGTAGGGCGCGAGCGGCTTGGAGGCTAACAGCCGCCGCGCCAGCTTCATGCCGGCCAGCAGCACGCGCCGATCGCCCGCTTCAGCGAGATAGTTGGGCTGAATCAGCGGGACATCGAAGGGGTCGGCCGAGCGGATGCGCACATAGCCCTTGCTGTCGGGGCGCTGCTGCCAGGAGGCGACCGTCATGCCGGGCTCGGTCTCGAGCTCGCCCTGCACGCCTTCGCGGTAGCTGGCCGGCGTGAAGGTCAGCTGCAGGTCCGAGTTGGCCACCGTGGGCTCGGAGCGCCAGAAGCAGTAGACCAGCGTCGGGTTGAGCGCGAGAATACCGTCGCCATGCGTGGCCCAGCGCAACACCTCGCGCGCAAGCCTCAAGCCCCGCGAACGCTCGTTGATGGTATCGCAGTTCTTGACGCGGGCCACGAAGCGCGGGGCGTAATGGTCCTTGAGGTTCTCGCCCACACCTGGCAGCGCATGCCGCACGGGGATGCCGAGGGACTGCAGCAGGTCTGGCGGACCAATGCCAGACAGCTGCAGCAGCATCGGCGAATTGTAGGAACCGCCCGACAAGATCACCTCACGCCGCGCCGTCACCGTGCTTTCGACCCCCCCGCGTCCGCCCCGGCTGAAGCGCACGCCGGTGGCGCGCTGACCAGCAAGCAAAATCTGCGTCACGTGCGCGTGCGTCAGCACCCTGACGTTGGCGCGCTTGCGGGCGGGATGCAGAAAGGCGGTGGCGGCGCTGACGCGACGGCCCCGATGAATGGTGCGCTGCACGTAGGAGACGCCTTCCTGGATGGCGCCGTTGTAGTCGGCATTGCGCGGGATGCCGAGCGATACCGCGCCCTCGATGAAGGCCTCGCACAGCGGGTGGCGCCAATCCATGTCGGTGATGGTGAGGGCGCCGCTGCGTCCGCGGTAGCGGTCGTCGCCGGCGCCAAGGCGGCATTCCAGGCGCTTGAAGTAGGGCAGCACGTCGGCGTACCCCCAGCCGCGGTTTCCGAGCTGCGCCCAGGTATCGAAGTCCATGGGCTGACCGCGATTGAAGACATTGCCGTTGATGGAACTCGACCCGCCGAGCGTCTTGCCGCGCGGGGCCAGAATGCGCCGCCCGCCCGTCCATTGGCTGGGCTCCATGCTGTAGAGCCAGTTCACGCGCGGATCGTGGAACGTTTTGATAAAGCCGGCGGGCACGTGAATGTAGGGATGCCAGTCGCTCGGTCCGGCCTCGAGCACCAGCACGGATGCCGCGCCGTCCTCGCTCAGGCGATTGGCGAGCACGCTACCCGCCGAACCGGCGCCGATGATCACGTAGTCGTAGGACTCCAAGGCCATCGCCTTTTCCGCTCGCGTTGTCGCTTGGGACCGTTCTTTTTCGGCCGAGCCTGCCGGCAAATCAAGCGCCCGTTGCTGGGGAGCGGCCGCATGCGGCCGCGCTCAGGCCAAGGCCTTGCGCAGCATGTTGAGGAGACTGATCACGGCAAAATCGCGCAGCCGGCCGCGGTCGGCGGGAAGAATGATCTCCTCGCCATGCTGGCGATCGGCGAGGCATACCGCCAATGCGACGGGGGCGGTCACAGGTCCGCCGCCCTGACGCGCCGGGCCGGCGATGGCGGCGGCGCCCACCGTGCTGCGGAACTCGGCCCGTGCCGCCGAAGCGGCGGCGGCGGCGCGCGCGCTGAGCCCCTGCGCGAGGCTGCCCGTGGGCTCGGCTTGAATGCGCGCGCCCCGGAACGTCTGCATGGCCGGGTCGGCCAGTGTCATGCGCGCCGCCAACAGTCCCCCCGTCACCTCTTCGGCCACCGCC